>Ga0207646_10000715_pt1 | contig 43130 bp, 31 predicted proteins | sample KBSK5502metaG_FD_184343 | JGI IMG/M metagenome (GOLD analysis project Ga0207646, IMG submission 184343) | Corn, switchgrass and miscanthus rhizosphere microbial communities from Kellogg Biological Station, Michigan, USA - KBS K5-50-2 metaG... | ecosystem: Host-associated > Plants > Roots >... | reverse complement strand
CGATGGTGGGCGATGGTGGGCGATGGTGGGCAGAAGCTTTTATTAGGCTGAGCTTTCACTGCGACTTTCCAGTTCGCAGTTGATCTCGCCGCCCAGCAGGATGGCCGCTCCGGTCAGATAAAACCACAACATCAAAATAATCAGCGCCCCGAGCGAGCCATAAGTCGCGCTGTAAGAATTGAAGAAATGCAGATAAAGCCTAAAGGCCAACGAGACCAGCATCCACAGCACGACCGCCACCAGAACACCCGGCGAGACCCAGCGCCGGCGGTAATCACCGGCGGGCAGGCGCCGGCCATGACGCCGCGCCGCCAGATTAGGCGCAAAGTGATAGATCAGTCCGAAAGCCAGGAAGGTAAACGCCAGCGCGATTGGCCACTGTAGAATTTTCCAGGTAATCGAGAAAGCGTTCTCTTCGTGGATGGATCCGGCGACAAACTCACCGAACCGGCCTCCGTACAAAACAATCAGCAGAGCCGAGACGATCAAAACTGCCAGCGCCACCGTTAACGCAACCGAGATCAGTCGCACTTTCCACCATGATCGCGTTTCGCGCACATCGTAAGCTGCGTTCAGCGCGTCGCCCAGCGCGTTCATTCCGCTCGACGCCGCCCACAAGGCGGCGATCAATCCGAACGACAGTTTGCCGGTGCCGCGTGTCGCGATGACCTCCTGGATAGTTGAGATCACCAGTTGCAAAGCAGAGCCCGGCACGACGGACCCGAGATAAGTGGTTAACTTGTGCTGTAGTTGAGTGCCCGTGCCGGCGAAATAGCCAAACAGGGTGATCAGGAAAACTAGCAGCGGAAAGAGAGCCAGCAGAAAGTAATACGACAGCTGAGCAGAGCGGCCGAAAACATCGTCTTCATTCGCCCGGGCCCAGACGCGCGCGAGAAAGTCTTTTGAGAGCATGCGTCGGAACACGCGGACTCACATCTATCTCACCATCGTGCCCGTGCGACTCCAGCGCGTGTTGGTGAAGAAATCGATAGGATTACCGAAAGGTTTGGTTTCGTCGTATGACCAGTAAACGAACATGGCGCGGCCGATGATCAGATCGCGCGGCACAAAACCCCAGGCGCGGCTATCGAGACTATTGTCGCGATCGTCACCCATTACGAAATAGGAGTTTTCCGGTACTCTGGTCGGCTTGCCGTTAATGGCAAAATGAAAGTCCGCACTAGGTGCGACTTCCTGGCCCTGTCGCGCTGCCGTCACAGTTCGAGAAAAGTAAAAAACGTCGTAGGGCTCGTTACCCTGACGTGGCGTTTCCTCGATAATTTTCAAAGGCGCCTTCTCGTTGATGCTCTCGGCAACAACGATGTGTTCAGGCAACTCCTTGCCATTGATGTAAACATGCAGGCCTTTTACTTCAACCGTATCGCCGGGCAATCCGATCACGCGCTTAACGTAGTTCACCTTATAAGGAATGTTGTCGTCCTGCCTATCGCGTTCAGGGTCGAAAGGATTTCCGGGATATTTGAAAACGATAATGTCACCGCGCTTGATTTCGCGCTGGGGAAGAAAAGGCAGCCGCGGGCCGGGCGCGAAAATGAATTTGTTGACCAGCAGGTGATCGCCCACGGTGATCGTGTTTTGCATCGATCCGGTTGGAACCTTGACCGCCTGCACGATAAAGGTCATGCCGAACAAGGCCATGATTACAGTCACAACGGCCGATTCGAAGTACTCGCGAATGACCGACTTTGGCGGGCCAATGGTTTCAGTTTCGATGTCGACTTTGGAGTCGCGGTCGCGCCCGTTTGGGCTGACCGGCCGGGAACTGAACGCGCCCGCCTTTTCTTTCGGCTTCTTGTCGGTCGTGATCGCTGGTTCGTTCATCGCGGACATCATCGTAGAGGTTAGCGAGCGACATGGTCAAGCTAACCAGAATTCTCTACTCACTCGTCTTTCATCTGTTTCAACGCAGCCTGGGCCGCGGCCGCTTCAGCGGCTTTGATGGTTGGACCTTCGCCGCGCGCGGCGCCACCGTTCCACTTCAACTCAACATGAAACATACGCCGGTGAGGCGGCCCCAGCGTCTCGATCACTGTGTATTGCGGTGTGGGTTGGCGCGTGGCCTGGAGTTTTTCCTGAAGCGTCGTCTTTGGGTCAGCAGCGGCGGCGGCCACCGGGTCGGCATTCCGCAATTCTTCCCTGAGCGCGGCATTCACAAATCCGGTCGCCGCTTCCAATCCGCCGTCCAAAAAAATAGCCCCGGTGACGGCTTCAAAGATGTCGGCCAGCAGCGCATGCTTGTTCCGGCCACCGCTCTTCTCTTCACCGCGACCAAGACGAACAAATTCGCCGAGACCCAGATGCGTAGAAGCATTTGCCAGCGTCGGCGCGCTGACCAGCCGGTGCTTCATCCGTGACAGCTCGCCTTCGCTTGCCCCCGGATAAGCCCTTAACAAATAGTCAGCGACAACCAGACCCAGGATGGAATCTCCGAGAAACTCAAGCGCCTCGTTGTGCAAATTGCGAGCGTCACGTTGGGAATGCGGAGCGACTTGCTCGTGGGCCCAGGAGCGGTGAGTCATGGCCTGCGTCAGCAACGCCGGATCGCGGAATTGATAGCCTAGAATTTCTTCGAGCTGATCAGAGTTTTGCAGTCCTAAGGTTTTCACGAAAGCTGATTCTAGCAAAACGCCGAACGCAGCGTCGAAGTGACGTCGCATTCGGCGTTTGATGGTTGAAGCGCTGCGCGGCTTCCGCTCGCCAAGCCGGCCAATTATGGGCGACGATAATTGGTGCGCGGTTTCTTGCCCGGGGTTGGAGTGGCCACCGGTTTCGCAGCTCCGTTTCCAGTCCCCGTCGCGCTGCCCGTGTTAGTCGCGGGCTTTGTGCTTCCAGTCGTGCCAGGCTGCGTTACTCCGGTTGAGCCTGGAGGCTGCGAAGCGGCCGCCGGAGCTGTCGGCGCCGGAGGCGTCGGCAGCGAAGTCAGCGGCGTGGGCGGTTCCGGCAACGGTTTGGAAAGAACATTCGCCACCAGCTCGTTCACCCCGGCTTTCGATTTGTTCCGGTACTCGTACAGCTTAGTAAGTTCACCCAGGAAACCCGGCTTGTTCGCGGCATCGGCGAGCGCGGTGGCCCGCGCGAGTGCGTCAATTTGACGGTCGATTACCTGGTTAAGGTTTTCGAGCACCAACTTGCTCTCTGGCGTTTCAGTATTGTTTGGGCCAACCTTGCTCTTGTACTCCTCAGTAAGTTTGGCCTGCGGCCCATCGTTGTACGCTGCTGCCAGATCGAGATAAACCCGGGGGTCCTTTTTCAGATCGCTTTCCAGCTTGGCAGTTTTCAGCAGGTAAGGAATGGCATCTGCCGGTGCGCTCTTAAGAGTCGCACGCGCGATGTCCCAATTCATCCACGCCAATGCCTGGTCTTTGGAAGTAAACAGCGGCGTGACAGGCTTTCCGGCCTGGATCAATTCAATTGCTTTCCTTGCGTATTGGGCTGATTCGTTGAGCAGGTTGGGATCACTCAAGCCCGCTAGACCCATAACTATGTAAACCGCGGCATTGTCCGGCTCGGTCGCGAGTACGGCCTTTCCAAGCCTCATCTGCTCGGCATAGTTCTTATTTTTGTAGGCTTCATCAAACTGCTTCTTGTTCGTTACGTCGGCAGTTGCTGCCTCATAGGCTGCTTTAAATTTCTTCAACGCCGCCGTGTATTGATCGTCCGTTGTGCAAACCGCCAAATACTCTTTGGCTGCCTCATATGCGGCAGGCTGATCCTTTTGTCGGTTGTCCCACCACTTCCCATAAATAGCTGACTTAAATTCCTCGGTGCACTCTTTCGTCTGGGCCAACGCCGGCACAGCGAACAGGGCGAAGATGGCAGTGAGTGCCAATAATATGATGATTCGTTTCATTTGTTTGCTAAAAGCCTCCGATCGATTCCTTCTTACTAATCTAGCTTAGAACCCGTCCGGATCCGCCCGGTTCCCAGGGAACAACCTTAAGATGCACTCTCCCGGCGTCCCCGTTGTAAAGTCTATTGCAACTGCGGTGCCAGACAGCCCTGAGAAGAATGTTCTCTAAAGCGAAGCGGCAATAATCATGCAACAACTACCGCAGTGTCAAGACCGAAAATACCCCAACATCATACCGTTGCAGGATCGCATGAAAAATGCCGAACTCTCGCAAGCATGTTGCGCGGGTTCGGCGATTTAGATTGTCGCAAAAACGACCTGTTGTAGCCTGCTTTGCGAGCAGCTTACGGCTGGTCAGGCTGAATGCGACGGGGGCGATCGTTACTGTCATTAGCTTTCGGCTTTGCCGGAGCCACAGTCTTTGCAGGTTGTTTGGGTTTACTGTCGATCGGCATTACGGTGGCCTTTACCTTGCTCTTCGGCTCCGTTTCCGGCGTGTTGCTCACCTTGGGATTCGTGCCTGAGGTTGCGGTGTCCGCCGCTTCGTCGCCGCTCTCTTCAGCTTCAGTTGCGGCTTTGGTTTCCGCCGCCTCTTCATCCAGGGCTGCGGCCTTCTTGTCCTTTGGATTTGCCTGTTGCTCGTCGTCGTCACCTTGAGCGATCTGGAAATTAATCTGAGTACCGAAGCGCGGACTCAGCGCCCGATATATGCTGCCGGCGATCGCCGCAGGCAAGTGACTGTGCGCGTCAGAACCACGGGTGATAACGACAACCGCCAGACGGGGATTGACCACCGGGGCGTATGAAGTAAACAGACCCAGCCACGCGCCCTGTCCGATGCAGGTTCCGGTCTTTCCGGCCACAGTCTGTTCCGGACGATAAGCTTTTCTTCCCGAGCCATAGTTTACGGCGCCAATCATTCCCGGAAGCATCCGTTTGTAAGCTTCACTGTCAACGTTGATCTTGCGCCGGACTTCAGTCTTGAATTGTGTGTTCTCGGCTACGGTTCGCGGCACGTGAGGCACCAGCAATTTGCCTCCGTTCGACATGGCAGAGACCAGTGTCGCCAACTGGACAGCCGTCACTTCAAAGTCGTCGCCATGCGAGCTCATGTGGTTTACCGCATAGCCCGATTTGAAAAGCGGAACTCGGCCCGGCGACTCGTTCACATAGTTGATGCCGGTCTTTTCCCCGAGGCCCATTTCGTGCGCATAGGACACCATCTTGTCAAAACCCACCTGGCCTCCGACGCGCTGGAAATACGAGTTGTTCGAGTGGGCCAATGCATCCGTTAGATCAATTCGATAGCTGCCGCCGACGGTGACCGTTTCGACGGGCTCAATAACCTTCTCGCATAGGCCGGCGACACCGGTAACCAGCTTGATGGTTGAGCAGGGTTTGAAGCCGCGGCGTAGTCCCCACTCCTGATTGACGACCGTGTACACGCGACCGTTCTTCGGGTCCATCACGACCACCGTACCGGCGTGGTTGCCAAGCGCGGCGATAGCGGCACTGCGTACTTCAAGATCCTCACCAACTGTATTGTCCCTGGAGATGTTCGCTTGCACTTCGTTGCGCAGACCCTCATCCAGCGCGCGCTGCCGGGCAATCGCTGCCTGGCGCGCAGCTTCTGCACGACGACGCGCTTCTTCCTGGGCACGACGACGGCCGGACTGAAAACGGCGCATCTCTGCCGCGAGCTCGCGCTTGGTCAGCTTGCGCCCGCTGCGCTTCTGAAGTTTCGCGATGTAGGCCGACCGCTCACGCGCCTCGCGCGCGCGCTCGGCCCTTATTTCCCTCTTTGAAAGATGCACGCGGCCGCGCCCCCGGCCTGAGCGAGCCAACTGACGCCGCTCACGTCTGGATAATTTCTTTCCGCCACGCGCGACCGACTTGCCACCGCGCGCCGATTTGCGCGCAGATCGGCCCTTCGGATTCTTGCCGCGGGCACTGGTATCAATTGAAAATGAACCGACTAAGGCGAAGAGGATGAAGAGGCTAAAAACAATGCGTGCTAACCTTGGGGAACGTTTTGGATTCATCGGCAACTCCCTCGTTAAAAAGTTCGCAATTCCAGTAGTCGAGACGGAAATCGGGCAAAAACTCTCGCTGCTTTGATTTTCGCGCCGAGGGGCGACGCGTGTGCTCGTCCTTGTAAGCTTTAGAAACCGCTAAGGGTGCCTAACTTCCTGAGTTCAAAACCGCAAAGTTCACTTCCGCCGCTAGCCTAAGAGTGAGGCGGGATCTACTCCCGCGGGCAGCCTCGTTCTGGGGAATTTGCTTTGAGGCCGGGCCAACTATAACATCGGGATAAGTAAACGGCAACAGCAAATTGGACCACTTTCGGGGCCGGTTTGGCCCGTGTCTTGCTGCAACAAATGGCCTTGTCGAGATTGCTAAACAGCTTTCGCGTTCGCTTGCTGCTTTTACTGGCAGCCCTCTTAATCCTCACTCTGGGGGTCCAGTATTTCGTGAACCTGCGATCGGTGCAGAGAAACACGCAATTCATCGACGAGCAACAGAAGGCCATCCTGGCCGGCGTAGCACTGGGCGTCAACAGCCTTTCGAGCGGTTTATATCTCGACCAAATGCGGGAACAGGCGCGGCAACCGTTACTCGGCGAACAGGCCGAACGCGTAAAGAACGTGCTGATTGTTGACGACGAGGGAAACATCAAGGACAGCCTGGAAAAGAACCAGAATCCCCGGCAGAACGCTGACAAGTCGATCACTTATGTGAAAGTGAAAGACGTCTCGCTGCCGCCGCTAAGAAGTGCCGTCGAACTTCCTTCAGAAAATGCGCCGTTGCCCGAGGGCATGACCATCGGACATCAGACTACACCCAACGATCCCGGCGCTTTTTACTTTCCCGTAACGACCACCAGCGGCCGCCGCTACGTTGTTGTCGTCCTCGGTTCTGCCAACAGCATGATGACAATCTTAAGACGTCAGGCGCGTCAGTCGCTTCTCTACACGCTCGCCGTGCTTCTGATCACGACTTGTTTGACCGCCATCGTCGTATGGAGGTTCACCCGACCAATCAAATCGCTATCGACCGCGGCGCGCCGCGTGGCAGCCGGCGACTTTTCATTTCGCGTTCCCGCAACGGAACGGCGAGATGAGATGGGGGAGCTCTCCGAACTCTTCAACGAGATGACGTTAAAGCTCGACCGCACGCGCGAACTCGAGGTGCAGCTTTACAATGCTGAGAAGGCGGTCGTGGTCAGCCGCCTGGCGTCCGCCATTGCCCATGAAATCCGAAACCCGCTCAACTATATCAACCTGACGCTCGATCACCTGCGAGTGACTTTTCCTCCGAGCGATCCTGAGAAACGGGAGAAGTTCAACAGCCTGACTGCTCAGTTAAAGTCTGAAGTGGCGCGCATCAACACCCGGATCACTGAGTTTCTTAACTATTCTCGACCCGCAGCCCTCGAGCCTCAGTCACTCGACCTGGGCGCGTTAGCCCGCGATGCAGTGAGGATTTTTGTACCCCAAGCCTCCGAATGCAATGTCGAAATGCGGATCGAAGAAGAAAGCGACCTGCCGCGAATCACCGCCGACGCCGAGTCGTTGCGCTCGGCGCTGACGAACCTGATTATCAATGGATTGCAGGCGATGGACGGCAGCGGGGGCCGTCTGTTGATCTCTCTGTCCAGCGAGGAAGAAGGCCGACGCGCTCGCATCGACGTCACTGATACCGGCCGGGGCATCGTTCCGGAAGACATTTCGAAAGTATTCGAGCCATACTATTCGACCAAGGAGACGGGAACCGGTCTTGGCCTGGCGATCGTCAGGAAGGCGGTTGAAGATCATCAGGGCACTATCTCGGTAAAATCGAAAGTGGGCGAAGGCACTACGTTTACAATTACACTGCCGGCCGAACCGCAGAACAACGTTTAGAGGCGGCAATTGACCGCCCAGCAAAACTAATCATGTCAAGAAAAACCATACTGGTAGTTGACGACGAAAAACCACAACGCGACATCCTGCAGGAAATTCTGACGGCTGCCGGCTACGACGTGACCTCGGCAGCTTCGGGCGAAGCCGCGCTGAAATTTGCCAAGGATCGCAGCTTCGATCTCGCTCTGACCGATTTGAAGATGACCGGGATGGATGGAATCGAACTGTTGCAGCAATTGTTAGCGCTCGACTCTTCGATCATTGTCATCCTGCTCACCGCTCACGGCACCATCGATTCAGCCAAGGATGCTTTGCGGCGCGGAGCTTTCGATTATTTGCAGAAGCCTTTCGACCGTGACCGCCTGCTCGCGACAATCAAGCGGGCACTGGGCAATCTCGATCAGATCGATGTCGAGATCATCTCCGCTTCGCCAAAAATGGAAGCGGTTAAGAAGATGATCCTTAAAGTTGCGCGCTCGAACTCGACCGTGTTGATTCGCGGTGAATCGGGCACCGGGAAAGAACTGATTGCCCGCGCAATTCACAATCAATCGCCGCGTTCGTCAGACATGTTCCAGGCCGTCAACTGCGCCGCCATCAACGAAAACCTGCTTGAGTCGGAATTGTTCGGCCACGAGAAAGGCTCGTTCACCGGCGCCCACGCGGAAAAGAAAGGCCTGTTCGAAGTCGCCGATCGCGGCACACTCTTTTTGGATGAGATTGCCGAGCTGGACGTCGGCATGCAGGCGAAACTTTTGCGGGCTTTGCAGGAGCGCAGGATTCGCCGCGTCGGCGGCACGCACGAAATGCCCGTAGACGTGCGCGTGGTGGCCGCCACGAATCGCGACCTGCGCGCGATGGTTGCCGACGGGCGCTTTCGAGACGATCTCTACTATCGCATCAACGTGCTGTCGATCGATGTGCCGCCTTTGCGCGAGCGGCGCGAGGACATTCCGGTGCTCATCGATTACTTCCTGCGAAAGCACACGCGCAACACCTCGCGTCTGGTAAAGGGACTAACGACCGAAACCAGACGCATGATGATGGACTATGCGTGGCCGGGAAACGTGCGCCAGCTTGAGTCGGCAATCGAGCGCGCGATCCTCTTGTGTGAAGGCGATCTGATCACTCCGGATGATCTGCCCTCTGAAGTTCGGCAGGAATCACAAACAGTTGCGACCGGTGGCTTCAAACTACCGCCCGAAGGAATATCGTTCGAAGAAGTCGAGAAAAACCTGATCCTCCAGGCAATGGATCAAACTGACTACAACATCACCAAAGCGGCCAAACTACTGGGGCTCACCTTTCGCACCCTCCAGTACCGTCTGGAAAAGTTCGGGATTAAAAGAGCAGATGCGAAAGCTGAGGATGAAGAATGAAATTTTCGTTGGCCGCTTTTTCCACTCTGGTGATTTCGCTCGCGCTAGTCGGATGTAACCGGACTCCTTATCCGGATCCCAATGTCGGTCCACCGGTGCGAACTACTCCAGTTGGCATTCGGTCATCAGCCGACGTCGTAAAGGTGCAATCCGCGAACGTCACAGTTTCGGCCGGCGGAAATGCTGAGGCGACGGTGACGCTTTCAATTCTGTCGGGCTATCACGTCAACGCGAACCCGGCAACCTTTCCCTATCTGATTTCGACTGAAGTCACTGCGGGAAAGCTCGAGGGAATCACCGTTGGTAAGCCTCTCTATCCGGCCGGTGAGAAGAGAAAATTTCAATTCGCCCCGGAGCCCCTCGCGGTCTATGAAGGCGACGCGCTGATCAGGCTGCCGCTGCAAGCAGACAAGAATGTCGCCAGGGGAACGCTCTCACTGCCGCTCAACATCAGAGTTCAGGCTTGCGATCATGAACAATGCTTTCCACCGGCGACACTCAACGCGACGATTGCGATTGAGGTGAAGTGATCACCGATGATGTCACGCCTCTGGAGTTTCCTTTCCATCCTGCTTACTGTGGTTGCCGGCTTCTGCCTGTGGCGGAACAATTTGTCGGCCGCGTTCGTTAGTGCTGCATTGGGCGCCTGCGCGTGGTTCCTGAGTTATCGAGCGCAGTTGCGCTCCAAAATTGTCGCCGCAGAGGAGCTTTCAGAAGCGCAGCAAACTACTGAAGAGTCTAATGAAAACTAAACCAGCAATTCTTTGGCTAGTCCTTTTGATCTTCGGATTCGGTGTCGTATTCGTTACGAGTTCGCGCGGAGATAATTTGCCGCGGGCTAGTATTCCGAAGCCTTCCGACGAATCGGATGTGCACTCGGCCGTGCAACGTATTTTCGATCAACTGAAGGCTGGTCAATACGAGGCCCTTTACGATTCGCTTCCGTCATCCTCCCGCACGCGCATCTCGCGCGACCGTCTGGTTAAAGGACTGCAGGGCACTCGCAATTTGTACGAACTCGATCGCATTGAAATTGGAGCTGTTCGCGTCTCGGGAAACCTGGCCGTCGTCGACACGGTAATGTACGCCCGCATCCGGAGGCCCCTCGAAGCCGAAGGCAAACTCGTCGTGCAGCAATACCTGATACGCGAAAACGGAAGCTGGCGAGTGGCCACCGGCGACACCGCTACGATCAATACCTTCCTAAAAAACAATCCGGCGTTTGCGCGTAAGTTTCCCATCAAACGTGGTCGGGCTTATATCAACCAGAATGGAAAGTGGATCGAGGTTCCGTTGGGACGGCCGCGATCTTAGCTCGACAGCAAATCCTCAAACGACAATTGCGCATCGTCGGTCTGAAGATGATGAGGACTTGAGGCCCGTGGCACATCCAGCGCTTCGCGGACTGCGTCAAGATGAAAACGAATAATGCGCGGCGTCAGATGCACTGAGGGAATGCGGCGCTTATGAGCAAGACGGCGCACCGTTGATTCGCTCACCTGAAGAATCGCGGCGAGTTGCTTTGCGGTAAGAAACTCTTCCCTGTCAGACATGCTAATTTGGAGTGCGCCGACTTGGCGGCGCTTTGGTTGTTGTTAATGAGAATTCGATCTCGATCCAATGCGGCGTCGCGCTTTACTTGCCGCCGCACTCCATACGATGCGCATATCGTAGCGCAAAGCCTCGGCGACTCCAACACTCTTACTTGTTTTATTGAGAACGAAAACGACTATTTCGGAACTGGTTTGAAGGACAACGAGACGCGATAGACCGCCGGCCCATCGACGGTGACATCCCGTGAGTCGAGTTGCGCACCGTTGGTTTTCACCGTCAGGCGATATTTGGCCGTATCAGGAGAAAGACGAAAGACGAATTCGCCCGTCTCGCCGGTGATTCGTGAATCGAGTTTCTCAGTAGATTGTTCGTCGATAATGCGGGCCAACTCTACCCGCACATTCCGTACGCTGCGCCCGCCCTCATTGAAGACGCTGCCACGAATGAAAGCGATCGAGCCTTCGTCGACTGCAAGTACCAGATGATCGCCGAGCGAGCGCGTCTTTCCGGCTTTTACCTCGACGTTTTCAATCGAACCAACGGCCAGGCCGGGCTTGCGCACTGTCAACCCATAAATTCCCGCAGGCACGCGCGCGATTATAAAGTCACCCTTCTTGTCGCTCGTCACGCGGGTTACTTCCTTCTCGCCCTGACGCAGGATTATTGCCACGCCGGCTGGTGAACCCTTCTCAACCCGCACCTTGCCCCTGAGGGCGCCGGTGCTCTTGTCCTGCGCGAGACATCCAATTGAGAGGAGCAGCAGTATCGTGGCGGCCGAGATCAGTTTTGTCGAGTTCATCTTCATTTCCTTATGCTGAAGTTATCACGAAACGAGCCTCGTCTAATAGCTAACCAGCGATCGCCGAAATCCGTTGTGGACCAGTCGAGACTTCGGTCATCGCCAGCTTTGAGGGGGCATCTGGCGCGTTGCGTTGTCTCCCGCGTATAATCTCTCCCAGGCATTATGTCGGTTGGCTCCATCCTGCGACGGTCGAAACAGCTATTCCCTTTGTCACCCGGTGTCTTTGTGATTGTTTTAGGGCTGGCTGTAATCGTTTCACTCCAAACTCAAAGCCCGGCTCAGGAACCGGCAAACAAAGAGCGTCCGCGCCGAGTATTACCGGTGGAAACGGACCCACAGGATGTCATTAAGATTGACACCGATCTGGTTCCTATCGATGTCACCGTTACTGATGCCAAAGGGCGGCTGGTACGCAATCTGAAGAAGGAAGACTTCAAACTCTACGAAGACGGCGTCGAGCGAAAGATTGCTTCATTCAATGTCGAGAAGATAGAAGGCGCGCCCCGCCCGGTGGCAATTGTTTTCGCGCTGGATCTTTCCGGCAGCATGACGCCGGAAGAAGTCGATCGGGTCAGCGAGGCTATGCGCGAGTTTTCCCGCCGGTTAGCAGAGCATCCGGCCGTCTTTGCGGTGATGACTTTCGGCATGCGGGTGAAGACGCTGCAAACCTTTACCAACGATCGCGAAAAATTGGATCGGGCATTTGATCGCCTGGCGCATGAGCCGAATGGAATGTCCACGCACACCTACGACGCAGTTGACGACGCGGTGCGCATGCTGGTTCGTCATGCGCCGCTGACGCGACAGCATCAACTGGTAAAGCGCGCGGTGGTGGTGATAACTGACGGCTTCCCCGTGGGCGACACGGTTTCTTCAGACACTGTAATTGAGCGCGCCAATGCGGCCGACGCCAGCGTCTATGTGGTGACGATGCCGTCCTACACGCACATGCTGGCTTCAACCCAACTGACGCCGCTACCTACGCCGCTGGATGTTAGCGGACTGGTTGAGAAGACGGGCGGGCGAAGCATCTACGCCAATGAAAAAGACCTGGGACCGCTGTTTCGCGCGATCGCGGAAGAGGTTGCCGCCGCGTACGTCCTTGGGTTCTATCCGCCAAAAGAAAAGCGCCAGGACGGCGCATTTCACACGATTCGAATCGAAGGTCCCGCGGGAGTGACGTTGCGGCAAAGCCGGCCGGGATATCAAGCCAGAAAACAGTAGGCAGTAGGCACTAAGCAGAAGGCAGCAGACCGGTGGTTTCTGCTTACTGCTTTCTGCCTGCTGCCTACTGTTTTTCAGAACTCATCCTCGTCATCGTCATCGTCGATGGCTTCCTCTTCAACCAGGTCCAGTTCGACGGGGTCCAGACCAACGACTTCAAGTGAGACTCCGCACTCTTCACAATCAACCGTCTCGCCTTTATCCACATCGGTATCCACGTGGACATCGGCATCGCATTCAGGGCACGTTCCGGTCGGCACTTCTTCTACCTCCAGGGAATATTTCGATTTGTCGGCATTAGAGCTTTCGGTACTTGAGTTGTCAATCTAACCGCAGCGCGCCGGATTTTGCAATACATTTTGTCAGTTCAAATCAGGCTCATTTGTCACGGAAAAATTTGATTGCCTTTTACCCTTGAGTTTCGCCTCACTCGACCGTAACTTGCCGCGGCAACTAAGAGACCCAACAAGAGGGTCACCAGGACTGAAGCGCTTGCCATATTGCCGCCGCCGAATTTGCGTGGCTCAGTAATCGGATCGTCAGTTACCGAGAACATTTCGCCGCGTCCTTCGTTGACTCGCAGCATCCGCTGCATTTCGGCAAAAGTGAATGGTCGCGCGCCGCGCCGTCCAAAGACAGCAACCTGGTTTCCGCTCTCATCCACGGCCCGATCGCGATCGAGCGCTTTCGAAACTGCCAGCGCCTCCCCTTTGGTCTTAAAAGTAGCAATCAGTTGCGGCTCGGGACGCGGACTGAAGCCGGCATAGTTCGCCATCGTTTCAGGCGAAGTGAGTTGCAGGATTCTCAAACCGTTCCGGCCGTCAGCCACATAGGCAAACAGACTGGCGTTGGTCATCGCGACCTTTACCTGACGCGCGTCGTTTAACCTACCTTCAGCCGAATACATTTGATCGAGACGTGGCTTTTCCGGCTGCTTCACATCCACAATCACCACACCATCTTTGCCGCCGGCCACGTACGCATAAGTGCGCGCTACATACACATCGTGCGCCTCGCGAAGCGGAACCAGCGCGCCTTCAATCACACCCGGCCGTTCCGGGTTCGTCAGATCGATCACCTTCAGGCCGTCGTCGTCAACGACGAAGCCGTAACGAAACTGAATCGCGATCGCGCGCGGATGTGTGAGCCCCGGTACACCGATGCGTGCGGCAATCTTCGGATTGAGCGGATCGGCAAGGTTTACGATCAGTAGCTCGCGGTCAGTGGTGATGTACCCAAACGTTCCGGCAATCGCGATATTGTTCGCGCCGGTCAATTCCCCACTGGGATTAAAGGCGCTGTTCGGATAACGAGCCCCATCAAGCTGCCGCTTCAAATAGTTATTCAGCGGATCGCCATCGAGTAAGGTAGCCGCGTTGACCACGATCAGTCCTTCGAACTTATCAACCACATACAGGTAAGCATAGAGCGGGTGAATCGGCTGCTCTTCATTAATGAGTTTGTCCGCAGGCACCTGTCGCGCGCGTTCGGGATCAACCATTTGCCCGTCAGTCGTCAAACGCCAGCGGGCCGGATCGACCGCCAGTGTTGAGGGCGCCGCCAGTGCGGTCGCGTACTTTGTCTTCAAGTAAAACTTCTGACCAAACGGCGAGACCGGGGCCGTTGTGATGCGTTCAGAAAAACCTTTCTGATCAATCTGGGCGACATCATAAATTCGTAAGCCCCCTTCACCCGCGGCCACATAGGCGTACTCTCCGCGCAGTTGCACCTGCAGAACCTGAGGATTGCCGGCGTGTTCATAGGCCGTCCTTAGCTCACGTCCGCCTTTCACAAACCTGGCAAAATTATCCGGGTAAGCGACTTTCTGAAGTGTACTGCCGATGACCGCCTGTGGCTCGGTATGTTCAGTAGCCACGACCGCTTCCAACGCCTCGCCGGACGCCACATAAACATAGCGGCCCATAAAATTCACGAAGTTCGTTCCCTGCAAAAGCAGTTGTGCCATCCAGGCGTTATTGTCGTTGTTCTTTGAGACGTGACAGTCGGTGCAGCTTTTCGTCTCAGTCGCGCGCACGGTGTGCGGTACGTGAGTATTGAAAGTCTGACCCGAAAAACCTTCGGCGGAAACAGTCTGTTGTTGCGAATAAATCCACTCGCGATTCTGGTTCTGTGAACTGACCAGCACGGCACTCGATGATCGCACCGGCGCGATCCGATTACCCGTAACGGTGCCGTCGCGGCCCAGCATAAACACGTCGTCGCGCAGAACTTGATAGTTATAGGTGGTGAAGTTGCGAGTGTCGCCGCCTTCATTGTGACGGTTTGGCATTTTCCGGTTCGCCTGCATCGACAGGTGACAGCCAAAGCAACTGGTCACCCAGGATGAATGACACGCAAAGCAGGTCATGTTCTGGTCGCGATGCGCGAGTTGCTTATCGTCGGCCGGCACGTCGCCCCAGGTCGAATTGTCTGTCTCTATCGTCTTCGCATAACGCGACTTGAGACTATAGTCGTCCGGGTGCGGCGGGTTGGGATTGATCGTGTCGATAGTTTGCTTCACGCGCCACCAGCGGCCGGGCACTACCATTGAGTTCTGAATGATGTCCCCGGCTTTCAGGCTAACCTCGTTTCCGTTTTCGTCCTTTCGCTTGGCATCGCTGCGAATACGCTGGAAGAGAAACACGCGGCCACCTTCGGGATCACGGAATCGTATTCCGGCAAGATTGCGGCCTTTGCCTGCCTCGAACTTTCCATCTTTCACTCCGAACCCCGCGGCTAATCCTGAGGTCAACAGGGTCGCCCGCTCGCGAATTGTTCCGTGGCAGTCGATGCAGCCGATCTCTATCGCCGCGCGCGGTTCGTTGTACAGCACTCCGTTGCCGTGCGCGTCCTGGCGAAAATGACAGTCCACGCAGTGCATTCCTTTCTCGAGATGAATGTCGTTCAGATGAACTGCTTTTTTGAACCGATCAGGATCGTCAGGAGAAACGACAGCGTTCTTCGCATCCAGCAGGTTCCCCTCCCGATCTCGCTTGAAGACCTGTCGGAAGATCCACCCGTGCCCGTGAGAGTCGGCAAACTGCGTTCGTTTGAGTTGATTGTTGAATTCCGGCGTACCGGTCTTGTTTAGGAATCCAGCATCAGACCAGAGTCCGCGCAGGCTGGAAGCTTCGGGATTGCGATTGAGCTTTGTTTGCTCCTCAGCTTGCGAAGGATTGTGCTGAATGGGCGGATACATCTTGTCGCCATCCGTTTCGTTGTCCCACCACATCAGGCCCTGAAAGGAGGCCACCATGTTTTCGCCCGGATGCATGTGACAAATCATGCACTGCGAAGTTGGAATACGGGTGGTCAACTGATGTCTGATCGGATGGCCCGACTCGTCTTTCGGAATGCTTGTATCGCTGGATTGCGACGTGCCGCCGTTTCCAGCCGCGCTGTAGAAAGCTGAGTGAGGAGAGTCGCGATCGTTCGCATAGATAACATGACAGGCTGTGCATCCCGACGATCGATAATCTCCGGCATGATCGTTCGTCCCCAGAAAATTCAGCGTGGGATCCAGCAGTCGTGTCTTCTGCAAACCGAGATACACGGGATCGGTGCGCTGCGCCGTGCCAAAACCGCGAGCGCTAAGTCCCTTGTCGGGCTTGCCTGGATCTTCATCTCTGTCAGGTAAGCCAACTTCCAAACGGCGCTTGCCGCCGCGTTCAAAGACCCGCAGGACGTTCCCTGGCTGCGATATTTCCCAGCGCGGGATGGGATCAAGGAACGAAAGAATTCCCTTGAGCCTACGTTGCTCAGCGGTCGGCTGCGGGATTTGAATCAGCCGCTGCGGCGCGCCGGTCTCGCCATAGCTTTCGCCGAAATTTGCGTCCTTGAGGGGAAAGCCGCCGTTGTTATAGAGCGCTGCGCCCCAAAGCATCGCGCCGTGCGTCATCATGCTCTTGCCCACGGCGTTGGTTTGAACGCTGTGACAATCCGAACTGCCGCAGGTTCTTTCGGCCACACGCAAGTCGCCGGGATTGATGAAGCGTACAAACTCGGCACTTTCTCGGGCGAGCAACGGACCCGATCGTTCGGGAATCCTGAACTTACCGTTTTGTTGCCACTCGCGCGGGAAACGAGGTCGCACATGCGCGCTCTCTTTTTCAATCGCAACCGGATTGCCGCCGTGACACGCAGTGCAGGTTAGCCCCAGGGCGTCTTTGCCGTTGTCGAGCTTGTCCAACGTCGCAGTCGGACCGAACTTATGCATCGGTTCAATCTGCGCGTGACACTTAAGACAGCCTTCGAGAGTTGCGGCGGGATTACCAATGGCCGTGGCCATGTCTGGGCTCGGCATTTTCTCAGCGCTAGCGTGCAAGAAAACTCCCACCACCAAGACACCAAGACACAAACAGAGAACCGGGAGACAAATATGCGCCCTCCTTTTTTCGACCTTTGTATCTTTGTGTCTTTGTGGTTCCACTCTTCTCAAAAAACAAACTTCATCTGCGCGAATAACGAAAACAGAGGCTTGCTGGGATTGATGATCGTATTGTCTGTGGTGCAGAAGTCTCCCAGGTTCGGCGGACAGTTGCCCGACGCATCGGTAAAGATATCCCGAAAGCCTCGTCCCGGCTTCAACGTCGCGGCGCCAAACGTCATGGTGACGTTGTTAATGAGAAACGGCCGGTACGCCACGCCCAAACTGTAGTCCCAACCGATCTCGTGCCGGATGTGCGGCTGAAACAAAATGTATTCAAGTGACTCAGTGCGATGAAAGCGCAGGTAATTCACGTTAAAGACTGCTTTCAATCGCTGCGTGACCTCGACATCGACACCAGCGTTGTAGATAAAGATTCCCGGATTCACAAAATTTGCCTGGCCCTCGATCTTGCTGCTGCGAAGTGAAGGCAGAATGCTGTTCGGTTGAACCAGTCCTACTCCGGTTTGGGTCAGTCGTATGCCGTTACGATTCCAGAACGAGAATTGCCCGCCCACAAAATTCGGATCGTCAAAGATCGCGTCAAAGCCGCTGGCCTTTCCATCGGTCGGGTTCTTGTCACCCTGGGCCCAGAAGAATGAGCTGCGAAATCGAAGATAGTCTTTGTCGATCGATCCTTCTACCGCCGCCATATGCGAACTTACATGGACTCCGCGTCCGGCAATTGGATTCCGATCGTCGCGGCCGAATGCGTAGTAATAAGAGTTCGTCAGATTCAGGCGGCCCAGGTGTCCATCGCCGTTGACGCCCACGTAACCCACCTTGATCGAGTGCGGCCTCACGTCGCCAATCAGCGCCGGCCGTACCAGAAATCCATTGCGATCGAACTTGCGACTGCGCCGGTCGTCGTTGTAAAGGACACTAGCCTGGATGGTGTAGCCCTTCCTGATAAAGTCCTGCCGAAAAATGTTGGCCACGTACACATTCTGGTGACGACGATCGAAACGATTCAGGCCGCTGTTCGTGTCCTTTTCCAGTTGTGCAAAGTAGGCGAAATTGTACTGGTAACGATTGTTATCAAACGCACCGAACACGCGTGCGCCCAGGTTGTTATCAGAGAAGATAAAGCCCCGAAAATCCGAGACGAAGGGCTGAATGCCGACGCGCGCCGAGATGAAGTCAAAGTTTCGGTTAACATCTTCAAACTTGACTTCAGCAAAGGCTTCCTCGAGCGAGAATTGCGTGTCGGTTCGATTTGTGCCGCGTCGCACGTCGATGTTTACAACTCCATTTTCGCGCGCGTTCAAGTAATTAGGCAGACTAAAAGTGGGCGAGATCTTGATCGCCCAGTCCCGTGGCTTGTAGGTCGAGTCGCCATGAAACAATTCGATCGAGAATTGGAAGATCTGATTAACGGCGAGCGCTTCAGGCTGGCCAAAGAACTCGCCGCTGCCTGCGCGCGCGCTGCTGACATCTGAAGGTGTTGGCGTGCGTCTTAATTCGATCCCGGTCGAGCTGACCGCCGACAGGATCATGAAAACCTTGTTACCAAAGATCGGATAATCGCCCTTGAGCCAGCTTTGATTGTAAGGATCGTACCAGCGACCTTTTCTGAATGGGATGTCGCGGCCGCGCGCGCCCTTGTCACCATAGCGATCGTATTCGGGAAATCCGATCCGCCACCGATCGCGTATGGCTCGCCTATCGGATTGTGTTTGGGGCTCTGACTCGACACTGGCCTGTCCGGCGGCGCCAACCGGTTTGCGTTCGGGGATGTTAAGCGGTGGTTGCTCTTCTCTTTTCTCGACCGTGAAATCGACTTTCGTTTCTTTGCCGCCGCTGACGATTACGTTCTCAAGCGTTTCACCCCGCACCAGGGTGTGCTCTCCATAGGTTTTTTCGGCGGCAAACCTGGCCGTAAAAGGAGAGTCGACAGCTATGCGGTAGGCTCCCGCGCGTAATCTCAATTCATAATGCCCATCTGCGGTTGTGCGAGCCCGAGTGACTTTGCTGGTTACTTGATTAGTCGCAACTACGGCAATTCCCTGCGCGGGTGGTTTGACTGTTCCGGTAATCGTCCCGCTCTCTTGCGCTGAGGCGCAGACAGTGATCGCCAGCACGAATGCCAGCGCGGTCGTGGTCCGAGCAATTGATACCCTCGACATCAGTCAGACGACCACAGTCAATAATAAGAAAACGAGTCGAGGTGAGTATAGCAATCGAGACGGACGCCTGCGAACATTTTAGTTCGAGACGTCAAGCATGAATGAAAAATCTCATGATGCAGGTCTGTCCTAAGAAAACGTTTCCCTGATTAGCAAATAGTGTTAGATTGCCCACAGACCTCCGAAGTGTTTCGGCATTGCAACTTCGCGTCTTCCTGGGCTTTCGATGACAGTCAGGTCCTTCGGCAAAAGCACGCGCCTTCTGCTGGCGGTATCGGTCGGCGCGCTCATGCTCGCCGGGAACCAGGTTCTGTTCGACAGCTCACTGGCTCAAGCGCCAAAACTCACTCTTATCAGTGAGGAAACCTCCACCCGCGCCCTGGCGGTCGATTCGATCACTAAGAAGCACGAACCATTCGAACCCATATCTCCGGTGCGCTGGGGTCCGGACAATCGCACGCGCATCATGTTCTTTGCTCAGGGCCTGTCGTTGCAGTCGGGCGAGACTGTTTCGTCGGTGTCGGTTAGCGCCGAGGACGGCGCCCACAAGATTTATCCGTTGGAAGTCGAATTCGTCGGACCGGTGCCCCAACAAGAGTGGATTACTTCAATCGTCGTCCGCTGGAATGATGAGCTGGCGGATCTTGGTGACGTACTCGTACAGATCAAGTATCACGGCGTGCTGAGCAATCGCGTTCGCATCGGCATCGGACACGTGGGCGGCGGCCCGCCCGATGACGACGGCGCGGTGCCTACACCGGGAGCGATCGCGCCTCTCCCACCACCAAGCGCGCTCGCCGGCACCCTCACGTCATCCGACGTTCAGACAATTATTTCTCAAGCAGTGTCGGCCGCCGCCCAGTTGAGTCGCCCGATCACTGTGGCCGTAACTGATCGTGAAGGAAACGTGCTCGGTGTTTTTGCGATGACCGGAGCCCCGGCTACGACGCAATTTCGTGGCGGCGGACCCGGGCCGTCACAGAATCCCGATCCGCTGACGGGGTTCGTTCCCGTGGGACTGGATGGAACGCGCGTCGCGGCAAGGCTGGCCGCAATTTCGAAAGCGGGTACGGCATCGCTTTTCAGCACGCGTGGCAACGCCTTCACCACTCGGACCGCGGGTTTCATTATCCAGGAACACTTTTCGCCCGGAGTGGATTTCAAGCCGGGCGGGCCGCTTTTTGGCGTCCAGTTTTCTTCCCTGCCGTGTTCGGACATTAAACTCCCCGGCTTGCCGCTCGGTTTGAGCGGCGATCCCGGCAGCGTTCCAATTTACAAAAACGGCGAAGCAGTCGGTGGGATCGGGATCGAAGGCGACGGCCTTTACACCGTCGATCGCGACCCTGCTGATTCTGATCAGCCATTCGAAGAAGTGATCGCGGTTTCGGCCGGTAAAGGCTTCGAACCGCCTTCGCTAATCCGGGGCGACAACATCCTGGTCGACGGAATTCGTCTCGCCTATCTCAACGTCACCAACGCGCCGAGTCCGGCCACAATCGCATTCGGGAGTTTACCCGGCGCCGTCGATCCGCTGTTTCCGATTCGCGATGCGCAAGCGTCGCAATTCACACCTGCGGTAGTCGGGGGCATCGCAGGTGAAGTCGACACGCGTTTCTTTCCCTTCACCGGCAGCCCGACAATCACGCCGAATTCCCTGACTGCTTCCGATGTCAGCACGATCATTGCGCACGGAGCCCAACAGGCAAACATTACGCGGGCGGCGATCCGGCAACCACTGGGCAGTAACGCGCGCGTGACGATTGCCGTAGTAGATACAAACGGCGTCGTGCTCGGTGTTTTTCGCCAGACCGATGCGCCGGTATTTGGATTTGACGTGGCAGTGCAAAAAGCGCGCACGGCGGTTTTCTTTTCGGGCGCGGGAGCGGCCGCGTCCTTGCGCACAACCGGATTTGGTTCATATGTCGACCGGGCCGCGGCCGATGGTTTGAAGCTGGATGGATCTGTCGCCTTCACCGATCGCGCCGGAGGCTTTCTGCATCGCCCGTTTTTCCCCGACGGCATCAACAACGCCGCCGCCGGGCCCTTCAGCCGGGAACTAAACGAGTGGAGTGTCTTCAACGTCGGACTTCAACTTGATCTGATCAAGACGAATCTGCAAACAGTTCTTGGAGGCGGTGCTGCCCGTTGCACTTCCCTTCCCAGCTTGCCGAACGGAATTCAGATTTTTCCCGGCAGCGCACCGGTATACAAGAACGGTGTACTCGTAGGCGCGATTGGTATCAGCGGTGACGGCGTGGATCAGGACGACCTCATCGCCGGCGCCGGCAGCAACGGATACGCTCCACCCGCGGCGATTCGTTCAGACCAGGTTTTCGTTCGCGGCGTGCGACTGCCTTATTTGAAGTTTCCGCGCAGTCCGAATCTGTAAATCAAGGAAAAAGTAAAAAGGCAAGAGTCAAAAATGAAGAAGGAGCCCTTCAGGTCAAGTGTTGTCCAACAACATAGAGCCCGTCTCAAACCCGTGGCCGTGAGCGCGTTTCTCCTTTTTACCTTTTTACTTTTGCCTTTTTACTTTTCCCTTGAAATTGCTCATACCCAAACTCCACAGGCCCCGCGGGGCGTGCTCCGCCTAAAGGTGAAATACAAATCGGGTGAGTCCACGAAAGAGTTGTCACGCAAACGCTTCTTTCTGATAAAGGGCACCCTGGAAGAAAACAAGAGTCTGATCGAAAAGCTCCGGCAAACCAATATGATCTCTCGGGAGTGCTACTACCGGAGCAAGGGCGCCAGCGAAGGTCTGATCAGATGGTTGAAAGAAAATGATTGCGAGTCGGTGTATTGCCGAACGATTGATGAACGCTACCTGGCGGGAAGCGACGCAGTGCCGGAGTTTCAGACCGCGTACGACAAAGGGTTGCGAGAGTTCAAGACTGCCGAGCTGGCGCGCCTCTGGCTAACGGTCAATTTGCCGCCTGCTATTCGCTCGGGTTTCTACGACGAAAAGCAGAAAACGATCAGCGCTCTGACCGAAGCAAAGGCCAATGTTGGGTCGGTGATGACGGACCGGCACGGCAGCGCGTATCTCACTGACATTGAACCCGGTGTCTACACGATCTCGAATCTGGTTGCCAGTGAAACTGAAAAGACAAGTATCCTGTGGGCCTGCGAAAAAGAGATCAAAGCCACCGATCTGGCCACGGCAATACGACGGCCCTTTGTGTTGTCGAACGAGAAGGATCCGAAAGTGAAATGCGAGATCATCGAGCGGCCTTTGCCGGTTTGTGATAAGTGAAGCTCTTGGAGAACGCAGCGCGACCCCGCTTTGTATTCTCCGGGCACGATTGAAAATTAAGGCGCGGAGCCGCTTCGCTTTGCCGGCGCACTCCAAATTGACTCGTTAACGTCTTGATGAAACGTCAAATCTTTTTCATCTTACTGTTTACCGCTTGCGCGGTAGTGTTAACTGCCGCACAAACCCGTCAACGCAAACGCGTCTCGCGACCTTCGACATCGACTCAAGCGCCAAGAGGATCAGCAACTAAGTATTCGGCCTTTCTTCATTCTTCCGAAAAGCACAAAGGTCTGACCTGCGCCGCCTGCCACAAGATTCCCACCGAATGGACTGCGAAACGATCTTTTCCGGACGTTGCGGACTTTCCAAATCATGATGCTTGTGTGCGTTGTCATCGACAGCAATTCTTCACGCGGCAGGCGTTTGCCGGTACCGGACCAGCGATCTGCACGGTTTGCCACACGCGCGCCGCGCCGCGTGAGGATGGCCGCTTCGCATTCGGAAAGCCAAACAATTCAAATCAAGCCGCCAAGCCAAAAGATGAACGGCAGTTCATGATCGAGTTTCCGCACGACAAGCATCAGAACGTAATCGCCTCTCTCCGGCCGCGAGGTCAGACCGAAGCGCAAATCCTTCGCGCTGCATTTCGTCTGGCTGATGACAAGAAACCTGACTACAACAACTGCACGATCTGTCATCAAAGGAATGACTACCTGATCATCGCGCCGCTCTCGCCCCAACCCGGCGTGGCCGAACAGTTCTACAAGTTCTTCAAGACGATGCCGCACAGTCATGACTCGTGCTTTAACTGTCATTGGAAAGATCAAAAGCCGACCGGCGACGACTGCGCTGGATGTCACAAACCCTCAGCAACCTTCGTCCGGACGCCGGGGGCAAAACGTATCTCAGCAATGTTCAGTCACGAGGGTGGCCAGGGAGAGCACGTACAGGAGTGCACGGCCTGTCACATCAATATCACGCGGAGAAGCTCGCTGGCGGGACTGGTTCCCGACGTTCCGATCACGATCTGCGCTACCTGTCACCGGGACAACAAGAAAACGACTTATCCAAAGATGAGGACGATCGAAGACGAATTTGAGCAGTACCAAAAAACGGGCAATTGCGCGTACTGTCACGTTGAGGACGTTGGCAAGAAGAAGCCGCCCTCAAGTCATGAGGCAGCAGTTAAGTAGAACAGAGAGGCTAACGGTAGAGTTAAGGTTTATAGAATCACACGTGGCGATCAGGTTGTGATCGAGGGTGTCACAACACACGTCTTTGGGAATGAATAGGGATTCTGCCGAATCATCGAGGTTGCGAGGAACTTCTCAACGAGCCCGCGTTCAGCGGGCGGCAGAGTGTAGCCCCGGGCGTGAGCCCGGGGTAGCGAATTCTATTAATGAACCGAGCCCCGGCAGGGGCGACACAGTCCTTGACCGATCGTTTGAAAGAGAATCCGATTTCTGTCGCCCTCTACGAGGGCTCATTCGAATCTTCTCTTATCCTTACCCCGGGCTTACGCCCGGGGCTACTTTCTGCCGCCATCTTCGATGGCTCGTTGAGCGATCCATTGTTAGACAAGCGACTGTATGCCGGCTCTTTGTTTTTTCCTTTTTACTTTTTCCTTTTTCCTTTTCTGTTCTGCCCCAGGGAAACGATCTCGACTATTCGAAGTTTTTGCACAACAGTCCCCGTCATGCGACGGTTGCCTGTTCGAACTGCCACCATCGAACGGATAACTCGGCGCGGCCAACTTTCTCTGGTCACAAGGATTGCACGGGATGTCATCTCTCACAGTTCACCACGCCCAACGTGCCGATGTGCTCGATCTGCCACACAAACGTCAATGGAAATAATCCGCCACTGAAAGCCTTTCCCGATCGATTCAAAGAAAGCTTTAATCTCAAGTTCGATCATGCGCAGCACATGAGCGGCGCCGCGCGGCCAAAAAATGGTTGCACCTCCTGCCACAGCTCTCAGTTGAGACGCGGGGTGGCATTGTCGATCCCGGCCGGAATGGTTGCGCACAATCAGTGTTACGCGTGTCACACCCCCAACGCGCAATCGAACGGGCGAGACATCGCAGGATGCAACGTGTGTCACGATCAGAAATCGTACTCGAGAACTTCTACCGACGGCACCGCTTTTCGCTTCGCTTTCAGTCACGCCGATCACGGCGGGCGTCAAAGGCTTGGCTGTGCCGACTGTCACAATTACGTCGCCGGGCTGCCCCAGCGGCGACAAGTTACGTCCACGAGGGCGCAGGAACACTTTCCGGCGGGAAACAATACCTGCGCGACATGCCACAACGGCAAACGTGCGTTCGGCGGCGACCTTGATTTCAAGGGTTGCCGACGTTGTCATGCGGGACAGTCGTTTCGGATCGGAGGCTAAGAAAGAAGTACGCCGAACTCGATTTGTTTGACAGCTCTCGAGCACGTTCTTAAGATTGCGGCGGAGGAAGCGACAAAATGAAACGGCTCCTGGTCGGATTTGCGATTGTTTTGAGCGCCGCGGCCTTCGGATTGTTAACGCAAGGCTCGCGGGCGGCTTTCTTGTTTAGCCAGGACATTCCCAAAGAAAGCAAAGAACAGCCTAAGAAGGTTAAGCTTGATACCGACAGCCTCGACGACAAATGGGGCGATGTCGCTTTCGATCACGAAACCCACACGCTGAAGAACTACACTCCTGAAGGAAAGACTGCCGGCACGTGCGTTGAATGTCACCACACTGATCAACCGAAAGCGGACCTGAAGCCGCCTTTGGTAACTTCGGAAAGAAATGTCGCGCTGACCACGGAAGTGCTGAAGGACGCCGCCGCCGGACCCGTAAAGATGTGTCGCGCTTGTCATCTTCAGGCCGGTGACGATAGCAAGCCGCTACCGGTTATCACTAGAGACGGCAAGCAAGTGAAGCTCGACAATGAAGTCGCTTATCACACTAACTGCTTCGCCTGTCACGACGCGGCGATCAAAGCCCGGCCCGATCTGGCAACAAAGATTTCGGGTTCTGATCCCAAGGGCTGTGTGAAGTGTCACGTCGCCAAGTGAAGTTCAAATCTACTGTCCAGTCAACAAATTCGGATTCCAGTGCCGTTTATCCTGCGTGTGCTGTACGTGGCAAGACGTGCAGTTGGGTTTGTTTGAGGCAATCACCTGATGTTTGGCGCGCGGATCTGGCTGACCGTTGTGGCACTTAGCGCACGTAGTGCGTGGAGTTGCGAGATCCGGCGGAGTGAATGAATTGTGACAGCTCGAGCAGCTCAGTTCGCCTTGCTGGTTACCCAGGAGCCCGCCGACGGCTTTCACTCGATACATATGCACCCCGTGAAACTGCTTGCTGCGCCACTGGTCCTCGCTATCGCTGGGTAACCGCTCAAGTTTCAGATTGGCCTTTCGCTGCTCCAGCTCGTCCGCGTCGATTCCCTTCCATTTCCAATGACCATCAACGACCGGATAACCAAACGTGCCGCCATGCGGCGTGCTTACGCTCTTACCACTGTAGACTTTCTTATTACTATCACTGTGGCAGACGGCACACGATAGCAGCGCGCCATCGATCGCACTGAACTGGGCGCCGCGATGCTCGGCGTGACAATCGACGCAACCTATCCCGGCTTTCATGTGCTCGGGAATCACCGTTCCGACAAAAGCCTCGGTCGTGTGACACGCCGCACACTTTTCCTCGATCTTGTTCTTAAGCGCGTGACAGGACGTGCACGAGCCGGCGTTGGCATGATTCGCGATTGCCGGAACCGAAACAGGTTGCATGCGCGTGTGCGCGTCAGAAATTGGCGCCGGCGCAAATGCCGAGGCATAGAAGATCGCGCCCAACGCAGTCAGCAGGATTACCGGGATTGCGCCCCAGAGCATCAGCGAGAGTGGCCAGCGTCTTTTCAAGTCGGTGGTCGGCGTCCAAACTGACTGTGCCTTGCCGGAAGGCCGGCCACCGATCGGAAACAATAAAGACGGCCTGATCGTTTTGGTGGCGGCGGTGATGCGCTTGTCCCAGAAAACATCCAGAGCTTTCGAACCGGATGCGGCCGGTTTGGGTTTTCGCACCGGTGATGGCCTGTGAGCGACGGGTTGTGCTTGCGAGTCAGGCGGCGTGCTCGGCAACTCCAGCGACATTGTGGTGGGCAGTTCCCAGAGGCCCGAGACTTCGCGGCGGGTCACCGCGTCACCGGCGGTGGCCGCGATTTGCAGCGAGACTTTGATCAGCAGCGTGCCTTCGGCCGTATCAATGTTCAGCGCGAAGGGGCCAATCCCGAGTACATCGCCCGCGGTCAGCGCCTCATAATCCTCGAGCTTCTCGCCATTAAGCAGAATGGGATTCGCGGGTCGCAGATTCCGAATGTAAAAATCGCCTTCGGCATTGGTAATTCCGGCATGCAGGCGCGAGACGGAAGGATGGTTGAGGAGCAACTCGCAAGTAGGCAGCCGTCCGGCAAGCAAACCTTCGGCTACGATCGTAACCGGATCGACCTGAAGGTCCTCGCGGATGATGACAAAGGTTGCTTCCATCTCAACTCGTCAGTTGTCAGTTGTCAGTCGTTCGCGTCGACCTCGGTTAGAAGAAAGCAACTGACCACTCACTACTGACTACTGACTACTGACAGCCTTTACCTAACCTTAAAAAACACCACCTGAACGATGTGCGCAATCATCAGCGCCAGCATCACAGAGGTAGACACAACGTGCGGCGCCAGCCACACTTTGAGCAGCCGATGCAGATAGATCAGCGATTCAACCCGTCGCAGGGTGACGTTCCGTTCAACCGCCTTCAAGAAAACGCCGCGCTTTTCCTTGTCAGTAATAGTGGCCGTCTCAGTTTTGAAATACAGGCGCGCTTTCGCCAAAGATGCACTTAGCTCTTCGCGCCGCAGGTACTGGTTAAGCAAGTAAGAAAGCGAACGGAAATGACGTCTCACTCTGCGCTCGATCAAGTTCCGCAATTCTTCATCGCCCTTTTCGGCGATCGTCGCGAGTTCTGCGCGCAACTCCGCCCGGCGTCCTTCGAGATCTTCGATCAGCAATGGATCGCCTTCGATACTGGTCATGATGCGCGGCACGACGAGGTAACAGAAGATGCCGAACAGGCCGGTAACAATGACGGCGTCAAACCAAAGCATCAGGATCGTGGTTAGCAAGCTGCCGCCATGGCTACCGCCGTGTATTAAGAGGACGATGCCCGCCAGCAGGCCCAGATAGGTATGGGCCAATAGCCAGTAACGCAGCGCCCCTACGCGCCGGCGATAGATGGATTTGCGAAGCGGATAAGTCATGACCCCGGCAATTCCAACCAATCCCACCAGCCCGGTAACCCAGCGCATCGTTAACCAGGCGCCGCGCAGAGGCTGGCTGAATCCGTAACGCCAAAGCGCCCCGGCTAATAATCCAACAACCGCAAGCACGAAGATCGTGCCGCCGATATGCCACGCCCTGGCGATTGGATCGCTCTTATGAATGTTGCGACCAATGGCGTGCGTCTGATCGCGAAAAACGAGCCCCAGAGTCTTTTCTATCTCGCCAAAATATTCCTGCGGATTCACTCGCACCAGGGCGCCGGTCGGGCAGTTCTCTTCACATGAGTAGGCGGGGCGGGAAGCGCCGGCTGGATTCAGCGGTGTGCTCTCGCACAGGTTGCACTTGATCGCCACCATGTCGTCGGTCTCAGCCGCAGCAGCAGGTTTGGGCACGCTAACGCTGAATAGATTTTTGACCCGTGTAAGCAGATTGACGGCGGCTGGCGCCGGCGGGTCACGTGGCACCATCGAGATCGCGTTGTAAGGACACTGAGTCGCGCAGTCAAAGCAGCCGATGCAGGTGTGCGGATCGATGTCCACCTGGCCTTTGGGATCACGAAAGATGGCCCCCGTAGGACATCCAGTCAAGCATTCCGGATCCTTGCAGTGCATGCACACTGAAGGAGCCAACACGTGTTGGGTGGCTTTACTGCCAACCTGAACCGGACGCTCGATGTGTATCCCGCGCCGCAAAAGCCGCGATTGCCCATGAACTTTGTGGCACGCCAAAGAACAATTCCCGCAGCGCACGCACAAATCCATATCCATAACCAACAGGTTGACGGCATCCACAATCCCGGTGGCTATTTCTTTTTCGGCTGCGGTCAGAATGTTCGTCTCTGCGCGTGCGCGCAGGCTGGTGTCATCATCGGCCAGCGAAAAGCCGGCAAAGACTTTCTGCACCCGCTCGCATAGTTGCGGATCACTGCGCAGAGCCTGTAGAGGAATCTCCAGTACTTCGGTGCGCGCCATCATCGCCGCAGAGTATTGCCAGGTGCTCTGGCCGGCGAGGGCCTCCAAACCCAGGCAGTTTCCCGCGCCCAGAAAGTCTTCAGGGATCAGTGTGCTGGGCCCGGCACTTTCGGTAATGTCGTGATAGATGGGCACGCCACGCACTCGCCGCACCCAGCCGCCTCTGATCAGGAACAGTTTTTCGATTGGCTTGCCTTCTTCAACCAGAAGGTGATGTTTGCCATAGGCCATGAATTCGGCCAGGTTACCCAGGGCCACGAGTTCGATCGGGCTGAGCGCATCGCCGACTTCTTCCTGGATGGCAGCAATCGTGTTGCCCAAACCGTGAACTCGATAGATGGTGTCGACTTTCTCGGCAAACTTTTTCAGTGACCTCAGCAGTCGCAGAGCGGGTCTGACCAATTCCAACACAGAGGCGCCCGAACCGTCTGCGGGGACGACAACCGTGGCGTTGCGTGGCACGCCGGCCAAAATCGATCGCTCACCAAAACAGGTCCCGGGTCTGATGGTCCCAACCCTATGGTTCTCACCGCTTTCATCCGCAACCAGAACGTCCAACTCGCCTTCTACTGAGACGTAGAAAGTGTTACCGCCCCACTCCCCTTCCTTGACGATAGCGTCGCCGGGTGAATAGGAAAGCAAGCGTGCATAAGGACCGATCTGCTTGCCGCCGGACAACTTGCCCTCGACGATCATTTTGAGGTTGTTCTTGTTCTTTTCTTCGAGCAGCTCCGCAACGATCTCGGTGCTCTTGATCGCTTCCAGAACAGCTAAGGGGTTGGCGTTTTCCTGCGGCATCGGCGTTAAGGTCGACGCTTAGAGTTCAACCTTTAGGTTGGTCTTAACCGAGAGCAAGCTAAAGCTTGAACTCTGAACTTCTGGCCACTCGGCGCAGCTTAGCATGCGCCCGCCGACTGAGGGAATCCACACACACCCATGGCGTGGCAATCCCGATCATAATAGTGGTTGACCTGCACGATACGTGTTAGCATCCGCGTATCGCGTAACCAATCCATGACGTCATAATCGGCGGCAATGCAAAACCCGACCTTTCAAATGCGTGCCCCTTCAAGGCGCCGGATGATCCTGGCCGGCGGCCTGGTCATTTCACTGGCTTCGATCGCTTGGAGCTTTAGCCGATTGGTGTTGCGCACCGGCGACTCTGAAGGGGCGCCCGCCTTTGCGGGTAAGACCGCCGACGGCAGGAAGCAGACGGCAGGAAACGGCGCGAGTGATTATTCGTCGTCGATTTCGCCGGAAGCAAAACTGGTAGACTCAGATAACGACGGGATTCCTGATCCCGCTGAGCTGCGCACGTTTCAGGATCGCGACAGCTTTCGCCGCTGGTTCACGGCGCTGGCTGAAATTCAGTTTTACCAACTGAGCGATCAATGGAAGGTTGAGCAGCGCGACTGCGCCGGGCTGGCGCGGTTTGCGATGCGCGAAGCCCTGAGACGCCACGACCGCCTCTGGTTTCAGAAAATGGGCGCGGGCTATGAAACGGTGGCGCCCGATGTGGCGGCTTTCGATCTCGATCGCAATTCCCTGGGTGAAAAAATCTTTCGTACTGATTTTGGATCGTTTCATGAAAGCGATTTGCGCAACGGAAGGTTCTCAGAGTTTGCGGACGCCCGTACTCTAAAGAATTTCAACAGCGTCTTTGTCAGCCGCGACCGGCGCGAGGCCCAGCCCGGCGATCTTCTTTTTTTCTACCAGCCCTGGGTCCAGAAATATCCTTATCACGTGATGATCCTTCTGGGCGCGCCGCGTATCAACCCCAACGGCGCGCAGGACTGGGTCGTCTATCACACCGGTTCGTCGCCCATTGATCAGGGAACCGTGAAAAAGGTCGAGCTGTCGGTCCTCGATCGTCATCCCGATCCGCGCTGGCGGCCGATCGAAAGCAATAAAAACTTTTTGGGGTTCTACCGCTTAAAAATTTTGAATTGATCTGTTAGGCGCCTTGAGGAGGCCAACACACCGTGTCTGAAACCACATCGCGATCGCGCCGCCTGATTGCAACCGCGGCGATTTATCTGGCTCTCGTAGCTTCGGTCCTTGGCTTTAACGTAATTCGCTCGCGCGCGGCGCGCTCTGCGGCCCAGCCCGCACAGCCGGAAACACCCAGCGTCGTCAGCACCAAGCCCTACTTTTCTTTAACGACCAATCGCAGTTACGCGCCAAACGAATCCGCGCGCCTTTGGGCCAGCTATCAGAACCTGGACTATTTGGATTTTCGCGTTTATCGCGTCAAGGATCCGGTGAAATTCTTCAAGCAGCTTGATGACCCGCACCAGATGGGCGAAAAAGAAAAAGAGGCGGTGGCGCAGGGTTACGGCGCCAGAGTTTCGCTGTTGGAGCGCGCCCATTCACTCAAGATTTCGATCTTTTCGGCAGTCAAAGATTACGTCCGCACGCACCTGATGAAAGAGCACCGCGAGACATTCAACGAAAAATACCGCAAAGAGAAAGAACCCACGCGCACTCCTCTAAACGTGGCGGACTATGCCCGCGTGCCGTTGCTGAATCCCGATCAAAAGGTCAAAGACTGGCGCGAAAAATTGCCGGCGCTGGAAAACGAGTATGACAGCCGGATGATTTCGCTGGGCAAGCAGGAACCCGGCGTCTACCTGGTTGAAGGCGTCAACGGCGGCCTGCGCGCCTATTCAATCGCGATCGTAACCAATCTCACGATGATTGAGAAAACTACGCGCGACGGGCAGGTCGTTGTCTATGTAGTTGATCGCAAGACCGGGGCGCCGCATGAAGGCGTCAGCGTCGAAGTAACCAAGAGCAAGCAAACGCTGGCCACCGGCAAGACTGACAAGTCCGGAGTTTTCAAAGCTGAAATCAAACAGCCGCAGACGACTGAACAGCCGCCTGAGGATGTCGATCCCGAAGCCGAGACCGGCAATGCCTATCTGATCATGGCGCGCGAGCGCGACAACTTTGTGATCTCGGATGTCGAATCACTCTATTTCGGCGGAGAAGGCGGTGAGGATGACGTGCTCACCGGCGAAGATCTGACCAGCTATATCTATACCGATCGGCCGATCTATCGTCCCGCGCAGAAAGTTTATTTCAAAGGCATCCTGCGCCAGTGGGGCCGTGACGGTTACAAACTGCTGGACAGCAAAACCGTCACCGTAACCATAGAAGATCCCAACAACGGAAAACTTTTCGAGAAAGAACTGCCCCTCTCAGCCCGGGGCACCTTCAGCGGCGAAGTTGACATCGCCGACGAGGCGGCGTTGGGCAGCTATAACATCACCGCCGCGATCGGTGAAGCCAAGGCAACGGGCTATTTCGAAGTTCAGGAATACAAAAAGCCTGAGTTCAAAGTTAAGGTTACCGGGCCGAAGGAATTTGCCGCCGTCGGCGAGAAAGTGAAATTCACGGTCGGCGCAAATTACTTTTTCGGCGCGCCGGTAACCAATGCGGACGTGCATTACTACGTCTATCGCCAGCGCTATTATCACTGGTGGTGGGACAGCGACTCGACCGACGAGTTTGACGACGCGGCCGGGCCCGACAACGAAGGCGGCGACGAAGAAGACTATGGTTACTATGGCAGCGATCTGGTTACCGAAGGCGATGGCGCGCTGAACTCTCGCGGCGAGATGTCAGTCGATTTCGAAGTGCCTAAGCCCGAAGACAAAGACGAATGGGACTATTCATACCGGCTCGAAGCTTCGGTGACGGACGCTTCGCGTCGCGAAATGCAGGGTCAGGCGTCGTTCATCGGCACGCGCGGCAAAACCGTCGCCGATGCTTATCCCGAACGTTATCTCTATTATCAGGGCGACGCGGCAAAGATCCGGGTTAAGACCGCCGACTATGCCGGCCACCCGTTGACCCAAAAAGTTACGCTCAAATTCGTCGAACAAAAGTACGAAAAGGTCGAGAAGCAAGAGGAATACAACGGCTACAAATACACGACCACCGATTACGTGCTGCACGAGCGCGAACTGTCCTCTGCCGAAGTTAATACTGACGGACAGGGCAACGCGACCTACGACTTTATCGTTCCCTCGCCCGGCAGCATTTATGTCAAAGCCATCGTCAACGAGAACGGCAGGCAGATCGTTAATCGGGGTGGATCGTTCTGGGCGCCCGACAAGCAGGGCCAGTGGTCTGATTTCCAATATCGCGACTACGACGAGAAATCGATCAAGCTGGTGCCTGACAAAAAGTCTTATCAGCCCGGCGAAACCGCGCATGTGCTGGCGATGCTGCCGGCGGACAACGCGCACCTGTTAGTAACCACCGAACTCTCGAACGTCCTGACCATCCGGCAAATCGATGCGCCCGGACGCAGCATCGTGATCGACGTTCCCATCGACAAAAAGTATGCGCCCAATGTTTATCTCGACGTGTCGTTTGTTAAAGACAGCGACATGTACAACCAGAGCCAGTTGATTGCCGTGCCCGCGCGCGACAAGATGCTGAAGCTCGATATCGTTCCGAACAAGAACGAGTTCAAGCCCCGCGAGGTTGCTTCGTACACAATTCTTGCGCGCAACGACGATGGCTCGCCGGCTGCAAACGCCGAGGTAAGTCTGGGCATTGTCGATGAAGCCATCTACAGCATTCAGGCTGAGACGGCGGGCAATATCAAGCGCGATTTTTACGGCAAGCGTTATGACGAAGTGCAGACAACGCTGGCCATCCATTACACGTTTACGGGTTATGCCGGAGACAAACCGGCGGATCTGGCGCGGAACAAGTCGGGCTATCAGCTTGCTGATTTTAAGGATGCCGGTTCGCAGTTCGCTGAGCCTACGATTCGCCGCGAATTCAAAGACACCGCGTTTTGGCAACCCGATGTGGTCACCGGCGGCGACGGCAAAGCCACGGTAAGTTTCAAACTGCCGGACAACCTGACGACCTGGCGCGCCACCGCGCGCGCAGTCACCGCCGACACGCGCGTCGGCTCAGCCGTGCAAAAAACGATCGCGCGCAAGGACGTGATCATGCGCCTCGAGATGCCGCGCTTCCTGACCCAGGGGGACACCGTAACGATCTCAGGCGTGGTGCACAATTTCCTGAAGAGCGATAAGTCAACCAAGATCTCGCTCGATCTTAACGGAGCACAGCTGCTCGATTCCGCCGCGCAGACTGTCATGATTAAGCAGAACGGTGAGCACCGCGTGGATTGGCGCGTGCAAGCCAACAGCGTAGGCAAGCTGACGTTGCTGGCTAAGGCTCTGACTGATACCGAATCCGATGCGGTCGAAATGACGATGGAAATCGTGCCGCACGGTTTGAAGCGGACCCTTGGCAACACGACGACCTTGACTCAGGATGGTGAGCAGACTTTCTCGCTCGATCTGCCACAGAATCCGGACGGCCAGGCGAGGACGCTGCGAATTGAAGCCTCGTCTTCAATTGCCGGGACGCTGTTTGGGGCACTCGACTATCTGACCAGCTTCCCGTACGGCTGCACGGAACAGACCATGTCCAGTTTCCTGCCTAACGTCATCGTGGCGCAGGCTTTGAAGGACGTGCCCGCGGCAAAGATTCGCGCCTCGAACGATCTCGATAAGAAAGTTCAGCGCGGACTGGATCGGCTTTATGCTTATCAGCACACTGACGGCGGTTGGGGTTGGTGGAAAGATGACAAGACTGATCCGTTCATGACTGCTTATGTAGTTGATGGACTAACTCTGGCGGCCAATGCTGGTTTTCAGGTTGATTCCTGGCACCGTGACCAGGGTCGCGAAAAACTCAACGGGCTGCTTACTGCCGGCAAGAATGACAACGGCAATCCGATCGACGATGAAACTCGCGCTTACATGATCTACGCGTTTACCGAAAGCGGCGACAGCGACGGTCATTATCTTGAAGAGCTGTACGGAAAGCGCAACGGCCTCGGACCTTATGGCCGGGCCCTGCTGGCGCTGGCTTTGCAGCAACGAAAAGATGGCCGCGCGAAAGAGGTTGCCAACACGATCGCCGGAGCTGCGCAATCGAACGAGTTCGACGCGCACTGGCAGACCAACCGAGTCAACGACTATGGCCGCGATGTCTATCTCGACGTCGAGGCTACTGCACTTTCGTTGAAAGCACTGGCGCAGATCGATCCGGGCAATGCTCTACTGCCAAAAGTTGCGCGCTGGCTGGTCAAGAACCGCAACCACGGCTACTACTGGCTCTCGACCAAGGAGACGGCCTTTGCGATCTATGGCCTGACCGACTATTTGAAGGTCAGCAAGGAGCTATCACCCGACTATTCGTTTGAGATCTATCTCAACGGCGCTCAGGTCGCTTCCCAACGCGTCGGGGCGGGTGATGCCACGAACGCGCAATCACTGGTTATTACCAAGAAAGCCGGCGAAGTCGCGGGCAGCAATCAGATTCGCGTAGTCAAACACGGTCGCGGAGCGTTGTATGTCTCGAGCACGGTTGAATACTTCACCGCGGAAGAGAACGTAGCGGCGCAGTCGTCGGCGAATTTGAAGATCACTCGCGAGTATCTGCGCCTCCGAGTGTCCGAGAATGAAAATGGCAAGGCGAGCTGGAAGATTGAACCGCTCACCGGGGAGCTGCGCTCAGGCGATTTGATAGTTGTGCGTCTGCGGCTAACTGGGCAGCGAGCGCAGTACTTGATGATTGAAGATCCAATTCCGGCGGGTGCCGAGCAAGTTCCGCAGGTAAGTGGAATCTATCTGAACTACTCGATGGGGCAGTGGACTGATTGGTACAGCAACCGCGAATTTCGCGACAACCGCACCGCGATTTTCCTGAACTACTTTGACGGTGACGCCATGTTCCAATACGCGATGCGCGTCGAAGTGCCAGGTGAGTTTCGCATTGCGCCGGCCCGCGCCGAATTGATGTACCAGCCGACCGTGCAGGCAAACACGAGTAATGACCGGTTGCGGATTCTGGATAAGAAGTAGTGGGTGCGGACCCGAGGGAGGGCTCGGTTCTCAGCCGCGTAGCGGCGCGATGTTTATAGCACCCGGGGGTCATCAAGAAAACCCAGATCCGAAGGAGCGTAATGTCTTTCTCTCGCCCATGAATGGGCTTGAAAATCAAAATTTTCGCTGTGGGCTATAAACATTTCGTGCCTACGGCACTGAAGGGCTGACCATGATCACACTTCGAACATTCTTCAATTCAGCGAGAGCACTACTCGGAAACCTCCGAGCACTCGCCATTTTCGCGGCGCTGTACGCGGTGTTGCTCGTTTCGCTTTACGCTTTTATCGCGACGCGGGAAGCCACCGTGTGGCAGGTGGCAGTGACGCTCTTCCTTCTGGTGGTGGTGCCGCTGGAGTTTTTTGTGCTTCAGTCGGCCATTCTGAATCGCAGCCGGCACGCAAAGTTTGTGTGGGGACAGATTCTTCGCGATGCGCTCAAGCTGGCGGTCGTAACCATCCCGGTTCTTTTGGTGGCTTGGGCGCTGTGGGCCTTGCTGAACAAATGGCAGATTCGCTACCCTGCGCCGCCACCCCAAATTGCGTTTCCACCCTCTGCGCCCAAGATCCAACCGACGCACTGGCCGTCGCTGCTGTTCGCGACCGTGCGCTGCCTCTTGTTCGGGGTGGCATTACCGCTGGCCGCGATTCATATGTGGATCGAAGTTAGTTCCCGCGACGTGCGTTCTGCACTCAGCGGTGGTGGCAAAGCAATTCTGAAATGCCTGGGAAATGTTTTCGCCCGCGCGTTTGCGTTTGATTCGGTTCTCACCTATGCGCTGGGTTTGATTTTCTTTTTCGTGATTCCCTACGCCGTTCTGTTAATTCCTTTTTCGCCCAAGGGTCACAAGACGGACTTCGCGGTTTTCATTGCGCGCCTGGTGCTCGCTTTTGTATTCACCCTGATTGGTTGGACGGTTACCCTGACGGCGCTCACACGAGAAAACACTGAGAGCGTTGCCACTCCTGCGCCGAAGACGGCCCCGGATGCTCCCCCCGCGGAGGCGCCCGCTTGACGATTTCCAGAATTGGAAGCCGTTATCTCGATCGCATGACTCGCGAGCATGCGCTGCTACTGACCTGTGCCTGCGCGGCAATTTTGTTTATCGGTTTGGCATCGCCGAGGAGCGGATGGGCGCCATTCGACTCGTCAAGAGAAAACCAGCGGGACGAGATTGAGATCGATTCGGCGCTGAAGGAAGCTGCTACGGCCGCTCTCGGTCAACGCGAGGGCACAATCATCGTGATGGATGCCCAAACCGGACGCGTTCGCGCCCAGGTCAATCCGCAACTCGGCTCTACGCAGGCGCTGATGCCCGGCTCGACGTTGAAACCATTCACCGCGCTGGCCGCGCTGCGATCCGGATTGATTGATGCGGACTCTCGCACGGTTTGTCCGGGACGGTTTACAGGTCTGAGTTTTTCCCTGCCGTGCGTCCACGCGGACCACTTGCCACCATTCACACCATCACAGGCAATTGCTTATTCCTGCAACTATTACTTCGCTTCCCTGGGCCAGCATTTGGGCCGGGATCAGCTGGTTGAAACCTTGCGAAGCTTCGGTTTTGGACAAACTGCCGGCTCCGGCGAAAACCAGGACGTCGCCGGAACACTGCGGCCTTGCGAAACCGGTAATCGCGCCCGGATTCGCACTGCCGAAAGCAATCACGCCGCCGCGCAAAATGATTGTGAGGCACGCGAGGCAATCGGCGAAAGCGATCACATTCTGGTAACACCGGTGCAGCTACTCGCAGCTTATGCCGCGCTGGTGAACGGCGGACACCTGTTTGAGACGCGGGCCGGCGACGCAAACGATTTTCAGGCGGTGGAGCGGGGACGGATAAGTATCTCTGAACAGCATCGCGCGATCATCACTGAAGGCATGCGCGGCGCGGTGCGTTACGGCACCGCCAGAAGCGCTCGACTGGATTCGCTGCCCGTCTTTGTCATCGGCAAGACCGGAACCGCAAACCCGGCGAAAGGTTTTCGCTCAAACGGTTGGTTCGTCGGCTTTGCGGGATCAACCGCGAGCCCAAGCGCCGGCGAGTTGAAACCAAACGAGGTCAAACTTGCCGTACTGGTTCTGCTGGGACGCTCACACGGTTCACAGGCCGCGGCCCTGGCGAAACCAATCTTCGAAGCTTACGCAAACGAGCTTAGCTATCGAGGACAATCAACTGCAGACAAAGTTGACCACAGTAGCTCTGCTCCTCCTCGGTCTGATTCAGCATCCACAGTTCGCGTGCACCTGGTGCGCGAAAACATCACGCAGGAATTGACGCTCGAAGATTATGTCCTTGGCGTGCTGCGAACCGAGGGCAGCATGGAGACTCAGCCTGAAGCACTGAAAGCCCTGGCAATCGCTATTCGCACTTACGCTTTGAGAAATCATGGACGCCATGCGAAGGACGGATATGATTTTTGTTCGACCACGCACTGCCAACGATTTGGGTCGGCACAGGTGCGGGGCAGTAGCCCGACCGTGAGGGAGGGCGCGAACGCTAACACCAGCACCCTCCCTAACGGTCGGGTTTCTGCCATGTTAGTCGCGGCCGTGCGCGCGACTGAAGGCCAGGTCATGCTCGACGACCATGGTCAGCCTGCCGATGTCTACTTTGGCGCTTCGTGTGGCGGAGAGACTGCAAACCTGGGGACTCTTTGGGGGACAAGCCCGCCGCCATATCTGCGCGGAGTGCGCGACGAGTTTTGCCAGAGCGGCCCTCACGCAACCTGGACTGATGTGATTACTCGCGCGGATCTGCTGCGCGCCTTGCAGACCGACACCCGCACGGATATCGGCTTGCGACTGGATCAAGTCATCGTTAGAAAGCGCGACGAAACTGGTCGCGTGGAATTCATTACGCTCGAGGGCGAGCAACGCAAGACTGTGCGCGGTTGGGATTTCAAGATCATCGTCGGGCGCGTGCTGGGATGGAATGTCTTGAAGAGTTCGCGGTTCGACGTTGCTCGCGCCGGATCGACTTTCGTTTTTCGCGGCAGCGGATTTGGCCACGGGCTGGGTCTTTGTCAGGAAGGCGCGCACGTGATGGCGCAGCGGGGCGCGAGCTACACACGCATTCTGGAAAAGTATTTTCCGGGAACGAGTGTAAGCAGAGACCGGGAGGGACGGGGAGACGCGGCGAGCGCAAATGCATCTAGCCAATGGCGGGCTGATATCATGTTGAGCGCGCGGCGAAATTTTCGTCTCTCCGTATCGCCGCGTCTCCGTGTCTCCGCGTCCGTCTCTCCGTCCCCGCGTCCCCGCGTTCTGGTTCTCTCCAGCGAACACTTTCGTGTCACCTATCCGGCGAACGTCGATCGACGTGATGCGGATCAAGTCTTGAACACCCTGGAAGCCGCGCGCGCAGATTTTCTGCACCGCGCGTCGGCGGCTTCAATTCCAATCGAGATAACAACACTGCAAATCCGGCTCAACGAAAGCACCGGCGACTTTACTGCTCGAACCGGCCAGCCCTGGTGGGCAGCCGCGGCCACCAAAGGGAATCAGATCGAGTTGCAACCCGTGGGCCTGCTCAAACGACGCGGCGTTCTCACCACTACGCTTCGACATGAATTAGCGCACGTGGTGATTGATGCGGTCAGCAGGAATCGCGCGCCGCGCTGGCTGGAAGAGGGCTTTGCACTCTATCTGGCGGGTGAGGGCGCGGCGATTTCTCGCTACCGAAGCCGCAGCACCCTCTCGGCAGATGAACTTGAGAAGAAACTTCAACGTCCCGGCTCGCAACAGGAGATGCGTTCGCTTTACGCGGAGGCCTACTCGGACGTCTCTGAACTCATTCGAAGTGGTGGTGAGGCGCGCGTCTGGAAGAAGCTTGCCTTAGGTTGATCCCGAAAACGCCGGGTTGCAGAACCGCTCGCAGTAGCGAGCGGGTTAAAGATTCAAGCCTGGTTTCGAGATTGAGATGATACCGCGCTCAATTAAGTCCCGAACGCAACTTGAGTCTCGCCTTTTCGCGTTGAGTCCTTAACCCGCTCGCTACCGCGAGCGGTTCTGTACCGGGCTGGATTGCTTGCTCACAAACGGATTGTCCTTCACCCAAAACCGCCACGGCTTTTTGATCCACTCTTCGGCATAGTCAATCCCTATTCTTGGCCCACGCGCGATCTGACGCGGCGAGATCGAGACACCCTCTTCAATCCAAACGCGATCGCCGAGCAAGTCGGCCTTATCCAACCTGCGATCAATGCCCATCGCCAGACAGAGACGCCCGGGACCGCTGGTCAGTTCATATTCGGACCGACCCCTACGGCGGCGGCGAATGATATCCAGACCTTCGGACGGCTCCAGCGCCCGCACCAGAATCGCGTGCGGAACGTCCGCGCCATTTGTCACCACATTGAACTGGTTGTACATGCCATAGACGAAATACACGTAAGCAGTTCCGCCGCAACCAAACATCGTTTCAGTGCGCTGAGTGCGCCGGCTGTTGTAGGCATGCGAGGCTTTGTCTTCCGGCCCGCGATAGGCTTCGGTCTCGACGATAATTCCGGCAACCCGCGAACCGTTTCGGTTTAGGACTACCAACTTCTTGCCGAGCAGGTCGCGCGCGACTTCGAGCACGTCGGATCGAGTGTAGAATTCGCGCGGAAGTTTTTTCATTCGTTCAAGCTGAATCCACAGATTACGCAGATTGCACAGATTCAAAGACTACAGTCACAAAAGGCACAAGAAGCTCAGAAGAAGAGTACTTGCTGCTCGACGTGCGTTTGTGCTTTGGTTCCTATTTGTGTTCTCTGAGCCTTTTTGTGGCTGCTATTTCTTGTCTGTGTAATCTGTGTAATCTGCGGATTGCTCACCTCATCCGCCACAGCATCACGATCGTGATCGCAAATCCAATCACAACGATCGCGCGCCGAATAAATATCCGGCCGACGCGCTGGGCGGTGCGCGAACCGACATAACCGCCTGCCAGGGCCGCAACCGCCATCAAGAGTGATTTCGGCCAGTCGACCATATGCGCAATGGAAAAGCTGACTACCGCCACGCTGTTGATACAGATGCCCAGAAAATTCTTAATGCCATTCGCGCGATGAATGTCGTGCATGCCCAGGAGTCCCATCGCCGCCAGCATCCAAATGCCGTTGCCGGCTCCGAAATAGCCGCCATATATCGCTGAAAGGAACTGCACGACTATGGCAATTGTCCACCAGGCTTTCTTTGATTCGCCTCCTTGCGTCGGCAGGTGCAACCAACGATTCACTGGCCCCTGGCTCATGAACAATACGGTCGCAAACAGAATCAGAAACGGCACCAGGCGCGCAAACGTCGGTGACGGAGTAACAATCAAAAGCCATGCGCCGACGCCGCCACCGATCACACTGATCGCGCCCAGACGCATCAGAATCAGCGAGCTGTCATTCATTTCACGGCGATAACCAAACAGACCGCCGAACAATCCCGGCCATAAAGCGACGGTGCTGGTCGCGTTCGCGATTTTTGGATCAAGCCCCAGCCAAATCAGCAGCGGAAAAGTAAGCAAGGTACCGCCACCCGCGATCGAGTTCACTGCCCCGGCGAGAAACGCGGCGCTGAACATCAGGGCGGCCTGGAGAAAGGACATGCGCGCTAGTCTAAGGGGCAAAGCGCGAAGAGCAAAGGGCGAAGCGCCAAGAGCAAAGAAGAACTCCGTTGATAAACATTCGCTCTTACCACTTTGCGCATTGCGCTTTGCCTTCGTCGGACGTGTTAGAATAGCCGGGCAATTCAAACAACCCATCAGGAGTGAAACATGGCAGACGTAAGTATTCGTCCGAAACCAAATGGTCCTTATCTGATCGAGGGACCAGTCGACATCTACGACACCGCGGGTAACAAGATTTCAACCGCTGAGCGGCCAAGGATTGCCCTGTGCCGGTGTGGCGCTTCATCAAATAAACCTTTCTGCGACGGCACGCACAGCCAGATTGGGTTCCAGGCGGCGGAAACCATCAACCCTGAGAGTGCCGAGCCGCAGAATCAGTAATCGAAAGTCTCCCTCTCCCTTTGGGAGAGGGCTGGGGAGAGGGAGTTAGCGCCTGCGCGGCGTCGTACTCACGCCCTCACCCTAACCCTCTCCCAAAGGGAGAGGGAAAATCCTGCCTCTGTCATGCTTCGGCGTCTTCTTTTCATTGTAGGTCTTTTGCTCTCGCTATCGGCCGTTGGCACTTATCAAAATCCGGCGGCGCGAATTCCTTTTGGGCCTCCCGCATCCGGCCAGACTCTGCGCGTGATGACCTACAACATCCACGTCGGCATCGGCATGGATAAGAAGCTCGATCTGCCACGTATCGCCGGCATCATCAACGCACAACATCCGGACCTGGTCGGCTTACAGGAAGTCGATCGCGGCGTTCAGCGCACTCAGCGCATTGACGAGATCGTTGAACTCGCGAAGCTAACCCGGATGAATTATGACTTTGCGTTCAACCTGCGATATCAGGGCGGCCAATACGGAGTGGCGATCTTGTCGCGCTTTCCCATTGTCGCGATGGACCATCGCCTGTATCAAAACACGCGCGAAGCTGAACGCCGTGGGTTCATTCGTGGTGAAGTGATTGCCAACGGCCGCACCGTCAACTTTGTCACCACCCATCTGGATTACCAGTACGAAGACGGCCGCTTCTTCGAAGCTCAGCAGCTTTTGGCCGCGATCAAGGACGTGAAGGGCCCGTTAATCGTGGTCGGCGATTTCAACGACATTCCATTCGGCCGGGCGTATCAATTGATGCGCTACGATTTCAGCGACGCGTGGATTGAGAGTCGCGGCAACGACGAAGGGTACAGCTATCCGGCGGACAAACCCGCGAAGCGAATCGACTACATCTTCTTTCGTTCAACTGATCGCGTGCGTACAAAGCGCGCGTGGATCATTCAAACGCAGGCGTCCGATCATGTGCCGGTGGTGGCTGATTTGGAAGTTGGGGTTTAGAACCGCCTGCGGTAGTGGGCGGTTGATCGTTGATGACAAGGAACCATCAATATCGAAGTTCAACCGCCCGCTACCGCAGGCGGTTCTGACTCATAACCAATGCCGCTGCTTTCTCTTCATTCTCTATCAAAAAGCTTTGGCGCCACCGCCGCCGTCGCCGATGTTTCAATTGCCGTAGAGCATGGCGAGTTCTTTGGCCTGCTTGGAGCTTCCGGTTGTGGCAAGACAACGACGCTGCGCGTGATTGCCGGGCTGGAAATCCCGGACTCCGGCACGGTTGAATTCGATGACCGCGACGTAACCAACCTGCCGGCAGAGCGTCGCGGTTTTGGCATGGTCTTTCAGAACTACGCCCTTTTCCCTCACCTAAATGTTTTTCAAAACGTGGCGTTTGGACTGCAGGCCCGGAAAATGGCGAGGGCCGCAGTTCGCGAGTGTGTGATGCGCGCGCTCGAGCTGGTGCAG
>Ga0207646_10000714_pt1 | contig 43140 bp, 43 predicted proteins | sample KBSK5502metaG_FD_184343 | JGI IMG/M metagenome (GOLD analysis project Ga0207646, IMG submission 184343) | Corn, switchgrass and miscanthus rhizosphere microbial communities from Kellogg Biological Station, Michigan, USA - KBS K5-50-2 metaG... | ecosystem: Host-associated > Plants > Roots >... | reverse complement strand
GTTTTTAATCTGGGTATTCGGTTGGGCACGGGGGGCCGATAAATCGGCGGTGGGCGCGATAAATCGGCCCCTACAGATGGCCGGGGTAATTTGTTAATCTGCATTATTTAGTCCACTCCTGCGTATTCTGCATTATCGATTACATACAACAGGTTGCTGCACATGAGCAGTACGCTCAGGCATTCTGTTTTGCTCTGAACGCCTACAAAGCGGTGGCTTTGAGGGTTCTTAAAGACCTGGATCATGCCCCGCAGTAAAGACATCACACCTTCTTGCTCGGCTTCTATTTTGCTATAGCGCAGCATGGGTTTATCCGGTTTGAAGGCTCTATTTATTATTGCCGCGCCTACGATATCTTCAGGAAGATGGGCTTTTGTGCGTACCGCGACTTCCAGTACTTTTGTTGCGTTGAGGATCGCATCGTCGTATTTTCTTGCATTGTACAGGTGCCAGCATCTTGCGTAGATTTGCGGGTGGATTTCAAGGTTCCACATCTCACTTACAACAATTGAACGCTGTGTGGGTTCAGTAGCCGGAGAGCTTGCGTGGCTCTTGAGCCTCTCTCTTTTTTCCAGGTACTGCTCTATCGTCTGCACGTCGCGATAACGGCGTATATCCCGCGAGAGGGTGCATTGCCAGTTACCTTCGCCTTCTGATGAGAGAGAAGTGAAAATCAAGGGTTCAACTTGCAGCAGCAGTCCAATCTTGCGAGTCGATAACTCTGACATGTCTAGCGAGGTGATGAGATCGTTACTGGAGACCTGGCGCTTCTCTTTATCAGAGGAATTGTATCTTTCGACACAGAAGCGTATGGCACGCACGAAGTCCGTGAGATCTTCTTGCGAACCCTGGCAGAGATAGATGGCTGGTACTGTGAGAAAGGTGTCTTTATTGGCATAACCAGGCACATCAAACATATATGCATTGAAGGGTTTGGAAAGCCCAGGCGGAAGGCTTTTGACTATTTCATCTATATCCAGGTCGGGATATGTTTGAAGGATTGTTCGCTCCACATTACTATATGTAGGCCATTTTCCATTTTCATGGAAATGGTCAAATATGGTCTGTAAGTACAGGCGCTGCTGGTCGTTTAGATTGACAGGCTCCATTTAGTTTCCCCTCAAGTGATAATCAGGGAGTCACGGTAAAAGAAAAAACCGCGCATCTGAACGTATACACAACGTGACCCTGGTCTACACGGCGATTAGCTTGTCATCATCGGGATTGCTTCGGCTTTTTTCGCGACTCCGTTGGGGCGTGCCGACTAAACAGAAGCACAACCCAAGCAACATGAGACGTCCGAGTGAGTCTGGCTTACACCGCTTGCCAAACCTGGACCGTGCCATCGTCGCCACCAGAGGCAATATACTGGCTGTTGAGAGACCAAAGTGCCGCGTAGACGTTGGCAGAGATCCGCTTGCCGCTCAGGGCCTCCCAAATCTGGACGGTGACATCCTGGCCTGCTGAGGCAATGTGCTTGCTATCGGGCGACCAGGTGACCGATAATACGGTAGACGAGAGATTTTGGTGATTATCATGGCCGGTGTAGGTGAGGACAGGGCTAGCAGTAGTTGCATGCCAGACCCGGACCGTTTTATAGATGCTGCCAGATACTTGCCGTCGGGAGACCAACTCAGGCCATTGACCGGGCCAGGTGCCGGCGAATTCGTAAAGGGGATAACATTTCTTGCTTGCGCGGAGAAAGAAAGCTGCATCTTGCTGTTCAATGAGTCTCTCCTCAGAAAAATTCTGCTGAACAGTATTTTAGCTGAAAACAGAGAAGAAAGCAAAGGGAAAATGTCACAAAAGCAACCCTTATAAGCATAAGTCACACAAGTACTCGAGACGAGGTGGAGAATCATCGACGCATCTCAGCGGATCACAACCATATCTTAACGTCCTTTCTCTTCCCCTGTTTTCTACGTTTCTGAGAGAATTAGCCTGGCTGTGTTTACCTATTTTTATTGGTAAACAGCAAACTAGGGCTCGATCATCTGTTGCTAAAGCTGTCGGTTCGCCCTTCTGGCATATCTTTGAAAGTGAGGTTCTCTCTATGCTTTTCTCTTCACGTTTTAAGGTGATAGTTGTCTTCTCTCTTCTACTGGTTGGCGTTCTCAGCTTTGCTCTGTTCAATTTTCCACGTGTACCAGTCCACGCTGCTTATGCAGCAATTACCCTCTCTGTACACGCAGGTCCCCCTACTTCATCTGTAACAGTGCAAGGTGGAGGATTTGGCCCTGGCGAAACAGTAGCGATTACCTTTAATTCTGCACCAGTTGGGAACGCCATGACCGCTAGTACGGGATCTTTCTCTGTGCAGATCACCGTTCCAGCATCAGCCCTTCCGGGGTCTCACATCGTTCAAGCCACAGGCCAATCCAGCGGATTATCTGCCCAGGCAAATTTCCTGGTCCAGACTAACTGGCTAATGAATGGCTATAATTCGCGTCATACACGCTTTAACCCGTATGAAAATGTGCTGAACGTGACCAATGTATCCAATCTCGTCCAGGACTGGACAACGACTACTGGTAATAGTATTTATGCCTCCCCGGCAGTAGTTAATGGTATCGTTTATGCAGGCTCAGGTGATACGTATATGTATGCCTTTGATGCAAAAACAGGTACAACCGTGTGGAAGGCACCGGGATTATGGCCCATTGGTGCCTCACCAGCGGTAGCCGATAGGATTGTCTATACAGGTTCGGGCGATGGAGATCTGTATGCTTTTAATGCAAAGACGGGAGCCGTCGTATGGACAGCTTTGGTTGGGGGAAATGTTGACTCTCCGACAGTATCGCAGGGCATCGTCTATGTAGGCTCGAGTAGTGGTAACACCAAATTGTACGCATTAGACGCCAAGGCGGGAACACTCATCTGGACCACAAACACCAATTACATTACTTCCACACCGGCGGTTGCGAACAATATTGTCTATGTGAGTTCGTCGGATGATAACCTCTATGCTTTTAATGCCGGGACAGGGGCATCGATCTGGACCGCTCAAACTGGCGGCGCCCTTGATAGTTCACCTACGGTCGTCAATGGAGTCGTTTACGTCGGTTCCTGGGATGGGAAGCTCTATGCATTTAATGCCAAAACAGGGACATCGATCTGGACGGCTCAAACGGGTGGACCTATCTCATTCTCTTCGTCAGCAGTAGCGAATGGGACGGTTTATATTGGCTCAAGCGATCACAAGCTCTATGCATTTGATGCCAGGACGGGAAAAGAGTTGTGGACTGCCCTCACTGGAGATCAAATCTGGTCCTCTCCCACAGTCGCCAATGGGGTCATTTATGTGGGTTCGCAGGATGACAAGTTGTACGCATTTAATGCTACAACAGGTGCACAACTGTGGACTGGCAGCACTGGAAATCAGATTTTCTCCTCTCCCACAGTGGTCAATGGCGTTGTCTATGTGGGTTCAGAAGATGGCAAGCTCTACGCGTTCCATATACCAGGCATGCTTTTCTAAGAGCTCTTTACCGTTCGCTTCGCGACTTGACAGTCGAAGGCGCTTCATGTCTCAGGGGAATAAGGCTTCCATGTGAAAAGACATATGGAAGCCTTTATGATGTTCAATTTTTGTAGGGAGTTGCTCAGGAAGGATGGTAGGGGATGACTCTTGCAATGCCTGTAACGAACGCAACACTAAAGTACATTATCGGCCCCATACGGTGTGGCGGGATTAATTTGTCAAAGTGGATTATTGGTACGTATTCTTGCGATTGCCTCGCCTGGTACGCGGTATCCTTCGATTACTACCTGCTCCTGGATTACATTGGCCAGCGCCTGGGCGGGGTTCTGGATGGTGATGAGGTAGGGGTCGCCGGCACAGTTCCATACAACGTAGAGCCAGTAGCTTTCGGCGTGGCGGCGTGCCTGCAGCCACTCGTTGGGAGTCAGTTCTACGAATTCGCCCTCGCTGGCACGCGATTTGACCTCGATGCGGCGTAGCTCTCCAGTTAGGGGGTCGGTGCTGCGAATGTCGAAGCCGCTGCCGTCGTAGTTTTTGCTGATGTCTTCGGGCTGCCTGCCCTGCGCACGCTCGTAGTTCATGACGTAGTCCATACCGGTCTGCTCGACCAGGTCATCGCGCACCAGTTCACCGGTCGTGATGTTCGCCTCTTGCTCTAATTGTGCAGCGAGCGAGGTCTGGGCAATTGGAGCCACTAAGGCGGTGCCGATGTAGCGCACTACTCCCTCGCGCACGACCTGTAAGCGATCCAGTTCCGCAAGCTTCTCGCGCTGGCGCATGCGCAGTTCTTTCTGGCGGCGGTCGGCTGCGTCACGTGCCAGGCGTGCCGCCTCGTCACCCTTTTGCACGCGCTGGTACAACTGCATGTAGCGGTGCTGGACCCGTTTGATCTGCTCCCCAAACATGTTGCTGATGTATTCCCGGCGAATCTGCAGGAGGCGCTGGCGCTCTTTCGCCTGCTGCTGTTTCATGGGAAACTGGACCTTGATACGCAGCCATTGCTCCAACGTGACGATAGCCTGGGGATCAGGTGCGCTCATCTCCACTTCTACGGTTGCATCCTCGGGCAGTGGTGTCAGATCGTGCAGCAGATCGGCAGGGGCCAGTTCTTTGCCTCTCGGCCCATCCAGGATGGCGGCGAGCGTTGCGTGGAGAACCTGGGTGCGTGATTCACCGGCGGTGCTGTCGCGCCTGGCACCGGCAACCGGTTCCTCGCTGACGATTTGCACCTCGAAGAAATGCGCCTGGTAACTCTCGCCGGCACGCGGATCAACAAAGACCGCAGCATGGCCTTTTAAGGATTCCAGGTCTGCCAGCAATACCTCGCTCAGCGCGGCAAAGAGTGGATGGCCTGGTGAGAGCAAGACGGCGTCCTGATGCTCCTCTCTCTGCTGGACAGTTTTATCGAACGTGAGCTTGCGGTACTCCTGGGCCGGGACGCCATAGCGGCGGGCCGTCACGAGGTGCTGGTCACGCAGGCGGGCCGGAACGCGCTCGATGGTATACAGGCCATCGACACGGTGGCGCATGCTCATCTTTTCACGTTCGGCGGCACGCAGGAAGAATTTTTCGACGTATTCGGGCATCAGGCGGCGCTCTTGCGAACGAATGTCGGTTCCGTGTACCCAGGCCAGGTCTACCTGCGAGGTGGCGAGTGCGACACCCGTGGCCTGTTCCAACTGCGCCAACTGCTCCGTGCTGAGTCGCTCTATCTGTCCTGTGTATTCTTCGACGCGCGCCCGGTTGATGGCGACTTCGCGCAGCATATCTTCCAGGCGGATCTCGTTGAGCGCCAGGAGCTGTCCAACCACGTCGAAGACGCGGTCGCCCAGTTGGACGCGGATCTCTTCCAGCTTGCCGAAGAGACGGTCGAGGATGATCCCCTCGACGGTATCTGTCGAGACAAAATTGAAGATGTAGACATCCGAGCGCTGTCCGATGCGGTGGATGCGCCCCATGCGCTGTTCGAGCCGGTTGGGGTTCCAGGGAATGTCGTAGTTGATCATCAGGTGGCAGAACTGGAGGTTGATGCCCTCGCCTGCTGCCTCGGTGGCGATGCAGATCTGTGCCGATTCGTGAAAGCGTTGAGCCGCTTCGCGCCGCAGCACGGCGTTCATCCCGCCGTGAATCTCGCAGGTTGCGTAGCCCCATTTTTGCAGGTGACTGCGCAGGTATTCCAGTGTGTCACGATGTTCGGTAAAGATCAGGAGTTTGCCGCGCCTATCGTTCAATTCGTGGAACTGGGCGCCCTCGATACAGGTGCGCAGCGCCTTGAGTTTCGATTCCTCGCCTGAAGCGACGACTTTCGACGCTTCCTGGACAAGCTTCTCAAGCGCCTGTACCTCGACGCGCAGTTGATCGACGCGCTGCATGACCGGGAAGTTTTCGAGGGCCTCTTCCTGCTGTTCGTCCAGGTCGCCGCTATCGCTCTCTTCATCCTCGTAGCCGCTAGAAGCCAGTAAGCGGTACCTGTACAAAACCTTCTCGTGCTCGCTGGCAGGCAGGCGCTCCAGTTCTTGCAGGATGTCCCTGAAGTGGTTGGCGCGGCGTTCGAGCGAACGGTGGATGGCATGCAGGCTGCTGGCAAGACGGCGCTGTAGAACGGTGCGTGCCAGAGCGACGCTATTGCGGCGTGCGCCCCCGCCTTGCTGGTACGGCAGAAAGAGGTTGATGTATTCGGTCACGTGCTTATAAAGCTGCTCTTCAGGCCAGGTGAGCTTAAAAGGAACGGTACTCACATGTCTTTTAGTGAAGAGCGGGTTGCCTGCGCGATCACGCAGTTCCTCTTTAATACGGCGCAGGAACCATTGATCGCGACCACCCTCGCGGGCATCCTCCAGTATCTTGCGGTCAAGCTGCAGGCCGTCGTAGCGAGGGTCGGGAAACTGGTCTGCATCGAGAAGACGCAGGAAGTGCGCGAACTGGTCGGGGTCGCCGCTGTGTGGTGTCGCGGTGAGGAGCAGGATGCGCTCGGCACCGGCTGAGAGGCGTTCCGCCAGTTGATAGCGGCGCGTCTTTGCAACTTTCTCACCCTGGGTGTGCGCAGAGCATTTGTGCGCTTCGTCGATGATGATGAGATCCCAGGGAATCTGCTCCAGGTTTTGGGTAATGCGCTCCTGCTTGGCGAAGTCAAGCGAGGCGATACACTGGCGATAGCGCTCCCATACGTTGCCTGCAAGCTGATTGCCCACCATGTCGGAGTTCACTATCTCGAAGGTTTCATCGAATTTGCTATACAATTCGTCCTGCCACTGGATGGTCAATGGGGCCGGGGTGAGGATAAGCACGTAGGTGACGACGCCCCGTAATTTCAGTTCTTTCAGCAGCAGCCCGGCCATGATTGTCTTGCCGGCCCCAGGATCGTCGGCAAGCAGGAAACGCAGGCGGGCTTGCGGGAGCATGCGTTCATAGACGGCCTGCAACTGGTGAGGCAGCGCCTGGACACCTGACATCGAGACGGCAAAAAATGGGTCAAAGCTGTAGGCGAGGCGGATACGTGCGGCTTCCACCAGTAGAAAGAAGTCTAACGGGCTGGCCAGCGTGCCGGTAGTGCTTTGTGCTGTAGCCTGCTCAAGAGCAGCAGCAAGTTCGGCTGCAGGAACAATGGTCTGGATGGTCTGGCCGTCGCGTGTACGCACGGTGAGGCTTACCAGTTCATCAATAGCCTGGGCATCTTCTATATACACAGGTTGACTGAATTCCGATAAGCTCACCTGGCGGTGCATGGCGCGGCTGACCAGGTTCTGTATATCGACAGGAGGGTCCACTGGCATTCTCATCTCCTCCACGTTGCTGCCAGGCTTGTATGTAGCCGATAATGGATTTTAACAAGTAACATCGGTCATACGCCGTAGGCGCACAATTTATTGGCGCATCGCCGATTTATCGGCCAATGGCCCGTCGATGCACTCCCCAGGCCGATAAATCGGCGGTGTGCACGATAAATCGGCACCTACGGTGGCCGGGTTAGCTCGTCAATGGGCATTGTTGAGCCGGGCAAGGGATGACGCGACTATTCTAGCAGATAAGGACAGTGGTGTGAATATCCAAACGACTTAGTATCCAGGTGGCAATTCGAGTTCTAAACCCACTCTCCTTGCGAGCTTCTGCAACTGGCCAACATAACTTCTGAGCGTCTCCATGTCCCGCGAATTCATGGCTGCACTGGCCCAGGAGCGGGCGTGCGGACGCCAGAGGAGATGCGCTCTAAAAATAGGCCACATCTCCCGACCCGCAAGCGTAATTGCCCGCTTCGTGCGGGGGGAAGAGCGCTGAAGCAACATCTGCTCATAGCTCACACCTGCGCCGTGATGAATACCATCATCAACTGCCAGGCGATTACAAAGCTCTGCAAGAATCGTTCCTGGAGCCGCTGCCGCAATCTGGTGAAAGCGGTCGATCACCAATCCCTCGAAGACAACCTGAAAGAGCCAGATTTTCTCCTCAAGCGTATCCGCGTTGAGCGTCCGCTCACCCAGTTTTACCAGGTAAGGATCGGGTTCGCTCATCCCTCCAACCTCATTAGTAAGCCGGAGCCAGGCTTCCGCGTGACGACCCTCGTCCTGCACCATTGTCGAGTAATACAAGCGGCCTGGAGTGTCAGAGATGGCAGCTAACAATTGCGAGGATAACAACGAGGCGAGGGTATCTGCCTGGAGCTGCTGCGTGACAACCGAACGCCATATCTCTAAACGCCGGGCGCGGTTCTCGCCAGAACCTTTTCCTTCCGGTACCGGGGGAATCTGCCCCCAGGAGAGTTGTTCCACTTTCCATGCCTGGCGCTTCGCAAGAGTATAGAAGCGCTCCATCTCTCTGGCATTATCCGGGGCCTCATTCATATGGGCAGGTGACTCTTCTTCAGACTCGCGTGCCAGAGCTTGATCATCGTTCATGCGTTCCTCCCTTTGATATCTTCTTTTGAAGAGATAATAATCTATTTGCCCAGTTTTGTGAAGAGGTCAAGAGGTCAGGTCGTCGTAAGGATCATTCTTAATCAGATGAGTAAACCGTTTCAGGTGCTCTTGTGCTAGCAGCTTCTCCTCATCCGGCATCATCTCAGACTGTTGCAGCAGCAGGGACAGTCCTGTCAAATGCCGCCCCAGCGCCGCATCATCACCCTGGAACCGCTGAGCAAGTTCCTCAATGGCCAGCCCCAACAGGGTAGCATCAGCATTTTTCATCGCTGGGAGCAAAAAGTAGGTGGCGCTTTCATGCGTATTCAGAAACTCGCGCGCATCTTTTTCCCAGAGGCCGAGTATCATGAAATTGAATGCGAGCATGACTTCCCCCTGAAACGTGTCTCGTATAGGAGCAGGTACAGCCTGCGGGAATGGGCAGAGTGCTGCTGGATAGACATAGTATCCCGGATTCATGATTGTATCCTCATGCTCATCCTCCTCATCCTCTCGCTCTAAATCTTCTGCTGCGTGCCGGTTTACCGTTGCATAATTGCGCAAGAGGCGTCGAGGGAGATCTGCGTCTTCGCGTTCTGTCTGGAACTCAATCAGCAGGTACGCGGGCTTATCAGTCTCTGCGTTCTGGACGCGATAGGCGCGTTCAAATTTGCCCGAGTGCTCTATCCATTCGGTTTTATAGGCTTTTAACACTGAGGCTTCTGGTAGAACCAGTCCCACAAGCCCCTGTTCCAGCTTACCCGGAGGGCCTTCAATCTCGGTTGATTTGAGTTCTGGCAACTCGATATCTAAAACCTGTTCAACCCGGTACCCGGGGAGCAGTAGGGGAATAATCTGTGTAGCCTGCTCGTGAAGGAGATTTTTGAGGATATGCTTATAAGGTCGTTTACTGTTCATCGGCGTATTATCGCTCCCTTATATATATCACCACCATTTCCCAGAGTATATCATAGCAATATACAAATGCAAATGTTGAGCGTATCCTGGCGTCTTTGTCTGCTTGCTTCCTACAGCGGTGCTCGGAAAGATTGAGCATTACGTCTTGGAGAGACTCCCTCCTACGCTCCCTCTGTCATCTGGCTCACTCCCTCTGCAATTCGGCTCATACATGCTCCTCGAGCGCTGTATGTGATTGCTCGAACTGCATCAGCCGTGCGCCTAGCTTCAGCAGCAGCACGCCAAGCTTACCAGCTACGCGCCTGCTCAGACGATGCCGAGGCAGATGCGAAAGCCTCCGGCTCTCCGCCATCTCCCGCTGAAGGTCCTGGTAATGTGATTCACGCGCTTTCTCATAGAGGTACATGTTGGAACCCATACGATTGCCTCCTCATCTAAGCTGCGATAGCTCAAAGTTTCTGAACGCCGCTGTAGCGGTAGTTTGTGGACGCGGGAAATGCCGCATCCTTGCTCGTTTTCAGATGGCTGATGACACCTGGCTCTAGGAGGTCAGAGATAACACAGGATGGTTACCATCAATCGAGCAAAATTCCCAAATCAACAAACTACCGGTAGACATCTTTACGCCATATTCGAGATGAGGCCTGACACCCGCGAGGGGTGTCACTACATTTCTGCCTCACAAACCTAGCTGGACTAACTACTACTTGGGTAAGCTGTCTCCGGGAAAACCTCGGCAAGCATGGGTTTCATAGATCAACACTCCTGCTTGTACAGCAGGGTCCTCGTCCATGATCTTTGTGACTTCTTCGACAGGGGCATTAAAGATTCCAATACCTGATACATTACTTCCATCAGAGATCGGACATACAATCGATAACATGCCGTCTGCGCGGAGGGCAAAATTTCTTCGTCCGTGTTCCCAAATGATTTTTTCGGCTCCCTCCTCATTCTTCTTTGGCCCAGCCTTCAAAATAACGATGCAATAATTCCTGGTAGCGGAGATCCTTTGCCGCATTAACTCATCGGTAATGGTTGTCCTATAGTCATCCGAAAGCATCTCTTATCTCCTTGGTACTTTCAATGTGAAAACAGAAAGCCGCAAAGTATGGTTTGCGGCTTTCATTATAGCGGCTGACCATCAGAAAAACTTCTTGTATCTTGCTCTTTTATCAGTTCACAGGCGGACTGAAGTCCAGCGTTTCCAGTGCTCGCGCTAATTGAGACCCGTCGTGGTAGCGCTTCTCAGGCACCTTTTCCAGACATCTCAGAACAATCTCTTCCAGAGCCGGAGGAATATTGGGATTATATTGGCCAGGTGGTGTTGGTGGATCCTGGATATGCTGCATCGCCACGGCCACAGGATTATCACCATCGAAGGGTGTGCGACCGGTGATCATCTCATATATGACATTGCCAAGAGCATACACATCAGCGGCGGGGCCGACAATCTCACCCTGTGCTTGCTCCGGTGCGTAATACTGGACAGTCCCTAATGTCGCGCCAGTGTCAGTCAGTCGCTCAGCATTTACCACAAAGGCTATGCCGAAGTCGGTCAGCTTGATCGAGCCATCACGACCCAACAGGATGTTCTGCGGCTCGACATTGCGAAGGATGATGCCATGACTATGGGCAGCACCCAGTCCAAGGGCAACATCGTGAGCGATGGTGACAGCTGTATCTATATCTAGTATCCCACGCACACGCAAATAACGGCGCAGGTCGGTGCCCTCGACTAACTCCATGACGATGTAGTACTTACCATCTGTATACCCATAGTCATAGAACTGCACGATATTGGGATGTTGCAAGGAGGACATCGCCTTCGCTTCTCGCTGAAAGCGTGCCACAAACTTCGGGTCGGTGCTGTAGAAGTCGCGCAGCACTTTGATGGCTACGACACGATCCATCCGCAAATCCAGACCACGATAGATGATGGCCATACCGTCTCGACCTATCGGGTCTTGTAACTGATAGCGATCACCAAGGAATTCGTTTTGCATAGGATAACCTCCACTCGCAATGTCAACAATTATCTTCTCTGGCCATTCTACTATGGAGAGTCAATTCGGAAAGGAGATAGTTTATGGTGTGCCACTTCGGATTAGCGTGCTCGTCCCGTGGTCAGCCATTGTGCCCAATCGGCGCGCTGGTTGCCCTGTGCTGCTGTGGCTGCCTGCTCTGAGGGGTAGGGCACCTGTATATGCTCCACCTGCCAGCCGTTCTGCATCCTGCGCAAAAGCGCATAGCGAGCGTGAGGGCTTCCCGACTCCATCGCATAGGGGAAGGGCGTCTCCATCGTGTAGGCTGGCAGACCGACGCTGCCCGGATTGATGATCAGCTTCCCCTGTGGAAGAGAGACGGTGCGAGGAACATGGCTATGCCCGCAGAGGATGACTGGCTGAGCAATAGCGGAGATGCTGGTTTCGATTTCACGTGTGCTTCTCAAAGAGGCGCCGGAAGCTGCTACCTGTTCGAGCAAGTACGGCGCATCGAACAAATCGCCGTGGCAGACAAACAGTTCATCGGCGACCACGGCTGTTGCCGGTAAGGTACGCAGCCACTGGAGATGGGCTGGGGTGAGCAGTTCTCGTGTGTACCTTTGTGACGCGGAAAGCTCCTCGGCAGCAGAGAACAGGACACGATCGTCGTTGCCGCAAATGCTGAGCATGGTGCGCTCAATCAACAGATCGGCTGTTCCTGCTGGATCAAGCGGACCGGTCAGGTGATCTCCCAGATTCACGATCTGTTCGATGCCGCGCTGATCAATATCCTGCAAGACCGCTTCCAGTGCCCAACGATTCCCGTGAATATCGGCAATGACAGCGAGAGAGGTTTGAAAGACCTTGTTTTCGCTCATCGATCTCCCTTTTCTCAAAGAAGGTTGTTTTATAGAAAGACCTGCTCCTGTGGCCTTGACTAGAGAGCGATATTGCACAGATCGAAAGCCTGTTTCAGGGCCGCGATGGGATCACCCAGCGGAAGAAACTCCTGGCCGAGATAGCCGGTGTACCCAGTTTCCAGAAGAGCCCGAACAATGGGTACATAATTGATTTCCTGGGCCTCGTCAATCTCATGACGTCCGGGATTGCCCGCGGTATGATAGTGTGCGAAATACGGATGATGCTCACGAATAGTGCGGATGATATCGCCTTCCATAATCTGCATATGGTAGATATCATAGAGCAGCTTCACACGCGGAGAGTTCACCAGGCGACAGACTTCTACTCCCCAGGCCGTATGGTCACACTGGTAGTCCAGGTGATCCACTTTACTATTCAGGAGTTCGAGGGCAAGTGTGACGCCTGCGTCCTCAGCAGCCTGCGCTACACGCGAGAGTCCCTCCGCCGTTATCTCTATCCCTGCCTGATCGCTCAAACCCTGACGATTGCCGCTAAAGACAATAATCGTGGGGATAGACCACTGTTCGGCAAGGTGTAGAGCGGCGCGAATCTTTTGCTCAAGATGAGCATGGTGCTCTCGCCGGTTCCACCCCTGCTCAATCGAGAGTCCTGCATCGGTGGAGACAATGGAGAGATCATGCTCTTTGATCAGAGGCCAGTACGCTTGATCAACCAGCTCAATACCCTCATAGCCAATGTCCGCGGCGGCGTGTATGAATGTCTGTGGTAATAGCTCTCCCTGAGCAAAACACCACCAGGAAACTGATTGCTTCATACGGCGCATATTTTTCTTTCTCTCTGCTTCTTTGTTTGCTCTACAACTCTGTCCAATCGAAAAGAACACCCATTGCCGTGGCACGCTCCTCGCGCAACAGACGATAGGCCTCCGGCGCATCTGCTGGCGAGTAGCGATGGGTAATCAGGTCCGCTACTGCTCAAAAACTGCTACTAAATCCTTATAACGGATGAAGACTGTCACATCACTATTGTTCAAGTCTTCCACCCATAGCATGTACATCCCTGCATCTTTGACCCGGCCACTCAGCTCGTTGTTCTTTAAGTCGGTGTAGCAAACAAGTGTTCCTTTGGGAAGTGGCCGAGCCAGGTCTGGCTCATCATAGAGATCACTATCAGATAAAGCTGACATTGCTTATCTCCTCTCCTAATTGCAAAATTTTATTACCAAAATAAAGTTACATAAAAATGGGTAATCCTGTCAAGCAGTCACCTCTGATACAATGTCTTCCAATTCGGTCTATTGAGGAATAGAATGCTTCGATTGAGGGTCAGGGAAATAGCAGAAAGCCAGGGATGGAATATGTCCAGCTTGTCACGGGCTGCGAATATATCATTCAATACTGTGAAACGACTGTGGACAAAGCCTTATAGCGGAGCGAATATTGACACGCTGAATAAGATCGCTAAAGTACTACAGGTGCCTCTGTCAGAGCTTACTGAAGAAGTTGAGGACAGCTAATCACAACACCAATTGGTTACACTATAACCAGAAAGGGTTAGCGTCGAGGCAGGTAGGAATGGGGGTTCGGGAAGGTGTGATAGCGGAAGGTGGATCACGCGAAGAACTGGAATTCTAACGCTCTTATCCTCAAGTCTCTTTTCCTAAGTGAAAGATCCCATTGGAGCCAACGCTACGGAACCATCTGCCTTGTGCTAGATAGCTGCATAAGGGTATAATTTCTTTTGAACCACTTAGCGATTGTGGTCTCAAAGTGAACGAAGTATTAAGAAGGAGTAACTCTATGATGCAAAGCATTGCTGCCCCCATCGTGCAGCGCAATTGGTGGACCCTGGCGCTGAGAGGACTCTTCGCCGTCATCTTTGGTCTCATTGCACTCGTGGCTCCCAGTATTGCCCTGCTTGCCTTCATCTACGTGTTTGCGGCCTATGCAATTGTCGATGGGGGCATTGCCGTCGTCACCGCGATACAAGAACGCGAGCTCATCTACCGGTGGGGATGGGTCCTATTTGAGGGAATCCTGAGCATTCTCGTCGGGATTATTGCCTTTGCCAATCCTGGCTTAACAGCTCTGGCGCTTCTCTACATCATTGCTGCCTGGGCCATCGTGACGGGCATTATGGAGATCGCCGCGGCTTTCGCGATCCGGGAGTTTGTCTCCCGGGAGTGGGTACTCGCCTTGGCCGGCATTGTCTCCGTGGCGTTCGGTGTTATTCTGTTCTTCTCTCCAGGTGCTGGAATCTTATCCATTCTTTGGTTGGTTGGCATCTACGGGATCGTCTTCGGTCTCCTGTTCATCGTCCGCGCCTTCCAACTCCGGTCGTGGGCATCATCGGTCACCACCTAAATGCTTCTACTCTTCTTCCGCCCTTAGTGGATCACATCTCCGCATCCCTTACCTGGAAGCATTTAGGCAGATGGTGGTTAAGGAAAGGGCAAGCTCATGTTTGCTCTTTCCTTGATAGTGGACATCTTCACAGATTTTGGGCAGTTGTGGTCATGCCTTAACCAGAAGTTCTCGTTCCTTCACTGATGCTGTGTCAGATGCCTTTACTGCACGGATGATGAGCGTGATGGCGGCAGCCAACCACCAGAGCGTCTGGATACCTGCAAAGGCTAGGACCGCCGCAGGTAAGGTGAGATTGTAGAGGAAGACCACTCCTAAGATGGCAAAGGCGGCTCCCAGCACAAGCGCCAGGTACCCGAACACCCGTGGGAGCACCTGTGAGCCAAGAATGACGGCTCCCAGCGGCAGGAAGAGAGCTGGCGCCGCCACGATGAAGTAGAGGTGCTGGACCGCGTGAATAAGGTCGCCGCTGATCAACGCCATCGTCGCTGGATTACTATCTAAGGCGCTCATGTAAAAAACGATTTCTACGAGGCTCACCATCATGAGGATGGCCCCCCCAAACATGGTCATCCAGCCCGCAAGCCGTGTGGTAGCTCCAGCCAGGCAAACGATGGCGAAGGCGAACAGCACGGTAAGCAGCGGACCAACGGACTGCAGCCAGGCTCCCCAGAGGATCGAGGTGTAGTATTGGTTGCCAAAAGCGATCAACTGCGCACTGGTCGCGTTGGACGGCGGGCCGGGATTAATGCTGAAAGACGTAATCAGCATGATGACACCGACAATGCCACTGAGCGCGCTCAGAATACGGAATAATCGTGTGGACATGGTCCACCTCCTTGTGTTTGAACTAGTGATTGGTCATTGCTGTAATCTGGCTATCGAGCCAGGCAAGTTCCTCCTCCAGGGTGCGCACGCGGTATTCGACCAGGTGTACAATGTAGGGTCGTTCGATCTCCATGATCTCTGGATTGTGCGAAACTTGACTGCCAACCGTGCGATAGTGCTCCTGCAAGACGAGCAGGAAATTGCGGTAGTGCTCTAACACAGCAAGCCGTTGTGCAGGAGTCAGATACCCCAACTTGGTAAACTTCATGGCAAACAAATTGGGGTAATCCGCATTGTAGTCGCCGGGGTCAAGCATGAGGGTGAAAAAACGCGCCCGGCCTGTTTCTGTGAGCGTGTACACCTTGCGTGCTGGTCCGCGCTCAGCCTGGAGAAAGCCCTCGCGCCGCTTCTCCGTCTCGGAGATGATAAGGCCTTCCTGTTCAAGCCTGCGAATGAGTGGGTAGAGGGTTCCCCAACTGAGTCGATGGAACGGCCCCAGGATCATGTTGACAATCTCATGGAGCAAGTAGCCGTACAAGGGCTGCACCATGAGTTCACCCAGCACGAAGAGTTCGTACACTGGATTGGGCTGCCGACCTCCCGCTGTTCGGGTATGGCTAGTGGACGTTTCCAGCAACGCATCGCTCTCAGGATCTGTCATATGCTCCTCCTACTACTATATCGACTGGTTATTATTATATCATATCGATATAGTAAAAGCAAGGCCTAAAATTGGAATGGGGGCGAGCGTGTCACTTGATCAGGGGCACATCTCTTGTCAGTTGGTGTGTTCGTTTCAGTAGCAAAAATCTTCTGAACGTTCGGAGAGTCTTTCCAGGGCTTTTGTGGCCTCGAAGAAATCTCCGGGTGCATTGTCTGGACTTGCGGAGTGTGGGTATTATATGGAAGAAGGAGGTGTTATGGTCGGCAGATTTCAAGTGATGGCACTCTTGCAAGCGGCACGGGCAAAAGTCCTGGGGTATCCGCTTGATGAAGCGCAAAGCTTTGGCCTCAACCGGGCGATCTTTTATGCTGCTGCGAAAAGAGGGTTTAAAGGCGGTACAAGCACCAAACAACCCGGCGAGCAACACACATTTAAAGAAGCACCAGGCAAGAGTGTTGCCAAAACAGTACAACAAGATGTTCTCGGGAATGAAATCGCGTATTATGTAGAGATGGATGGGAAGAAGCGCTATGTGATGGGGGATGAGATTCTGGAGCCAGAAGACTTCAAGAGGGAAATAGAACAGCGGTTTGGTCAAGCTTTTCCAAAGGCCTGGGAACAAGCGCTGCAGCTCGTTGAGCAGGCTGACAGAGCGACGTTAGAATCACAACGGAAATTTTATGAGGAGGTGTATAAACCCCGGAGGGATGAACTTGCAAAAGCATGGTCAGCTCTGAGTAAACAAACAAGCTAGGTTTTCCCTCGAAAATCCCCCTTTTTATGCACGAGCGCACACAGCGATACAACGGACATAGGTGATGCAACCGATACAAATGACACAAATGTGATAAACGATGACCAGGAGGCTTCTTGTACGAACAGTCCATAGGAGAACCCTAACACACCCCTTGTGTCGATACGAGCTGTAACTTCGTGGGCGTCAGCTTCCACGTACCTTGCTCTTGATTCGCGATGAAGTCCAGGGTGTAGCGATTCGTCACCGTTCCTGTGCCCGATGGGTCATTCTCAATGGCGTTATCGGTCACGGCTACTTGAACAGAACCGTCGTTCAGCAAAGTGGCGCTGTCGATAGTGATGCAGGAGCGGTGGGTAACCTGGTAGCCTAAAGAGCTGTAGGAATTCTTTGCCCGGTAGCTGGCTTGCAACAGGTTATATGCCGCTTGATAGTTGCCGCTGTTCCAATAGGCGTAGTACTGTTCGACCGCGGCCTTTGCTGCTTGAATTGGCGCGGATGGGACGCCTTGTGTAGGGGGAGGAACGAATATGATTTTTGGCGGTGCCGTCCTCGCCAGGATGAGAGTCAGGAGAATAATCGCTGTCACCGCAAATGCAAGCACCAGGCTTGCTGCGACCAGGTAGGATTTGAAACGGCTTGACCTGGTGATTGTGAGCGCCAGGCCGGGCATAAACTGTATCCTCTTGGCAAGAGATTGCCAGGTATGTGTGAGTGCATCCATCAAAGATCGACCTGGAGCCCGTGTATTTATGCCTGCCGGCGAGTCTTCCTGCTCAAGCTCCTCTTCATCCGTTGAAGAGAGCGCCTCTACGCTATCTTCAGTATCTTCAGTTATCCCCTTGATAGCATATTCCAAAGCCCTTGCCATTGCTGACGCCGACTCATAGCGGTCTCTCCTTTGGGACGCGGTGGCTTTGAGTATGACAGCAGCCACTGCCGGGGTAATATTCGGGTGCGGCCGGTTCACCATACCGGGATGATTTCCGGTCAGCAACTCGTAGACGATGACGCCCAGACTGTAAATATCGTCTCGACGATCAGCTTTCATGCCACGTCTCGCCTCAGGTGAGGCATATGCTGCAGTACCCCAGAGCTGTCCCATCTGTGTCAGTGTTGATTCGATAATGTGGGCGACGCCAAAGTCAGTCAATACGAGTTGCCCATGATCATCGAGCAAAAAATTGTCGGGCTTGACATCTCGATGAACAATGCCATTGAAATGGATGAATTGTAACGCGGATGCAGCTTGTTTTATATAGTCGAGTGTCTCGCTGGGAGAGAACGTTTTCTTCCGCCGCAGCTCGGATCTGAGGGTTCCCCCGGCAAAATATTGCATGACGAAGAACGCCATACCGTGATGTTCGCCAGTAGCATAGACAGGGACGATGTGTTTATGCCGGAGTGTAATGATAAGTGCGCTTTCACGTTGAAACCTGGCGGAGAGCTCATCGTATATGCGTGTATCAAACTCCGTTGCATCTTTGGGCAGCAGCACTTTGATGGCTAGCGGGTCGGGCCAATTTTTCTCATGCGCGAGGTAGACCACGCCCATAGACCCTCGCCCGATGATTTTTTCTAACCGGTACCTGCCCTTTAATGTCTGCCCGATCAGCTCGTGTTCATACATAAACATAGTTTCTCTCTCCGTGTATAAGACCTGGAACTATGCTTTGATCTTATTGTACTTCACTACTGCCGGGTTGTATAGTTTCTGTTCTCGTGTTTAGCCAAGCTCGATATCGGCATAGCGGAACTGGACGAGGCCAATGACCAGCAGCGCAATGCCCACGCCGGTCATGCCAAGGAAGTGGCCCCAGTCCATGCCAACGAAAATCGGGTTGCCGTACAGGTGGAAGATTGAGATTTGCCCAATCCAGGAAGGAATGGAGACAAGTCCTTCGAGCGTTTCCTCCAGGATAGACAGGACGAGGTAGGCGGTCACAAGGCCCAGCACGGCTCCATAGCGCAGGCGCCCGGCCAGGGAGTAGACCAGGCCCATGGTAATCAGCGCCAGCGGGAGCATACTGAAGCTGGCGGCCAGCACCCTGCCCTGGTCGATGCTCAGATTGATGAGCTGCGCCCCGATGGTGAGCACGAGCCAGGTCAGGGCAGGAGCAAGCAGGACCACGAGGAGATTTGCGCCGAAGCGTTCCAGCAGGACCCGTGGCCGCGCTTGTGGTGTGCTCAGTACCAGTTCCACGCGCCCGTTTTCCAGGTCCGAGGGCCACGAGAGCGCCAGGGTCAGCGCAATGATTACGACCAGCGCCGGCAGGAACGCGAAGAGGATGGTGCCCAGCATACCCGTGTTGGTATTGGTGGGGGTGTCGAAAAAGAGTTGGGCCAGCCAGGGGGTTTGTTGCACGATCTTGTAGAACGGCTGCTGGATGGCGGGAGTAAGGAACAGGACATAGGCACAAAAGGCCACGATGCCCAGCAGCCACCAGAAGGAAGACCAGCCGGAAGCGGCGAGGGTGCGCAAGCTTACAGTGCGCGTTGAGACTGCGCGCTCGGCCTGGCTCAGGCTGCGCTCAACCTGGTGCTTGCCACCGGCATGATCGCGCTGCCACGAGAATGCTGCCCCGCCGATATCGCGCCTGCCGAAGAGTACGACGCTGATCGCCGCAAGCAGCAGGCTCAGGCCGAGCAGCACAAGCGCTGCCGCAGGCGCGTCGTTGAAACTCGGGATCAGTGGCCGGTTCAGGTTGTAATAGTAGAACGGCGAGAGGTATTGCAGCCAACTGCCGCTCACCTCGCGTCCGGTGATATACAGGAGTAAAGCCAGCAGCAGCAGGCCGCTCGCCCCACCTGCCGCCGCGCGGCGGCTGATGGTAAATTGGGAGAGCAGCAGTGCTACCATGCCAAAGAAGAAGGCAAACCCGCTCAGGTTCAGGCCCGCCAGGAGTGCCCTGACAAAATCGATATGCCCCCCAAGGCGAGCTTCGCCCACCACGGTCCCCAGAGCGACCAGCACTGCGATCACGATCAGCGCGGTCACCAGCGCACCGACTTTCGAGAGCAGCAGGCGAGCGCGCGACTGGGGGGTGGCGAGCAGCGTATCCATCGTGCCGCGTTCCTCCTCTCCGCGCACCAGGCGGGCTCCGGCCAGGACGGCCCAGATGCTGAGCAGCAGGGGTGTGATCGCTTCCAGGTAGCGAAAGGTGATATACCCCTCGGGGGTCTGCATCGCGTAGGGCTCGCCGAGGAAGCCGAGGAGCGGCGCGATGCTGGAAAAGCCCGCGAGAATAGCCGCCGTGGCCGTCCCGAAACCCGCGGCCATGAGCAAAGCCAGGCCGTAGCCCCAGCCCAGAATCGGTACCCGGAAATCTCGGAGCGATTTGCTCCAGATGGTGCGAAACATGATGTCACCTCTCTCCGGCGAGCGCGGAAGGCTCCGGCTCGTAGAAACGCAGGAAGACCTCTTCCAACGAAGGCTCGTGCGTATCAATGTTTGTGGCGCTGTGCTGGTTCGCGATTTGAATGATCTCAGTCAAGTCGCCCTGGACGCTCAACTGCAGGGTGCGTTCATCCGCTCCCTGCGCTACGCTAACCACACCGGCGACATGTTTGAACCAATCCACGGAAGCAGGGCCGGCGAAGCTGATTTCGACATCGCGCTGGTGGATGTCTTTGAGCGAGGAAACATGGTCGATCTTAACCAGCCGCCCCTCGCGGATGATCGCCACGCGGTCGCAGGTGTGTTCGACCTCTGGCAGGATGTGCGAAGAGAGGAAGACAGTGCGTCCCCCGGCGCGCGCCTCGGCCACCATTTTGTAGAATTCCTGCTGGTTGAGCGGGTCCAGTCCCGATGTGGGTTCGTCCAGGATGAGCAGGCGTGGCTTGTGCATGAAGGCCTGCACCAGGCCCAGCTTTTGTTTGTTGCCGTGCGAATATTCGCGGAAATGTTTGCTGGGATCGAAGCCCAGGCGCTCGACCAGGCTGCGCACGTAGGCCTGGTCGACGCCGCTGCGCAGGTGGACCAGGTACTCGATGATCTGCGCGCCGCGCAAGCCGGGATCGAAGGTGAACTCGCCGGGCAGGTAGCCGACCAACTTTTTGACCTCAGTGGACTGTTGCCAGCAGTCCAGCCCGCCAATAGTGGCGCTGCCACTGTTCGCGTGTAGCAGACCCATCAGGACGCGCATGGTTGTGGTCTTGCCCGCGCCGTTGGGTCCCAGGAAGCCGAAGACTTCGCCCTCCTGGGTGTCGAAAGTGACCTCGATAATGCCCCGGCTCCGGCCGTAGCTTTTGGTGAGGTGGTTGGTCTGAATAATGGTGGACATACGTTTTTCCTTTTTGCCAGCACTGACTGGCGTGATACGAATTTGCAGTCAAAGCTACAACATTTCCCGGCACGGGGCGATGCAAGCATCCCCACTCCACTCCACACCGCCCCCGCCCCTACGCGGCTTATCGAACGGTTCGCAAATCGGTATTATGTGTTATCTCCCGGTGAGACAAACCACTCCTGCAGCGTTTGGGCGTCAACGAGAGGCAAGGAACCTGTGGGAGCGCCCAGAGCACGCTCAAGCGCATCGGTATAGGCGGCGACGGTGCTTTCGACGCGTCGCACATCATCGTCACGCCTGGGCTCCCGCGAAAGAAGCAACCAGGCGATGGTATCTCCAAGGTCCAGGACGAGGGACAAGATCACTTCGCCAACCTGGTCAGGATAGGAGGTCGTCAAGACGCCTTCCTGGATCCCCTGGCGAATGACCGTCGTCATCAGAGGTGTGACCCGTTTGACTGCCAGCGTGCGTGCCTTCTGACGAAAGAGGGCATTTTCATCGGCGTACAAGATGTGCATCAGTGCTAGAATGAAGTCCCTCCGCACGGTTTTCCACTGGGCGAGCGTAGGAAAGAACCGCCGGAGTTTTTCGAGGGCGCCAAACACTGGATCATGCACGATGGGGAGGAGAAGCTGTACCACCTCTTCTCCCATGCGTTCGACCAGCGCTTCGAGCACCGCCTGCTTCGAGTCGAAGTAATGATAGAACGCTCCCTTGGAAATCTGGAGGTCATCCAGCATGTCCTGAATCGTCATCTGCTCGTAGCCTTTGGTGTACACGAGCCGTTGGGCCACATCGAGGATGGCGTTGCGTTTCACCGCGTATTCTTGTTCTTTGACGATGCGTGCCATAGGTCCTTCTCTCTATTTAAACCGACCGCCGGTTTATTTATATGAAGAAGTATACCTGATGATCGGTCTGTTGTCAACTGTAGATCGCCCGGCTCCGTGTGCTAGCGGAGCGCCGCTCCCCCTGGTGGGTATTCGCCTTCGCGCTGGCGTGTGCCGCTTCTTCCTTATATGGCTGGCTTGCAGGTACCTGACCATTCGGCGTGGTCGAAGGCGTGTGGGCGTTGTTGCCTTTCACCGGTGGTACAAACTTCGGTTGGAGAAGAGGAATACTATTTGGTAAAAAGTGAGCTGAACTCTGAGCCTGACAGAGCCGCCGCGCTCATCCTTGTGTAGGTTCCATGCTCAAGTAACTCCTGAGCGATCGTCCGCAAATGCCCGAGCACTGAACGCATCAGCCCACCAGCAAGACTGACACGTGCAACTCCCAACTGCGCAAGTTCTGGGAGCGTGGGCTCAGGGGGACCACCAAGAATATTGATTGGTCCATTGATCGCTTTGACCAGGTTGGCAATCGTGGTGCGATCGAGTCTCCCGATGGGATAGATACAATCTGCCCCCGCTTGCAGGTAGGCATTGGCTCTCTGCACTGCATGCTCGAAGCGGCTCTCTGGCTCACCGATTGCCAGTAAAAACACATCGACGCGCGCATTTATCACGAACGGCACATCCATCGAAGTAGCTAACTCACGCAACGCTTTGAGCAGTTCAACCTGATACGAGACATCTGCCAGCGCTTTTTCCTGTTGTTTGAGCGAATCTTCGATATTGATGCCAACAACGCCGGTCATAATCACTGCTTTGACGGTCTGGAGCACCTCTTCAATAGAATTCCCATAACCCGCCTCGATATCTGCCGTGACGGGACACGCGACCACACGCGTGATACGGGCGAGAGCCTCAATCAGCATATCCCTGCTGATGTGTTGGCCATCGCTATAGCCTAAAGCGGCGGCAACCCCAGAACTGGTGGTGGCGATGGCACGGAATCCAGCTTGCTCTATAATACGTGCGCTTGCGGCATCCCATACGTTTGGCAAGACCAGCAGAGGTGCTTCGTGATGAAAGCGGCGAAATTGTGCGGCTCTCTCTTTTTGTACCGTGGAACTCATAGACGTTATCCCCTTGAATACCCTTTCGCATGACAATCAGTGTGTGATACTTGCCGGGCATAGCAATCATCAGCGAACGATGAAAGGCTACGAATATATAGACCTTTCCACATAACTATAGAATGATAGTGGCCTTGATGCAAGGGCCGATTTTTGCCATACCCCGACTTGACACCATTCCAACATTCAAGTATTCTATTGAATGTTGGAATGGTGTCAACCTCATCTATCTTCCTGATCTCGGTTGTCGATTTTGAACTATGCGGGGTGAGATACATGGACAAGCAAGCGAAACGAATATTTAAGGACCTATTGTATGAGCAATTTGCCCGCATTGGCAAAGCGCTGTCGAACGGCCACCGCCTCGAACTGCTTGAAGTGCTGGCCCAGGGTGAGCACAGCGTCGAGACGCTTGCGCAAGAGACGGGCATGTCGGTCGCGAATGCCTCGCAGCATTTGCAGGTATTGCGCTCCGCCCAACTCGTCGAGGTGCGCCGCGCGGGCGTCTACCTGTACTATCGCCTGGCCGACGAGGACGTGTTCAGCCTGTGGCAGGCCATGAGGAAAGTGGGCGAGAGCCGCATCGCGGAGATTGACCGCATCGTTCAGACCTACCTGCATGATCGAAGCCTACTACAGCCCATCAGCGCTGCGGAACTGCTCCGCCGCCTGACCGAGGGGAATGTCATCCTGCTCGATGTGCGGCCCGCGGAGGAATATACTGCCGGACATCTGCCCGATGCCCTTTCCATTCCTGTTGCCGACCTGGAGGCTCGCCTTTCGGAGCTTCCCCAGGACAGGGAGATTGTCGCCTATTGCCGCGGCCCCTACTGCGTCTTCGCGGACGAGGCAGTCGCCTTGCTGCGCACCAACGGGTACCGGGCGCGCAGGCTCGAGCAGGGTCTGCCCGACTGGCGTACGCTCGGGCTGCCGGTCGAAGTCTGAAAGGAGCCTGTCGGATGAAGACGATTTCCGTTGAGACCCTCTTGAGACTGCTGCCCCCGACCCCGCCCAACTACGAACGCATCGTCAAGATCAACGAAGCGGGTATGGTGCCTGAAGGCGAGGTAACCGAGCTAGAAGCAGGGACGAACCGCTGTGCTATCTCCTGACGCAAAAACACTTCCGACTCAAGGGAGAAAGACGGTCGTGCAACTCGGCCTGCGTGCCAACTGGCAACAGTTCACGAGGCTTTTGATCGTCAATGCCTTCGTCGGCGGCATGGTGGGACTCGAACGCAGCATCGTGCCGCTGCTCGGTCAACGCGCGTTCGGCCTGGCTTCCGCGACGGCGGTGCTCTCCTTCATCATCAGCTTCGGCGTGGTGAAAGCCCTGGCGAACCTCTTCGCGGGCAGGCTGAGCGACCGCATCGGACGCAAGGGCGTCCTGGTAGTGGGCTGGCTCTTCGGGCTGCCGGTGCCGTTTTTGATCATCTTCGCTCCTTCCTGGGGATGGGTGGTCTTCGCGAATGTGCTGCTGGGCATCAACCAGGGCTTTTGCTGGTCCACCACCGTCATTATGAAGATTGATCTGGTGGGACCCGCCCGCCGCGGACTGGCGATGGGGCTGAATGAAGCAGCCGGGTATGGCGCGGTCTCGCTTGCGGCGATTGCTGCTGGCTACCTCGCTGCAACGTATGCGCTGCGGCCCCAGCCGTTCCTGCTCGGTATAGGCTTTGCCCTGGCGGGTCTGCTGCTGTCACTCTTCTTCGTGCACGAGTCGCATGGCCATGCGCGTTACGAAGCGGCCATGTTAGCATCTGCTCTCGAACAGGCACCTGCGCCAGGTCAAAAGACTCAACCGCCAGATCAGCAGGCAGCGGCTCCGTCGTTCAAAGACATCTTCTTGTTCACCTCGTGGAAGAACCGCACACTCTTTGCGGTCTGCCAGGCCGGGCTTGGTCAACAACTTGAATGACGGGCTGGCCTGGGGTTGTTTCCCCTCTTTTTCGCCGCGCATAGCTTGAGTATCGCGCAGATCGGCCTGCTGGCGGGAATCTACCCGGGCGTGTGGGGAGCGACGCAGTTGCTGACTGGTGCGCTCTCTGACCGCATTGGGCGTAAGGGCATGATTGTAGGAGGGATGCTACTGCAGGGCGTCGCGATAGGGCTGTTGCCACTGCTCCACGGGTTTGGGTGGTGGGCGCTCACGATGGGTTTGCTTGGACTCGGAACCGCTCTAGTCTATCCAACCCTACTCGCGGCGGTCGCCGATGTCGCCCACCCCGACTGGCGCGCCTCGGCAGTGGGCGTCTACCGGCTCTGGCGTGATAGTGGATACGCCATCGGGGCGCTGCTGGCCGGGGTGCTGGCGGACCTGTTCGGGGTCACCTGGGCCATTGGCATCATCGCTGGATTGACATTCCTCTCAGGGGTCGTCGTCCAGGGGGTGATGGCTGAAACCCTGTCACGCAAACGACTGAAACAGGTATCAACGGGGTAATGGGAGATGATAGGTGTAAAGAAGCATGCTCTTGTTCGTGTGTATCAAAAAGAGCGATTGCCAGGCTTATTATGCATGAGAGCGAGGATTCTATGAGTATCTCATCGTCAGCGCGGAAGACGAAACAGGTGGGAACCACCGCCGCGGGAGAGCGCACTGCTGCTGCTCCGATCACCTTGAGCGAGCGTAGTAGCAACGGCCTGGCGCTGCTGCGCATCCTGGTGGGCTATCTCTGGTTCCAGCAGTTGTTCTGGAAGCTGCCACCGACCTTCGCCGGTCTGTATGGATACGTTGTGCGCGAGTCACAGCATGCGATTATCCCCGGGTATGGCACGCTCCTCCAGCATACCTTTCTGGCGGGTTGCCCCAGCCTGTCTACGCCCACTGACTGTACGGCGTTTGTGCCCCTGGCTGCGTGCGTCTGGACGGCTGAACTGGTGGTAACCATCAGCTTGCTGTTCGGACTCTTTACGCGTTTTGGAGCCATACTTGCGACGATTCTCGCGTTGCAACTGTATATTGGGCTGGCCTACTCGCCGGGTGAATGGATCTGGACGTATGGCATGCTGGTCCTGCTGGCACTCTTCCTGGTGGCTGTTCCGGCCGGGCGCAGGTTGGGCGTCGATTATTGGCTCGCGCCGCGTTTGCAGTCGGCAGCGCAGCGCCATCGATGGGCGCGCATCGCGAGCTGGTTTGTGTAGTGAAAGAGAGAGCAAGACAATGCAACCACTCCGCAGGGGGCTCCTGGCAGGAATTTTGGCCAGCCTGGTGCTGGCCATGTTTGACTTTGTGACGGTTGGCGCGCCTGGAAACGGGTTGCCAGCCGCATTACACTGGTTTGGTATCGCGCTTGCTGACCCGACGCTCAGTCGCTGGGTCGGCTTTTTCTTGCTCATCGTGCTGGGAGGGGTATTTGGTCTTATCTTTGGGGCGCTGCAGAGAGATAAGCTCATCACCGCCGGTCACGCGCTCCTCACCGGGCTGGCGCTGGGCGTGCTCTGGTGGCTCATCTTCGAACTGGTGCTGACGAACATCATGAACCACGCGTCATCGCCGTTCAGCCTCAGCTTCGGGCGCTTCCTTTCCTCGTTTCCCTTAGACGTGCTCTTTGGGGTGTTGCTGGGGGCGATCTATGTTCAATTGCAGGGGCGGCAGGCAGCAGAGGCATCGTAGCAGGGAGAGCTTGTGCAGAGTACACATAGAGCTAGCTCTCCCGGCATCGTCATCTCGCCAGAAATCACCGGCCTTTGGAGCATCTACTGTCTGTCCGCGCCCCCTGCGTCCTTGTACGTTACCTGCAGGCCACCGAGAGAACACGGACTTCACGGAAGGAGAAGAACACACCATATGGATCATAGCGAAAGGCTTGAAGCTGCGCCTCTTTTCGCACCCAAAGACTACGAGGCACCCTCGATGTTCACCCCACAGAACCTGTTACGGGAAGCGCGGCGGCAAAAACGGCTTCCCGAATGCCGCGTCCCAGCGATCTGCGTGTTTGATCCCGATGGTGACCTGGTCGATTCCCTCCATGCCACAGGTTGCGCACGCCGTCATCCCACCTGGGCGTGCTACCACACGGTGCTCGATATCTTTGTGCAGGACAAGATCGAGGACGGGATCGTGGGCCGCGTGGTGGGCGCGCCCTTCGCGGTGCTGGTGGCCGAGGAACTCTTCACCTCCAGGTGAGGGATGTAAGAGCTTCCTGACTGCCAGGAAAAATCGCGGAAGATACGAAGCAACATCGTTACGTGGGGAGACTTTGAGTTATGTGGACACTTCACTACTGACTTGTTTCCCTCGTCATTGTATCTCACCGGTCAAGAGAGGCGCATCGTCCAAAGGGCCGATGTTTTTTGTGCAGCTTTTGGGTATACTCTCAGCAATTCCATAGGCGAGAGAAAAAGGCTTCAAAGACGAAAGACGAAGCGAAGATCGAAAGGAGACGCACATGCCTGAGATGGACAACACAACAGGAGATACGATGGAAAAGGAAAGCAGAGCAACGTCAGAGCAGGATTGGACGGCTACCCACGTCCCACTGACCGAGGAGCAGACCCGGGCTGCTCAGCTCGGCGTGCTCGTGCCACTGGCCGGGCCTGTCCAAATCGTTGACTACGACCCCCAGTGGCCTCGGCTCTTTGAGCGCGAGGCTGAGCGGGTCCAGACGGCCCTTGGCGACCAGGTGCTGGTGCTCGAACATATCGGCTCGACCTCGGTGCCAGAGCTGGCTGCCAAACCGAAAATCGACATGCTGCTGGTAGTAGCGGACTCGGCAGACGAGCCGGCCTACGTCCCGATCTTGGAAGCTACTGGCTATGTGTTGCAGGTCCGTGAGCCGGACTGGTATGAGCACCGGATGTTCAAGGGACCAGACACAGATGTGAACCTCCACGTCTACACATTGGGCTGCCCGGAGATCGACCGCGTGCTGCTCTTCCGCAACTGGTTACGTAACCATGCCTCCGATCGTCAGCTGTATGAGCGCACCAAGCGGGAGCTAGCGCACGTGGACTGGAAGTACATGCAAAACTACGCCGACGCCAAGACCGCAGTGGTCGAGGAAATTCTCGCGCGAGCGCAGGGCGATGCAGGAGAACAGGTGCGCGAGGACGACTAGTCTGACCGTGCCAGCTTCTCCAAGAGCACTCGTGATGAAATGGCTTTTCAGGCTCCGTCTTCGCTCACAGGTTGTGCCGTGGGAAGCGGAGCTCTGGCTCCATCTGCTCAACGCAGAACCAGTAGGATTACCTTGCGGTTCTGGCCGACGCCCTCCGGCGCTATGGCACACCAGAGGCGCTTGTGACGGACGGCGGGGGAATTTTCTATTCAAATATTGCTATGCAGCTTTACGATATGCTGGGTATTCACTGGATAAAGATATTGAACTGAAAGGTGGGAACAGAAGCGATCAGGTGGTGCTTGAGCATCTCTCTTGCCACACCTGCTGAAGAGGCTTGTAGCTCAGCAGCACGATCCCTTCCTGCTCGATGATCTCGCGGGCTTCCTGCGAGATCAGAAAGTCCAAATCCGTCGGGCGCACCTGCCAACTCTCAGGTTCTATCGCTTGCAGCTCAGGGGTATCCAGAGCAGGATGGGCCGCCCATTCGCTCAACCCAATCGGGAGTTCTCGCAATGCTTTGGCAAACCAAGCTGATTTCCCGGCGATGTCAAGCTTAAAAGTATCCACCACGTTGTGTTCGTCGGTAGGCAAGCCCTGGCCCCGCAAGGCTTCACCCGTCGATGGATCAAAGACACGCACCGCCAGGCCGTATTCTTTTGCCAGCTTGACGGTCATCTCGAAAATATCTGCTCGGCCACCATTAAACAAGCAATGCCAATCCAGATGGGTTGGCTTGAGCGAAGTCGCAAGCACGGCCTCAATCTGCGCCCGGAACTCGACTTCCAGCTCGGAGAGCTTGGCCTGAGCCAGCAATTCGGGGATGCGTTCATCGCTGTAGAAAAAGCCAGCCTCATCGATCAGGGAGGGCACCTTTTCCCTGGAGGTGAGCGACCCCCACCGATACAGGGGCACATCGCTGATGACGGTCAGGTGAATACCGAAGGAAATCTCAGGATGGTCCGAGAGCAGCTGCATGGCATGCAACGCCCAGGGACAGGGAACCATCAAGGTCGTCGAACTGACCACGCCTTCCGTGAGCGAACGCAGAATGCCCGCATTGCACGCATGGGACCTCCCGAAATCATCAGCGTTGATGATCAATAAACGAGCGTCGTCTGGATACCCTAACAAGCGGTTGGTTTGGCTGCTCTGCGATTGGGTCATCTTTCCTGTCTCCCTTTTATGCTATTTTGCATGCATTCTACCTGTTGTTCTCCTCTCCATCAAGCATTTTTCGTCCCATGGGTAGGTCAGGTATATGTCAATGAGATCGTGGCGGGGTTTCATGCCTCCTCTCCTTTTCGCGCCTTTCTAGGACTTGCCTCGATTGTCCTACTCAGTGTCACGCTCTTCTTGCGCGTGCGTGTGGTACGTTACGGGTGCCGTCTCCCTACGCAAAAGATGGTTGCCGATGAGGAAAGGTGATGAGAGTGGATGAGAGTGGATGAGAGGTGCACCCTTGACGGAGCACCCGGTAGTATGCAATACTTAATCTGTTAGCTAAGTATTATGTGCATAGCGGCTAAAAATTGCGTTGAAAGGAAGTACGATGTCAGACATTGTGCAAGAACCCACGAGTGAAGCAACGCCGGAGAACGCCAGTCATCCACCGGTCACTCCAGAAGAGCGCTTTGCAACGATTGTCGAGGCGCTCCTCAGCAATCCGGATGTAACTCCTCCGTCGGACGGGAAGAGGTTCGGCTCGTCAGGACTGAAAATTCATAATAAAATCTTTGCCATGCTCGTCGGGGGCAAGCTCGTTGTCAAACTTCCGAAGCCGCGGGTGGATGCGCTCATCGCCTCCGGAGACGGGGAACGCTTTGATCCCCGTCGTGATGGCCGACTCATGAAGGAATGGTTAAGCCTGGAACCCACGTCTGAAGAGGAATGGCTGCCTCTGGCGAGAGAGGCGATGGAGTTTGTGGCCTCACAACCTTGAGTGGGAGTCATATAAGAGACGCCGCTCGGCAATCTTCACCTTGAAATGGGTCCGGCCAACGCACTTCGTGCTACCGCAAGCGGTCAGGCCGGACCAAAGGAAGTACCTTGAAATTGTTCCCTGGTACGGCTGTGGGAAGCTCTTCAATGACCAGTTGATAGTCAGGTGGATCAAACTGCAAGGTGTACGCGGAGAGCAAGGTTGCCATGGTGACCATCAACTGCACTTCAGCGATGCCAGCTCCCAGGCAGGTATGATCGCCCAACCCAAACGGCGCGTAGACACCCGGTTTTCGATGTTCATTGCGCGGCGCACGGAAGCGATCGATATCAAACTGCATGGGATTGGGATACAATTCCTCCAGGAAATGTGGCACCGTCATCGCAACGAACACATCGTTGCCCGGTTCCAGGCGATAACCGGCAATGGTCAATGGATTGGCGACTCGCGCCATATGGCCGCCTGCTACTGGATACCGCCGCAACGTCTCCATCATGGCTCCTTGCAGGTCTGGCATCTGCTTGAGCTGCTCCCAGGTCAACGGACCATGGCTCCAGGCCACATCGACCTCTGCTTGTACCCGCTGGCGTGCGCCTGGATTGGCGAGCAGGGCATAGACCATGAAACTAAGGGAGTTCGCCACAGTGTCGATGCCTGCCAGCAGTGGTCCAAGGGCCACATGCTCCAGCATGGCCTTGCGATAGGATTCTGGATAGTGCTCAGCCTCTCGCATGGCGTCATCGATCATATCCGGTTTGCCGTTGGGTTGAGGGTTGACCAGGTGTGCCTCATAGGCGAGGCGCGCAAACTCGTTGACCCGTTCGACTGCCCGTTGATACGTTGCGGAGTCGAGGCGCTCACCGGTAGTGTTGCCAACTCCAAGCGTGTTAACAATGGCGGTATTGAGGTAGGTGACGAAGTCATCGAGATACTCCCCCGGTGGGACGCCGATCAGTAATCGGCCTAACTGTTCAGCGACCAGACGCCGCATGCTCGCATGCACCGCGATGCTTGAGCCATGCTGCCAGCCCTGCGTACACTCAAAGGTGATCTCCATCATCTGCGGAATCTGGTCCAGGATACGAGCACGTGACCAGTGACGACTGCTCTGCGCTCGTCGTTTGCGATTGGCCTCGCTATCGCGAGCTTCGGTCATGCGACTCTGATTCTGACCGATCGTGGCATCGAACTGTTCCCACTGCTCTCGTGTTGTGAAAAACTCATCCTCATGGCGAGCCATAAAGACGTTGGCCTCTGGACTTGCCAGGATGACGGTTGGTTGTTTCTGTGGGTGTGGAAGGCGAAAGACCGGTCCGTACGTGCGATAGAGCGCAACGAGCGGCTGCTCTTCCTGCGCGACGCCTGAAGGGTCCACCAGCGGAGGCAAGGGTGCGGAACGTTGGCCACTTTCCCAGAGAAGTGTGTGTTGCTCGGTCATCGGTTTCCCTTTCTGTTGAATCGTGCCCTACGAGATAGGCACGCTCCATTGCGTTCACGACTTGTTGGACTGCATCTCTTCAAGCCAGGTGGCAATCCATTGATATTCGCTGCGGATTTGTTGGGTATGAAATGCGAGGACACGCTGTTGTGCAACGGTTGCGCACGCCTCATCGGCCATCTGTTGCAGTGTGTGGAGATAGTCCAGGCGCGTCTTCAGGTGGGCCTGGCGTTTTTGAAGGATCTCCAGCTGTTCTGCCGGTTCGAGGTAGTCGAAGAACGCCACACGGGTAAGAAACTCGGCTTCATCAGCAGCTTGCTCAGGCGGAAAATCGCTCAGATAAGCTTGCAGCAACTCGGTCCCGCGCTCGGTCAGGTGATAGATATGGCGATTCGGCTTTCCCTCTTGCTGTACCACTTGTCGCACCACTGCCCCCATCTCTTCAAAGTGTTTCAGGGACGGGTATAGGACCGTGTTATTGAGCGAGACGGTCCCGCAAAGTATCCGCTCAATGCCTTTTTTTAACTCGTAGCCATGCTGTGGCTGTTGTCGCAGCATAGCTAAGATCAAAATCTCACTGTACATGTGTTATTTCATCCTATGTTATTTTTACCTATGCAGAGAAGAATACTATAGGAGAGAGGTTTGTGTCAAGCGATGCGCGTCATTGGATCTCTATGCTTTAGGGGAACAGGACGCGGGCGACCATAAAGACCCTCCCAACCACGCTTCACCACCCTCGCCCACGTGCTGGATAAATCCGCACTCTACGGAAGGAGTATTTCCCCCTTGACTCGAGTGGGGAATGCCTGTTATTTTATTACATATCCGAATATCCTGATATGTAAAGGAAATCTCAATGGGAACCCTGCATGACCATGATCTCTCTACTGGGGTAGAGGTACAGGAAGCAGAGCAGGCCGCTCGACAGCGAGCAGCGCTCCTTGCGCCTGTCGAGGCGGAACTCTATGCCCGCTTTTTCCAGGTACTCTCTGACCCAACACGGGTGCGCCTGTTGCACTTGCTCCTTGATGCACCTGACAGCGGGCGCACTGTCAGTGAGCTCGTCGCGGCTGTTGGCGCTCCGCAGAGCCGCATCTCGACCCACCTGGGGTGCTTGCGCTGGTGCGGACTGGTGCAGACTTCGCGCACTGGAAAACAGGTGTACTATCGTATCGCAGATCCACGTGTGCGTGACCTCCTGGCGCTTGGTGGCGCGATGATGCGCGACTACGCGGCTGGTATTGCCTCCTGTGGGGTCATTCGTTGAACAAGTAAGGAACGACGACGACATGTACGATCTGCTGATTCTGGGCAGCGGCTCAACGGCCTTCGCTGCCGCTATTCATGCCAGAGACCTGGGCAAAACGGCGGTGATGACCGAGAGCCGTACCCTGGGGGGTACCTGTGTCAACCGGGGCTGCCTGCCCTCCAAGAACCTGATTGAGGCCGCCCGCCTGGTTTACGATGCTGCCCATCCCCGATACCCTGGGCTCACTCCCGCACACCTGGGCGTCGATTTCCCGGCGCTCATCGCCCAGAAAGATGAGATCATCAGTGAATACCGCGACCAGCACTACACCAGTATCCTTGATGAAGCAGATGAGGATGCTCAGCCCCCCATTGCGGTCGTACCAGGACGCGCGGTGCTGGTCGATCCGCACACCGTCGCGGTCACTGCTGCCGACGGCACGGTGTGCCACCTTGCCGGCGACCAGGTGCTCATTGCCACGGGATCCTCGCCATTCCTCCCCGGCATCCCAGGGCTGGCCGAGACCCCGTATCTTACGAGCGACCTGCTGACGAGCCAGGAGGAGATGGAGCTGACCGAGCTTCCTCGCTCTCTGCTTATCCTGGGCGGGGGTTACATTGCCCTTGAACTGGGCCAGATGTTCGCTCGCTTCGGCACCCAGGTGACGCTCGTGACGCGCGGACCGACCATCCTGTCCGGCTACGAGCCAGAAATCGCCTTGACCCTGACCGAGCTTCTCCGCGAGGAGGGCTTGCAGATCGAAACCTCTGCACAGGTGCGTTCAGTTGGATGTGGAGGTGCCGGGGTGGCACTGGTCGTAAAGCGTCATGGCGGCAGTCGGACCTTCACCGCAGAAAAGCTCCTGGTGGCGACATCGCGACGCCCGAACACCCAGGACATTGGGCTCGAGCGGATGGGAGTCGCTCTCGATGCGGCTGGAGCAGTGCGCGTCGATCAGCACCTGCGGACGAGCGTCTCGCATATCTGGGCAGCCGGTGATGTGATCGGACGCGAGACCGAGAGCCAGATGGCTACTCCGGTCGGCGCCCACGATGGCAAGATCGCAACCCATAATGCCCTCTCTGGAGAGCTGCCGCGCCAGGTGGATCATACCGTTATCCCGCGCACCATCTTCACCGATCCCCAGGTGGCCGTCGTGGGGTTGACGGACGAGGAGGCCAATGCCCGCGGCATCGTCTGCGAGTGCAACACCATCCCAATGAGCGCGGTGCCGCGAGCCGGAGCCATCCGCGACACACGCGGGGTCATCAAGATGGTGCTCGAACGCGAGAGCCGGCGAGTCGTAGGCGTCTCTATACTCGGCGTCAACGCGGGCGAGGTCATTCACGAGGCGGCGATGGCCCTGCGCTTCGGAGCGACGACCGATGACTTCATCGACCTGGTGCATGTCTACCCGACGATGACCGAGGCGCTCAAGATCGTCGCTATCTCGTTCACGAAGGACGTGAACCGGCTCAGTTGCTGTGCAAGTTGAACGCACGGCGGTCACAAACAGTACGCATCACACGATCTTGAAATGGGTCTTGCTTGTAACGGTCCCCCGGACCGTTCTTGACGACGCTGCGCGTCTACGGACTGCGTCCGTCAGGCAAGACCAAAGGAAGTACCAGGAAGGAAACCCTATGCAGCATCCACCACTTGAAACGATGGCCAAACGCTTGTCAGAGTTGTTGGACTATGGGCAGGAAGATTTGTGTCGCCCGATTATCCAGCAGGTCGCGCGCGGGAAACCGGTCACAAAAGCTGAACTGCAGGTCTCGCTCCACCTCAGCCAGGACGAACTGGAGCAGCGCCTGGCGAGTCTGCCAGATACCGAGTTTGATCAAAGCGGCAATATCGTGGGATGGGGAGTGACGCTGCTGCCCACATCCCATCAGTTTCAAATTGATGGAAAAGCACTGTATACGTGGTGTGCCTTTGATACTGTCCTGTTTCCCCCGTCCCTGCACGCGGAGGCACAGGTCCAATCGAGCTGTGCGCAGACCGGGCAGCGCATTACCTTTGTGGCCACCCCTGAAGGGGGCGTCAAAGATCTGACTCCTGCCGGCAGTGTTATGTCGCTGATCCTGCCAGCCGAGCGCAGCGAGTGTGTGCGAGACACCTTTTGCTATCAGTCCCTCTTTTTCCAGTCGGAACAAGCCGCCTCGACGTTTCTGATCACCCATCCAGAAGCGATCTTGCTTTCGGTTGAGGAGGCAGCCCTGGTAGGAAGATGGGTGGCCCAGTCGCGTTTCGCTGAAAAGCAGGAGTGAGGATTTCAGACCGTGCGGAAGATTCGGGACATCAGCGAAGATGAAATGATCGCAGTCTATCTGCAGACTGAGTTGAACTCAGTGCGTTTTCGCCGGGACATTGAAGCGTATGCGCGGAAGGAAAGGATTGACCTGCACATGCTTCACGTGCCAGACTGGCGCAATGTGCGAGAAAACGCACTCAGGCGAGCGATTCTGGGGGTTTATCGTGGATATGGCAGGAATGAAGGCTATTTTATCGGCTTCCCCGCTGGTGTGCGCTGGGAACGGGTTATCTTGACCAGGGAGGAACTTGAGCAGGTCAGGTATATTGACTATGATTATTGGGTAGAACTCTCAGGCGGCACACGCATGGCGATTGATGGCGCGAAACATGCCCTGGCAGGCAAGGTGGTCTTTGGAGTGAGCAGCGGCGGGCTGGTGTATATGGCCAATGAACTGCGGCGAGGCGCTCAGTTTCCCACACTCATCTTTGTAGCAAAGGACGTAGATGCGTACCTGGTGGTCATGGAGGGACATGTGCGGCTGACGGCGTACCTGATCGCGCCTGAATACATCCCATCTGAGCTAGAGGTGATTATTGGCTATTCCGAGCAGATCACCGAGTGGGGCTGCTACTGATTTTGAAACTCCTTGGGGAAGGGAGAGAGGGAAGATATCGGTAACCTTTGCATCCGTTTTTGGCACTTCTCTAGTAGAAGATCCGTTTTTTGAAGAGGCTCAGGCTATGAGAGAACTATCTGAACTTGTCGAGGCTGCACAGGCTGGCGACAGCGAGGCATATGGTGCCCTGATACAGCGTTTCCAGCAGATGGCTTATGCTACCGCTTACACGTATCTTGGAGATCATCACCTGGCTGAGGATCTTGTCCAGGAGGCCGCCCTTGAGGCTTTTGTGCATCTTCCCCAGCTGAAGGAGACGGCTGCGTTCCCGGGATGGTTTCGCCAAATCGTCTTCCGGCAGTGTACGCGTGTGCTCAGACAGGCAACCTTGCAGTGTATATCGCTCGAAGCGGTCAGCGAGGGTCTGCTTGCGGAGAGCAATCCTGAAGAGATAGCAGTGCAAGGGGAGGTCCAGGCATGTGTGCGCTCGGCTGTTGCATCGCTGCCTCCGCATGAGCGGCTGGTGACGGTGCTGTTTTATGACTGTCGCTACTCCTACAACGAAGTGAGCGCATTCCTCAAGATCCCGCTTACGACAGTCAAAAAGCGCCTGTACTCGGCCCGCCAGAAGCTCAAAGTGCATTTGCAGGCAGCCCTGCATGACACGGGTGAGCATGCGCGTCGTTCGAGCGATGGCGCGGAGGGTGCGGAGATCGGTCTGGCAAGATGGTTGAACTGGTTGATCCTGTATGTGAAGGCAAGGAGACGATGCGATGAACGATGAACTTGATCCGACTTGTGAGTTGCAGGCGCTGGCAGAGCAATTGGGTACCGACGACTGGAGCCTGGTCCTGGAAGCCGAGATCGCGTTAGTGCGCACAGGTCAGGCAGGTATCGATGCCGTGCTATGGGGCCTCTCCCACCCGAACGCGCGAGTGCGGCGAGGATGTGCCGGCTTTATGGACCATCATGGCACCGATGCGTGTTTTGCTCAGCTCCAGTGGGTGGCGCTTCATGACCCGGCCCCCTCTGTCCGCCGGGTGGCGGTGCATTCCGCGAGCTGCCAGCGGTGCAAGCCATGTCCGCTGACGGGAGATCTCGTCGGCCTGCTCGTCCAGGTGGTGCTCTCAGACACGAATAGGCGTGTGCGAGAGCATGCTATAGGTGGGCTGCGCCACCAACCGCAGGACGCCCGCGCCGCAGCGGCGCTGGAGAAGATCCTGCGCACCGAAACCGATCCGCGTTTGCGAACAGACGCGCACCATGCGCTCAAACACCATGATCCGAACTACCGGGCGCTGGTGGATGCTCAAGCAAGGGAGCAGGGAATCGCGGCGGCCAAAGCCAGGAAGGAGTAGCAGCAGCTTCCGTGATCTCCTTGAGGATTTCCTGCGTATTTCTCGTTGCGGTTTTGTACGGGGTGGACGATTTGTCTCTTTCGAACCTGTGTATTTTTAGTCGGTATCGCTGTTACTTTCTTCTTCTACTGCTGGTTTTTCAAGCTCCGCGTCCAGGTAAGCTTCTGTTACTGGAAAATGGAAGCCAATGCTAGCAAGTTCAAGTTCATCATCTGGACCGAAAACATCGTACGTCCATTTTTCACCTTCTCTGCGGTACATTTCCATCTTGATAGATTTTGAGTCTACCAGAATATATTCTTCTAAAGTGGGAAGCGCCAGGTAGTTTTGCATTTTCCAGGTTCTATCGTTCAATTCAGTAGTCGTAGAGAGCACTTCAAAAACGATGCATGGGGATTTTAAGAGGTCGCCTGTACCTCGATCCTGTGGATCGCAGGTGACCACGACATCTGGATGGAAATAGCGCTTTTTATTGATTTGTGTCTTCATGTCGGAGCTATAAGCATGGCATTTCTTGCCTCGCAGAAGGTTCCAGAGAATTCCCTGAATGTTTGATTTAATCGTATCGTGATTGAAGGTGCCGCCAGCCATCATGTACACATAACCGTCAACATATTCATAACATATTTCGGGATGGTTTCTTTCGAGTTCAAAATATTCTTCGACAGTCATGGTTTTTGGCTGATGCTCTGCTGCCATGTGTTTCTCCTTTCACCTGTGTTTCTGTGAACATTTCAGGATGGATTAGCCTTATTATATCCTCTCCAAGGTAATGTTTCCATCGTGTGCACCATGCTGATTTCTTGATGGGAGGCTCTCCTTACTCGTTTTCCAACGCCTCCTTGAGCGGCACCAGGCGTTGTTGTAACGCGTAGATGGCGGCCTGGGTGCGTTCGCTTACGCTCAGTTCGGTTGCAATCTCCTGGTTTGAGCGCCCCCGTGCGATCTGCGCCAGCACTTCCAGCTCACGTGGTGTCAGCTCGCCGAGAGGTGAACGATCTCGTTGTTGCACTTCACGCAGCAGGCGAGCTGCGACCATTGGATGAAGCCGGCTTTCTCCTGTAGCCGCTGCCCGTACTGCGGCCACTACTTCTTCCGGGCTGCTCTCTTTGAGGAGGTAGGAAAGGGCACCGGCTTTAATGACCCCGAAGATCTGATCATCTTCGTAGTAGGAGGTCAGCACGATGATTTGTGTTGTGGGGGTGATCTCTTTGATCTTTCGTACCACAGTGACCCCATCCATTTTCGGCATGAGCAAGTCCAGCAGCACGACATCGGGGAGGAGAGTAGCCGCCAGCGCAATGGCTTGCTCTCCGTTGCCTCCCTCGCCAACGACGGCCAGGTCGGGCTGTTGTTCCAGGAGCAGGCGCAGACCTTTTCTGACCACGACATGATCATCCACAATCACAACGCTAATCATTGAGATTCTCCTGTGGCAAACAAATATGAATGCGTGTCCCCCCTCCGGGAGTGGTGGAAAGCGAGAACGTCCCATGAAGTTCCTGCGCACGCTCTTTCATGAGGCGCAGTCCCAGTCCATGCTGGGCTTCGAGTTCTGCTACCTCGAAGCCCCTCCCATCGTCTGTGATGATGAATTCTACCGCGTGGGGCAGGGGTTGCAGGCACAGCGTCATCGTGGTTGCGCTGGCATGACGGACGGCATTCGTGAACGCTTCCTGGGCGATACGGAGAAGCGCATGCTCCGCTTTTGCATCAAGCTGCACGGGGGTAAAGCTGGTGGTCACGGTGATGCTCAGCCGTGTGCGATAGGCCATCGCCAGCTCCTCAAGAGCGGCAGCAAGACCAAGCTGTTCCAGTTGACCTGGACGCAACTCAAGCAGCAAAGCACGCATCTCGCGGATCATGCGCGTTGTTGCTTCCTGTAACGTCTCGATGTACGGTTGGAGTTCAAGAGCCTGAGAGCAAGGTACAAGCGCAGTCTGGAGCCCTCCCGTTGCCATCCGGAGAGAGAACAGATCTTGTGAGATGGCATCGTGGAGTTCTCGCGAGATGCGGGCGCGTTCTGCAAGGCGTGCGTTCTGCTCGGCAAGTACCTCTCGCTGTGCGATACTTTCTGCCAGTTGTTCTGCCATGCGATTAAATTGGTATTCGAGTTGTCCAATCTCATCATTCCGTGTAACGCTGACACGTTGTGCATACTGCCCATTGGCGAACTGTGTCGTCGCTGTGACAAGATTGCGCACACGGTCTACCATCCCCCTGGTTGTCATTGTTCCAAAGAAACCACCGATCAGGGGAGTAACCAGCGCCATCACCAGAATCGCGACGAGTGCCCCTTGCAATGGATAGGTTGTTAATGGAGGGAAGTGCGCCGGATGAGACAAGGTATAGCCTACCTCAGCAGTAAGAAATACAGTGTACAGGGCGAGTAAAATGAGCATGGTCACAGCAGTTACCCAGATGTAAGAAGTGGTCATGCGGGCCTGGAGTCCCGACCATCGCGAGAAAAGAGGCAAGCTGTTGCCTCTTTCTTGCCTGGGGTGATCATTTCTTCTCGTTCTCATTGCGCATTGCTCCTTTATCGGGCGCGGTCTCCATTCTTCCCGGGTGACAAACATATTATTATCCAACATATGATACGATATTCTTCATAACAGAGCTTTACAGGATACATCGATCATCTCCCTGGAAAGCGATGGCAACCACTTTTTCCGGTGAGGGGCGATGCAAGCATCCCCACCACCCATCCGCACCGCTCCCGCCCCTACGCGGCTTTTATTGTTTCTTTTTCCAACGATCCCTGGTATTTTCGACTATTACATAGAGTGTTGGCACAAGCAGCAGGGTCAGGAACGTTGAAGAGGCAAGGCCGCCGATGACAATGATGGCCAGTGAACTGGAAACGATTGCATTATTTGCTCCACCTATCCCAAGAGCTATAGGCATGAGCGCCATGATCGTTGCCACGGCCGTCATAAGGATCGGGCGTACCCGCTGCTGCCCGCCGGCAATGACGGCAGCACGTGCATCCATGCCTCTTGCTCGGAAGTGGTTGACCCGGTCAATCAACACAATGGCGTTGGTCACGACGATACCGATGAGCATCAGGAAGCCGAAGAGTGTAGAGTCGCTTATGGCCCTCTGGGTGATCGCTGCCAGTACGAGAGCGCCCACTGCCGCAAAGGGGATCGAGACGAGGAGGATCAGCGGCTGGATGACGCTGCGGAACGTCACGGCCATAATGATCAAGACGATCGGAATGGCAAAGAGGAGCGCCAGGAGTAACTGCGCGAGGACATTGTTCGCCTCTGTCGCCGTGCCTCCTAACTGGGCAGTCGCGCCGTGTGGCAAGGTCAAGGTGGCAAGGCGGTTCTGTACCTCCTGGATTACGCCTCCGACGTTTTGACCCGTCACCGTCAAGGTAATCGTCGCGGCGCGGCTCCCATCTATATGGGTGATCTGTACCGGACCGTTGACCTGGGTGATGGTGGCAACGTCTCCGAGCCGCACAGCACCAAGCGGGTCTGGTATCAGCATGGTTTGCATCTGCTGGATAGTATATGCCGAGGTTGCGATTTTAAGCTCTACCCCTTGCTGTATGCCATTCAGCACGACACGCGTGACCATATTCCCCGTGTAGATTTCCTGGAGCACCTGGCCCACCTGGAGCGCGGTCAACCCACGCAGGGATGCCAGGCCCTGGTCTACCTGCACATTGATGAACGGAACGGCGCTCCCCAGGTCACTTGTGGCATCGGTGGTGTTGGGTGTCTGCTTCACCGCATCAAAGACCTGCTGGGTAGCCTGGCGCAGCGTCTGATCGTCCGGTGCCTGCACAGTCACATCCACGATGTTATTTATCTGGGTCTGAAATGAGAGCGTCCCGATATTCCCAAGCGCGTTCAAGCGATCTTGAACGGTGTGTTGCACTGCTGGAAGAGCAACATTCGGCTTAACAGTCACAGTAAACGTGGCGGCATTTGTTCCCCCTGCCGTGGAACTTCCTGTAGCGCTGGTTCCCACTGTGGCCTGGTAGGTCTGGATGCCCCGGGTCTCTGCTAAGACTCCCTCGACTTGCCGGGCCGCCAGGTCCGTGCGGGCCAGGCTGGTATTTGGTGGCAGCGTGAGCGTGAAAGAAAAGCTCGTCGCTCCCTGGTTGCTAAAAACATTCACCGGCAAGAGCGGGAGGCGCGCAAATGAGCCGACGAGCAGTACGATTGCCAGAATCACGGTCAGCACGCGGTGGGTGGTAACCCAGGTGATCAGCGGGGTATAGCCTCGTTCCAGGAGTGCCGGCTTCGCGGAAGAAATCTGCTGCTCGTGGACACGTTCGGGCGCTTTCAGGAACCAGTAGGCCAGCACTGGAATGACGGTCAACGCGATGAGCAGCGAGGCCAGCAGCGCAATCGTGATGGTCAGGGCGAGCGGATGGGTATACTCACCGACGAACCCGCCGATAAAAGCCAGGGGCAAAAAGACCGCGACGGTTGTGAGTGTAGAGGCAGTGATCGCCGAGGCTACTTCCTGCACCCCGGAAAGCGTCGCCGTGCGCTTTGGCTCTCCATTGCGTAAATGGCGAGAGATGTTTTCCAGGACGACAATCGCATCATCAACAATACGCCCCACTGCAATGATGAGTCCTGCCAGGGTGATGACGTTCAGCGAGTACCCCTGTATCCAGAGGGCAATCAGGGCAATGATGATCGAGAGCGGGATGGAGATGGCTATGACCGCTGTCGAGCGAAGAGAGAGAAGGAAGAGCAAAATCACCAGGATTGCAAAAGCCGCTCCCAGCAAGCCTTCCCGTGCCAACTCTGCAATAGATGCTTGAATAGTCGGCGCCTGGTCGTCAAGGACGGTGATCTGAGCACGATGTCCCAGCTTTGTTTCAAGGTCGGGAAGCTGCGCTTTGATTGCCTGGGAAACAGCTACCGTATTGCCATCGGCTGTTTTGGTGATAGCAATACCCAGGCTAGGCTGTCCATTCACACGGGTGAGAGTACTCGAAGGAGCAAGATCTTCCTGGACGCTTGCAACATCTCCCAGCCTGACCGGCCTGGACACTGCGCTGCTTGATGGTTGCGCCGAACCTGGTGAAGGGTTACCGGCTCTGCCAACAATCAGGTTCTGCAGGTCCTGGAGCGAGTTGAGTGTGTTCCCAACACGAATAGCGAAAGTCTGATCGTTGGCGGTGACTTCTCCCGCGGGGATGGTCATGTTGTTGGCTTGAAGCGCCTGTTGCACCTGATCCAGGCTTATCCGGTAGGTTTGCAACTTGTTGAGGTCCAGGGTCACCGTCACGATCTGCTGGCGCACACCTGTAACGGTAACGGTACCGACTCCGCTGATGCCTTGTAAAGTGGGAAGAACATACTGATCGAGTGCCGGCGCTAGGGTTTGCACATCCTCTGTTGAGGTCACCGTCAGGAGGAGGATTGGAAGATCTGCCGGGTTGAACACTTGCAATGCGGGTGTTACGTTTGTGGGGAGAACAGGCTGTACCTGACGCACCTGCGCTGCAAGTTTCTGCTGTGCCGTATCGAGATCGGTCCCATCGTTATAGAGAACTGTAATCAAGGAGAGTCCCTCGCTCGATTGGGAAGTCACTTGCTGCACCTGCTGGAGACCTCGAATATTCTCTTCGAGAGGAGTGGTAACGTCCTGTTCGACTTGCTCAGACGTTGCACCAGGATAGGCAGCGATAAGTTCAATGGCCGGGTAAGTGATGGGTGGTAACTCGTCTTGCTTCAGCAGTGGAAGAACCACAAGGCCCGCGAGGATGACAGCTACGCTTGCGAGCGCGATAAGGCTTCTGTTCGCGAGGCTGAATCTGGAAAGAAAAATCATGGTATACTCCTCCAATTTTTGCTTATACATGCGCTTGTGCGCGCATCAGTAACAGGGGTGATGTATAACGCTCCTTGAAACACCGGAGTAAAAGAGAGATGTGAAATGGAAGAGATGAAAGCTGGAATCTTTCCTGCTCGCAAATCTTTTCCCTCGTGAAAAAGGATACCCTGAGAGAGGATGTTTGTGATCGTACGCGGGGACGATTTTTTCTCATCCTTTTGACCGAGGCAAAGAGTACTTTTTGGTAAAGGATACTGGTCACTTTGCGTTTGAGGAAGATGCAGAGGTGATCGCTGAGAGGGGACGTCACGGCCAGATCAATGTACCATCCTGATCTGTATTCAGTTGTGGCGCTTTGACATCCTTACAGATGCACCGGTAGCGCGGAGCG
>Ga0207646_10000712_pt1 | contig 43180 bp, 39 predicted proteins | sample KBSK5502metaG_FD_184343 | JGI IMG/M metagenome (GOLD analysis project Ga0207646, IMG submission 184343) | Corn, switchgrass and miscanthus rhizosphere microbial communities from Kellogg Biological Station, Michigan, USA - KBS K5-50-2 metaG... | ecosystem: Host-associated > Plants > Roots >... | reverse complement strand
ATTCCCGGCCAGCGGCGGGGATAGCGGCCCAATGGTCGTCGAACCGAACGGCCGGATCGACGTCCTTATCAGGGCTACCAGATCACCAACACCACGACCTTCACCATGAACCCCGCCTTCAGCTATTTCACGGCTTCGACCGATCACGGAAACACCTGGTCGGCCCCCGTAAAGGTGGGAGGCTCAGCCGGGACGATGTCCTTGAGCGAGTGGTGGATTGATGGAGACATCGGCATCGACTCCGCCGGCAACCTCTACGCGACCTGGGACACGCAGGGAACGAACGGCGACGGAACTGCCAACGACATCGGCTGGCTCTCCTTCTCGACCGACCGTGGCGAGCACTGGTCCGCCCCGATCCAGGGGCCGCTGGACCGGACGGGCAACGTCCCCCACATCATGGAGGTCGCCGGGGCCGGCGCAGGGATCGCCTATGTCAGCTGGCTGTCGAACAGCAGCGGGGGCTATGCCGAGTACCTTCGGGCCTTCTCCATCACGCGCGGCTGGCTCTCGACTCCGACCCAGGTATCCACCGAGTTCGGAGACTCCTCGGTCTGGCCGGGCGACACCACGGGCATATCGGTCCTGTCCCCGACCCAGGTTGTCCTGAGCTGGGGTAGCGCGACGCCGACGACTGGTAAGAAATCGGAGATCTTCGCAGCCGACGTGGGGGTGGAGTTGCCATAGGAAGACGAATCGCGCGCGGCGGTTAAGGATGAATGAAGACTTCGTCGAGTGGCGCGATCACCTGGTTGATCGCTAGACCAGACGAATTCTTTATTCGACGCACCAGGTCGCGTGGAGATCCCGATTGATCGCCGGCAGCGCCACCAACACGACGATCTCGTCAAGGATCGTGATGTTTAAGCCAATAATGGCGGCGCCAAATGTCCAGCGCTTGCGGGACTCCACGGTCATGGCTTCGCTCTTACACGGCCTGCCCCCGGGCCATCCGCCGCCGCAGGCTGGGTGGCTGTCTGCCCCGAGTCCAGACGGAGACGGACCTCCATACAACGAGGCCGAGCGCGATCGCTAGCTGCAGGTCCCCTATGGAGCTGGGACCGCCGCGGTATAGATGTCGAGCTGGTGGAGCGTCCCGTCCGGATTGTCTCCAGTGCTGTTCGAGTTGTCGGCCCAGGCCGGATGCGCGACCCCGCCGTAGAACGAGAGGCCCGTGTAATCACCATAGTCGATGTGGTTACCCGAGTCATGCGAGTTCGACGTTCCCGCGCTGATCTGAATGTTCTTGGTGAACGTCTGCCCACCGTCCGTGCTGAACGCTCCCCAGAACTGCGCGTCATCATTCGGCACGCCATTGGTGTCTCCGGCTCCACCGGTCCCCAGATCGTTTCGCGCGTCGTACCACACGACCGCGAGCTTCCCAGTGGTTTGATCGAGTGAAATCTTCGGCAGGAACTGGCTGTTCATCGTGGTGTCGTCGTTCACCCGGACCGGAGTGCTCCAGGTAGCGCCCTGGTCGTCCGAAAACCGGACGAAGATATCGGTATCGTTGGTGCCATTCGACCGCTCGAAGGTGTAGACGAGATAGACGCGGCCATTGTGAGGGCCACCCGTACGATCCCAGGCCAGGCCGGGTTCCGCGTCGATGGACCGATCGATCTGCGCCGGGATGAAATGAAAGCCTCCGATATGCGTGTCGATCACGGCGACCGAATCGCCGAATCCCTGGGGCCCGACCCCGTCCGGATCGACGTTCACGCGGAGTGTGCCCCCACCCTCACCGGTCTCGGTCAGCGTGCACACGTTCATGACCTGTCCCTTCGGACCGATCGCCACGTCGCCGTAGGTGCAATTGTTCGTGCCGGGCACGACCTCCGCGGTGATGAAGGGACCGACCTCCCCCAGCCCCGTGACCGATGCTCCGGTGGCAACGATCGGGCCTCCCGCGTTGAAGACCAGCCAGGCTTGATTGGCTCCGGTCGTGATGGTGGGCTGGTCGACGAATCGGAACAACCCGCGGTCGTCGCCGGTGGTCCCATTGCGCTTCGCCGAACTGTCGATGTTGGCGATCACCTTGAACGTCACGCCTTTGTCGGTGCTCAGGGCCACCGGCACGAGGTTCGGGACCGTTCCGCCGATCAAGTACAGATAGGTCATGAACAGGTTCCCATACTGGTCGAACGAGAGACTCGCGTCGCAGCAGGCGCTGCTCAGCGGGTCATCGGGGCCGGTCGCGATGACTCGGTGAATCGGCCAGGTGGTCCCTCCGTCGAAACTTACGGCCTCGAACAATCCCGCGGCTCGCGGCGCGATATTCGTTTCGATCACGATGTTGCGCGGATCCGTTGGGTTGACCGCGACCGTTTCCTCGGACTCGTTAGTCGGGCGCTGGCTGACGTTAACGTTCATCGGGGTAACGGCCGCCACCGCTTTCACCGAGCCACCCGTCCCGGCCGAGCCCACCCCGAGCAGGGCGATCCCGAGAGCAGACACGCAAGCAAACCCAACCGGCCCTGGGCGCATAGCTTCGTTCCCTCCTATAGACCCGAGTTCTCCCAACTATACCCCTCCGCGTAACAGGCTCAGGACTGGCCGCGATCTCGCTCTCCGGGCGACGCCACGCGCAGCAGACTCCAGGGTGCGAGCCAGCCAGCCAGCGCCGAGAAGACCAGGCGCCAGCCAGCCGGGCGGCCGCGATGAAGGCGCGGGTGGGCTGATCAGGACCACCGCGGTGCCGCGGGCGCGCACTTCTCGGTCAGTAAAACAGGCGTTAAAGGTGATCGTTGTGAATCACGAGGCGTCCCCAAACTTCAGCTAGCGTATAGACCGGGAGGGCCCGGAATGAGTGCGATTCAAGCGATGCTCGCGCAGGCCAGGTCGCTCATGGTGGTCGGACGCCATGAGGAGGCGTTGCCACTGCTGCAACGGGCGGTCACCGAAGAACCGGAGGCCTGGGAGCCGCGCTGCCTGCTGGCGGCCTGCCTGATCAGCTTGACTCGATACCAGGAGGCGGCTGCGATGGCTGGTAGCGCGATCCCGCTGAATCCGGAGGCGGAGTGGCCCCACCGGCTGCGGAGCATCGCGTTCGGATATCTTCGCGACCGGCAGGCGTCGCTGGCGGAAGCGCAGCAAGCGGTCCAGTTTGGTCCGAGCATCGCGGAGACATGGTTCACGCTGGCCGAGGCGCAGCTCCACATTCGCAAGCCCAAGGATGCGATCGCCTCCGCTAACCGAGGCCTGGAGTTGGCACCGGCCGACGTGCACGGCCATGACCTCCTCGGCCGGGCGGCGCTTCGGCAACTGCGATGGAAGGACGCAGAAACCCATTTTCGCAGGGCCCTGCAAATCGATCCAACCCGATGGGTCTTGATGAACAACCTCGGGCTCGCACTCGATGGGCAGCGCCGCCGATCGGAAGCCATCGCGGCCTTCGAGGCAGCGGCCCGCTTGAACCCCCGCGCGGAGCGCGCCAGGGCGAACCTCTTCGAACAAACGCAGCTCTACATGACCACCGCGATCGCCGCGCTCGTGGTCCTGGTCCTGGTCAACCTCGTCATCCGTATCCTGGGCAGGGTCGATCCGCGCCAGGACGTCGTTGAGGGGGCGATCCTGCTCCTCCTTGTCGGCGTGCTGGTGTGGGTCAGGCGTCGGCGCCGGGCGAGGCTGAGCGCGGTGGCGCGGTCCTTCTATCAGCTCGAGGTACGAAAGGCGCGACTGCGGAACGCGATCCAGATCGTCTGTGTGGTCATCCCGACCCTGCTCGCGCTGTGGCTGGGCTTCCTGCTGCATTCGGTCCTCCTGATCTTCGGTGTCTTGCTCTTTGGCTGGGAAATCTGGGGGCTGGTCTTCCTTGTCCTCTGGAAAAGCCGTGTCCTTCCCTGGCTCGCCGAGCGCGGGTTCTGAGCCGGCTTGTCCGGCCGGAGCCGGCCTTCGGCATCGACGAGCGAGCCGGCCTCGAGCTGCATCACCGCCATGATCTGCATTGCCGCGTTTGGCGTCTCTGAACCAGAGTTGATTCAGGTCGGGATCGACACCCGGTCGCAGCCGGTCAGCATGGCGCCACTCGTCCGGACCTGCCGAACCGTCCAGCGGCTACTGGACAGGAACCGACAGCTGGTGACGCCGGAAGTACAGTGCGCAGAGGATCATCGCCACTGGGAAGAACAGATTCATGGCTTCATCACCCTCCCGTCAGCAATCGCGGAGCTATCGATGGTCGGATACCTGCTCGTGATTGGCGTGAAGAACCTAGAGCCAGACGAGCGCATTCCTGCCGCGGCATAAACGTTATCGGACAGCAGCGGCGGCCCTCCCGGGCCGCCGCCGGTTGCGAAGTGCGACTTGTTTTGTCCAGTCGCCCATCATCTGGATGAGGCATCGCCGTACGAAGTCTCATTGGCTGATGTCATCATTCGTGCTGCCGGCGGTGGCGGGACAGCCCAGCGGTCGTTCGGTGAGTTCGACTGCTGCCCGCTTCAACCGGTGATACCCAAGGCGGGGCGCGGTGGGGATGCTATCGCTGATAAGCGAAGGCGCTAACAAACGCGAAGGTCCCGGTGCAGGCACCGGATTGATGCTCGATCGATAGGGTGGTTGCGGTAACCAGCTGGATCAGGATGCGACCGGGCATGTTCGACGCCTGGTAGCAGTAGATCGAGCCGCCGGGCGTGACCTCCGAGAACTCCCGGTTAGTCGTCCCGGTATGGGTAGGGGAGAAATCCCACACGCCGTGGATCCCAACCGTCCCGCCGATGGAGATCGCGTCGAGCCCTCCATCGAAGTTCTCGTGAACCAATGCCATCATCTTGGAGACATTGCCGTTGGTCTGGTCGGGCGTCCCGTTGAACCAGTTGCCCTGCAGGGTCCCCGCCCTGTCCTGGAAGATCTGCCCGCAACCCTGGGAGAGTTGCCTTCCCGGCCCATGGCCAAGCAGGCCGCGAAGCCTCGTGGCGACGTCGCCCTGGTAGTAATCGAGCGCGCAGGCGGCGGTCAGATCGTATTGGCGATCAGAATTGGCGACGTACGGTACCGGCAAACGTGAGTCGTCCATGTCAAAGTCGAGGGCCGCTGACGCCAGGCCTCCAGCGGTCCCAATCAGCTCCCCGGCTCGCAATGGGATTCGGACATCAGCGTTGCAGTGCTCATAAAGGCTTCCGTCGCCGATGGAGTAGGGCGGGTCGCACTGGTCAAAGGGGATCCCGCCGAGGGGACCGGTGAGACTCGACACATGACCGAAGCCGCCGTTGACTTCTCGGCAAACGGCGAAGAACATGAAGTAGTCGGTGAAGTCGACAATCCCGTTGGTGGTCTTTACCTGGCGACCGATCTTGGTTGCCGTGAGGTCCCCGGGCGCATACAAGTTGACCGTTTGGACCGGGCCGGGAGTGTTCGGAACTGCGCGATTGATCACGAAATACAGGTGATCACCCGGAATGGGATTAGGACCGCCAAGCGGCACGATGTAGGTGAGCTTGTCCACCGGAATCGGCGAGACCGAAAAGAGCGGACCGGACGAACAGCTCGGCATCGTGGGCTGTAGCGGCGGAAGAGGGCCTGACGCGGATGGTTGCGCGGACGGTGTGGGCGATGGTGAGGTTAGCCTCTTATTGGCGCTCGTCGCGACGTGGACGTCCGGATGACTCCGCGAGGAGAGGAGCAGCCCTGCGCCCGTACCAGCAACCAGGACCGCCCCAGCGGCCGCGACGACCCAGAGTCTTTTCACTCGAGCCTGTAACAGCGGGGGTCGCTCGAACCTGCTTAACGCATTACCTATCTAGCGCTGATACGACCAGCAGAACGACGTGATAGATGTACTACAGCGAGTGGCTGGGCTTCGAGGTGCACGGTTCCCATCTCTGGAAGGGACCGGCGCGGCTCCTGCTGGCGCAGCGTCTAGGCGCGACCCGCCCAGGCGACGAGGTTGGTAGCGCTCAGCGTGTTGATGACAGTGTCGGCCGCAGCGCCGCAGGCTGCAGCCCGTTCGCAACCGAGCATCTGCCAGTCGAGCTGCCCAGGGGCGTGAGCATCGGTGTCGATGGCGAAGCGGCAACCTGCCTCCACTGCCAGTCTGAGCAGCCGCTTGGGCGGGTCGAGCCGCTCGGGACGTGAGTTGATCTCCACGGCGACGTCGAACCGCCGGCAAGCCTCGAATAGGGCCTCCGCATCGAACTCCGATTCTGGCCGCCCTCTGCCGACAATGATGCGACCGGTGCAGTGGCCCAGTACGTTGGTGAGCGGGTTGGCGACTGCCGTCATCATTCGTTCGGTCATCTGCTCGCGGGGCATACGCAGTTTCGAGTGCACGCTGGCAACGACGATGTCTAGACTGTCGAGCAGGCCGTCCTCCTGGTCGAGGGAGCCGTTCTCGTTGATGTCGACCTCGATGCCGGTGAGGATGCGGAAGGGTGCCAGCCCCACGTTGAGCCGCTCCACCTCCCCGAGCTGCTGGCGCAACCGCTCCGCCGAGAGGCCCCTGGCTACGGTGAGTCGCGGCGAGTGGTCGGTGAGAGCGACATACTCGTGACCCAGCGATCGCGCGCTCTCGGCCATCTCAAGGATGCTGCTGCCGCCGTCCGACCAGTCGGAGTGCATGTGGCAGTCGCCACGAAGCGCCGCACGCAAGGCAGCAGCGCCGTCGGCCACGGAGCGACCTTCGGTGGATTCGAGCCGACGCAGGTAGACCGGAGCCTCGCCGCGCTGCGCCTCGGTGATCGCCAGCGCCGTCACAGCGCCAATGCCGGGCAGCTGCTGGAGCGAACCCTCACGGAGCCTCCGGTCGAGCTCGTCCGCGGTGAGTGCTGAAACCACGTCGGCGGCGCGGCGGAAGGCGCCAACGCGGTACGTCGGCTCCTGCGCCAGCTCGAGAAGGAAGGCAATGCGCCGTAGGGCGGTGACCGCCGGGGCATCGTGGGGCACAGACCATGTGTACCTGATCACCATGTCTACGGGATCAGCCCGCCTTTGGCTCAGCCGCCGGTGCAGCACGGCAACCTGATCCGCTCGCGAAACCCCGGGCAAGGCGATAACGCGCTTGGCCAGAGCTGCCTTGGTGCCTCTTCAGTCACACTAGTTTCCTGGGGTCGCGCTCACGGGGGCGGCTGTAAGAGAGGGCAAAGTTGATCTAACCAAACGAGCACGCCGGTAGCTGGCTGAAGACCACCGTCGAGTCACGGGATGGCACCTTGCGACACTCGCAGACTGGTCGACCTTCGTCGCGGCCCTGGAGTCGCTTAAACCAAACAGCCGTTCGTGACTCCGAGCTGGGCGCGGTTCGTCCTTAATCTATGTGTGGCCAGGGCAATGCATGGGTGGCCAAGGCGACGTTGTTAGACGCGGCGACTCTGAATCTGATAGCGGCAGAGCAAGCTCCCCAGCGGACGGACTTTTGCCGCCTTCCAGCGCCGCGGTTTTTTGAGTCTGGTCGAAGTTGCGCTTATCGCGATAGGGTCCGAGTCGGCCGGCACCTGCCATCTCTCCTTCGGACTCCAATCCGCGTGAGGCTCCGTAGCATAGGGGCATGAACCGGACCATCGATTGGGACGGCGAAGCGATCGTTGCCATCGATCAGACTCTGCTGCCGAGCGAAGAGCGGCGGCTGCGGCTCGCCGATGTTTCGACGCTCGCCGAGGCCATTCGGTCGTTGCGGATTCGTGGCGCCCCGGCGCTTGGCGTCGCAGGTGCGCTTGGGATCGCGCTCGCGGTTCGCCAGGCACAGGAGCGGGGCATTGACGTGCAAGCGGCCGCTGATGAGGCGGCCGCCGTGCTGGCGGCGACCCGGCCAACGGCGGTCAACCTGCGCTGGGGGATCGACCAGGCGCGTCATGCGCTCGCAGCGGGGCCGGATGCGGTCGTCGCGCGCGCCGTGGCGCTCCTCGAGGCGGACGCCCAGACGAACCGGAAGATCGCCGAGCGCGGTGCCGACTGGCTCGATGCCGTGCGGGCCGCGCAGCGACGCCAGCTGCGGATTCTGACGCACTGCAACACGGGCGCGCTCGCCTGCGTCGAGCTGGGAACAGCGCTTGGCGTGATCCAGGTTGCACACGCGCGGGGCGCTGTCGAGTGCGTTCTCGCGACGGAGACCCGCCCGCTGCTCCAGGGAGCGCGGCTGACCGCCTGGGAACTTCAGCGCCTGGGTATCCCGTTTCGACTGGTCGCCGACGCCGCGGCCCCGTCGCTGATCGCACGCGGCATCGTGGACGTCGCGGTCGTCGGGGCGGACCGGATCGCCGCCAACGGCGATGTCGCGAATAAGGTTGGCACCTATCCGCTGGCCCTCGCAGCCCGGCGCGCCAGAGTGCCCTTCGTCGTGGTCGCGCCCGAATCGACCCTCGACCATCAGACGGTGAGCGGTCGGGACATCCCCATCGAGGAGCGGCCGGAAGAGGAGGTCCTGGGGTTCGGGTCGCTGCGGGTCGCGCCGCCGGGTGCTCGCGCCCTCAATCCCGCCTTCGACGTCACCCCCGCCGAGCTGATCAGCGCCATCATCACCGAAGCTCGGGTGATCGCCCCGGCCGTTTCCGCCCAGGGCACGGTCGGCCCCTCCTCGGTCCATGGCTAGCGAGCAGGACATCCGAGCCGGTATCGTCGAGGCCGCGACGCGGATGCGCCGCGAAGGGTTGGTGGCTGGGACCGCCGGGAACGTAAGCGCGCGCGTCCCGGGCACCGCGCAGTTCTGGATCACCCCGTCCGGCGTCGATTACGCGACGCTGGCCGCCGACAGCCTGGTGTGCGTCGACCTTGCCGGCCGAACCCTCGCCGGCGGGCTGAAGCCGTCGAGCGACATCGGGAATCACGCCGCGATATACCGGCGGCGGGACGACGTGTCCGCCATCGTGCATACGCACTCCCCCTACGCGACGGTGTTCGCGGTGCTGCGTCGCGAGATCCCGGCGCTGCTCGTGGAGGCGGCCGGGTACCTGGGCGGCGCGGTCCCGGTGATGGAATACCTTCCGCCGGCCAGCCCGGAGTTGGGAGAGCGTGCCGCGCAAGGACTGGGCCCGCACCGCGCGGTCCTCCTGCCGAACCACGGCGTGATCGCCGTGGGTGATTCGGCGGACAGCGCATTGAACGCCGCGATCCTGGTGGAGCAGAGCGCGCGAGTCGCTTATCTGGCGAGCCTGCTCGGGGAACCGGTGCCGGTCCCGCCTGGCGAGGTGGAGCGAATGCACCAGTTTCTCCACCACCAGTACGGGCAGCGGCAGGCGCCTGCGGCTCCAGGCGGCTCAGGCGGCTCTCCATAGTGCTGGAGTTTCACCGCGGCACGAACCATACGTATGCCCGGCGGTTCCGCCCGCAGCCGGCCTCTCAGTCCGGCTAATCTGCCCGGACGCGGAACACCAGGTCGCCGATGCGCGCTTTGTCGGTGACCTTGAACGCCACCTCGTCGCCCAGGCCGGCCTTCGCCACCTTCTGGTGGTCGACCTCGAGGGAGTCGACCGCCTGGCTGAAGTCGGTGGTGTGGCCTTTGACGTGGATGCGGTCACCCACCGCAAGCGGGCCCGTCAGCTGCACGGCGGCCACGCCGATGTGCCCGAAGTAGTGAGTAACCTTGCCAATCGAGTCTTCCATCGTCTCCTTCTAGCACAGTCGCAGCCGCACCATCCGCACTGCCCGCTCGCGGAGTTCAAGCAGGTACCGGTGCTTCTCGTGCAGCGTTCGGGCCGCCCAGCTGGAGCGCTACATTAGGCAACTGAGGTAAGGATGGCGTCCGGTAGCGACCTCGACTTAAGCTCGTAACAGTGCGACCGATCAGCGAGCGGTTGGTGACCGACTCGAAGCTGGACGCCGTCAGCGGGCGCTATTACGACCGGTTGCGCGAGGCCAGGGCGAACAACCAGGCGTATGACCGCGAGTCCCGCGCCTCGATTGCCGACCGAACCGTGAGGTCCGGCTAGGGCCGAGCCATGCACCTCGCCACACTGGTCGCGGCCGAGTCGGCCCTTTTGCCGAGCCGCATCCAGATGGCGTTCACTCTCGCGTACCACGTCATCCTGGTGCCGCTCGGCGTTGCCTTTCCCGCGTATACGCTCTTGATGAACGGCATCGGCATCTTGAAGAAGGACCCGGCCGCGATCCGGATTGCGCGGCGCTGGTCGGTCGTCATGGCGGTGCAGTTCGCCGTGGGAGCGGTAACCGGCACCATCCTTTCTTTCGAGTTCGGCATTCTCTGGCCCAAGTTGATGGGCCGCTACGGCGCCGCCCTCGGCCTGGGCTTCGCCATCGAGGGTCTGGCCTTCTTCCTCGAGGCGATCTTTATCGGCGTTTACCTCTATGGCTGGACGCGCCTTCGGCCGCGAACGCACTTCCTGCTCGGAATGGTGCTTCCGCCCGCGGGCGTGCTGGGCACGGTCAGCGTCCTCGCCGCGAACGCATTCATGAACACCCCCGGCGGCGTGACCCTGGGGTCCTCCGGCCAGCTGGTCAGCGTCGACGTGCTGGGTGCCCTGTTTACCCGAGCGCTCGGCTACGAGTTCTGGCACTTTCTGATCGCGACCTACATCACGGCCGGTTTCATCGTCGCGTCCATCTACGCCGTGGCCTGGCTCCGCGGACGCCGCGACCACTACCAGCGCCTGGCCTTTGCCATTCCCTTCACCGTGGCCGCGCTTCTCACGCCGGTCGAGCTGGTAGTCGGTGATTTATCGGCCCGCGCCCTGGTCTTAGACCAGCCGGCCAAGTTCGCGGCCATGGAAGTCACCTGGAAAACCCGATCCCACAACCCGGAGGTCATTGGCGGGCTGCTCAATGGTTCCGGACAGGTCAATTTTGGTATTTCGATCTCGTCCTTCGACTCCATCCTGATCGGCACGTCACCGAATACCGTCGCTCCCGGCTTGACCAGCGTTGCCGCCAATGCTCGACCGACGATCGCGGAGGCCAATATCACCCATCTCGCGTTCGACGTGATGGTCGGTCTGGGTTCTGCCGGGGTGGCGCTCATGGTCTGGTACGTCGTCGTGCTCCTGTACCGACGACGGCTTCCCCAGTCGCGGTGGTTTTATCGAGCCGCTGCACTCGCCGGCATCGGGTCGTACGCTGCAGTGGAGAGCGGCTGGGTAACAACGGAAGTCGGCCGGCAACCCTGGATCGTCTACAACGTCATGCGGGTAACGGATGCGGTGACGAGTGCGCCCGGGGCGTTCATCTGGAGCATGCTCTCGGTGCTGATTGTCGTGTACGCCACGATCGCGGTGATCGCCGTCACCCTCTTGCTGAAGCTCGCCGGGCGCTGGCGCCGGGAGGATGCGATCGAAGCCCCGACCGCTCCGGAAGAGGGGGTGCCCTATGGGCCGCGGAGCGAATCTCCGAAAGCGCGTCAAGTAAGGAGTTCGTCCACATGACAACAGCACTCGCAGATCTCACGGCCTTCGTGCTGCTGGTCACGATCACGGCCTACAGCGTGGCCGGCGGAGTCGATTACGGCGCGGGGATCTGGGATATCCTCGCCGGTGGAGGCGCGCAGGCCAACAGAGCACGGGCTCTTATCGACCACGCCATGGCACCAGTCTGGGAAGCCAACAATGTGTGGCTTGTCCTGGCGATCGTGGTGTGCTGGACTGGCTTCCCGCTGCTATTCCAGTCCGTGTTCGCGAGTCTCTATCCGCTCTTCGCGTTCGCCCTGCTGGGCCTGATCTTGCGTGGAGCCTTCTTCGCCTTCCGGCACGTCGAAGAGGGACCTGGGCCGCAGCGCAGCACGGGTGTGGTCTTCGGCATCTCATCGTTGCTGGCGCCGTTCTTCTTCGCCGCCGCCCTCGGCGCGATCGCTTCTGGCCGGGTGGCGGTCGGTGGGCCCAACGTATCGATCTGGCAGGCCTGCATCAGCCCGATGTCGATCTCGTTCGGTCTGGTTTCGCTGGCCGCAACCGCATTCATTGGCGCCTCCTTTCTCGTTGGCGACGCGCGCCGCCAAGGCATGCCGGATATGGTGGACTACTTCCGGCGTCGTGCGGTTGTGGCCACCGTGGCGCTGATCGTGGTGGGATCGATCGCGCTCGCGACGATCGGTTTTGAGAATCCCCACCTGCTTACTGCTATGTTCACGGGATTGGGTGCCCCGTTCGCTATCGCCACAATGGTCCTTACGCCCGTCGTCGGTTTCTTGCACTTGCGGGGCATTTTCCACTGGTTCCGCCTCCTCAGCGTAGGGGTCGTGGGCTCCCTCGTCTTCGCCTGGGGGCTGGCGCAATCCCCGTATCTGCTGCCAGGGCAGTTGACGATCGCACAGGCGGGCGCGCCTCTTGGGACGGAGGTCCTGTTGCTGGTCGTCACGCTCTTGGTCGTTGTGGTCATCCTGCCGAGCCTGGGGCTGCTCGTCTACTTCGATCAACGGGGTGCCCTTGAGTCTCCCGAGGCCTGACGCGAGCGACCCGTAAGATTTTGGCGACCAGGTCCGGCGTGTGTGATGCGACCCTGGCAAACAACTCGCGGTCAAGGACGTGAGCGGGACGGTCGAGCGCGATCCCGGAGCCAGCTGGTACAGCGCAGACCCAGGTCGAGGTCCTTGAGCCGTGTCCGTTCCAGGCCACGTTTCTCGTTTGAGACGGGAGATACGGCCCTCGCAGCCAACCCGGTAGCGGGCCAGCCGCCGCCGGGTGCGGCATGAGCCAACATCGTCCTGGCCGCTGACCTCTGCGGGTATGGGTGGTGACCTCGGCCGTGGCCGATATCTACGCCCCGCAGACGGACAGGAACCGAGGTCGCCTACCTCGGCGGGCTGATCAATTACGCCTCAACGGAGCAAACCGTTGCCGAGCCCGGACAGGTTTGACAGATTTGCAAGTCGTTATAGGCCGCGCAATACAGAGCTGTTACCCTCGCGTCACTGCAATGACAGAACGGTTAGCGACACGTCACATCGAACGGTTGCCGGCGCCCGTGGTCAGAGCCGTCGTCTTCGCGTTGACCGTCGGGTTGCTCCTGGCCGGGCTGGCCGGCCTCTGGCAAGCGAAGCACAACCCCGGTACCGCTGCGTCCTGGGACAACCTCGTCGCGGTCTCCTGGAGCGACCGGCGCACCGACCAGGATTAAGCCGATCCGAGGCGCCGTCCGCTGACGCTGGAAAGCGCGCGGCCCAACGCTGACATCAGCCGATCCCGCGGGATCTCGACGGCGGCGCGGGCGACGTCGTCCTCCAGATAATGCCCCAGGTCCCGAAATCGCATGGGCCGTCATGGCTGCCTCGGTGATATTTCTCGCGCCCTGTTGCTCAAACGTAGGTCGACTTCACAGTGAGTCCGTGCCGCCCCTCAGCCGTTCTGGTCCATCTGGGCCAGCCGGCCTAGACCATCCGGCCGGTCGTCGGCTGGGCCAGAAGCCGCGGACATCGGCCAGGAAGACGATCGCAACGGTCGCGGTAACGCGCGAGAGGGATGATCCGCGTGACAGTGCGGATACCAATCCGTTACCGGATCATCGCCCCGTTTGCCCTCCTGCTCGTCCTCGTGGGCGCGGTCGGCACCGGTCTGGCGACCGCTCGGCTCACCGACGCGGCCTCGGCCGAGTTCGACGCCAGCCTCCTCCGCACCAGCCTGCTGGCCAATGAACGGCTCCGGGCGCTCGAGGCCGACCGCCTCGCCGCACTGCGCCAGGCCGCCGACACCCTCGGCGTGCCGGAGGCGACCGCCGCCGGCGACCAGGACAAGCTGGCCACGCTCCTGGTCCCGATCGTGGCCAACGCCGCTCCGGCCAACCTGGTCGCCCGCGTACTGGATGTGAACGGCAACCAGCTCATCGCCGTCCAGCGAACACCCTCGAAGACCGTCGCCGTGGACCGAAGCGCGGACCTGAGTTTCGTTTTCACCCCGGCGGTCCAGGACGCGCTCGCCGGTCGACGGGATGCGGTCGGGGACAAGTACGTCTTCCTCTTCAACGCGGGAGCCGCCGCGGTGCTGTACTGGAGCGGACCGATCCGTCTGGACAACGGCCAGGTGGTGGGCGCCATCCTCGTGGGCGAGCCGGTCGCCGAGATCGTGGCGGGCATCACCGGCGTCGCCCTCTACGACAGCACCGGTCGCCTGATCAGCTCCTCCATGCCGGCCACGCCTCAACTCACTGACGACGTCCGCCGGCTGGTCACGAGCGAGAAGCCGCTACGGGTCAAGGAAACCCTCAACAGCCACACCTACGGCGACCTGTTCAGCGATTGGACGTTGCGCGGAGGCAGACTTGGCTTCCTGGCCGTGGAGCTGAGTGCCGATCAACTCGAGAGCTCTGCCGCGCAGGTACGCCTTCTCCTCACCCTGGTGTTCACGGTCGCCGCCCTCATCACCCTGTTGATCGGAAGCACCATCGCCTCCAGCATCACCGGTCCCCTGGCCAGCCTGGTCGCCGCCATGCGACGGGTCTCTGCCGGCGATCTCCAGCAGCGGGCCGTCGTCGGCTCGTCAGATGAGATCGGCTACCTGGCCCGCACCTTCAACGAGATGACCGCCGGCCTCCAGGAGAAGAGCAGGCAACTAGAGGACACCTACTTCAGCAGCATCGAAGCCCTGGCCCGGGCGATCGATGCGCGGGATCCGCATACCTTCGGCCACTCGTCGCGGGTCGCGGCCATCAGCCTGGAGATCGCCGGCGCCATGCATCTCCCCGCGGAGGAGCGGGAGGCACTTTGGCGAGGCGCCCTGCTCCACGACATCGGCAAGATCGGGGTCGCCGACCGGGTGCTGCGCAAGCCGGCCCGCCTCGACGAGGAGGAAGCCGGCAACATGCGTGAGCACCCTCAGATCGGCCACGACATGCTCAAGGGCCTGCGCTTCCTTGAACCGGCGCTGCCCGGCGTCCGCCACCACCATGAGCGCTGGGACGGCGGAGGCTACCCGGACGGGCTCCTCGGGGAGCAGATCCCATTGCGCGTCCGCGTTCTCACCGTGGCTGACGTCTTCGATGCATTGACCTCCGATCGCCCGTACCGCCGAGGCCTCAGTGTGAAGCGGGCAACCGGTCTCATCGTGGGCGAGTCGGGAACCCAATTTGACCCCGGGGTGGTGGAGGCGTTTCTGGCCTGCCGCGACAACATCGTGGGGGTGCTGGAGAGGATGGGCAAGGTCGAGGCTGAGCCGAACGTGTCCCTCCTCAGGGAGGCCTCATGAACGGGCCGTCCAGGCGCTGGGTCAAACGGGGAGGCATCGCGGTCCTGGTTGCGATCCTCTTCTGGGCGACCGCGAGCCTGGCCTCGGAGACGCCCACGATTGCAAGCCTGGGCGTGAACGTGCACGGTCTTGGCCTTGCCGACTACAGCGTGGGTCCAGGCAGGCCGCTCGCGCCGCTTTCCAGCAGGATTGTCAATGAAGCCAACCAGGACGCGCAGGCGCTCAACCAGCCAGCGCCCTCCAACCCGAGCGCGCCGTCCGCGGATTCAGGCCTCGGCAACGGACTCGTTTCGTCGCCGTCGCCCAATTCGACGGCGGCTTCGACGACCGCGACGGCGACGCCCACGGCGACGCCCGCGCCGACGGCCACGCCGAGCCCAACGGCATCAAGCGTGCCGAGCGGCGCGACTGGCTGGCTCCAGGGACGGGTCCAGGACAGCACCAACAACCAGGGGATCGTGGGAGCCCTCGTCCAGGCGGCCGGGGCGTCGACGGCGACTGACAGCACGGGGGCCTACCAGCTGACCGTGCCCGCCGGCAGCTATAGCGTGACGGCCTCCGCCAGCGGGTATAACTCGCAGACGCAGGCGGCCACGGTGGTCGCCGGCACCGGCGTCAAGCTCAACTTCAGCCTGAGCCCGATCACCGTCTCGCCCGGCACGATCGACGGCGTGGTCTACAACGGCCAGACTGGCGTCGGCATCGGCGGCGCGACCGTGTCGCTCAGCCCGAGCGGGTTGACAACCAGCACGAACGGGTCGGGCAACTACATCTTTGGCAGCGTTGCACCCGGCACCTACACGATCACCGCCAGCGCGAGCGGCTTCCACAGCGCCAGCGCGTCGCTGAGCGTGACTTCCGGGCACAACAGCGTCGTCAACCTGAAGCTGCAGCCACTGGCGACGACCGGGTCCCTCGTCGGGACGGTGAAGGGTTCGAACGGCAAGGGGCTGGCCGGGGCGACCGTCACGCTCAGTCCAGGAGGGCTGTCGACTGTCACGGACTCCACCGGATACTACGCCTTCGCCTCGCTCCTCCCCGGCACCTATACCGTAACCGTCTCGGCGCCTGGCTACCTGACGCAGAGTGTGACGGTCACCATCCAGGCGGGCCACACGACGAAGGCCAGTTTCTCCCTCGTCCTGGCGTGAGCAGTTCCCGTGAGAGAACCTTAGAAAGACAGCGCTGGGGATGCCTCGCAATGCGCCCGCCGCCTGTAACGGGTGGACTAACCTTTCCAAGCATGTTGGTGCGCATGGCGGCCGTGCTGGCGGTCGTGAGCATCTCGGCGTGCACCTCCTCAACGGCACCCTATGGAGCCTCGGGTAGCGCCGGCGCCTCGGGTTCGCCCAGGCGATCGCCGACGCTTACGACTTACACGGCGGCCGACTTTGCCACGGCGCTTGCCTGGGCTCCGGATGGACGGCTCTTCTACGCCGAGCGCTCGGGCACGGTTGGGACTTTCGACGGCACCAACCGGCGCGTCTTCGCGAAGGTCTCAACCGTGACCGACGGCGAGCGGGGACTCCTGGGCCTCGCGCTGAGCCCGACATTTCGCGACGATCATTTCGTCTACGCCTTTTACAGCCGCGCCGACGACCAGACGCTGCAGCGCGTGGTGCGCTGGCGGGATCAAGACGGGACCGGCGCGAGCCTCACCACCATCGTCGACAACCTGCCGGCCGGGCCGGACTGCTGCCACAAGGGAGGGCGCCTCGCCTTCGGTCGCGACGGCAAGCTGTATGTGACCCTCGGCGAGAATCACATGCCCGCCGAGGCGCAGAACTCGTCGAGTCTGCGCGGCAAGATCCTGCGCTACAACCCGAACGGGACCGTTCCCGACGACAACCCGTTCGGCCTGGGCAACCCCGTCTGGGCGATCGGACTCCGCAATCCGTTCGGCCTAACCTTTTCTGCGGACGGCACGCTGCTGGTGACGGACAATGGGCCGACCGGCGACGCGGGAACCCCCGGCAGCGGCTGGGACGAGGTCGACGTGGTGGTGCGCGGCGGGAACTATCAGTGGCCAACCTGTTACGGCAACGGCATCCGCCTGCAGGGCTCGCCGTGTGTCGGTACCCCGCCAACCTGGCAGAGCGGATCCGAGGTCGTCGTCCCCACCGGCGCCACCTTCGTCAGCCGGCAGGGACCCAGCGGCTATCAGGGCACGTTCGTCTTCTGCAGCTACAGTGAGGGCCGCCTCAAGGTGATGTCCGCTGATGGCACCCGAATGCTGTTCGACGGCCCGCGCTGCCAGCTCGACGTCAAGGAAGGGCTAGACCACGCCCTTTACCTCTCAGACACCTCAGCGATCTATCGCTTCGGTCCGTAACACCGGCCGCTCGGTGAGGCGGGCGTAACGGCCGATGAGGTAGGCGCCGACGAAGCTCGCGTAGGGAAAGGTCACCAGCACGCCGATGGCGAGTGCGGCCAGGCCGATAACGCCGATCGTAGTTAGCACGATCACCAAGGCTCCAACCACGATACTCAGCGCCAAGTTCACCCGCACCCGACGGAAGACAGCGCCGACATTCAGGCCGCCACGGAATCCGCGGTCCATGTACTGGCTGATGATGGCGGGCTCTAACAACACCACCACCAGCCCCCAGACGCTGCCAACTGCGGCGATGATCCCAGCCACGGCGCTGACCGACCCGCCGAGCGCCTGCCGCGAACCCTCGCTCGCCGCCGCGTTGACAATCGCCGCCGGAATTCCAAGGAGGGCGCTCGGAATCGTCCAGATGAGCAGGGCAATGAGCAACTTGAAGCCGTCTTTGATGTTCTGCCAAGGATGGTCCCAGGGCGGCAAGTCGTTAGCACCGGAGCGGACCCCGCGCGCGATCGCGACGATGTAGCCGACCAACAGCAGGAAGGGGACGACCAGCCAGAAGAACAGCAGGCAGAAGGCCGCGGCGAGCAGCTTGCGAACCCATCGGTGGGATCGGATCACGAAGGTGAAAGCCTCACCGAGGTCGAGGTCGGCGGTGTCCGGGCCGGCGCGTCGCTTGGGCAGCCCCTGGGCGATCAGGAGCGCCACGACAACCGTGAGCAGCTTGTCCGGCAGGTCGATGACCGCCTCACCGATGAAGGCGGCGATGATCCGCGGAAGGTGCGTGCTGGTGAGCGTGGCATAAACCGAGTCGCCGAATGCGACGCCGCTCTTACCGGAACTCATCAAGAAGTTGAGGGGCGTCGACACCAGCGCGGCGATCGCGAAGGTCACTATCCAGAGCGCCAGCCATCCGCTCGCCCGCTTCTGCCAGTTGAGGTAGCGGGCGAGCCCCGCGGCGAAGCCCACCGCGAAGGAGACGATGCCGTACGGCGCGGCAATCGGATCGACGGTGTTGGAACTGACGAGATTGCTGACGAAGCCGACGCTGCCGCCGACCCACGGACCGGCGACAACGCCGGCGAGCACGGTGCCGATCGAATCGAGAAAGAGTGGCAACCCGAGCGCCACCGCGATCGCATGGCCGGCAAAGTTCAGGCCGAGGCAGGCGAGGACCAGGACGACGCTCACGGAGTCCAGGCTGAATCGCAGCGGACCCGTCCACCCGGCCGCTTGCAACGAGGCGAGCGTCCGCCGTGCCGGCGCTCGGGTCAGCAGGAGTACCCCAACGACGACCACCAGGAGCAAGAGCGCGATCAGCAGTTGATGCTCGGCTTCGTGGATGAGGGCCAGGATTGGCCTGCCAAAAGCGGCGCCGAGGCCCACGAACCCCGCGATGTACACCGCGTTGGCCGGGATCAGGCCGCCGAGAAACGTCCAGCGCGGCATCCGGCTCACCCCGGCAACCTGCGAGGTGTACACGCGCAATCCCGGGATGAGGCGAGCGGTGAAGACGGCCCGCCAACCGCCCCCCTTCAGCAAGGCGGCGGCGCGCTCCAGGGGCGCGCGGGCGTGGAGTGGTTCCGCCACCCGCATCAACCGTTCCCAACCGAGGAGTTCGGCGGCTTCGCGACCCAGGATCGCGCCGACCGTGATCGTGAGAGCCACGGCGCCCACCAGCAGGACGGGGTTGACCCGACCACCCGCCACCGCGATGCCCCCCAGCGCAAGCACCAGGTCGCCCGGCGCAAATGGCACCGGCACCCCCGTCTCCTCGATGAACATCAAAGCGCAAACCACGGCGACCAGGGCCGGGCCCTGCAGCGCCTGAACCCAGCTGATCGGGTTCACTCGCCTATTCTGCGTGCTAAGGTCTGGAGTCGTGAGCCAGGATACGTCGCGCGCTGCATCGATCAAACACCCCGGTGCCATGAGCCGCTTGATGTTTCGCGGGATGAGCGCCATCCATGGCTTCATGTATCGGCGTGGCATGGCGCGCAAGATGGGTCAGATGCAGCAGATCCTACTGACGACTACCGGCCGTAAGAGTGGCAAACCGCACACCGTGCCTCTCGGCGCGGTTCGTGAAGGCGACGGCTGGGTCGTGATCGCCTCCTTCAACGGCGCCGATGTCCATCCGAGCTGGTGGCTCAACATGCTGACGAATCCGAACGTCACCGTCCAGGTGAACAACGAGGTCATCAACGCCCGGATGCAGGAGATTACGGACCCTGCCGATCGGGAGCGGATCTGGCAAACGGTGGTGGACACGCTCAAGCGTTACGCCTACTACCAAAAAAAGGCGTCGCGCGTGATCCCCCTCGGCTGGCTGCGCCCCATTTCCTGAAACTTAGCGCGGGCGACGGGCCGGGGCGCTCTTTTTCGTGGCGGCTTTCGACGTGCTAGCCTTTTTCGGGGCCGCCTTGTTCGCCGTCTTCGACGCCTTCGCCGGCAGGGCGCGTGACCACGAAAGCGCGGTGATCACCCAGGCTCGGGTCGCATCGGGCTTCTTCTGCCAGCCGACCGGCACCACGACGTAGCCCGTCATCGCCCGTCCGGGCATCGGCTCGAAGGGCCGACCGCCCAGCTTGCGGATCTTCGCCTGGTCGCCGTCCGACACCCGCACGAAGAGGTCTTCGCCGAACAGGCCGCAAAACATGTTGCCGTTGACGAAGCCGGACAGGTTGCCGAACATCGGGCGTGTGGTCACGGCCGGATCAGGTGGGACCAGCTTCTGAAAGGCCGACTTCGCCTGCTCGCTCGGCTTGGGCATCGTCATCGGGCTCATCCCGCCATGGTAGGCAATTCCCGGCCGGGTCGTTCCCAGCCCGTTTCCTGTAGCGACTTGATTTTTGGAGTCACTAGTATTTTAATGTAACTAGCTTCAACTGGGCCCTCAGGACCGGCCGGAGCGAGGAGGTGCCAGCATGACCGTCAACATCCGGAAGATCGACATCGAACCATCGGCGCAGGGGCGAGCCGGGCGTTGGTGGGCCCTCGCCGCCCTGGTGGTGAGCGGCCTTGTCATCGGCCTGGACTCGACCGTGCTGATCACGGCGCTCCCCACCCTCTCGTCGAAGCTGGGCGCTACCACCAGCGACCTGCAATGGATCGTGGCCGGTTATACGCTGGCGCTCGGCGGTCTTTTGCTTCCCGGCGGCGTCCTGGGCGATCGCTTCGGCCGCAAGCGACTGCTGCTCGTCGGGCTCGCTATTTTCGGCATCTCATCCGTAATCGCGAGCCAGGTGACGACGGCAACCAGCCTGATCGCGATGCGCGCCCTCATGGGCGTCGGCGCCGCGCTCATCCTGCCGCTCTCCCTCTCCATCCTGCCCAGCATGTTTACGGAAGAAGAGCGTCCCCGGGCCGTCAGCGCCGCGGCGGCGGGCGCCTTCATCGGCCTCCCGCTCGGCCCGCTGGTGGCCGGCTGGTTGCTGACCCATTACGCGTGGGGATCCGTCTTCCTGATCAATGCGCCGGTAGTGGTGATTGCGCTGCTCGGCGTCTTCATCCTGGTACCGGAAAGCAAGGACCCGCAGCCGCGGCCCTTCGACGTGGTCGGTGGGTTCCTCGCCGTGATTGGCGTCACCGCGCTCGTCTACGGCGTCATCGAGCAGCCGACCCATGGTTGGACCGACCCACGGGTGCTGGCCGGGATCATCGGCGGGGCGCTGATCCTGGCCGCGTTTACCGTCTGGGACCTGCGTCATCCGTCGCCGTTCGTCGACCTCCGCAACTTCCGTAGCCGTGGCTTCACCTGGTCGACGATAGCCTTCGTGGTGACCGGGTTCGCCCTCTTCGGGGTGATGTTCATCCTGACGCCCTACATCCAGGTCGTCCTGGGGAACGACGCCCAGGCGACCGGTATCAAGCTGTTGCCCCTGATCGGCGGCGTGCTCGTCGGTGCCGTCATCGGCAGCGTCCTGGCCCCGAGGCTGGGCGCCAAGATCAGCGTGTCGGCTGGATTGCTTGTGACCACTGCCGGGTTGGTGGTGTTCTCCCGGATCGGCGCCGACACCGGGTACGGGCCGGTCGCGGCCGCCCTGGCGGTCATCGGGATCGGCCTGGGCATTGCCCTGCCGACCACCCTCGACATAATTCTCGGCACCCTGCCGCCGTCGCAGACCGGCGCGGGCTCGGCGCTGACCCGGGCCCTGCAGCAGATCGCCGCAACCTTTGGCGTGGCGATCCTGGGGAGCATCCTGAACAACGTCTACCAGTCCCAACTCGGACCGCAGGTTGCGGTCTTGCCCTCCGCTGCGCGTACGGTGGCATTGGGCAGCGTCGCCGGGGCTCACGCCGTGGCCGCGCATCTGCCGCCTCCGATCCGTGCCGTGGTGGCGCACGCCGCCAATGCCGCCTACACGCAAGGCATGGCGGAGGTCATGGTGGTCAGCGCCGCCCTGGTACTGGCGGCGGCCATCGCGGTCGCGATCTTCCTGCCTGCTCGCGTCTCGCCCATCCACGAGGGTGAGTTGTAACGATGGCCTCAGCTAAGCCCGCAAAACGACAGCCGCCCGATGGTCAACCGGCCCCCACCCCGCCCTCCCCCAGAGGGGGAGGGACTGGGAGAACCATCGGGCTGCGCGAGCGGAAGAAACAAAAGACACGGGAGTCGATCCAGCGGACCGCGCTGCGTCTCTTCGAAAAGCAAGGCTACGAGGCGACGACCATCGAGCAAATCGCCGCGGCCGTCGAGATTTCACCGAGCACGTTCTTCAACTATTTCCCGACCAAGGAGGACGTGGTCCTTTACGACGCCTACGACCCGATGGCCATCCGTCTGTTCCTCGAGCGCCCCAGGGACGAGCCGTTGATTGTCGGCATCCGCCAGGTGCTCGAGGAGCTGGCGAGCGCCTTTGAGCGTGACGAGCGCCTGATCCTCGCCCGCGGCCGGTTGATCATGGGGGTCCCGGAGCTGCGGGCGCGACTCTGGGACGAAGTCGACCGTACGCAGGTGATGATCGCTCGGTTACTGGCGGAACGGACCGGCCGCCGCCCCGATGACTTCGAGCTGCGCGTCACGGCGCGGGTCGTGACAGGCGCGATCCTCGAGGCCAGTCTCGAATGGATGCGAACCAATGGTCGGCGCGGCCTGGTGGAGTTGGTGATCGACGCGCTCGACGTGCTCGAGTCCGGCATTGGCCTCAGCCTGCTCACGCCGCCGGTCGAAGGCGTTGTCTCGCGACGCGCAGCGCGCCCCCGGCCACGCCCGTCACGAGCGCGAGCCCGGTCAGCACGATGACGCCGCCGAGGATTTCCAGCGCCGAGGGCGCCTCGCCGAGCATGATCCAGGCGCTGAGGACAAGTCGCGGCCGCTCACTGACGGATGGCCCAGGCCTCGATTTCCACATGGGCACCGCCGGGCAGCGCGGCGACGGCTAGCGCGGTGCGGGCGGGGAAGGGCTCGCCGAAGAAGTCTGCGTACGGTTGGTTCAGCCGCTCCCAGTCGGCGATATCGGTTAGATAGACGCTGACCTTGATGACGTCGGACCGTGAAAGGCCGGCGCCGTCCAGCAGGCGGCCGATGTTCTCCAGCGTCTGCTGCAACTCGGCGAGAAAGCCGCCGCCGACCAGTGTGCCGTCACGCACACCGGTCTGTCCGGACAGGGCGACCACGTCGCCGATCCGCCGCACCGGGCTATAGGGCGGCATCATCCGATGATAGAAAGCTCCGCGGTCATCACCGGTCGCACCGACCCACCGACCTCGACCCGACTGGGCAGCTCCCCATCCGCCGGGTAGGCCAGCTCGATGTGGATGAAGCTCTGCCGTCCCATTTTGGTGCCCTGCTCACTCACGATCGAGACTTGCGGAGCGCGCCGCAACAGGCCGTAGCGCACGGCGAAGGCGCCCACCGGTCCGCTGGCCGAGCCGGTGGCCGGGTCTTCGACGATGCGGGTCTCGCTATGCGGCCCGAACATCCGGCTGTGAAGGCGATTGCCGCCGGCGGCTGCGAACAAAAAGACCGGTGGTAGGCCGTGGGGGTCGAGCACGTTCGTCAGCGCTTCCGCACTGGAAACCGCGGCATCGACAACGTCAGGACTCGTTAACGCGACGTAGAGGAAGGGCACGCCGGTCGCGACGACCTGGATGGGGACGTCGGGCAACAGATCATCGACCGTGAGCCCAAGGGCCGCGGCGACGTCCGCGCGCTTCTCGATCACCGTGCCGAACTTGACGGGCGGATGCGACATCCAGAGCACCACGTCTCCTCCGACACGATCGACCCGCACCCGGATTGGACCGACGCCTTCTTCGAGCGTAAACGCGGCCGCATCCGGCCCGACCAATCCTTCGTCGAGCAACACCCAGCCGGTGCCGACCGTGGGATGGCCGGCAAACGGCAGTTCGACGTGAGGCGTGAAGATCCTGACCTTCGCGGCGTGCTCGCGCTTCTCAGGTGGCAGGACAAAGGTCGTTTCCGAAAGGTTCGTCTCCCGCGCGATCGCTTGCATCTGCGCGACCGAGAGTCCATCAGCCCTCAGCACCACCGCCAGTGGGTTGCCGGCGAGCGCTCGATCGGTGAAGACGTCGACCCAGCGAAGGCGATACCGGCGTTCGTCGTTTGGCATGACCGTAACCATAGACTTCACTCGAGCCGATGGATCGTACATATCGCCCCACCCTGGTCGTCCTCTTCATCGCTACGCTTGGCGGTTTCGCCTTCGCGTTCATCACCGGCTTCTCCATTGGCCGGTTCGTGGTCCTGTTGCCGCTGCTGGTCACGGCCTACGCTGTCACCTACGGCCGGAGTCACCCCCTGCAGCTGGCCGCCTATACCGCGGCCGTCGGGCTCTACCTCCTGCTGGCCTGGCTCAGACCAGAGTGGTTCTATTACTGGGGGATTCCCTTCGAGCTGCCGTTATGCACGATCGCCTATGGGATCGCGTTCCTCCGTCCTCCGCCCGCCGGCGGCACGGCCGTACGTAGCTAGCGTTTCACCAGGGCGACGTTCTCGCGCACTCGGGGCGCGACCTCGGCGGCAAAGCGACGGAGTTGCTCCAGCGGATTCTCACCGGGCCCGAGGATGTAGCCGTCCATGCCGTAGTCCACCGTGAGTTCGGTCAACTGGTCCACCCACTGATCGATCGGACCCTCGAGAAAACCGGACGACTCGCCGTCCGTGATCCGGCCGCCGATGTTGTAGACGCGGAGGATGTCAGCCGGATGTCGACCCGCCGCAGTCGCCGCATCGTCGATCCGCCGGTTGGCGTCGTTGAGGGCGTCGGGATTCATATAACCGAGGCTGGGCAACCAGCCATCGGCCAGCCGCCCGGTGATGCCCAGCATCCGCGGGCGGTACGCGCCGAGCCAGATGCCGATGGGATGGCCCGGCACGGGTCCGGCGTGGACGCCGCGCAGCTTGTAGTAGCGGCCATCGAAGCGGGCGCCGCGCTGGCCGCTCCACATCAGACGGATGACCGCGATCGCGTCCTCGAGCGCCGAGACGGCCTCCCCTCCCTCGCGAGCCTCGGCGCCCATCGCCGCCACCGCGGCCGTGAATGCGCCTGAGCCAAGGCCGAGCTCGGCCCGGCCACCGGTCATGACATCGAGCGAGGCCGCCCACTTCGCCAGGAGCGCCGGCTGCCGGAGCTGCAGGTTCGCGACGTCGGTCAGGACTCGAACCCGTTTGGTCTGAACGGCGATGGCGGTGAGCAGCGTCAGCGCGTCAAGAAAGCGCGGCTGATACGGATGATCCTGGATAGCGATCAGGTCAAGACCGAGCGCATCCGCGAGCCTCGCGTGCTCGAGAATCTGGGCATAGGCGGCCGCTTCGGGAGACGGGAAGTAGCCGAAGAGGACGCGGGCCGGCCGGCTCACACTTTTAGACGTTAACGCCCGGCGCGATACCGGCACCCGAATCGAGTTGAAGAGGCTGGCCTGAGCGTCAGGCGTTGATCATCGCCTGGAAGCGCGGATCACTCTTCAGCGAAGCAAGATCGGGATCCTTGGCGGCGAGCGACGCGAGGTCAGGCCGCATCGGCAACGCATCGGTCAGGAGGTCGAGCGCCTCCTGTACGCGCCCCTCGGCCACGCGAGCGCATGCCAGGTTATAGAGAGCGGGACCAAGGGTATGTCCCGGTGCCTCTGCGCGGCGGAGCCGGCCGGCGGTTTCCTCGTAGATTTCGGCCCCGCGCGATCGATCGCCGCGCTCTAGGTAGTGCTCGGCGAGATGGTTTCGTGGGTGAAAGTAGCTGTTGCGAACGAGCGCCTCGCCGGTGGTATTCGCGACATACCATGAGAATGGCCGATCTCCGAGCGTGGCCCAGAGGTCGATCAGGTCCGAGAGTAGCGCATCGGCCCGGCTCGCCGCTGTGTCAAGTGAGATGCCCGCGCTCCTGGCCAGCTCCGCCGCGTTGAAGGCGTCGACGTCGGTGGGCGGTGCGGAAACCGGCTCCCGCCGGCTGGCCTCGATCAACGCGCCGCGAAGCTGTTCACGCCAGCTGGCAACATGCGCCATCAGCAGCGCCGCCGGCCAGCCGCGAGGGTAGTCGGGCTCGCCAGCGGCCTCAGCCACGAACTGCCGCTCGGTTTCCCGCTCCGACTCAAGCAGGTGAAGGACATCCTTCATGTCAGATGAAGCCTACCGCGATCCGGAGATAGATCCAGTTCGCGGCGGCATGGATCTCCCCGAAGCCGACCTCGAGGCGCTGCTACGGATCGGCGAACGAATGAGCGCCGTCGCCCAAAGGCCGACGCCGTAGGTCGGTAAGCTCGGCTTCAGTGACTAGCGCTGTCCCGTCGGCCGAGCCGCGCGTCAGCTCGCTCGAGCTGTTCTTCGACCTGGTCTTCGTCTTCACCATCACGCAGCTGACCAGCCTGCTGCTTCGCGATCCCACCCTCGCCGGCCTCTTCCAGATGCTCCTGCTGTTTGGCAACGTCTGGTGGATGTACGGCGGCTACGCCTGGCTGACCAACGCCGTCCCACCGCGCGAGGTCACCGTTCGCCTGCTGCTGCTGGTCGGGATGGGCGGATTCCTCTTGATCGCCCTCGCCATCCCAACGGCCTTCGCCGGCGGCGGCGTGGCCTTCGGCATTGGCTACGTGATCGTGACCCTGGTGCACACCGGCCTTTTCCTCCGTGCCCAGCAGAACGTCGTGTCGGCGATCGCCCGTCTGGGACCGTTCAACCTCATCACCGCGGCGCTCCTGCTGGTCGCGGGATTTACGAACGGTGGCCTGCGGATCCTGTTATTCGCCCTGGGTTTCATCCTGCACTGGATCACGCCCTTTCTCATCCACCAATCGGTCTTCACGATCCGCGCCGGCCATTTCGTCGAGCGTCACGGCCTGATCCTGCTGATCGCGCTCGGCGAATCCGTAGTCGCCGTCGGCATCGGCCTCGGTGCGATCGAGCTTCCCGGCGGCCGCATCGTGGCCGCCCTGTTAGGCCTGGCCCTCACCGCCGCGCTCTGGTGGCTGTACTTCAGCGGCGATGAGGAGCGGGCCGAAATCGCGCTCGACGCGGCCCAAGGTGTCGACAAGCCGTGGCTGGCGCTCCACGCCTTTGGCTACGCCTTCGTCCCGATTCTCGCCGGCATCGTCCTGGTGGCCGCCGGTCTCAAGCTGGCGGTGGTCCGCTACAACGAGCCCTCGACGGTGTCGGCCGCGGTTTTCCTCGCCGCGGGCGTCGCCATCTATCTGGCCGGCCTGGCGCTCTTGCGGTGGCTGATCCAGGTCCGCTCCGTGGCCGTGAGGCTTCTGATGGCCGTCCTTGCCATGATGACGACGTTCGTTGGGCTGCGCACCACGCCGGTCGCCCAGCTGGCCGCGCTGGTGGTGGTCCTCATCGCCGGGAATGTCGTCGAGACGCGCGCCGGTTCCAGTCGATAAAGACTTTGCCGCTAGAAATTCTCAGCCAGCGAGCCCTTAACCGCGCTCTGCTCGAGCGGCAGCACCTCCTTCGCCGTCGGAAGGCATCGGCCGCCGACGAGATCGAGCACCTGGTGGCGATGCAGGCCCAGGTGCCGAATTCCCCGTACGTCGGTATCTGGACCCGGCTCGACGGATTCGAGCCGAGCCAACTGGCGGACCTGATCAGTCAGCGGCATGCCGTCCGGCTCGGCATCATGCGCAACACCCTCCACCTCGTAACGGCACGCGACTGTATCGCGCTGCGTCCCCTGTTCTCGCCGGTCCTCGAGCGCTCGTTGCACGCCTCGCCCTTCGGTCGGAACCTCGTCGGGATGGAGATGGAACCCCTGCTCCGGTATGCGACGAGCTTGATGAAAGAGAAGCCCCGCACGCTTGCAGAGCTGGGTGCCCTCCTACACCAGCGTTGGCCGGATCGCGACCCCACCTCGCTGGCCTACGCCATCCGTCATCTCGTTGCCCTGGTGCAGGTGCCGCCACGCGGCGTCTGGGGCAAGTCCGCGCAGGCCACGTGGACGTCAGCCGAGTTATGGCTCGGCCGGCCGCTCGCGCGCAAGCCCTCGATTGAAAAATTGATCTTCCGCTACCTGGCCGCCTTTGGTCCTGCCTCCGTCTCCGACATCTCTGCCTGGTCTGGATTGACGGCGCTCCGAAACGTGGTCGAGCGACTTCGCCCCACGCTTCGAACCTTTCAGGACGAACGCGGCCGCGAGCTGTTCGATGTCCCCAACGGTCCCCTCCCCGATCCGGAAACGCCGGCTCCGCCGTGCTTCCTGCCGGAGTACGACAACCTCGTGCTCGGCCACGACGACCGCACGCGCGTCATCGCCTTCGAGCATCGCTACGTGGTGTTCAAGGGCACGTTCCTGATCGACGGATTCGTGGCGGGCACCTGGACCATCAAGCGCCGGCGTCACGACGCCACGCTGATGGTGAGCTCATTCACGCCGCTCCGGAGGGCGGATCGCTTCGCCCTGGCCGACGAGGGCGAGCGATTGCTGGGGTTTGCCGCCGTCGACGCCGAGACCCGCAATGTTCACTTCGACGTCGCCAGGCCGCGGACGGCATGGCCGCAACGGTAACCCACCCGCGGCCGACCCGACCGGGATCGGCCGCAGGATGATCTCTGACTAACTCGCGGCAGCCACGATTTCGACGCTCTCCGTCTGCGCCACCAGCCTGGCGCGCGGCCGGCCGCCGATGGCGAGCGCGGTCGCCGCGCCGAACACCGATAGACCGGCGACCACGGCCAGTGCCGGCCGGAATCCGGCGGTAAAGCTCAATGGCGTCCCGAGGTGACCGTTGGCGGTGAACACGGCGGCCGCCACGGCAACCGCGAAGGCGGCGCCAAAGCGTTGCAGCGTGCTGTTCACGCCGGACGCTTTGCCCATGTCACGCGGCGCGACGGCACTCAGGATGACGGTGGGCGCGATCGGGATCGCCATCGAGATGCCGATCCCGGCGACGATCAACGGGACGATGAACCCGCCGTAGCCGACCCGCGCCGTAGCAATCGCGGCGATCCACGCAAGCCCAACGCCCTGCAGCAGCATGCCCACCACCAGCACCCGCCGGGGTCCGATTCGGTCGGAGAGGGCGCCGGCGAGCGGAGCGATCACCAGCGGTGTGGCCGTCCAGGGGAGAAGACGCAGCCCGGTCGCCAGCGGTGAGTAGCCGAGCGCGAACTGGAAATACTGCGACATCAGAAAGGCAGCCGAGGTGATGGCGCCCGCCATCAGGAAGCCGGTGGCGTTGGCGGCCGCGAAGGCACGGCTCGTGAACAAGCGTAGGGGCAGCATTGGATGCGTCGCCCGCCACTCCCACGCCAGGAAACCAGCCATCAGGACCACGCCGACGGTCAGGGCGGCGATCACCTGTCCGCTGCTCCAGCCGACGTCACCCGTGCGGATCAGACCCCAGACTATCGCGACGGCGCCGCCCGAGACCAGCGCCGCAGCCGGCAAATCGAGGCGCGTCGTGGGACCATGGCTTTCGGCAAGCTGAACGCGGGCGAGCAGCGTCGCGACGATGCCGATCGGTACGTTGACCCAGAAAATCCAGTGCCAGTCCAGGCCCTGCGTGACCGCGCCGCCGATGAGAGGTCCACTGGCGACCGCGAGGCCACCGATCCCGCCCCAAATCCCGACAATGGCGCCGCGGCGCTCCGGCGGGAAGGTGGAGGCCAGGATCGTCAGGCTGAGCGGCATGACCATCGCCGCGCCGAGACCCTGAAGCGCGCGCGCCGCGATCAGCGAGCCGGCGGTTGGCGCCAGGGCGCAGGCTGCCGACGCGACCGTAAAGACGCTGAGGCCGATGGTGAAAATGCGCCGGCGCCCAAGCCGATCGCCGAGCGCCGCTGCCGTGATAATCCCCGCGGCGAAGGCGAGGGTGAACGCGTTGACCGTCCACTCGAGCATGGACAGGCTGGCGTGAAGGTCGCGCTGGATCGCCGGCAGCGCCGTCACCACGACCAGCGCGTCGAGGGCGACCATGAAGAAGGCAACGCCGGTGAGCGCGAGTGTCCAGGCGGGTCGGGATCGACGGCCGAACGATTGCGCGATGGCCATGTGGCAGAATTCCTCCCTTCAGGAACCAGTGCTGAGGACTTGAAAATAATATAGTAATAAGGCATAGAAAGTCAAGCGCATGCTACAATTGGCGGCATGGCAACTCGCGCCTCGTCCCGGCGCCGCTATGACCAGTACTGCGCCGTGGCCCGCGGCCTCGACGTGATCGGCGAGCGCTGGACGCTGCTGCTGATCCGCGATCTGCTGCTCGGCCCGATGCGCTACAAAGACCTCCTTGCCGGGCACCAGGGAATTGGTACCAACTTGCTGGCCGAGCGCCTGCGCGAGCTGGAAGCTGCCGGCATCGTCGAGCGCCGCGTGCTGCCTCCCCCAGCGGGCTCAAGCGTCTACCAGCTGACCGAGTCGGGGAAAGCGCTGGAACCGGCGCTGATCGCGCTCGGACGCTGGGGGGCGCGGTTTCTTGGAGCCCCACGCAAGACCGACGTCATGGTTCCGCGGGCCTATTTCGTGGCCATGCGTGCGCGCTTCAAGGCCGAGGCCGCCGCGGGCCTCAACGAGACCTACGAATTCCGCATTGGCAACCTGGTATTCGAAGTCCGGGTCGCCGGTGGGCGCTGTAGCACCGCCGAGGGGCCGGCGTCGAACCCTGATGTGACCATGACGATGGACGTCGACACCCTCAACGCGCTGCTGTTCGCCTCGATGACGCCGGCGGCGGCGCTGGCGGCCGGCCGCGTTGATATCAAGGGCGATCCGAAGGCTCTAGAACGGTTCATTAACATCTTCGGCTTGCCTCGACTACCGGCGGGCACCGTCGCCAAGCCTCACGCGGTTCGTAGTGCATCGGTTGGCGCGAGACGCGCGGCGCGCAATGCCGGATAGAGACCAGCGCCCGCACCGGTCAGTATGGCCGCGGCCAGGCCGCCGAGGGCGAGCAGCTGGTTGAGTTCCAGCGCGTCATCAGCGACAATGGCGTCGCCCCATGAACCTGGTCGACCTCGGCATCGTCGTCGTGATCGGTCTTGGTGTGTTGATCGGCTGGCGGAACGGGCTGATCGGCCCGATCCTGGCCGAGGGGACCTTTCTGCTCAGCTACTGGATCGTCTCGACCCACCCGAGCCTGGCCGGACTGGTTCCCTCCACCGTTCCGCGACCACTCGCGATCTTCCTGTTACCGATCGCGCTGGCGCTGATCGTCGGTTTCGCCGTCCGCGTGGTTTTCCTGACATTTTTCCGGCTGCCGCTGACCCGGCCCCTCGACAAACTCCTCGGCGCCGCCGCCAACGGCGGTCTCGCGTTTGTCATCGTCTATGTCGTCCTGCTCGGCCTGGCTGGCGCCGGTCAGGTGCTCGACCCGCTCACCAAGGTCCGGTCCATCCAGCCGACCCAGGTCGCGGCGATGCAGATGCTGCTGGCCGAGAATCCACAGGCGGCCGGGCTGGTACCGTCGAGTGAGCTCGGTCAACTAGCGACGGTCGCATCGACCCACCCGATTGGGCTAGCCCAGCTCGGCCAGTACGCGCAGGTGATCAACTACTACGAGCGAACACTGCGCCCCCAGCTCGCCACCAGCCAGCTTGCCCCGGTCGTGCTCCGATATGGGGCTCGCCTACCGATCATCGGCCGGCACGTGACGCTACCCAAGGTCTAGCGAGTTGCCCTCCCCTCGGGGAGGGCGCCAGGCCCCGCTGTTGTGGCCCGAGCTCATTGAGATCAAGCGCCTGCTTTCCGCCGCGCTCGCGAGCTCGAGCTCTCCCTTGATTCCGGGAAGCCGCCGCGGGCGGTTTCCCGGCTAGGCGGTCGCATCGGCCTTGGGCAGATGCTCCTGCACCCAATTCCGCAAGGCGGGGGCGCCGAGGGCGCCCGTCACGCGAGCCGCCTCTTTGCCATGGTCGAAGAGGATCAGGGTGGGGATCCCGCGGATGCCAAAACGCCGGGACAGGTTTGGGGCGCTGTCAGTATTGACCTTGACCAGCTTGATCCGTCCCGGCAGTTCCCTGGCAATCTGCTCGACGATTGGCGAAACGATCCGGCATGGGCCACACCAGGGCGCCCAGAAATCGACGAGCACCGGCACCGTGCTCTGCTCCACTACCGCCGGAAACTCGGCTTCGCTGGCTTCGGTCAGCCAGGGCAGCGTCGCGCCGCAGGCGCCGCAATGGGGCACCCCACGCGCGGCGGTTCGCACCCGATTCTCCTTGCCACAGTTCGGGCAACGGATCAGCGACGCGTCGTCGGCCATCGCTTCCATGATCTCATCGCGGGATGATCCGGCCGTCATCGATCCACCTCGCCACGGCGCCGGCGCGCGTGCGGCAGTGCAGGCCTCGGTACAGCCGCTGGAGTTGGGTGCGAACGGTGGCGACGGAGACGCCCAGCGTAAGGGCGACTTGCTTGTCCGCCAGACCGTCTGCGATCAGCCCGACGATCTGCGCCTGGCGTCGAGTGAAATGGCTCACAGCAGGCCGTCGCGCTCAGCCTAGTCCCCGCTTGGAGGTCATGTCAAAGGCTATATCGTCATCGCGTCTTGCTCGAGGCGCTCAAGCCGAACGGCGGCACGGTCCTCAAGACCTCGCTCACTGATGAGGACGAAACCCGGGGTGCATGAGGCGCTTCCGGGCAAGGTCGCCGCGGGCGTCAGCTCGTAACGCTCACCGCCCGAAGTTGATCGATGGGCGCGGCCGTCACGAGCACGGCCGCCGCCCCATCGTAGGGGCCGAGCAGATCCTGCCGATGCATCACCAGCATCACCTCGACACCGTGAAGCCGCGCGATTTCGACCAATTCGTCGACAACGTTTTCGGCGGGCAGCAGCGGCTGGTCGTCGAAGGGGCATGTCCCGGGCAGCAACGACAGGAAGTGATGGGCGCGGCAGACAAAGCCCGGCCTCGCGAGTTCGTCGTCGAGGAAAAGCTGACGCATCAGAAAAAGGTTGGCGGCGCCGATCACCATCTCCAACCCGGCGGCCAGGCGGCCGTGCCCCTGGTAGAACCCGAGTTCGCCAAGGTCCCCCTCCTCTTCCCTCTTTCGGAGTTCCGCAAGCGCGCCCTCCAGGGCCGAGCGGCGCTGATTGGGGCCACCCCCCGGGGACAGCTGGAGACGCGCCAACACCCGATCGTGGAGCGCCTTGGGAAGATAGTCTTCGAACTCCTGGATCACCGTTGCCTCGCCGATGAGTGCGAGGAGGTCACAACCTCGCTCCCGAAAGAGACGGTCGGCCAGCAGCACGGATGATTTGAACTGCCATTTGACATGCATGAGCCGATGCCGCTCTTCCTTGCCTGGACGATGCGGGTCCTCGGTCTTTCTCGGAAGATCCTCTTTGACCGATTGAATTGCCTGCTCGTAGCCGAGCTCGTAGATCGAGAAGGTCGTCACGTCCATCGAAACATCGAGGACGAGCAGCCGATGCTGCCCCTCCATGATCGCCTCGAGCGGTTCGACATAGGGATCGCCGTCGATGGTCAGCGAGTCTGCGACCCGGACTGGCAGCGGCATGATCCGATTGAGCTGGACACCGCTCTTGAAGATGACGAGGGCACGACCGCCCGCCGGCTCGTACCCCTCGAGAAATGCCTGTATTTCTCGCAGGTCTTCGGGAACGCGGAGACGCTGGGCATGGGGCAAGGATTCAACGTACGGTTTTCTGGCCTCGAGCTCCCGATGCCGGAGGCTGTGGAAGATGCTGAGGAATCTGGGCTGGTCCGCAGGGAGGAGCCGGTCGGGGGAGAAGTTCAAGTACAGGGTGATGACCGGACCGTCATAGTTCTGGCGGGCGATCTCCCGTAAATCCTCGCGGCCGATGAACGGTCGCTGGGCCAACGCCTCTTTGAGACTCTTGCCCTCGGGCACCTGCTCGGCCGCGCGGGCCATCACACTCGTCGTCCTGCTCCCACGCACGTGCCGCTCGCGCTCCTCGACCGTCTCCCAGGTTGTCGACATCGCTGCTCCTTACGCCCTCTCCATCCCTTCCTTCGATCATAGGCCTCGTCGCCAATCACAACTCCGCAGAGCGTAGCCTGAGGGCGTCGCATCAGGCTCAGATGGAGGCGAACTAGCGATGGCTCAGCAGTTGGACACAAGCAAGGGCTGGTGCTGCGACGGCCGAACGTTGTCGGAGCATGCAGAGGATGATGATCTTGTTTGGGGTGCTCGTTGTCGTCTGATAGTGGTGACGGGGAAGATTAAGGCTTCGGGCATCTGAGACTGGGCGGCCCCGTGGCATCATTCCCCGCGCCCAAAGTGTCGGCCGATCCTTTTCGTTCCGCTGGACCAGCTATGTCCAGGTAGCGGCTGGCGTCTGGACTTTACACCAGCAGTCGGCACGGATAGCGACTAATCCTATCCCTAGGTTACGGTTAGTCGGCAGTGATGAGACTGAGCTCGACTTCGAAAACGATGACGAACGAGAAGGTCAGGCCGTCGAGTTGCAGTGCAAAGCACCCTGGTCCCTTCACAAAGGTGCCACCCGGAGCGGTCCGCGAGCCGTCGTCCAACATGTTGACAGTTGGGCCAGGTGGAATGACCAGATGGCCAATCAGAGGAGCCTCGCCAAAACCAACGGATCCGTTGCCATCAAGCTGGGTGCCACGGACGAGGAGAGGTCCGGCGTAGCTTGGGGCGATCACCACCAGAGTCTTGGATGAATACCATCCGTCGTTCCAGGCAGAGAGAGACCGTCCCATCGAGACGCGGACCGGACCTTGCTTTGTAACGGTGATTGGGCAATTCTGACCAGGCCGAACCGCGGACACGCGCAGCGGCCGAAAAAGAGAATCTGGGATTGATTGAGGGCATATTGGACCTGAAACACCGTGTCCGCAGCTGCAGACTGAAGCCTCTAGTTGGCAAATGTGTTGGTAATCAGTTGGCGTTGGAAGCGTGTGAGCGCGTGAGAGCATCGTCGGACTTGGTGATGGTGCCCGTTTGCCACTGGACTGGTCCGACGTGCAACTAGTCAGGACCATGACGAATATCAAACCCAGAAGCAAACGCCAGATTCGCTCGGGGTCAGGCAATTCGAATCGAACCCGAGCGAGTTCTGTCCCCGCGAGAGCCAGATCCGAGAATATCCAACCGTTCCGCGCTGCTGATATACAGCAATAAACGCCTTATCGCGGCGAACCGGTGCGAGACGCAGTCAGCTGCGGCTTTCAAGGCTACGTAGCGCAGCCTTGCCGTAGGCACGGAATCAAATGGGGGATCACCTGACTCATTTTGCAGTTGGGAGTCCACGGTAGGAATAGCCGCTCGCCTTTTTACCATAGCAATCCAGGGATCCCGAATGAATTTCGTCTGCCCGTTGTCTGGAGATCGCTGACGGCAGGAATTACGCCTGACTCGACTGGTTGCTTCGTTGGCGATCGGCTGGTTCTCCGTCAATCGATCCGCCGGGATGAGAGGAGCCCCGCCGCAAATAGTAGTGCCATCCCGTCGAATACGCGCCAAGGAATCTGCGAGGTAATAATCTCAAAGTGAGCGCGGCTTCCTCCTTGGCTCGCATTTCTGAGCACCCCAGCCGCTCTCGCTAGACCATGAGAGCCACCAGCAATGATCCCCACGGTGACCCCTAAGTGCCAATCACCGATTAGCGGCAGCAAGAGCGGTAATAGCCACATGCTTGCGTAGGGGTTTCGCGTAATCAGACCGGGGCCTAAGCTCGCTCCCCAGATGACTACTTGGGCGGCCGAGGTGCGCCTATTCATCCATCCAGACGGGACTTGCCATCTGACCGTCGGCACGCTGATTGGCAGCATAAGTGTTTGAATGAGCCGGCTGCGCTTGAGCAGCTTGACCGCATCCCAGGCATCGGTCGCCATACTGCAGAGGAATTGCTCGCAGAGCTCGGAACCGACATGACTCGTTTCCCATGGGCAGCTCACCTCGCCTCCTGGGCCTGAATTTGCCCAGGTAACTACGAAAGCGCCGGCAAACGCAAGAGCGGAGCCACGGGCAGCGGCAACCCTGGTTGCGGCCACCCTCGTTGAAGCGGCGTGGGCCGCGGCTCGCTCCCGAAAGAGCTATTTCGCCGCCCAGTACCACCGCTTGGCGGCCCGGCGCGGCGCAAAACGGGCGGTCGTCGCCGTCGCGCACAGCCTGCTCACCGTCATCTACTACCTCCTAAGAGACGGTCGGGTCTACCAGGACCTGGGCGACAACTACTTTGACGAGCGAGACCGCGAGGCGGCTACCCGCCACGCGCTGCGCCGTCTAGAGCGACTCGGCTACCACGTTGCAATCGCGCCCAGCGCTTGATGCTCTCAGGAGATTTTCGAGGGAACCACACGGTGGCCCTTTTTGTCAACGGGCCCCGGAATTTACACCACTACTTCCTACTCAACTAAATCTTCTCGCACCAGAATTAGAGCCGACTGAAAGTGGGCGCAGCGATGAGCAACGGCGATGCATGGACTATCTGATCGTTCTCGCCCTGGTCCGACCTGTGTGCCGCGAAGGGCTCTCAGCAAGAAATAGGTTCCGACAAGTAACAAAGCCAACAGCACAATCACGACGCCGGCTCGGAATAACCTTGGTCGCATTGTTCCTCCTTACCGGGTTTTCTTTCCGTTGCACGCTCGTACCGACTCAAATACATTCTTCGATTTTGTTTGAAGTTGCCCGAAGGTGATCCTCCAACGATCGGTTCATTGGTATGCGAGTCCCAAGGATGCGCTCGATTGTGTCGTGCCGTCTTCGATGACCAACAGTTCCGGACCTCTGGGGAAGCCAACAAGAGAAAATGGGTTCGGCAGCACGTCACCGCGACCCCTTTCCGTATTCGAAACTGAGTTCAATAGCCTGTCAACGTTGAAGCAAGCAGTAGGATGGTTGACTAAATCGGAGAGCGGCGAGTGCTGTCAGCCGCCCGGCAAGCAGATCAACGACCTCCCGACGGAAGCCAGGCGCAAGGCAGAAGACCGCCTTCTGGAGATGCCGGCATCCCCCTAACTCCAGTCGCGCCAGGAGCGCGTCATCGCGAGCCGCGCGTCGGCGAAACGCGCCCGCAGCACAGCCAACGCCGCTGCTCCACCTAAGAGAAGGATGGCGACCAGGCCGAAGACGATGAAGAGCGGCACTTCCTGGATCAGGATGACGAGGGCCCGCAGACTCGCCAACGCCGCGCCGGCAGCGCCGGCCAGGACCAAGGCCCGGCTGCGGGTCGCGATCCCGACCAGCAGCGCAGCGATCGCCTCACACAGCAGGATTCCCGCGTAGAGCGACACCGACAGCGCCGGATCCAGCGTCTGGATGGCGGTCGTCCCCAGCAGCACGGCAGTCCCGATGCCGATCATGGCATTGGCCATCGACGATTTCGGCGTCACGAACCGGCGGTCGGCGTTAAAAAGCATGATCCCGCCAGCGACCAGCGCCAGCCCAGGCGCGGTAACGTACCACTGCGGGTTGCTGGCGCCGAGATAGTGCGCGATCCAATAGCTCCCAAGCGCGGCGGTGATGAGCGCGATGTAGTCGAAGGCCGCCGTCGCATGTGCCGAAGCATCGACCGCCAGCATCAATGCCAGGGCCCACGTCGCTGCCAGTGCCGCGAAGGCGCCCGCACTCCCACTCATTGCAAAGTCCGGGGAGGCGAAGCAGCCCGCGACCGTCAATACCATCAGCCCCAGCCCGCTGTAGCAGTGCATCCTGCTCCACGTCTCGCGGGGCTTGCTCTTCCAGAGGAAGGCGGCGGAGTAGATGACCCAGGCAACCAGCGTGAAGGTCAGCGGATACCATTGCGGCGCCGCCGACGCCGCCATCAAGAGGCTAAAGACGCCCGTGACGGCGCTGATGCTGGCGGCGGGCACGCCGTACGGGACCTGCTCGAGGGCGGTCGTGACGTAGATCCCGGCGGCGTAAGCCAGCAGCGCGAAGCCAAGGATGGTCGTGTCCTGCGATTCGGCGCCAAGATAGACGACCGCCAAAGCCACCGCGCCCGCCCACGCATACAGGGGCAGCCGCCATCTCCGGTCGGCCACGACACGATGGAGCGCAACCGCGATCGCCGTGAAGACGACGGGCAGCGGACTGAAGATCAGGACCAGCGTGCTGGGGCCGGGGTTCGGCGGGGGCGGGATGACGACCTTGAGCAGCCAGTACCAGCCATAGGTGAAGAACGCCCCCGCGAGGTAAAGCCACTCCGGCCGCTTGCCGTCGACCGCCATGAAAACGCCCATCGCGGCCGCAACGATCAGGATGGTTGCACGCAGCCCCTCCTGCTCGACTGGGATGGCGGCCGCGATCACCGCCTGGACCGCGGCCGTCACATAGAAGAAGGTATGCATCCGGGTGCTACGGTAGAAGCGGGCGACGATCGCTTTGCCGATCGCCAACACGAGGAACTCGATCGCGAGCGCGCTGGCAGGTAGCGCCAGCGCGCTCGCGCTGGCAGGTAGCGCCAGCGCCTGGTTGAGCGTGATGGTGGTCAGTGTCACGCCGATCGCGACCGTCCACTGCATCGACCGGCGCCGGGACAGCCAGGAATAGAGCGCGTAGGCGACGGTCAGCGCGCCGAAGGTCGAGGCGAGATGCGAGAATGCCTGCCCTGAGACAGCCGCGCCTTGCGTGATCTGGACAAGCGCCGGGTAAGCGCTCCAGCCGATCGCGATCAGCGCGACCCCGTGCACGAACGGCTCGGCCGAGCGGGCGAACGCGGCACCCACCGATCCGAGACGGTCGCCTCGAAATGCGACGAGACTAAAGAGCCCGACCAGCGGCGTCACCGCCAGTTCGCTCCAGTCGCCGAGTTCCAGCGCGTTGATGCCGGCGATCCAGGCGCCGACCAGCGCGCCCAGGCTCAGGGCCGGCGCCAGACCGTCGCCGCGGAGCTTGGCATCGAGACTGTAGAGCAGGGCGATCACCGCCAGCGTCGCCGCGGTCGGATACCAGACCGATCCGATGGAGAGATCCGCCGAGGTGGCGGTTGCGAAGATCGCCCAGGCCGCCGCGATGCCGGCCGCGCCGGTGATCAGCCCTTCGGGTTCAGAGGCGAAGAGGTCGCGGATCACCGGGCGTCGCGATGCCACGACGATATAGAAGGCCATCACCGGCGTGAACGCGAGACCACGCCATGGCCAGATGTCGATCCCGTTGAGCAGGCACAGCCACGCCAGGCCGAGCGCCACCATGGCGGCGAGGCCGCCGTACCGCTTGGCCGAGAGCGTCGCGTACCAGACATAGAGGAAGGCAACCACCGCCAGCGTGGCCGCGCCCAGGACCCAGGCCTGACTGAGGGAACCGTCGAGGACCGTGCCGGCGGAGTAGACCGTCCAGCCCAGGACGACCACGGTCGCGAGGTGGATGAACGGCTCGCCATAGGTCGCGAACACGACATCGACGCTTCGGATCCGGCGGGACCGATAGGTCGCGAGGATATACACGGCGATCAGCGGCGTCAGCAACAGCCCGGTCAGGGGCTCGAGGTCGACAAGATGGAGCGCAGCCACCCAGGTCGCACCGAAGAGGGCCATCGCGACGAGTCCGCCCAGCGCGCTGCGGCTGAGGACGGCGTAAGCGATGTAGACCACCGCCAACTCGGCAGCGTTCACGGTAACCACCGTCCAGTCGACCTGGTCCGCGCCGGCGACGAAGGCAAAGGTCCAGCCGACGACGCCGATCGCCGCGACGTGGACGGCGACGTCGGCGAAACGCGCGAAGGCGGCATGAAACGTCTTGAACCCCACGAAGCCATGTCCCATCACGAGGTAGGCGGCGACCATCGGGACCAGCAGCGCTCCTCTCCACCGGCCGGCGCCGACCAGGTCGATGCCGGCGCCCCAGGCGATCGCCATCGCGACCAGGCTGAGCAGCGCATAGCCCCGGGACTCGAGGCGGACGGCGAGCGCGCCATAGAGCAGCGCACACGAGGTCCCGGCGATGGCGACGGCAAGATCGCGCGATAGACCATATTGCGCGAGCACGAGGAAGACCCAGGCGGCGATGAAGGTCAAGGGCACCATGAGCGCCGCAATGGCGACGTAGGTGCGACCCACGAGCCGCATCGCCGGGAGCCGGAAGCAGATCCAGCCGGCGATACCGAAGACCAGGTTGAGGATGAGCACCCCGGCGAACCGGGCCCTGCTGTCGACGGCGGTGAAGGCGGAAAGCTCGAAGAGCAGGGTCGCCACAATCAGGAGGAAAGCGCCCACGTACGAGAGCATCAGGATGCTGCGGTCCGCGAAGAATTCTCGCAATCCTTCCCTCCCCCTCCGGGGAAGGGTCAGCGAGGGGACAGATGATTCTTCCCTCCCCCTCGGAGAAGTCTCCCTCCCGCCTTGGGGGGGAAGGTCGGGGTGGGGAGTAGGCAGTGAGGGCTCAGTCCCTCCGGCGATGGGGGTGGGCAGGGAGGGCTCAGTCTCGGTCCCTTCCCCGCTGGGGGTAATCAGGGAGGGCTCAGTATCAGTCCCTCCCCCGCTGGGGGTAATCAGGGAGGGCTCGGTCCCTTCCCCGCTGGGGGTGGTCAGGGAGGGGGCAGTTTCAGATACCTCCGCACGATGGGCCGCCGCTATGATGTGTTCGGCCGCGTCGAGTCGGGTCTGGTAGTGGGTTCGAAGCGCGGCAATCGCCGCCTCGGTCAGGTCACCCTCGGGCTGAAGCCTCGCGATCTCCTCGGTCAGGATGAACTTGACGCGCTCAACTTCCTTCACCACCAGTTGTAGGCCAATGGGACTCAGGCGGCCGCCCTGCTGCACGGCCGTCGCCCACTCGACGAGGTAGGCACCACCCTGACCAGCAACACGCTCCCAGTCCAGGCCCATGACTATCTCTAACAACGGCGTAGCGGTCGAAAATGGTCAGGCTGGCGACGAGATTGGTTGGTGCGGACGCGGCTCACGGGACCGAAGGCCCACCAGCACGGCGAGGACCAGCGCGATGGCGCCCGCCACCACCAGACCAGACCGAACACCGGCGGCGGAAGCGACGAAGCCACCGATCAGCGGGCCGAAGCCAAAGCCGAGCGAGATCGCGCTCGAGCTGACCCCGAAGATGGTCGCCTGGACGCTGGCCGGCGACTCGAGACCGATCATGGCTCCAAACGCCGGGATCAGGGAGCCGCTAACGAAGCTGCTGATCACGAACGCGGAGATGGTCAGCACCGGCGTACCCGCGGCGGCGGTGGCAAGCAGCGCGAACCCCATCAGGACGGCCGCGGAGGTGGTCAGCGTGCGGTAGTTGCTGCGGCGGAGCACGCGCGAGTAGGTGACGGCGGCCAGCGCCGTCGCAATCCCGGCGGCCGCGAAGGTGACGCCGGTGAGCGATTGCGCGTCTTTCGCGCCGGTCAACTCCAGCAGGCGCAACACCACGAGCTGTTGGGCGGCGCCGTAGCTGGTCTGCTGCAGGGCCTGCGCCACCATCAGCACGGCGAGCGCCTGGATCGTTCCGGGCCGGGCGGCCCGGAGCACCTGCATTGTCGGCGGGGTTGCGGCGCGTGCCCGCCGTGGGCTTTCTCGCACGACCAGCAGCACCGGAATCGTGGCCAGCAGCAGCAACACACCGCCGCCGACGAAGATGGCGCGCAGGCCCAGCACATTGGCCGCCAGGCCCCCGGCAGCCGGGCCCGCCGCATTGCCGAGCGAGATCGCGGAGTTCAAGATGCCCAGCGCCCACGCAAGGTGGGCACCCGGCGTTTCAGTCGCCACCAGTGCCGTCGCCGCCGCGACCGTCCCGGAGCTAGCCCCCTGTACGCCGCGCAACACCGTCAGCTGCAGGGCCGACTGGGCCAGCCCCATCAGCCCGACCGAGAGGCCGCCACCGATCATCGCTCGGACCAACATCGGCTTGCGCCCATAGCGATCGGCGAGCCGCCCCCAGATGGGGCTGGTGAGCGCGAGCGCGAAGCCGGTTACCCCCGCCGAGATCCCGGTCCAGAAGGCGAGCTCGCGCCCGTTTGGAATGTGCAGCTCGCGGTGGAGAAAGAGTGGCAAGAACGGGAAGGCAAAGGAGAAACCCAGGATCGCGGTAAGCTCGGCCAGCCAGAGGGCGGCCAGGTTGCGGCGCCAATCGACCGGGGACTGCGGCGGCGCGGGCTCCAGGGCTGGCTCAGCGGCCGGCGGATCCGGGGGCACATTAGTAAGGATGCGCTAGCCGAGCCTGGGCGGGTTACCGTCGAGGTGCTCGGACACGACCTGGCTCGCGCCGCCTGACGTTCACGCGAATAGAGGGAACATGGACGCATCATCCCTTTAGATGGTTTGAGCCCAACATGGAACTCTATGGGAAGCCGCGGAAAGAGTGAAGTCCCGGGAAGACGCAGGACGGTCCAACCGGCGCCTCAGGCCAGCGACGGGGCGTGCCTGAGGATGTCCTTTAACAGCTGCTGCAGGTTCGGTCCCGGCTCGATCCCGGCGCTCTGCACCAGGCGCCGGCGCGTTTTGTAGAAAATCGCCGACGCTTCCGCCTGGCGGCCGGACCGATAAAGGGCCAGCATGAGCTGGGAGCAGAGCCGCTCGCGCAACGGATGCTCGACCAGGAGTCCCTCAAGCTCGGCGACTACGTGGGTGTGCCTGCCGAGCGCCAGCTCGAGATCAAGGCAATCCTCCAGCGCTTGCAGCCGGACCTCGTTCAGGCGCGTCACCTCCGGAATGGCAAAGGGCTCAGCCGCGACGGGTGACCCGGTTCCGATGGATCAAGAGGAGGGCAAGCAGGGCGCGCGGCCTGGGTCCGCCGAGCGGCACCGCCCGGCCGTCCTTGACGACCTCAATTGGACCGAGGATGCGAAACTCCATCGGTCGAATCTCCCCTGCGCCCTTTGGTTACCCGCAGTGTAGTCCTTTCAGCCGCCGTTCAGCGTTTGTTAAGCGGCGCCCGTCAACATATGGCTGCGAGTCGGAATCGCCCGATGTTCTAGGGAGAGGGGAATACGACCGGAAGCCTTTTTCGGCGGAAGTCTGACTCGATGAGGTCGGGTCGCGGGGCCCGGCGAGGTGTCGGGGTCGGCGGCGCCCTGCTGATGGCTGTTGCCTTGATTGGCGGCCTATCGCTCGCCCGTCAGTGGTCGGCGCAGGCCACGATATCTCCCCTCACCTCGCCCTACCCGGCCGAGGTGCTCGCCGACAAGCCCCTGATCTACTACCGCCTCGATGAGAGCGCTGGGCCGTCGGCCGCCGACTCCTCGGGCAACGGGCAGACGGGCACTTACTCGTCAGGGACCGTGTTCGGCACTGGTGGCGCGCTCGTGAATGACTCGGATACTGCTGTGACGAACCCGGCCGCTTCCTTGGGTACGGCGGTGGTGAGTCAGGGCGGAGGTACACTTCCCGCCGGAAGCAGCCCCCGCACGCTGGAGCTGTGGTACCGCTCGACCAATCCCAGCGGCGCGTACCTGATGGTCTACGGGGACGGCAACAGCGCGCACTTCTTCGGGCTGTTCGCCGACGGGCACCTGAAGGTCAATGGGGAGGGCGGCA
>Ga0207646_10000711_pt1 | contig 43182 bp, 72 predicted proteins | sample KBSK5502metaG_FD_184343 | JGI IMG/M metagenome (GOLD analysis project Ga0207646, IMG submission 184343) | Corn, switchgrass and miscanthus rhizosphere microbial communities from Kellogg Biological Station, Michigan, USA - KBS K5-50-2 metaG... | ecosystem: Host-associated > Plants > Roots >... | reverse complement strand
CCTCTCCTGGGCCGCCCTGAGCGGCGATATGTGTTAGCGGCGCAGTAAGCATAGTGCATGTACAAGACGCCTAGTGCCTCAAAGATAGACTATGCTCTTACTTGCTTTCTTCTTCGGATGTCCTCTTGCTTGGGCCAGCACCCCCCCTCCCCCTCACGGAATTAAATCCGTGTTGGGCAGGAGGATGGGGCTCGGTTCGGCGTTGCTCTATGGCGGTCCTACTTGGACGCGCGCGAACGTCGCAGCCCTGTGCCGGGCTTTTACCACGACGGCCATCCCGGCTGGCGCGAGCGCCTACACCCTGGCCGCGTCCGTTGGCTTGTGAGGAGGGTTGACAACTGTTGGCCGAACAGGCATTTACGGCCATTCGTTGTCCGTGCTCGCACAAGCCTTCGGACAATCACTTGCCGGTCGGAACGCACTAGTTCCGGCCGGTTCGTTTTTCTACGCCGCCGTTCCGGGTTCGTCAATGCTGGCGGCATGAAGTTCGAGCGCGGAGTGGAAAATTGCGCGGATCGCATCGCAGCGCTTGGGGAACGACCCATCTGCCACTAAGCGGTCGAGCCGCTGCGAATCGGTCAGCGTGATCGCAAACCCGACACTGACGCTGCGCTTTTCGCGCTTCATGATGCTTTGCCCTTTAGAAGCCCCCAGGCTTCGAGAATCCGTATTGCGGGGTCCAAACCAGCCGCCCACGCGGAAAACCCACCAGCGGCGTCTACATCGCCAAGGAACGCATATTGCTCCTCGGTGGGGGTCTTTCCGGGTGCTTTGAGTTCCAGCGCATAGAACAGGCCAGCGTGTAGCAGAATCAGATCGCTAACGCCCTTGCGCACGCCCAAACCCTTGTTGATGGCGGCTTGTATGGCGATCCCCTTGGAGTTCTTGCCGTAGTTCGATTGGCCGACGTGGAACCAGACCAGATTGGTCACTGGCCGCATCTTTAGGTGGGTTACCACGGCGCGGTGGATGTCCTGTTCGGGATTGGCGCGGCGCTTGCTCATTCCGCCGCCGCCGCTGTAGGCGCTGGCCCGAAAATGTCCGGCCGCAACTCGTGCCGGGATACGCCAGTAGCACACTCCACGGCAATCGCCCGTCCTGGGGGCACCCTATCCCACTGTGAAACGGCTTGCGGGCTAGTGCCGAGCACTGCAGCCAGCGCATTGTTGCCGCCGACTGCTTTCTTCGCCCGCTCCAACGCCTGCTCGGGTGTGCTCATACGGCAACAATAAATCACGACTTGATGGGAAAATCAACATGGGGTTGACGCGGCAGTCAAGACGTGCTTTACAGTGGTTATCAACATAGGAGCCCGCCATGGATCGCAGCCGCCCTACCGCAGACCTGCTTGCCGAAGTGATGGCCGGGGAAGTTCTGTGCAACATCGGCCAAGTGGGCAAGGATACCGCCCGCGCGCTCGACAAGCTGGTGAAGGTCTGGACGCTCCTGAAATGGCGGGGCAAGTGGTATCCGGTCGCAGGCGCCGACTACGGGCTCGGCCCGGATAAGACTTGTTGGGGCTTGGCCTCGAAGTTCGGGGCCGTATCGTGAGCACCCCCAACGTAGCCTTGATCGAACCTGTGAGCGAACCCACTAAGCATACGCCAGGGCCATGGCTGTACACCAAGGGCAGCATCTATGATGCCAACGACGTGCTGATTGCGCTTCCTGTGGGGCCGCCCGGAATCGCGGAGGCATGTCAACGTAACGATTGGACGGAATACGATCGGATTTTTGCAATTGAGGTCGCCAACGCTTGCCTGATTGCCGCCGCGCCCGATATGCTGGCGGCATTGCAAGACATGCTTTTCCACTTCGGCAATCCGAAGCGTGACGAATGGCTAAACGACGCGGCATTTAAGCAAGCGAAAGCTGCCGATGCGCGCGCTCGCGCCGCCATCGCCAAGGCTGTTGGGGGTTTGTCGTGAGCAAGCCGACCCAAATCCCGATCTCTGCCGAGCTTGTCGATGGCCTCAAGCGGGCTCGCCGTCAGATGGATCACATGCTTGCCACGCACGGCTATGTGGACATCAACGCGCTTGATCCAGAGGCACCGGACATCGACGAAAAACTGAGCGGTGACGCGACATACGACGCCCTTCACGCGGAGCGGGGCCGATGACCGACTGGAAAGAATATGCCGCCGACAAAATGCCGGTGCTGCTGTGTGCAGATTATGTTTCCGCGGTCGGACTACTCGCCGCCATGTTGGAATTTGCCGAGGTCACCGGCCGCCGTCTCGCCGTCGAAGAGTGCCGCGAAATTATCAGTGGAAAACCTGCGGAGTTCGCATGACGACGTGTCCGGTTTGCCATCAGGAGATTTTGCCCAGCATCAGCCGCAAGGCGGAACTAACCAAGCTTGAATTGGCGGTCTATGAAACCGTCCGCCACGCCGGCCCGGCCGGGGTCGAAGTCGTCTCCATGCCTGATCGCATCTATGCCGATCGCTACGACGGCGGCCCGATCAACGCCGGCAAGGTTATCCACACCACAAAATTCAATCTGAACAAGAAAATCGCGCCGCTCGGCTGGCGAATCTCAAATGCCAGAGGCGTCGGGGCGCGGTGGAAACTGGAGCGCGTCCATGCCTGATCCGACCCGCGCCACGCTTTCGGCCACACAGACACCCGCGCTATTCGGCGCATCGCCTTACCTCACCCGCTGGATGCTGTTGCGGCATTTCATCCACGGCGACCCGATCGACGGCCCGGAGCACAATCGCATGGATTGGGGAAAGCGTATGCAACCGCTCCTACTCGCCCAAGCCGCCGAGGATCTACACCTCGAGGTGCGGCCGAACGCCGACAATACCTATGTGCGGCGCGGGCTGCTCGGCTGCACCCGCGATGCCGAGATTATTTGCCCCGATCGCGGGCCGGGTTCGCTCGAAACCAAATGCGTGTTTTCTTACGACGTGTGGATGCAGGCATGGAACAGCGGCAAGTCGCTCCCCAAACAAAACGAAATCCAGTTGCAGCAACAGATGATGGTCGGCGACGGCAAGCAGGCACACGGCTGGGGCGTGATCGCGGTTTGGCTGTGCGGCGAGATGAAATATTTCGAGCGCAAGCCTATTCCCGAATTGTGGGAAGCGATCGAGTTGGAGGCTGAGAAGTTTTTCGGCGACGTTGAGGCCAAGCGCGAGGGTGAGCCGTTCGGCGATCCGGTTGAGGCTCCGCTATTGGCCAAGGTGTTTCCGCTCAAGGTCGGCACGTTGGTTGATTTCAGAACACACCCGCAAGCGCGCGAACTCGCCGAGCAGGTGCGGCTGATGGATTACCATGCATCCGAGCGCAAGGCGCACGCCAAGGGCGAAGACGGCATCAAGGCCAAGATCAAGGCAATGATGGGTGATGCCGAGGAGGCGGCATTTTTGTACGGCATCAAAGTCCGCGCCAAGCAGGTCAGCCGCGCCAGCTACACCGTGAAGCCGACGACGTTCACGACGCTCGACGCCTACGTGCCAGACGATGCGCAAATGATCGAGGATTCGCCAATCGCATCGATCTTAGCGGGAGGGTGAAGTGGAAATCAAGGTACTGGAAATTCGCGATAGCGGAACGTTTATTCCGGTTATCTGCATTCGGCCGGTGCCCGAGAATAGGGAACAACGCTATCTGCTTCGGCGCGACGGGTACTGCGGTGACGAAAGTGAGCCCTGCATCATCATGATCGACGCCCAATGTCGGGGCGTGGCTTACGATTGCTACGATTGGGCCGATGCGCGGACCAAGCGTGTGGCACACAATTTCATCGCCGAACATTGGCATGAGTTGAGCGACGGACACGTTATTGATGTTCAGTACATTCTTGGAGAAACCGATAAGCCAAAGATTAGTGAACGGGTGAGCGATCCGCTATGAACGATCTAACCATCATTGAGCGGCAACTGCAGCACGTCGAGCCGCAACTGCATAACGCGCTATCTGGCATCATGCCGACCAAGCGGCTGATTCAGACAGTGCTGATTTCTTGCGAGCGCACGCCGAAGCTACTCAACTGCCGCCCGCAGTCAATTCTCAACGGCGCGATGACCTTCGCCGTGCTCGGCTTGCCCGTGGATGGCGCGACGGGGCAGGGGTTTCTTCTGCCGTTCAAAGACATTGCGCAAGCGGCTATCGGTTACAAGGGTTACAACACGCTCGGCGCCCGTGCGGGCCTGACGATCACTGGCGCGGCCGTCCGAGAGGACGATCATGTTTTCGATTACCAGTTCGGCGACAAAGCATTTGTCACGCACAAGCCGCGGCTGGGAAGCAAGGGCCGCATTATCGCGTTTTGGGCGGTCGCGGTAGCATCTAATCGGCCGCCGATCGTGTCGGTGCTCTCGATCGATGACGTGCTGGCGATCAAGGCGAAATCGCCGGCAGTGAAGGCGAATGCCGACACACCATGGAATGATCCGACCATCGGCTTTCCGGCGATGGGCGAGAAGTCCGCCAAGCGGCGGCTCTCACGCTCGACCCCGCTGATTACCGAAGCGCCGCAGTTCATGATGGCCGCGCGCATGGAGGAAGCTTTCGACGAGCAAGCGCGCGCATCGTGGATCACGCCTGAGCGCGGCGTGGTGGTCAATGGCGAAGCGCGGCAGACCATCGAGACTGAGCTGAGCGAAACGCCGACATCCGCGCAATTGATCGGTTCCGCTTCTCCGAGGCCCGAGACGGCGGACCGCGAGCCCGCCCCCTCTGCGCATCCCCCTATCCCCGCGCAGGATGGGGCGGGCGAGGTTACTGAGAGCGAGCAAGTCGCCGAGCATGACCGCCGACTCGCTGCCGCAGCCGAACAAGGAACGCACGTTCTCGAAGGCGCGTGGAACGCAACGCCTAGGAAACTACAGCGGTCACTCAAGATGGCGCTTGATCGGCGACACAAGCCACGGGCGACGGAAGTCGATGACGCGCGCCAGTGACAACAAGTCATGGCCGCAGAAATAGGAGACTGACCAATGCTTTACGATCCGAAGTGGGAACAGCAGACCAATCCGTTCTCGCTCACCAGCCTGATCGCGTGGCTGGAGAAGCAACCGGCAGGAAAAACCTATTGTTACACGGACGGCGGGGAATGCTTGATCGCACAGTATCTTCAATCCATTGGCAGAACCAATGTACGGGTATGGTGCGGCGGAGCTTACGAAACTCGCCAAGGTCGCGGCCAAGTGCCGCGAGAGATGTGGCGAACGTCAATCGATGAACCCTCGACCTTCGGCGCCGCGCTCGCCCGCGCCCGCGCGCTCATGCCTGATACGGAATTAGGGTGAGGGAGACAGCTATGAACAAGCGCAGACTTTTGAAGCTCGCCGATCTGTTGGAGGCCAACGCCAAGAACCGAAAAGGCGCGCGTTTCAACATCAGAACATGGGGCGACGTGGACAATGACGCAGAGCCCGAACTGTCATGCGGCACCACAGTATGTGCCATAGGTCTTGCAGCGGTCTCTGGCGCGTTTAAGCGTGCGGGGCTCCGCTATAAGATAGAGCCCGGGTGGTTTTCTTACAATATCGAAGTCTTCCACGAGGACAAGGCGGCAATCCGACGCCTCGGCGATTCTAGCGCGTCCGGCTTCTTGGCGGCCAGGCTCCTATTCGATTTGTCGGAAAGGGAAGCCGCGTTTTTCTTTCTGCCAGCCCGCGAAGGTGGATGCGGCCTTCCGAACAATGGTCAAGGCGCCGTGGCCGAACGTGCCCTAGCAAAACTCATTCGCCGATTCGTCATCGGCAAGGTAGTCGTGCCAGCCGCCAGTGATGATTGAGCGGGGCGACTGAAACAGGAGAGCAACATGCTGTATGACCCGAAGTGGGAAGCCCAGATCGATGGCGGTACAAACTCGATCAGAGATATTCTGATCCGAGCACGCCGCCTGATCGAAAGAGAGGAACATTGGTGTTCCGACGGAATGGGAGATGGCAGGACTAGGTGCGCAATCCACGCGATCAATATGGCGCAGGGAGCGCATGAGGCTCTATTCACCGACGCTCAGGAATTTGTGGAGCAGAAGTTACTTCGCGGCGGATATTTGGGCGTCTTCAACGACACGCACAACCACGCCGAAGTGCTTGCCCTTTTCTCCAGGGCAATCGCGATTGCGCCGCGGTGACTGATTGTCAAGGCGAGCGAACATGCAAATGAAAACCGGCGATGTAGTTAGAATGACCCACTGGACACATCACGATCCATCTATGCAGCTCACATTTCGGGCCGGGAAAAAAGAGGTTGCCGTTTTTCTGTTGCTCGGAATTGAGGCGCGAGACGGTTCAAGCCCCCTTGATCTTGAGCGCGCAATAAATGACCTCGGATGGTTCCGCGAGGCCCTCACCAAAGGTCAGGACCGATGAAAAGAAAATGGACAAAGACGCCGTTCGGGCACTCGCTCAACTATCCGATGCCGGATGATTGCGACGTGATCATGCTCGGCGTGATGAAGTTCCAGATTGAGCCGATCCGCGTCCTCCTACCGCATCAGGTCTACCGCGCCGATCTCAAGAAACTGATGGCCGAGCACGGGACGGACGAGATTTTCATCATCCCATACCGCTCAGCAAACGTCCTGTCATTCAAACGCGCCGATCTTTTCCCGGCGCCAGTGACTTCTGCTCAGGGCGAGGCAGACCAATGATCGAGTTCGGGCCTATTGGGTTTTTGTTGCACGACCGCGGATGGTTTGTCTGCTGGCATCGAGTAATTCGGCTTGAAGCCCGCTGGCCGACCCATTGGACGTTTCGATGGATGAAAAACGATGGAAGAAAAAGATAAAATTCTCGCACTTGATGCGCTCCGAGCCGCATCGCTGTGGTTTACACAAGTCGCACTTGATGACGACTGTGCATTCATGAACGGCGATATGTACAAGGATAAGCTTTCCGCTGATGAACGTGCGCGACCAATTAGGATCAAGATCGACGCCGCAATCGAAGCCCTCACTCCGCATCAGGGCGAGCCGGAATGAGCGAAGCGAGCATAGCACTGACGCGGCGACTGATCGAATACGGCAAGCGAAAGGGCGTGCCGCAGTTTGTGTCACAGGCTGCCGAACTGCTGGCCGTGTGCGATACGGGATGCGATCGACTCAGCGCCGAAATCGAACGGCTGCGTAAATGTCAGACATGCGGAACGCCACTGAGCCGCGACTGTCCGTCCTGCCAGAAGGCGTGGGAGTCATGAGCGACGAAAAATGCTGACGCAGGCGCAAAAGGACGCTCTTGAGGTCTTCGCCAAAGCTTTCGGCTGGGATCGTCGCCCAATCGAAGAAATGCAAATCATCATGTGGGCAGCGTTCCACTACTACGTGATGAGGTTGCGATCGCATCATGGTGAGCCGTGACCGATGAACGTGATCGAAATTCGAGAGCTTTTAGATAAACGCGCCGCTGGCGATGAATTGGCGGGTTATCAGGCGTTTCGCAGGATTGTGAAGGTGTGGCCAGAGATCGAAGCACTAATTGTAGCCGCGCACGCATATGAATACGTCTGGGCAGAGCTGTCAGCCGATCTTCGGGATTTTATTTTGAGCGAGGCACCGGATTGGGTGCGCGCGGCCCTGCCCTCTACTGAGGGTGAGCCATGATCAAGCGGTTCAAAGTCCTGCGGTGGACCCGCCCATATGGGTGGCGATATTTCTTTGAACCGTTGCGCTTCTGGGGACGCCGCCGATGACCGCCCCCGCCCCCGCCACGCTTGAGCGCGAACGCGACAAGCTCTACGTCACCGACGCGGAGCTGATCCGGCGCATCGGGTTGCCTGAGAAGAAAGGGCGGGCGCTCCTGCACGAGCTGGACACCAAACACCCGGCCTTCCCCAAGAAACAGAAATATGCGGACAACCGGCGCTATTGGCCGAAGGTCAAGGAGTATTTCGACCGGATGAACGGGGTACAGTCTGTGCAGCCTGCCCATCCACAGCGGCCCCGCGGTTCCGGTGGATTGTAACAATTCGTGAACTAGCGCATATTGCACTACCGGGCAAAATGCACTAGTATGCGTCATCAGCAAGGGCAATGGTGCCCGGCGATGGAGAGACAGATGACCGCGATGTACGATTACAACGGCTACAAGCTGACAGTCCGCGAGGATAAGACCCCTCCGGTAGCTGTTTTTGACCTCCGATATCCTCGCGATCCGGCGCTCTACAAAACCACGTCGCTGGACGAGGCGATGCGCTGGGTTGATGCCTATCGCAAGGGCGAGCAATGGGCCGTGGACGCTCGCCTGAGCGCCGTCGAGCCATGACAATCAATTCAGCAATCGACCACGGTTTCAGTCAGCCCGCGTCCAACGAGCGCCCATCAATTCCATTCGAGTGTGTCATTATGCCTGACGGCACGCGCAAGGGCCTACGCATGGAGCGGGCGGTTCTCGGAAACGCCTATGCCGCTTTTTATCCGATCGGGCGCAAGGGCCAGTTCTGGGTAACATGGGGCACGATGGACGACACGAGGTCCGGCGGAGAGCAAACAAACGGACGTTCAATGGCCGAATTTCGCGCCACCGAAATCCTACACGCGCTGAACAAATGACCGCCAACCAATACCGCGCCGCGCTCGCCCGCCTCGACCTCACCCAGGTCGGGGCGGCCCGCTTGCTCGGCGTCAACGAGGCCACGTCCCGCCGATGGGCGCGCTTCGGGGTGACCGGCACGGCTGCGATCGTGCTGCGCCTGCTGATCGCCGGCAAGATCACTATCGTTGATATTGAGACGGTGGGGAAAATCCGGGGACTATGAACCCGATTCGTTCACGGGAGATCCGGCCCTTACCGCGCGTCAGATCAAAGCGTAGTGAAATCAATGTGGTTGGTCCCCATTGGTCAGGCGTAGGGGCGCTACAGGCTTTATGGAGAGATAGATGAGCGACATTATGGCGGAATGTGATTGCGGTGCAACAACCGAAGGCAAGTGGGCTGGCGTTCACCACCCGAATTGCTCAGCTGTAAAGAGACGTCCGATCTGCCATGGGGATGGCGGCGAGGGTGAACGCCTATATGGACTAGGCGTCGGCCACATCCTGACTGAGGATGACGTGCAGGACATTCAGAATTTGCTTGCCGATCACAACGACGAGATCGGCCAAACTGCTGATGTCATCTATCAAGCGTGGCAATCCGCATTGGCAAGCTGCGAGCCGGACAAAGCCGATTTGGTTAAGAGGCTCGCCGATCTAGAAGTGCGATTGGCGACCGAAAAAGCGCTAAAAAAATTCTACCAAACCCAGCTAGATGGCGTCGGGCAATTGACCACAGACGCCATAGAACGCACTGCACGGCAGTGATCGCCGCTCAGGGCGGCCGGGAGAGAAGAATGGCAAATTTCAAAATCGAATGGATTGATCGAGGACGTGAGCCTCAGTGTCCGCCAAACCCAGCACACCCGAACGGCGTCGATCTTGACGGCGCACTGGAACTTGGTGTTCCGACCTGCAAGACCGATCTGCCCTATCCGGCCAAGCGCTGCGGCCTGTACTACGTTGAGTGCCGCATTTGCGGCTGCAATGCCCTCATTACGACGGCGGGGCGACCGGATGATCCGCGTTCAGTCGTGATGCCGTGCAAAACCCAAGGAGGTATCCAATGAGCCAACTCGCGGACTGGAAATGTCATAAGATCGTGAAGGCTGGGAAAATCCTAGCGTTCGGCCCTGGCTTCAACGGCCCTGTAACGGTCGAGGACGTTCATGGCGCAGAATGCAAGGTTGAAGTGACGCCAAACGTATTTGCACGTGGTCGGCCGAATTTAGGCGATTACATCGTGATCTACGAGGACGGCTACAAATCCTGGTCGCCAGCAAAGGCTTTCGAGGAAGGCTACACGCGGCCGACCGACTGCCCGTACCTAGTCGAGACAAACCCGACCGACATGAGCGGCGAACGATACCGCTGTGGCGTGTGCGGACTGTCGTTCTATCTCGACTACGATGAGATGCGCTAGGAGGCGGTGACGATGACACAAGGCGACAAAGAAATGGAACTGGCTCGCGTGATCGCCCAAGCTGACTTTATTTGGGATCTTGGCGAGCAGGGCGTGATGGCGTGCTCGCCCGAGCTGGCCGGCACGGCTTTTGAGGGGGCGTGGCGGGATGCCAAGTCTTCGACGCGGCAAAAGTTTCTGCATATCGCGCAGGTCGTGATCGCAAATGGCTATAGACGCCTTCGGGAGACCGGCGGCACTTCTGAGCAGTCAGAGCGGCCGGGACAGTATATGACCCCCGAGGAAATTGCTGCCAACAAGTCGAAGATCGGACAATGAAAAGCGATCGAAAGAAATACGTTCACATCCGTATCCCAGCGTGGGAACGACACGAGGTTCCTGACGGCTTCATGGGCCTCGCCGAACATCGTACGGAACATTTGCAGGGGATGATGATGCGGGAGACGTTGCGATATCTATTAGCGTGTGCCTATGCTCAGGGCGTGACAGATGCCGCGTGGGTAATCGATCGCACGGGCGGCCCTGCTGGGCAATCAAGGCTGGAGGATTAGAGATGCCAAGAAAAGTAGAGCGCGGAGAAGCAACACTCTGTATTGGAATGTGTCTATCCTTTTTAATGCTGATCGGTGCTTGCTTGTATGGCATCTGGACAAACGATGGACGGCCCGTCGCAACGGCGCTAGTGCTCCTCGTGGGGTTTGGAGTGCCAAGCCTGATCAATTACCTAGACTGGCGTGACAAGCGCCCCTGATAGATGATTATGGTGGGTCGTCGGGGTTAATAGCCACAAACCACTACGCTGCGCCGAAGCCGACGATAGGCGCAGCTCCCGCTTCCAAGAGAAATGGGGTGAGCCATGATAAACGAAACGATCGAAATCGAAACGTGGACACCGAAGATCGTCATCAAGCAAGTGCGGGAATATCGTGGCGATGCGGGAGAGCTTTCGGATCGGGCAATCGCTGTGGTGATCCAGTTCCTCAATCTGGAGGAAGATGATCGGGAAGCCGTTCTCGCGGGCTTGCCTGCGTTCGTATGCATGGAATGCGGCAGGCCATCTTGCCTTCATGGTTATTCCGACGAATGAGTCGCCCTGCTGCCTAATATGAGCGGGCGCCCGCTTTGCGGCGAACGCCCGCCCCGTACACCGCGCAACTCTACCCCCGCACGCTACTATTCCTGATGCGCCCAATACCCGCATTACTGTCTGACGCTGCCGCCGGTCACGTTGCCGTCTTTGGCGAAGATCAGGCCGGCGCCACTGATGATGCCGGTGATGTCGGCCATCAGGCGCGTGCCGTCCCAGGATCCGGCCGAAAGCTGAGTGAGCAAGTCGCCGAGGCCAGCGAATATGAGCGCTGCGCCAGCTGTGGTGGTTTTCCAATTGGTCAGAAACGATTTCATTTTCCTGTCTCCTTACAACATTGATCGCAGGCGGGCCTTAGCCGCCACGGTCATTTGGATTTCTCGGATCCCAGCGCCACCAGATATGCACGATGAAGCCATAGATGATGCCGCCGAAATTGAACCAGAAGATCGGGACGATCGGCGGCCACGCCTGGCTCACCTCCCATACGAAGCGCGAGAGCGTAATGGCGTCGTCGTGGGTGAGGCCCCAACTCTCCATGATTGAGAAGATAATGAGCTGCATTACGCCACCGCCAACAAGGAAGACGGTCCAGCCGATTATCATCTTGCGGCGTCCGGTCATGTTCATCCCCAGAAGTGTACGCCAATGATGATCAGAGCCACGGCGCCGATAACGCCACCGATGATGATCCACATGAGCGAATTGTCGTTTTCAGCACCACGCCGTATCGGTGCCGGCGGGCGCGTCGGCACATCGGGCGGCAGATTTTCGATCCGTACCAAGCGCGTTCCGTGGGAATCTACCTCGGCGACATAGCCTTGCTGGCCAGTGCGCAAATCCTCGATCCTGATCCATCTTGCCTTGCCGACGTGCGCAGGACGCTCGATCACTTTGAGGCGCTCACCTTTGTCCAGCTTGTTGATGACATCCTTCTCCTCTGCGCCGGGTTTGCGGCGAAGATTGAGGCCATCCGACATGACGATGCCGATCTCGATCATGGTGTCCTCCTATTGTGATTTTATGCCGCCCATGCCCTTCAACAGCGCGCCGCCGACTTTGCCGAGGATGCCAGCGAGGCCGCCCCCTGCGCCGAACACGCTCAGCGCGAGCGGCAGTGCGAAGGAAAGGACGCTTGCTAGGCTCGCGCCTTCACCAACGGGCGCCGCGATGACGCCTTGCTGCCAGCCGAGAGCCGCCGCTATCATGCCAAGGATGCCTGTACCGAATCCCAGCTTGGACGGCTGCGCGGGCGGTGTCGGTCTTGTTGCTGGCTTAGGCGCCGGTTCCGGCTCTTTGCCGGATTTTACATAGGCGGCGAATGCCGTGACGCGCTGGATCGCATCGGGATGGGCGATGAAATATTGCACCATCCGCATGAAGAAATCATCGTCATGCGGGATGACGGTGATCGGGCCGCCTTTGTCGGTATCGGGCATGGGATGTTCCTTTCGCAGATCGCGGTATTTCACCGCCTGCTCGCGCGGCGTCAGACCGGCAACCGCGGCCGGCGGGTCGTCCGGGCGCCATGCGAACATGGAATCGGTCGGGAAATCGTCGGGCGCATACCCAAAACGCTCGGCTGCGGCGGCGCTGATATCGATCGTGCGTCCGGTATGGGGAGCCGGGCCGATATCGGTCTGCTGCTCGATCGAGATGACGCCGTTGGGCGCCCGCACATCAAACCATTTGCCGAGCGTGTCACGATTGTAGAACGAAACGCCCTGGGCGGAATCGGGCACGCCGAGCGCATTTGAGTTTGGTTTGTCGCCGCGATCGACCCATTCATGGCACCCGCTGAATTGCGAATACCAACTGCCCTTGCCGCTTTGAGAAAAATCTGGGCTCGGCTGGCTCGCCATGCCGGGCAGCGGCGCCGACGCCGGCCACCAATGCCCGGTGATCCGCTTGCGCGGCTGTGGCTCGATATTGACCTGATCGGATTGGTTGCCGGCGAGCAGGAGTTCGCCGCGCGAGTCCTCGCCCACGTAAAACCCGACATGACCGCTACCGCTCGACGGCGAGCCACGCCACATAGTCGTGATGGCGCCGGGCACCGGATCGGCGAGTTCGACGAAATGCTCGTTGTCCTCGAACGAACGCGCAGCCGGCGAGCGCGTGCCGGGAAATCCGGTCGCCTCGAGCATACCGTTGGCGAAGATTGCGCACCACGGATCGCCGAGCGCGCCGGCATGGGCCAGCGCGATGAATTCCTCGATGCCGCGATTGCCGGGCTGCTCGTGAAAGCCGATGTAAGTACGGGCTTTCGTCAGCCAGGCGGGCTCAGTCATGCCCGGAGAATGCGCCTGACCGGCTGGCTGGTCAATCACGTCCTTGGGCCAAACAGACGCGCGCAGAATAACAGAAGCCCACAATCCGATCCCGCTGGATTGGGTGACCCACCCGCCACTGGTTTGATATAGTTATAAGCCCCGTCAGCGTAGCCACTACGCATCGGATCGCCAGTGCGGTTGTTCATCCCCGCAGGATCGGTTGCAGACAATGTAAAAACAGGGCCCCAACAAGCGTGGTCGTTGGAAGCGAGGATCGTAATCTTGCGATCAGCAGAAATTGGAACATTCGGATTTGTCAAAATCCCCCCCGTGGGATACCCAGTAAAATGCCACGCGAAAGTCGGAAAAGCATAGACCTGTATTGGCTGGCCTTCGTCGCCCGCTTGAAAAGGACCCCAATAAATTAGCAAAGATTGCGGATCAACCGGAAGACCGCTGATTGTCGTTACGTTTTGGAATGGGATGATTGACATTTTGTGTTTTCCTCCGATTTGAGCAACAGATTGGGCGTAAGCCGTTGGGAGCGCCGCTGCTGCGATTCCCAATATTATTTTGCGGCGATTCATCCGGCTATCAGTGCTGACGGGTTGATTGTGAACATCGTATCGGGCGAAGTTGCGACCGCAGCACCGGTGCCCTGCCACTTATACGTCCACACCCCGGATTTGGTCGGAGTGAACGTGAAATGAAAATGCCCCAAGCTGTCCCGGATCACCGCGCCGGATGAAAGCGTTTGTGTTTGCCGGCCGCCGCTCGGGTCGATGATGAACAATGATACGGCGGTAGGATCGATATATACACCGGCAAGTGCGTTCAAAAACACGCCTTCGATGACGACCGACGTATCGATTTCGTACTGTGCCATGTAGCCGGCTCCGCTCCAATTCTGGCCGCTGGCGCTTGTGCTGGCGGTCACCTTATACGCCGCCGCGTCCGAAGAAAATGCGAGGCTTGGAACCTCCGGTATGACTGGCAGAATTGCGGGATTAATTCTAATCGAGGCACGTAGCTCTATCGACGCCTCGGTGCCGCGCGGGTTGGGCCAATCGTAATTCGGATGTCCGGCTAGCCCGAAAAACTGGTCTTTGCCCAACAGATTCAGCGGGACGGATTGCGTCCATGTCCGCAGATCAATTGCCGGAATATAACCTCGGGATGGTACGGGCCAATTGAAGTTTACGGCGCCCGCAAGCCCGAAGAATTTATCTTGGTTCAATAGGTTGAGATTAACCGGCCACGCCCACGTCTTGAGGTCAATCGCGGGAATGTAGCCGCGCGGATTAGGCCAGTCGTAATTCGGGTTGCCGGGAAGGCCGAAAAACTGATCTTGCCCGACAAGATTGAGCGGGACGCCCCAGGCCCAAGTGCGTAGGTCAATGACCGGGATATAACCGCGCGGGTTGGGCCAGTCGTAATTTGTTGAAGGTGGTGGAGCCCCTAGCCCCATAAAGATGGTGGTTAGTGGATTCTGCCAAACCCACGCTTGCGACTGGACCGCGGCGGTGTTGGCCGGATCGGTAGGCCGAAGTCGCGTGATTATTGGCGGGCGGGGAATGGTGGCCATTCGTCATTCCCCCATTGGCGGCGAAGTCCTTACAAAGTTTCGTAAATCATGTGGTAGCCGGAAAGGCCAGGCGTGCCGCCGGTGAACGCGCTGAACGACACCTCCCCGAGCGGCTGCGTGTTGCCGACGATGCTGATCTCCTCGCCCGGCGCAAAAACCCACCGCACGATGCCGCCGAATGCGTTGAAGCTCAGATTGAGCAGATGCGCGGTCGCGGACCGTTGCGGCTTGTTGGTCGCGTTGGTGTTGCCGGTTAAGGCAGGCGCCGCAAGGGCCGCTGTCGCGGCATCGAGCGGCGCATCGGTCTGACCGGCGCCATTGCTGTTCGCTCCGGTCGCAACTTGCGTATCGCGTGAGAGAAGCATGAAGGTCGGGGACGAGGCGCCAGCTTGGCCACCCTCGTATATCTCGAGCACGTTGCTCCGTTGGGTCGCGGATCCGCCCTGGAGAATGAAGGGATAGGTTGCGTCCACCAAGTTCGTGCTGTCGCCGGTCGCGGTCGGCGTCTGAGTGGTGACGGAAACGATTCGCTTAGCCATCGGGCCTCTCCTGTTTCAGTGCGGCGTTTTGAACCTCGTCCATGATCTGCTTGAACGGCCGACAGACCCCGGTCGCAACCCTGACCGTCTCGCACGCATCGCAAATGTAGTGATCGCACTTCGGGCAGTAGCCGCGCGAGCGCGAGCGGTCTGGATTCAATATCACACCGCGTTGACAGTGTGAACAGGTGATCACGGCGCTCTCGAAAAGCGAGCCGCCTGGAACGGCAACCGCGCCAGTTTTGCGCGCGATCTCTTGGCTGATGCCGTCACCCGCGCGATGGTCGATCATCAGATAGCCCTCATGGCTTCTTTTTGTTTTCATCGTCGAGTCCTACATGCACGCTTGCGCGAACAGCGTATCTTGCGGGCTGTATGTGACGACAACTAAACCAGCGCCGCCCGTAGCGCCCGCGCCGCTCGGCGATCCGGTGCCGCCGCCGCCACCACCGGCGCCGTAATTACCGCCGACTCCCCCGCCACCGGCTTGCGCCCCAGAAACACCGCCGCCGCCACCACCGGCGCCGCCGGATCCATGCGTGCTGTCGAATTCGCTGCCGGTCGCCCCCGCTCCGCCGGTAAGTGTGGTATTGCCACCACCCCCCCCGCCGCCGGTTCCGGCCGTGCCAGGCAAATTTTGGGTTCCACCTCCGGTCCCACCTGGGCCATTGCCACCGGCACCACCAGCAGCGCCCCCAGCCGCGCCAGCCGTGCCGTTGTCGGCGCCACCGCCCCCGCCGCCGCCCACCTGAGCAGTTTGCCCGCCGCCATTCGCGCCATTGCCGGATGGCCCGGCTGCGCCACCGCCCCCACCACCGCCAACCGGCGCGGTCGCGATCGTGCCGCCCGTGCCGCCCGAAAATTTCGTAGTACCGATGCCGCTTGCCGCGGCACCGCCAGCACCGCCCGTGCCAGCTCCGTCAACGGCCCCTACGCCGCCCTTTGATCCGACCGAAGACGCGGCAAGATTCGCGCCGTTGAACCAAGAATCCGTGCCAGTGACGCCGTGGCCGCCACCGACGCCGGTCTGATAAGCTGGGACATTGCCGGAAACCAAGGTGCCAAGATTGCTGATTTTTGAATAGCCCCCCCCGCCGCCGCCACCACCAGGCGTGCCACCGCCGCCTCCACCACCAATCGTTTCGATGGTGTTGATATTGCTGTTCCAATCATCAGGAACAGGAAAAGCAGTGCCAGATGTTAAAAAATAGACTGTCGGTTGGATCGTCGGCGTATAGGTGATGACAATGATGCCGTTCTGGCCAGCGCCGCCCGTGCCCGCCCCGCTGGCGCCGCCACCACCACCGTAGAAACCACCCGCGCCGCCGGTGTTAAGGACATTGCCACCGCCGCCGCCGCCAGAACCCGCAGGGCCGCCGGCATTTTGATTGCTTGTGTATTCGATCCCGTTGGCGCCCGGATTTGGTGTGCCCGAAGCAACACCAGCGCCGCCCGCGCCGCCAGAACCGGCATCGCCAGAGCCACCAGCGCCAGCACCACCCCCTGTACCACTCGCGCCAGCATTGCCAGCGCCATTTGGGCCCGCCGCGCCGCCGCCTCCGCCTGGATTACCGCCACCCAAACTGCCACCAGCGCCACCGTTGTTCCCCGCAGCTCCGGTTCCTCCGGTGCCACCCGCCCCGCCATTAACGCCCGATCCAGCGCCGCCGCCTTTGGCGACAACCGTTGTGGTGTTGAACGTTGTATCAGCGCCCGCAACCGTGGCGGCGCCGCCCGCACCAACGACGAATGGAATCGACGCGCCCGGCGTGAGAGTAACATTTGTCGTTTTGCGCCACTCACCGCCGCCGCCCGCGCCACCGGCACTATCACCACCGCCGCCGCCGCCGATACACTCAATGGTGTTGTTCGCGTTCGTCCAGTTCTGCGGGACGATCCAGTTTCCGGCGCCAGCGCTTGCGATGTATATTTTAGGCATCGGCGTCTAAGGATAGAATTCCAGGATGGTGATCGCGTTGGTGCCGGCCGATGACGCGATGGCGTTCATGCCGTTGTCCCAAGCCGGCTGGCTTGGCGGGCCGAACATGATCCCCGTACCCGCCGCTATGGAAATCGAGCCAGCACCATTGACGGCCGCCGCGGTTCCTGTCGGCGACACCCACAGGGTAACCGCTGCATTGGGGTTGAACACGTAAAGTCCGGCCCGCGTAGGATTGGCGCCAGCGACCGAAACGCTCGCGTTCGTCACATTCGGCGTCGTCAATGCGGTCGGACTTGGATTGGTCGTCCCCACGTCACGGCCTCACAGCGTGAAAATGATGGTGGCTTGCGCCGTGTCGTTTGTATCAACGGCGTTGAAGTCGAACACCCGGATCACGGAGTTGACCGGGATCGAAAACCCTTCCGGCAGCGGCATTGCTTGCATCATCGGCGGCGTATTTGAATCGATATCGCTTCGGATCGCGTCGAGCTCGTCGAGCACGCCGAGCCCCGATGCCGTAATTTGCTGCAACACCCGCAGTTCAATGTCGCCGCTACTTTGGATCCGCCCGAGCGCAAATATTGCAGTCTGCCCCGCTACCACATAAGCCGTCCCCTTGCTTCGCCAAATCAGATTATTGGCGGAATCCCGCACATCAACAACCACTTGGCGATTGCCCACTGTCAGAGTTGCGTTGTAGGTCAATACTGCGCTGATGAATAGCGCCCACCCGCTGTTGTTGACCGCGATCGAGACGCCCGACGCGCCTCCCAACACGGTGGCGGGAAAGTTGGTTTGCTGCGGGTTGCCGATTCTGATCGACATGTTGTCAGCCTCGTTTCCAGTACAGCGCCACCTGTGGCAGCAAGAACACGATGGAGAACGCCACCGCCGCATAGAGCCGGTCCCGCGTCGGATCGATGATCGTGAACCCCCAGATCGCGGCGCCGGTGAGCACGGCGATCAACAGCAGCATCCGGGTTGCGGCGATGGCGGCGATGGCGCGGGCGGTTGCGACAAAATCGCGCGTGATGTCCTCGGCCTCGGGGCCGGGTTGCCGATCGGCAAACAGATTTCGCACCTCGGTCATTCGAAATAACTCTTTTCCTCGCCGCCGTTGAGCTTGTGCCGAATCGCCAGCAACTTGGCACCGGCGTTGATTGCGGACAGCTTGTGATCCTTAGTGGACTTGCGATTGCGCAGGATGTCTCTGACGCCGTTTTCCAGCAGCGTGAGGAATTCGGTATCCTGTCCGTTGGGTTTTGCATCCATGCGGCAAAGTATCCCTACGGTCCACCAGCGGCAAGCGGACTGCCCAACGCGGCTGCGGAGGATGCCGCTGCCCGTGCCGGCGCCACGCGCTGTTGCTCGATTTGCGGGGCGATTTCACGCGCGATCGGTTTTCCAATCGGCGACTCGCTGCGCATCAATTGCTCAAGCTGGCGGATTTGCCGATCGGTCAGGTATTCGCCTAGATATTTTGAGAGGAACCCGCCAGCCGCCACGGCTACGCCCTCACCTGCACCAACGCCCATGCCGGTTAGAATGGATGTGGTGGCAGAGACAGGACCGGACGGTGCAAATTTTCCGATCTTGCGGGCAGCATTTGTCGCCCACGTGCCCATCACGATTTCTTCCATCTTGTCTTTGACGGCCTCCGACATGCCGCGCGATTTCTTGTCGCTGTCGAGGATCTTTCGGACCTCCTGCCGCGCGGTGTTGATGCGATTGGCGCCGCTACCGGACACGCCAGCGCGGTGCTGGCCCTTTACCGACGCCTCCTCAAGTTGTTCCAGTTGTTTATGCAGTGCCCAATTTCGTTGGGCGTGCTTCAAGATCGCGGCGTCATTTGCCGGGTTGCCAGACAAAACGAAATGATCAGGGACGTTCATAATAAAGTCATCGATGGCCCTGATTGCCCGATTGGCTGCCTCGCGATCGGTGGGATTGGTGATGGGCACTCGTCCCAATAGTTTTCGGACGCTATCTAAGTCGCCTATGGTGACCCCTCCACTGACTCGTTCAACAAAAGCATACGCTTCAGCTCTACTTATAAATTCCCCTTCTGACCCCACGAATCCATCCAAATTATTAAATGCAACCTGCTCGCCCCCGGCCTCCGCAATTAATTCTTCGTGCGATTTACCAAGATTTTTTGCCGCGCGGTCGATTGCGTCTGAATGACTGCCGCCGGTAAAAATTTTGCCGCGAATATTAACAGCTGGTTCATATTTATTTGGTGTGTTGCCACTTGGCACCAGTTCCTCAATCGCACGATACGTGTTTGGTGCGAGATAGTCGCGAAAATTATCCGCATGCAACGCCCCCTTAACATCAGCGAGCAGCATTTGTGTCCCTTCCGGGCTGATCCGAACATCGGATTTTTTCAACATCTCGTATCCGGCCGTCGCTGCGGCTTTGATATCCTCTCGCGTTGGGAGTTTAGCGGCCAACGCTGCCAAATTGCGTTCGGTCGCGATCACATTCGGGGCTGTTCCACCTACCATGCCACCAACAAATTTAGCAGCGGGCGCTAGTGCCGGGGCGTAGGCTTCGGCTAACTGCTCAGCTCCCGCTGACCCGCCGCCGCCGCCGATGGCCGTAAGCGCGGAGCGCGCCGCACTGCCGCCACCGGCCGCCACGGCTGGAACGAATTCGCCGATCGACTCGGCATATTTCCCGGCCCTGGTCTTCGGTTCCGGCAAATGGCTGGTTGCCATGGGCGGCGGGTTTTCTTTGCGAAATTCCTCGCGCTTGCGGGCCTCCTCGGGATTGCCCAAGCCGATAGATTCGGCGCCGCGCCCCGCCATGCCTATCAGGCTTGCCATAGCGCCGGGGAATGCCTCTGCGCCCTTGGCAATTCCAATCAGGCCGGACTTCCCTACGTCGAGTAGTGTTTCCCCGAGGCCCGGCGCAGATGGCGCGGCATGTTGCACCTTCACTTTTTCAAGCGCCTGCTCCTTGGTCGAGCCTTCCGGGCCGGTGACCTCGTATGTCTTGCCATCCGGCGATGTGATCTCGAATGTCGGCATTATTTTTCCCTCACCGTCCATCCGTCATTACTCGTGGGTGTAGCTCCGCGGCTCGGGCCATTTCTCTGCAACCACTTCGTTCCCTTCGGGCCGACAAGAGCATAAAACAGATCAACCGGCAGGCCGGTGCCGACCGTCCATTGCCTCTCCATTCCTTCCAATTGTCCCGCCATCAGTGGTTGCACCGTATCAATCGCTCCGTTGATTTGTTCTGGTGATTTAATTTGCGAAAAGATCGCGCCGGCTGCATCACGCTCATGCGAGGAGCCGGCCCCCGCCACACCAAGAGCTTTGACGATTTCGGGTCCGACAATCTGAGCCGCAGCGGCAATATTAGTCGGGGCTGGTTTACCTGTTTGCGTTGCTATCCATTGCATCAACTGATTAGCCTTTTGTATATTGCCGTTTTTCAACGCATCGCCCAACTCTCTCATTGTTTCAAGGTGATCGACCACGACACCAAGGGAGCGGGTCGTTCGGCCATTCGCACCTGACATAAAATTATTGATGGCCGGCTGCGCCGCTCTATACAACTGCCAATCTTTCGCTCGTTCTTCCGGCGTCTTGCCTTCGTCTCTCATAAGTTCGGTTGCGCGTTTCTGAATTGCTCCGCTTATCATTCCCGCGTATTGGCGCGTCCCGAGATTCGTCGGCATCTTTCCGGTCTTGTTGAATGTTCTCGCCGCCGCGTCGAGCGTATCCTTATCCCATCCGAGATTGTTCATTGCGCGGCTGATGCCGCTTTCCGGTGGCGTGCCCTGTGTCGGCTGAACTCCTGTCGTCGGCGCATCTGTCGCGCCGCCCTCTGGGGTTAGCGCCGCTACTTGCGTCGGCGGCTGCAATCCTGCACCAGGGCCGGGAGCGGCTGGACTTGTATCAATCCCGGTTTTGTGCAGTTCCATCAACTGCTTGACGGTCGCCTGCTGTGCCGGCGGCAGCTTGGCAAATTCCTCCGGGTGGTTCATCCAATACGCGGCCGACTGTTTTGCTTTTACCGCTTGTTCCTCACGCTTCTCTTGCAGCTTGGCCGCCGCCTCTGCGGCTTTTTGCGTGTACTCGAAATTCTTCTCGTAAATCTGCGCAACTAGCGTGTAATTCTTCGCCGCCGCCGCGTCGTACATGATCTGGTCGTGGTACTGCGCCGAGATCAGCTGGATTTGGCTCATTTGCTCGTCGATGTTCATCTTCCGATCGGCAAGCGCGAGGCGGTATTTTTCCATCACTTGCCGGTTGTTCTCGACCGCCGCCTTGGTGTTTTGCTCCCATTCCTTCGCGGCGTTCTCATAAGCCTGCAGGTTGCCGCTCTGCCAACCCTTGAGCGCGCCGGCAAAGGCGCTGAGCGCGGCGCCGCCCGGTGCCCGCGTGAAGCGACCCGCCACCGCGCCGAGCACGGCCATCGCGGACGCAAAGGCCATGGCGTCCTTTTGGTATTCCTTCGCATCAGGTGCGGGCGGCGGCTTCTGCGGTTCCGGCGGTTGCGGCATCGGCGTGGCGTTGATGCTGGCGAGCGCCGACATAGGTTTAAGCATCGCGGCGTTGCGTTGCTCGAGCGCCGCGGCGTCGGCCTGCTGAACGCCCTCCATCTGCTGCCCGTGTCGTTCCAAGTGCGGCGGGAGGGAAGGCGGCCCGCTAGGTGGCGTCGGCGTGGGTTGAGAAATGTCTGTCATAGCACGAACGGCAGCGCCTTGGCCGCCAACCCGAACATCTGCCCAATTGCTGAGAACGAATCGGTCAGTGATTTGCTGTAAGCTTGGTCAAGTTTTAGTTGTGCTTCGCCTGCCGCAATGAGTGCTTGGTTGGCGGCACCCTCGAATTGCAAGCCTTGCCCCGTCAGAGACGCGCCGCCGCTGATCTGGCCTAGACCGAGTTGGATGGTCGTGCGGATTTGCTCCTGTGCCATCGCGTTGATTCGTTCGTCGATGTTGCCGGTGGTTTGGATAAATGCCGTGTCCTGATCCGGGTTGCGGCCCATCGCGGCGTATTCCTGCCGTGCTTTGTTGGTCAGCCCGGTGCCGAATATATTCAGTTGCGACTGCTGTGCGGGGGTGAGCTCGCCACGCTGGGCCATCCGCAGGGCCTCGGTGCCTTGTCCGATCAGCGCTTGCCCCTCGCCTTCCAACAATCGCCCTTCACCTCGCAGACCTGGGACAGAGCTGGTCAAGTCTTGAAATTGCGGCCCCAATGTTCCCGGCCCGCGCGCCAGCATGACGCCGAGGCCCGCGCCGCCGAGCGCGAGCGGTCCAAGCGCGGCCCAATTGAAACCGCCGCCACTCGATCCGCCACCACTCGTGCCGCCGAGTTCGGCCTCGCCTGGATTGGCCCCACCCGCCTCGATCGGGTTGCCTAACACATCGATCATGTCAACCATGACCGTTCCTCACACGTTGGGCTTGCCGAACTGCGAGCCGATGCCAGCAGCCGGCGCGGCTATTTGATCGCCGGTCGGTTGAGCGAGGCCGGCGCCGGGCGCCAGCGCGCCAGCGCTCAGCGGGCTTGGAGCTCCAAGGGAGGGTGTCAGTGCCGCTGGTGGTAAGCCACCAGCGGGAGGCGTGCCACCCGTAGGCATGGTTTCGGGACCTGGCAGGCTTAGTGCCGGACCGGCGTTCTGTGTGGCATCAGACGACGGCGCGAAATTGGCGCCGAACAAGCCACCTTGCGGGTCCATGCCTTCCATCGGAAAGGCGGGAAGTCCGAACGTCTGCTCAAAATTTCCGAACATCAGATCATCCCCAATGCTTGCCGGATCACGGCATGTTCGTCGCGATGGTAACCCATCCAATTCGCAAGGTCATTAGCGTCGTCCAAATTGACCGCCGATAGATCGGTCCCGGTGATCCCGAGCGCCGCGCGCAACAGCGTATGTGAGACGGCGTGCGACTGAACCATGGAGCGGCGGTATTGCCCTGCCGTGAGCAGCGACAGTAAATCGAAATTCGGGATCAGAATCGGCGGCGTCAGCCCCGCAAGCGTCGTCACAAATTGCAAATGCTCACGCGCATGGCCCACGTCCCACATGCCGTAACCGGCAAGATCGCCGAACGTCACTTGATCGGGCTGGAACTGCGGCATTGTGTCATGTCCAGAGAGAGGTTTCTTGATACGACAGGGCCATGTTAGTTAGTGTGAATCCAAGTTGCGTTCCGGTCATCGTCATTCCCAGATATTTTCCTGATCCCCCAATGCCCGACGCGCCGCCGATCGTTTGGAAACCGGCCACCAAATTATAACTCTTGCTGGTGGAGCCGTTTTCGGTATCGTATGTCACCGTTACGCTGCCGGTGCCGGATGCGAGCGTTACCGCAATGCCGCCAGCATCAATTTTTTTCCGTTGCACCGCATTGCCATGATGCGTCAGAGAGCTTTGCACCTTGAACGTCACGGCCTTGGTCGGATCGCCCAAGATTTGGGTGATATCGCTGCCTACTGCTTGGCCGCCGGATTTCAAAACGGAACTGGAAAATGTCTCGATCTGTCCGCTTGCCAGCGTCGAGACGGTGGCAATCGCAGCAATCGAATTGCCTTGATTAATCACGAACCATTTCTTGCCGTTGAACGTCAGCAGGATCGTTCGCGAGCTCGCCAGCGGGTCTTTGTAGACAACCAAAAACATGATGTTGTGGATGTTGTTGATGTCGGCGAGTGCGGCCTGCGGCGATTGGCTGAAATCGATCAGTTTGAAAATGCCGTCCAGGTCGTCGCTGATCTTCTGCACGCTCGATCCGAACACCGCATAGACGCCGTTGGTGTTGGCAAACATGAACACGCGGTTGAACGAGCCGCACGAGCGCGGATAGATCGTGCCCTGATCGGACGACAGGGTAAGAATGGTGAATAGCGTCACATTGCCGGCGGCGTTGAGCGAGATGTTCCCGATCTGCTTGACCGACTGATCGCCCATGATGAAAAGATAGTTGTTGAAGTTGCGCAACGCCGTTATCGAATGCACCAAGTCGGCGTCGGAAATCGTGAGCGAGCCGGACGCAAAGGCCGGATTGAAATCCGCAAATCCGATCGTCGAGGTGTATTGCAGCAATTGCCCCCCGCCAAGCCACACCCGGCCCTGAAACACCGCGATCGTGGTTCCCTTCGGCACAAACGGCCATATAATTCCTGCTGCCGCCGCCCCGCTGCCGGTCCCGATGATGACGCTAGGCGTAGCGGTGTAGCCCGCACCCACGGTGTCGAGCACGAGAGAAATGACCGACCCGGCCGCGATCGTGGCGTGTGCTGTAGCTGGTGTAGTCGCGCCACCTCCGCTGATCGTCACGGTGGGCGGGGCAATATATCCACCGCCACTGGCATCAAGCACGATGCTCGCCACCGTCTCGGTTCCTAAAAACACGTTGAACGACGGCGCCGCCCCGCCGGTGGTCGATAGGGTACAGGTCGGCGTTGACGTGTAAGAACCTCCGGCCGTTAGATTTACGCTACTGACCGTGTTGAGGCCAAAGCCTCCACCAGGAACCACCGTGGCGGTTCCCGACGCCCCGGCGCCGCCGCCCCCGGAAAAGGTCAACGCATATGTTCCTGGAGCAGGCGTCACGAATCCGCCGGGGTTGGCGATGGTAACGGCGGCGACAGGAAACCCGGACATGGTGACGTGACCCGCCGCGCCCGCGCCGACGCCGGTTCCGAAAGAGACGGTGATCGAATCCCCGACTTTATAGCCTACACCTGGGTTGGTGAGATTGACGGCGACCACGCTGCCGCCGGACAAAACTGCAACCGCAGTCGCGCCGGTGCCGGAACCGCCAGAGATTGTCACGGGCGGCGGCGATGAATATCCGCTCCCGCCTGCGGACACACCGAAAAACGGCGCCACGCCTCCCTGCTTTACAAACACCGTTCCGTCCCAGGTGCAATAGCCCGCGACCGAATCGTTAATCACGACGCGGCTGGCTTGCCACGTCGTCAGATCCGGTGCGCCGCTAAACGTGCCGTCAGGCGCAAACTGATTAGCCACGCCGGTTGCGATGTTGATACCGAAGGCGGCGCCCGATGTGGTGAACGCGATCAAATAATCCACGCTGCCGATCGCAGCATAGAACATTGACAAGACGACTTTGCCGATATTCGCGATGAGCGGGGCGAGCGGCCCCGGCACCGTGGTCAGATTGTTGGGCGCGATCGGCTGCAGGTTTTCGAGCCACGCCAGTTCTTTTTCACTGAGCGCCTGCCGGACGCTCTGGGTGTTCATCTTCTCGAAGTTCTCGAAGACGATGAACTTTTGGGCGGCTCGTTGGGCTGCGCCTGGCGCTGGCATCGGTCAATCCTTTATGTAGCCCTTGCCGTGGCGCAATTCCCTGATGTCATTCTCAATCCTCAGAATGCGATTATCCTGAACGGCGACTCGCGTGAGCACTTCGGTCAATTGCTTGAATGCCTCGTTCAGCGCATCCTGCCGTAGTTGTATTATTTTCATGTCGTGACGGATGATGCGTATATCTGCCTTCATCATTGCAATGAAAATCACCGCGCCCAAAATGTACGCTACTACTTGCGCAATCTGCAGGGCGCTCGAGAGATCCATCGCAGCTACCTCGACACGCGGCGCTGGAACGTCCGATGGTACGGATTCGGGATGCGCGTGCCGCCCGCACCGATGATGATCTTGGGCACGCGCGACGAATAGATTTTGAAATAATGGTCCGCCTGATCGAAGTTTTGCAGCTTCGACAGGCACAGCATTGCCGCGTAGTATTGCACCGCGTCCGACCACGGCGGAATGACTTGGGTATCGTTTTCTCCGGGATTGACCAGCGGCAGCGGCAACGCGAGCACGTCCCATTCCGACACATACGCCTGATCGGGCGGCGGCTGAATGAGCACCACGCCGGATTGCTCGTGGATGGTCCAGATCAGCGCGCGCTGATTGAACGTGAGCAGCGAGCGCATGTATGCCTGGAACAGCGTGAAGCCGCGGAACTTGAGCATGTAGCGCTGGTTGCCCCAGATGTAGGAAATCGAGATCACGTTGAACACGTTGTTGAACATGATCGCGGTGGCGGTCGCGCCGGTCCCGCCCCCGGTGTCAGCAATGGTGACAGCGGGAGGGCCGGCGGGGGGTCCGGGCGGGACGACGGCGCTCGGCAACGCCGGCACATAGCCCTGCCCCCACGCGGTCATGTTGATTGCTGTGATGACGCCGCTGGTGATGACCGGGACGCCGGTCGCGCGCACGCTGCCCGTAGGTCCGGCCGCAAAGGTCACCGTCGTTGCCGCGGTGTAGCCGGACCCTCCCGCTGTCACATTGGCGCCGACCACTTGGCCGTTGTTGCCGTTGGCACCGAGCAGCGGATAGGCTTCCGTGTTCTGGATCACGGAAACCGGGCTGTAGACCGTGGAAAATGGCGCGTTGGTGGGCGGCGCGATGTAGAGCGCCCGCACGCAATGGAAGTCGAGCGCGACGGCGGTACGCGCGTTGTTGATCGCGTTGGTTAGTTCCGATTGGCTGAAATCGGCGTTGGTCTGGTCATGGACCAGGAATTGAACCTGCGTGATATAGTCCGAGAGCAGCATTCATCACGACGATCTGACCTTGGCGGGTTTCAGCGACGGCAATTCGTCATCCCCGATTGCGGGCGGCTGCGGATCGGCCGGGATCGGCGCGTCGGGATCGGGCTTTTCCTCGACCATCTTGTAGACGACGGACTGGACATCGATCTTCGCAAACAGCCGCTCGGCGAGCGTCTTTCCCGTCTCGTCACGCACCAGATGCGCGGGCGTATTCCAGCCCTGCCGCTTGCAGACATGCCTGAACATCACATCGGCCGGAACGCCGTAGGCGTAGCCGAAGAAATGCGCGGCCATGTCGAGCGGCAGATTCTCCGACTTGCCGGGCAGGATGGTGACCGGCACGCCGTCGTGGCGATCGTTGAACGGTACGTCGAGATGGTTGGTCACCCGCACGTAATGAATGCGGAACTTCTCGGCGGCCCCGGCTTCCATCGGCTCCATGCTCACGACTCCAGGATGGTCAGAATGCCGCCCGCTGCGCCCGCGATGCCGTTCCAGGCGCAAGTGCAGTTCAGGTTGTCGATGATGAACTTGTCGCCGGGTTGCATGGTGATCGACCCGGCGCCGTTGATGACCGCGACCGAGGCGGCAAAGCCGGTGTAGACGCCAAACACACCGGAATTGAGCGCCACGGGGCAGATCGCAATCGCAATGCCGACCGAGGCATTGACGAAGATCAGCCCCGTGCGCGACGGGTTGGACGGCAGGACCGGCCCCGAGGTCACGTTGACCGTAGTGCCCCAAGCAACCGGAAGCAAAGCGCCTGTAGCCATCGGAGCGCGTCCTTACGTCAGAGCGGCCATTCCGCCCAAATCAGCGTTTGGTTGCAGGCCGCCGTCTGCGCGGCAAATGCCGCAACCGTGGCGATCGTGCCGGGACCGAGGACTGTGGTGCCGTTGAAGTCGTAGTTGAACGGCCCTTGTTGATTGCTCGTCACGGCGCCGGGGGCCCAGAGCATCGGCCCCTGCCACATATTCGTGGCCATGGTGTTGACCAGCGTCGCGGCCGAATACATGCCCGCCTTGTTGCTTGCGACGGGCGCCACGCTGGCGCCGCCCCAGAGTGCCGGACGCACGGCAAGTGCGGTCAATGTGCCTGGCACCGCATTGGCGCCACCGACTGCCGTCTGAATCCAGAGCGCGATCGACCCGACCACAAAGACGGTGGTCGTGTTGGCCCACGAATACCGGACGAGTTCGCAGTTGACGCCCGAACCAAGCGGGTTCCAGATCGTGAACGTGGAAACGAGGTTGGTGGCTTGGACCGGGATCACCGTGCCGGCGACAAGGGTACTCGATATGAACAGGTTGCCGTAATAGGCCGCCGAGTAGAAATCACCGTGCAGCTTGGTGTTGATGAGTTCTCCCTGCTTGCCTTGCGGTGCGGCCACGTTACCGCTTTGCGACGTGGCACTGGTTCCAGAGGTGACCTGGCCAAACATAACGGGCATCTTACTTCTCCGTAGTTACCGGCCGAGACGCGCCGGATCAATTGCCGGGGATAACCGGCGGGACGATGCCAAGCTCGAAAGCTTGGTCGTTGCGAATGATGCGCAGCTCGTCTTGCTGAGAGCCGGGCGCTTGTTGCTGCAAAAGGCTCGAGATCACGCGAAGCTCAACCGTTTGGAGCGTGTCAGCGCCTTGACCGGCGAGAGCGGCGCTGCCGCCGGGGACATAACTGGTCATTGGGTTTCCTTCACGATGGGCTCGAATACGACACCGCCACTGCCGCCGGCCGGGTTAGTCGCTTCCTGAGTCGATTGTCCGGCATTCATGGCGGCATCCAACGCGGCGAGAAACACATGGGCCTGCAACTCATGCCCCGACCCGCCGAATTCCGAGCCCCTTTGATTGGCTTCCCGGATTGCGGCCAGCACGGCGTTGTAGCGGCTGTCATCCATCATCACTGCACCCGCGGCTGGAGGATCGATGTGTCATTGATGCCGCCGACGACGGCCGTCCCGGTGGCCTGCGTCGCCGCGATGGCCGATGTATTGATCACGGCCACGGTCGGAACCTTTTGCAGGCCGAACCCGGCATCTTCGATGACGAAGGTCGCGACCGCACCGCCGGTCACCGTGGTCACGCCGCGGGCCGGGCGGGGCAGGAATACACCGTTGTTGGTGGATGCCGCGACCAAGCCAAGCGAGCTCTCCCAAATCGGCGTCGCGCCCGATCCATAACCCGTGCCGCCCGCGCCGAGCGTGACGCCGGTGACCGAAAACGACATGATCGCGGTAGCCGCCACGCCACCGGCCAATCCGCCGCCGGTGATCGACACTGTGGGAATGGTGGTCCCGGTATAGCCCGTGCCGTAATTGACCACGACGATGCCGGTGAGCGTGCCCGATCCGGTGAGCGCGTTCGGCGTCAGTTGTGCGCCGGTCGCGCCGGTGTTCTGATTGCCGGGGACGGCATTGCCGGGGAACACGAGGCCGGGCGCGGGCGAAGCGCCAGCCGCGAACGAGCCGGACGCGCCGCCGGCATAGAGCCCGAATTGCGGGATGATCCAGAAATTCGGCGACGCGGCATAGCCGGCGCCGACGTTGATCATGGTGATGGCCGTGATCGCACCGGCCGCGCTGATCGTGGCAACCGCGGTGGCCTGCACGCCGCCGGGGGGCGGCGGATCGATCACGATCAGCGGCGGCACCAGGAAGCCCGACCCGCCGGCCGCGATGGTCGGCGCCTGCACCGAGCCGCCGACGATCGGATAGGCGGTCGCGGTGACACCCGCGGCCGGGCCGGTGAACACCACCGTCGCGCCGGTCGCCGTCGCGCCGATGCCGTTGGTGCCGCCAGATCCCGCATTGGTGATAGAGGCTCCCGTCACCACGCCGGACAGGTTGATCAGGCGGTAATTGAAACCATCGCTGGAAACCAACTGGCTTTGCACGGTCGGTTCCTGCACCCCGCGCCAAACCTGGTCGATCGGATCAAACCATTGCAGGCAAGTGACCGTCCCGGTGTTGCACACCCACTCGCCGGCCGGCAGATAGAACGTGCCGCCAGGCGGCAACGTGATGACGCCGCCACCCTCGGATACCTGAGCGGTCGGGAACGGAAATGCGCCGCCGATGCGAGCCATGGTCGGGCCTCAGATGTTCAGGAAAGCCAAGCCGTCGAACTTGCCGTGGGCCTTGCACTTCACGTCGACAAGCTCGAGGAGCGACAGAATCGCGCCGATGTAACCGAGCTGGTTGTTCGGCAGCGTCGATTCAAATCCGGTGAAGCTGAATGCCGCCCGCTCATGCAGGTAGAGCGACAGGTAATTGGTGTTGATCAGGTAGAGCACGCCCTCCGGGCAGTACGGATCGGCGTAGAACGGCACGCCGGCCACGTCGAGCGCGCGGAACAGCGCCTCGGCTTTCTTGTCGGCGCCGAACGCATTGCCCGGCGTGATGTTGTAGCGTTCCTGCGACGTGAAATCCTGCGCCAGCAACGTCCAGGTGCCGAATCCCATGATGCCGATGGTCGGCATCTCGCCGGTAGTCTTGGACACCTGCGAGATGAATTGCAGCATCAGGTTGCGGGTCGGCGTGACGGCGCCGCCGCCGTGGACGTAGGTCGATTTCCAGAACGGGTTGGCGGTGCGCGACACGCCGCCGTAGCTGACTGCAAACGTTCCGTCGTCGATGGCGGCCGGCAGACCGATCATCTGCTGATTGTTGGCGACGTTGTTGTAAAGCGCCGTTGCAAACGTATCGATAGTGACGTTGGTCGAATCGTTCATGCGCGCCTCGATCAGCGGCACGACCGAATAATCGAGTTGCACCAGCCCCTCCATGCCGAGGAACGGAATCGTCGAGATGAAGGCTTTCAGGTTGAACTCGGCGTTCTGGATACCGGGCTGGACGCCGGGCTGCTGGAACGAGCCGGAATAATCGACCCACTGGCCGGACACCATGGGCGTGCCTTGCAGCGGCGCCGTGATCGGCGAGAGGCCGCCGGATGCGACTTGTGCCGATGACAGCAGCGCCGCCATCAACGGCGCTGATTTCCACAGTTGCACGTACACGCGCGGCATGAAGGCGCGGCGCACGACAGCCGATAGCTCACTTGCGATGGCGCCGGAGGCCGGAACGATTCCACTGCCAAATTGCGGCATAACAGCCCCCTATCAGCGCTTGCGCATGAACTCGGTGATGACGGTGTGGGCGGCGTCGCGGCTGGCCTTGACCGGATCGGCGCCGAACTTGCTCCACTCCGGGAATTCCCAGGTCGAGCCGTGCTGTACGGGCGGTTCGTTTCCGGGGGTGGGATCGATCGGCGGCAGGGTCGCGGCGTAGAGCGTGGCGCCGTCGTCGTAATCGGTGATGCCCTTGCTTTGCATCAACGCCTCGATCTTCTTGATATCGTCCTCGGCATATTTGCGGCCCGAACCGTCGGGGCCGCCGGTGAGCAGCGCGGCGCGACGTTCGTTCATGCGCGCGACAATGGCGTCTTGCTGGCGCTTCAATTCTTTCTCTTCCTGATCGCGCGTGAACTTCTCGAACCTGTCCTCGACCTCCACATCCGAGAACGCTGCGGCGTGCGGCGATTCCGGCTTGGCTTTCTTGATCGCCGCCGCAATCGTCTTACGGGTTTCCTTGTTGTGGGTCAGTTCGTGCAACAGGTCGCCGAGCTCGGCGGCTGTTGCCATCGGGAGTCCGCGCTTGCTGAGTTGCGTGTCGGTCATGGCGCGTCACCGGATCAGATCGGCTTGCCCTTCTGTGCGGTCGGGCCGCCGCGTTCCAAGGTCATGCCGCCGGTCTTGTTGCGCTGGCCGGTCGGGTCGGTGAGCTTCGATGGTCCCGTGAAGCCACCGAGGTTGGTATAGGTCGGCGGGTTGCGGAAGATGCCATCTTCCATCGTGCGCTTGCCGAGATTTCCCGTGCGCACTTTAGGGCGAAGAAAGTCTGTCATGCTGGTGGTCCTCCGGGTGGAGCGCCGGCATCCATGCCGGGCGGTGGTGTGTTGTTGGAAGTCAGGCCAGGCGGCGGGGCCGCGCTAAGCGGCCCCTGCTTGGCGGCCTGCGCCATGGTGGCAAGGCCCGCCGGCACCATGTTGGAGCCTTCCGCCTTGCCGAAGATCGGATTGAGCGAGGAGATTGCGCGTAGCAGCGCTTGCTGTTCCTTCGATCCCGCCTCGAATGCCATGCTGGCAACGAGCAGCGCGGGAATGACCGCCTTCACCTGTTGCGTGGCCGCCGCCTTGTTACCGGCGCCGCCACCGGGCGAGAGCATCGGCGAGCCGCCCGGACCGCCGGGGCCGCCGATCGGTGACTTCGGCACAACGGGAGGCGCGGCGGAAGCCCCAGGAGGTCCCGGCGGTGGCGCGAGCGGCGAAGTGGGATCGGGCATAGACGCTACGGATTTTCATACCGCTGCATTCTAGCCCGCCGACTTGATACCCCCATTGCCCGCTTGCCGTCAAGTTTACCAAAACAAACACCCCCGCGTATTGCCCACGCGGGGGTGCCTGTGTGGTGTGACGCTGGGCTAGCGAAAACTCGTCACACCTTTACTTCCGGCGTCCACGACGCCGGCCGCGCTTGTGTCGACGCTTCGCCATGACGGGCCTCCTTTCCTGGTTTGGATTGGCGGGCGCTACCGTGTACGACGGCCGCCCATGATCTTGCCCTTACAGAACTGAGATTATCCGGGCGCCGCGCCCGCGGCAAGTCCGTTGCTTCGCTTACCGCGCGGATGCGGTTCCGCGATACCCATCTGTGCGCGCATTGCCGCCGCCTTGGCCTGTTTCTTCTGCCGCGTGCGCAGCGCGTGAATCAAATTGTCCCGGTTCGGCGGATTGAGCATACGGATGAAACCCTCCTGGTCGATTGCCTGCGCCTTGTACAGCGCCCCCGCCATTTCCTTGGTGTCGTCGGCGAACAGAGGCGAGTGCGAATGACCGGCAACACGCAACGCGTATTCGCCGACCATGTTGTGATAGTAGAACGGGTTGCCGGGCTTGCCGTCTTCCTGCGGATCGGGCGTGATCGGCTCGGCGTTGTTTCTCATATTGAGCTTGAACGCGAGGTCACCCATGCGAACTAACGGAGCCTCGAGACGAATGGCGGCTTTCTTGATGCGCCCCGAGCCGGTGGTGGCCAATTGCTTGGCGTGCCCACGGCTTCGCACGCCGGCCTCGCCCTTGCCTTCGATGGTTTCGGTCAGCCCGGACGCTTCGATGAACAGCTTTCCGATCGACATATAGTCCGCGAAGATGTCGTCTGGCATTTCGGGGTAGAGTTCCTTGATCGACGCTTGCGGGAGCTGGTCCATAACCCAGGTGTCGGCGCCGCCGAACGCTTCCATCTTCTCGTCCGACAATCCCATGAACCCAGAGCCGACGCGCGGCGGATACGCCTGCCGATCGAGTATGTCGTGGATTTGCCGCAGCCGCTCGTTCGACCATTCCTGCAGCGGGATCAGCGATTCGATGTGCGCCTTGCCCCAAAAATATTCATAGATGTTATACGGCCGCACCTGAATGAACGGGTGCTCGCGCGGGAAGAACGGATTGCATTCGGTATTGTAGAACGGCTCTTGTTGCGCTTTCTGCGGCTTGAATCCGCCGGCCCGCTTTAGCACGTCGATGGTCTTTTTGCTGTCGGCAATGATGATGTCAGGATCGACGACCCAGAACACGCGGTAATCGTTGCAGGCGTCGTCCCAGACATAAAGCTCATGGAACACCACCAACGGCCGATCGACTTTGGCGTGATAGGACGGCCGCGCGATGTAGGACGGGTTGACCGATCCGGTGACGTTGCCGCTCAGGTTCTCGCCCGAGGTGGAGGCGATGATCATGCGCGTGATCAGTTCGGGAAACGGCGACTCGAACGGCGTGTTAACGACATTCAGCTCCGGGATCTTGTCGGACAGGCCGGCGCGGATGAGCCGCTGGCAGGCGTTGTCATAGTCGATGTGATAGCTGTGGACGAAAGCGGGCTGCGATTCCAGCTCGGTGATCTCCTCGCTGAACACGCCGAATTTCCACGGCTCAATCAGGTTGCACGTAGCGTCCTGATGCGCGTCGGACCATCCCATTTTCAGGATCATGGTGTCGAAGATCAGCGCGCCGATGATGGCGTCGCCGAAGAAATCGAACAGCCCGGCGTCGCGGAAATCGTTGTTGAAGCTGTCTTCCGCCGCCATGAACTGCTTGACCAGCGCGTCCTCGGAATTGAGCGCCGCGCTCAATGAAAACTGCGCATGGTCGGACGAGTAGAGGAACGACGCCACCAGATCGAGGTGCGATTCGATCCGGTTGTAGATGATGTCCTGGTCCGCCGCGGTGCCGAACAGGAAGAATTGCCGGCGGCGGTCGTAGAGGTCTTTGCGGTCTTTCTTGGAATTGAGGCAAATGTCGATGATCCAGCGCACGTGCTCAGCAAGCCTGGTAGGACCATTGGGGATGATCATGGCGTTTTCCAATTTGGTCCGGTCGTGGTGATAGTTACCTTTTGATCAAGTCCCTTTCGGACTAGTAGCTCTTGGGCAACTCGCACAGCTTCCGCGAGCGCCACACAGACGATATCCTTGATTATTTCGTCGTGACTCATGTTCCCGGCATGGACGAACAGTCGCAAGCTTTCTTCAACATACCGTTGCCCACACAAGGCATCATATTGCCCAGCACTCATTCCGGCTGGCCTTGGCGGCCGTCCTCGCTTGGCGGGATCGTTGGGGATGATCATGATCTGAACATTCGCCACGCACCAAAAACTGCCTCACGTCGAGACAATCCAGCAGCGCGCCAGCCTACATAGCTGTTATAAAATCGCAGATACCATGGACGGCGGCGCAAAATCATGGCCTTGGCCTATGCGTGGCTTCAACGGCGGTATTGCTGCGCACATTGGGAAACACGCCGGACGGTGCGAGCTTGTTGCCGATGCCCACCTTGGCCTTGAAATCGACGCGGCTGGTGGTCGGCACGCACACCGCGCCATTGGCCGGATTGACGGGGGCGGTGAAGCCGGGCGCGAAGGTATGGACGGGTCCGGGCGCCGAATCGGGGGCAGCGGGCGGGCGTTTGGCGGCTTCGCCGCGGCGGGCCGACGCCATGTCGTTCATGCGGAACACGTCGGCGAGCGCGCGCAATTCGGCATCGCACGACTTGGCGGTGCCGGCGAGATGGCCGCCGCCCGGTATCCACTCGACGCGCACGCAGCGGCAGGCCGGACATTCGGGGTTTGCTTCCCAAGCGTCGAAGCTCTTGCCGCAACGGCCATTCATGCACCGCCAAGTGCGGATGATCTCGGCCATGGCGGAAAATAGTGGCTCTGGGGTGTGCGCGTCAACTACGGTGGAAACTTGGGAGCGTAATTCGGAATCGAGATTTGGTCAGAGGAACTCAAGCCAGAAAACGCTAGACAAATGCCGAAACGTCCCTTTGCGACGAACTTACGCCCATCTGGTGTTTGAACGACTTGAAAATAAGTTTCGGACCGCTCAATTTCATTGAGGTCTAGGTCCGACACCTTCGGCAAAAAACGGTCCTGCTTGCTTGTCATCTCTCGCCTCTCAGAGCGAAATTCCCGCCATCGGCAGCACCTTGAAAAAGATCACGTAGAGCGCGACCAGGAAAATGATGACTTGCACAATCTGAGTGATAAGCGGGTCGGGCGAAAACCGCACCGCGATCAGCCACGCCACGATCAGTACCGCGACGATGACGATGATCTGGAAAAATCCTTGTCCGTGCATGGGCGTCGTCCCTATGGCGCAACCGTGATATTCATCCGTTTCAGGTAAGAAGTGATAACCCGCTCGATCGGTTCCGTGCCGCCCTTCTCCTCGATCCGGGCCGCGTTGGCAAGCGACATGCCGATGCCTTTCACGCGCGGCTGAACCCAGGTGTTCCACGCTTGGTAGGCCAGCGCCGCCCCCATCACGCGGTCGTCCTTGCTGCGCCCCTCGGCGCCGATGTGGCCGGCGTCGTTGACGATGCGCCGGCACTCCTCGAGCAGCGGCACCGAGCGCGGGATCATGCGGCCCAGCTCGATACCGTTCTTCATCTGGTTCATGGCGCGGCGCTTCAATTCCTCCGTCGATTTCCAGTGGTACAGCAATTCCCCGCCGCCCGGATTGTCCATGCGCCGGTAGAAATAATGCCGCATGTGGGCGAGGATGTTGCGGATATCCGGGCTCTCGTCATTGGGACGGATTTCGCTCGCCAGGCGGCGGACTTTTTCCAATTCGTCGAACACCGCCTGTCCCGGCCCGTTCATTTCCAGGATCGGCATCAGGAAGGTCAGGCCATAGAAGCCGGCGAGATGGGCGAGCACCCACGCGCATTGATAGGTGGATGGATTGCTGGAGGCGTATTCGGCGACCTGCACCATACAGTCCGAGTAGCAGCGCCAGATCGATATAACCGAGCGGTCGGCGTCGTCGCTGGTGCCGTAGGCCGGATCACAGCCGAGCGCGTAATAGCCGAACCGGCTGGGCGGCTCCCATATCCGCAACTCGGCGCGCGGGTCCTTGACCTGGACAACGTGCGTCTCCTCGAATTTCATGCCGAGCTTGTAGCGGAACGTCTGGAATGCGTGTTTCTTGGCCACCCGCAGGCATTCCGTCATCGCCTCGACGGTGAAGAACTTGGAGCCGGTGGCCTGGAACGCATCCGATTCGGTCCACGGATATTCCTGGTCCATCATCGACTGGTCGTTGTCCTTCTCGGCCGCCAAGTGCCAGCGATACCATGCGATCTGCTGCAGCGAGATTTCAAATTGATACTGCTCGCGCACCTCGCGCACGCGCTTGCGCTCCAGCGGCGACAGCGCCGACTTGATGCCGTCCGGCATGTAGTGCGCAAAGAACGGATGGCTTACCGGGATCTGGTTGCGCTCGTCCCGCCACCAGCCGATGAAGATCGCGCATTTCGTCGGGTCGGTTTTCGTGACCTCCCACATGTCCCAAAAGTGATTAAAGCCGTTGGCGGTGGTTTCGTAGATTTGAAGACGATGCGGATATAGCGATGATGTTTGTGAGCGAAACTCGGCGAGATCGTCTCCGTTGCCATAGAAAGCGCATTCCGTTGCGTGGACGAAATTAGCTGCTCCACCTCGTCCCAGACCCCCTTTGCGAATTTCCGAAGTACCGGCGATGAGATATCGAAACTTCGAGGAGTTTTTGAGGATGAGTAGGTTACGGTTATGTCGGACATAACTGATACGATACTTGGTCGGCGTTTCCGCAAAAAATACCTCGACAGTCGCCCGGAAATCATCTCTCGCCTCCTCCTTGTGGGTGATGAACACGCCGAGCAGCCCGCGGTGCTCGAATGCCCAGAACATATCAAGCGCTAGGAAGAAGGACGATATTCCTAGCTGGCGGGCCTTGAGGATCACGAACGTCGTGATGCCGCGCGCCAGCCCGTCCACGATCTCGTTGAGCAGGTAGCGCTGCGAGCCGAGCAGCTTGAACGGAACCAGGCCGAAGTCCTTGCTTTGCACCTTGAGCTTGGACAGGAATTTCAGGAACCGCTCGGTCGGGAACGGCGCGACGCCGACATATTCGAGCTTGAAGGCGTCGGCGTTTTCCTCGAGGCGGAAGTCGGTCATGCGCGTAACGGAATAAGTTCAGGCGGACGGAATGGTGGGAAGATGTGCCGCTCCAATTGCGCAATCCGCGTGCCGTCTTCCATTTCATCAACACATGTCAAATCGACTTGGCCAATACCGACAGGCGAATCCAGGGAAAGCGTGAACGTATCCTGCGAGCGTAAAAACAAACTATAATATGGGTGGCCCAGCCAATGCAGAAATGAGCGCGTGTTCAATACGGCGTGATAAAAAGTCTGACCGCGCGTCTGTAATTCCAGGGTTGCCGCTGCGTCCGGTCCCATATAGGGCAAAAATCCGGCCGTTAATTCCTGAATCTCCCGGAAGCGATAGCGCGCCACCGCTTGTACTGGCGTTGCTCGCGGAAGCAATAGATTTGGGACATCAAACGCGGCCGTCGCTAGTGCGGCGCTTGATCCGAATACAAACGAACGGCGGGTCAACTCAGTCATTGCGGCCTTGGCGTGCTGCAATTCGGACAGTAGGCCCAATCATCTTGAAGGCCATAGCTACACTCGCTGCACTGGAGGCGCCGCAGATGCGACGCGCAGATATATTTCTTGTTTGCCAACGCGCCGTCATAATCATCAAAAGGGTTGATCGGTGACATTATCAACATGTCGCCTTCGTTGTAGCCAACGAGATAAAGTATCTCGCCATCAACATCAATTGTGGTCTCAAGTGGAAATTCTGCTGCCAGTTTGCGCACACATTCGGGCCTTGTGGACAACCAGTCGTCCCAGAGACTCATGCCGCCACCTTCGGATGTTTGCGCGGCCGTCCCCCGATTCTCCCTCTTGCCCGCGCCGCCGCCAGCCCGGCCAAGGTGCGCTCCCGGATCACGCTGCGCTCGAACTCGGCGAACGCCCCCATGATGTGAAACATCAGCGAGCCGGCCGCCGTCGTGGTGTCGATCGAGTCGTTGAGCGACTTGAAGCCGATGCCGCGGGTCTTAAGCTCGTTCACGATCTCGATCAGATGCACCAGCGAGCGGCCGGCGCGATCGAGCTTCCACACCACGAACACATCACCCGCGCGGCAATAGGCCAGCGCCTTCGCCAGCGCCACCCGCGCCCGGTCGCCGCCGCTGGCGTGCTCGGTGAAGATCTTGTCGCAGCCAGCGCCGCGCAGCGCATCGGTCTGCAGGTCGAGGTTCTGATCCTGCGTGGAGCAGCGCGCATAGCCGATCTGGGTCATGACAGCGCCGCCTGCAGTGCGCGGCGCATTGCATCGCGATAGGACGAGCCGCACCCAAATGTCCGCACTGCTCGATCAACCATCTCGTCGGTGATTTGCACCGGACGAGACCTCGTGAGGACGTAGCCCTCTGCATCACAAAGCAAGACCGGACTTCCTGAACTAATGGCGCGCTCGTAGAAACCATCATCAGCCTGCGTGCCACCTAAAACTCTGCCCTGCGCTAAAGCCATCTGAACCTCCATCTGAATAACGTACCTTATTCCGCCGCGCTCGCAATGTCAACTACCGGTTATCACTGGCAGGCCAATAACCCATAACCTACGTCCGAAACTGACGTACCCCTGTGCGCCGCGGCGAACCGGCCCGAAATGCTCAGCAAAGCCCAATCTGGCGCCATCGCACTCGGCTAGCTCACGATCATGCGCCGGGGCCCAGCCCGAAATCCGCGTGGCTGTAGGACAACTCGCGTCGCAAGCAGGCCAGATTTTTTCCGGGGGGTGGACCAAGTGGGGGGCGCCTCGATCGGCCACCGCAGGCCCCATCGATCGAGCGGCACCCGCGCGCGCCTGATCGCCCTCGGGAAGCCATGGGCGGGGAAACCGCAATGAAGTCAACCACCTGGATCACTTCGGAAAACGACCCGTTTTTGCCCACCACAAGATATAGTGGGTCAAATCGTCGAGATTTCGAGGAAAATCGCGCTCCGGACAGCGCGGCCGCGCCTAAAACACGCCGGTTGTTGCACGTTGCACAATGTCACGACTTAGGACACGGCTCAGTTCGGCACGTGATCTAATTCCTAATGGCTGGCCGTTTGCGATGCGAAACACATGCTCACGCCGAAGGCCAGCGGCGTCTGCAATACCTTGAATAGTGAGGGCTCGGCGTCCTTGCCGCGCTGCCGCTGGGCTGTGCCGGATCAAGCGCAACTGCCGGACGATCTCGGCGTCAGAGAGCATCAGAGTTTGCCGTCTTTCCGCATTTGAGCTTCAACGGCTGACCGCTCGGCCGCTGAAAGTCGTCGGCCGCGATTGGCTGGACCGAATGTGCTACCTTTGAACGCTCTAATGTGGCTCGTTTGCAGGCCACCCAAGCCTTTAAGTTCGCGGCCAAAATCTTCTATCCGCGTAAACCGTTTCTCAATCCAAGGCGGTGGAACGGTCGTCGGCATGGCCGGCCTCCGTCTGTGTGGCGCTGTGGCTGAATCGCGGCTACGCGCGTCACCCAAAAAATTAGTTACGTCAAGTATTGTGGATTATCAATCACTTAAAACGGGGGTGTTATGGAACATTTTAGATAGTTTCCGATGTAACTATCTGCGGCCCCTCCCGAAAGCTTGCGAAGTGCCAACCTGAGGTTTTAGGCCGCGAACGGGAACGGCCGAAGGCGCTTGCCGCGGACAGACAACCCTAACCTCCCGCTTGCCGACCGTCAACTGTTGCGTTATGCCTAAATCATGCGAACGCACAAACACACAATTTGGACCTCGGATTACGAGCGATTCGAGATCGTTTTTGAGGATCATAAGCCGGTTGGTGTAACTCGGTGTGAGGTCGTATGGAGTGATGGTCGCACGAAGACTGCCTCAACCATGATGAGCATCCGCGTCCAAAAGATCATCAAGGCCGCCGAACGTGAAATCTGGGGCGAGCGTTAATGCCCAAGCGCCGCCCGATGGAGTTCCTGCGCCGACTCGGTCGCCGGATGCGAGCACGGCGGCTGCATCTGCATCGCACCCGCGGCATGGTAGCGTCGGGTGCCGAGATATCGGTGACACAGCTTGCACAATACGAATCCGGCGCGGGTCATCCGCCAGCCGCCACGCTGCATCGCATTGCGCGCACTCTCGGCATGTCGTCGTCGGCGCTGCTCGGGGAAACTCTCGGCGACAACGCCGAACAGCTTGACGCGTTGGTGAAATTCCATGCCGATCCGGTGATCGGCGCGGTGCTGGAGCACATGCGGGACATGACTGCGGAACAGCGGCAATCGCTGCAACTGATCGCGGCGGCGTTTGCCAGGAAGGCGCGGACGCAAGTCGTTGAGCGAGTGGAGGTAATGACGTGACACTGAGCAAGCCGCAGAAAGACGCTCTTAAGGTTCTTGCCCATGCGTTTGGCTGGGATCGGCGGCCGATCAAGGAAGTGCAAATCATCATGTGGGCTGCGTTCCATTACTACGTGATACGACTAGGGTGCGAAGAATGACCCCGCCCTCACAGTGGAACAAGCCGGCACGGTCGCAGCAATCGTGCGGCAATTGCAATGCCTATCTGCCCAACAAGGCGAGCAACCCGAGAGCCGGGCAGCCGCGACAGGGCTGGTGCCGCGCTGCGCCGCCGATGCTGATGCAAGGCATGGCCCCGGCGCCCGGCTCGATCATGTCGGCGAGTGGGCCGCAGATGGTGCCAGTGCTGCAGGGCATGTGGCCGCCCACCAACGAAGACGCCTGGTGCCGAGCATGGGAGAGCGACGATGACGGACAACCAACAGCCTCTTAGCGGCCAGCAAGTGCAGGCGATGCAGAAGCAACTCGGCGAGGCGTTGCAGACCGCGATCAAAAACATGGAATTGCGGAAGTATGCTATGACTCAAGCCTGCGAAATTTGGGTCAAATGCGATCTTGCCCGTGACCCGCCTGTGGCCGTGGATGAACATGGAAAAATGAGTAAGATAGCCGGGTTTTCTTACACGCCGGTTGAGCTAGCCACCACGATCTATGATTTTCTGGTCGCCCCCGCCGCCGAAGTACGGGTGACCATAAAGGCCGACTAGCGCTCAAACGTGCGGCTCACCGAGGCCCGTCGTTTCCTGGTCTGGGGCCCGGTTGTTGGCGCCAAAGCGCTTTCCAAGATCCTCTACCGCCGAATCAATCTGTGCATTTCGTGTGCGCTCGTCAGGGTCTATGCCGATCGCCAGCAGGTCCAGCTTGGATTGCTCGAGCGCCTTGAGGCAGGCGTTGGTGAAGGAACTGCCCGCCGTGGCCAGAACACTGAGCTCGGCCCGCTGCGTGAGGTAACCGCGCTCATATTCGTCGGCCTTGCGCTGGCTACGGCGTAGCTCTGCCTCCAGGAACTCGACGCGGTGACCAAGCGTCGTGAGATCGACAATCTGGCGCTCGCACATCTCAAACAGTCGATCCCGCTCCTCCTGCATCGCGTTGAAATCGTCCTGGAGCTGCCCCATCATCGCGAGCGTTTTTGGATGCTGCGACTTTAATTCGTGCGCCCTGCGATATTGGTCACGGGCTGGTGCGTTGAATTTGGTGATGTCGTTCATTTGGCCTTCCCCCTGTTTCACGTGAAACATTTGAGCAATCGGCACCTTGACGTAGTACGCGCTATGTTCCGGCCGCGCGGCGCTCGACCTCTTCCCGGCGCAGCCGTTTGGCCTCCCACTTTTGGGCGATCAGTTCGTCGAGCGGCGATATCGTCTTGACCCGCAGCCAAGCGCCCAAACCTCGTAACAATTCGTGAACACGGGCGGCCATCGCTGGATCATCCGGCAATTCGGGCGGTGGCAACCGCCGCTGCGCATACGCCGCCAGCGAGCTGTAGAACTCGAGCCGGTCGTCGAGCCATTGGCCGAGCGCCCTTATCCCCAGGAAATCCACCTTGAGTGCCAGCCCGGTTTGCGGATCGCAGCACTCCTGCGCCACCCCGAGCGGGTACTTCTCGAGCACTAGCGCGACCGAATCGGCAAATTGCTTCTCGTTCGGCGGTCGGCAGTTGGCAAAGCTACCGATCAGCCTTTCCGCCAAGTCCAATGCCTGTTTCCGAGTAGTCGCCAGGCGCAAGATCGATCGTGCCTCGCTCACCCTCTGCTCTAAGCTCGGCGAAGGCCGATGCAATTCGACTGCCTGTGCCATTTCCGGCCCTCCTGACTGCCGCCGCCACGAACTCCCGCGGATCCTGCTTGGTGGCCGCCAACTCCAGTAGATCGCGCGCCGCCGCAACGCTATTACCCTTTGATTTCAACAACTTCAAGATGAGGCCCCCGGATTTTGCGCCGCACAACTGTTTGCCGCGTGAAAATAGCTCGCGCTCTTGTTGATCGGACCTCGAGCCATCGCCCATTCCATCGCCCTCCCGACGCATCAGGGGCGCTCGTATAGATCGCCGTCGAAGTGATCGAAGCCCGAACAGCATTCCAGTTCTTTGCTTGGGTCGCCGGGGTCAACGAGGCCATTGCACTCCCACCAGCCATCGCTTTCATGTACCAATGTCCCGATGCAATCAGGATTGCGACAACGGAGCGGCACGAAGCGCCCGCGATCATCGTATGGTCGTAACCGCTTCTTCGGCTTGATGCCTGTACCGGAGCCATAGTTGCTGCAATCCACTATCAGCATTGTCCTCTCCTGGGCCGCCCTGAGCGGCGATATGTGTTAGCGGCGCAGTAAGCATAGTTCATGTACAAGACGCCTAGTGCCTCAAAGATAGACTATGCTCTTACTTGCTTTCTTCTTCGGATGTCCTCTTGCTTGGGCCAGCACCCCCCCTCCCCCTCACGGAATTAAATCCGTGTTGGGCAGGAG
>Ga0207646_10000710_pt1 | contig 43191 bp, 51 predicted proteins | sample KBSK5502metaG_FD_184343 | JGI IMG/M metagenome (GOLD analysis project Ga0207646, IMG submission 184343) | Corn, switchgrass and miscanthus rhizosphere microbial communities from Kellogg Biological Station, Michigan, USA - KBS K5-50-2 metaG... | ecosystem: Host-associated > Plants > Roots >... | reverse complement strand
TCCGGGAGCTGCTCCTCCGGCAACACACCGTCGACGACGTGCTTCTCGACCGCGACGGCGTCCGTGTATGGAGAGTCGTCAACGACCTTCGCGGCCGCGTCCAGATCGACACGGCGGCTCTCGCCGATCGACCTCACGAGCTCTTGGTGGTTCGACGCGAGCAGCCACGTCATCTGCTCGCGTTGCTCGGGCGACATCTGCGATTTCGTGAGCGGGTCGGGGGCCGACTTGTACGGCGATATCTGCACGAAATCGGCCTTGATGCCCACGCGGGCCAGGCCGTCGGCGAGGAACACCCCGGTCGATGAGAAACCAAGCGGTCGCACCAGGCCCGCGGGCATCAGGAGGATCTCGTCGCATGCGGAGGCCAGGTAATAGGTCCCGGTCGTGTAGAAGGGCGCCCACGCGATTACGCGCTTGCCGGCGCCGCGTAGCTTCGAGACCAGGTCTCGCAGGTCCTGCAGGCTCGCCATCGACATGGGCACCGGCCGGAGGTGAAGCACGACCCCTTTGGTCCGCCGGTCGCGCGCGATCGCGTCGAATTGCTCCCCGAGCTCCTCGATGCTCAAGCGAGGCCGCGAGACGAACCGCCGCCAGAAGGGTCCCGGCGGGTCGGGCAGGGTGGGAAGGCCCTCTTCCAGCACGTAGATGACGTAGTCCGGCGCCCTGCCGATCGATCGCCGCAAGCTCGACAGCAGCCACCAGACGTACCGGAACGGATAGGAGATCAAACCCCGCCTCTCGTTAAGAGCTTAGTTTGCGCGGGGTGCAGCTAAATTGTCAGACTACTTTCGAGACCTCGAGGTGCTCATCGAGGGCCTCGCTCAAGCGGGTGGCCCCGTACTCCTGGCCGACATGCTGGTGGTAGGGCACACCGGTGAAGAGGTGGTGGCTCCGGGTCGGGATGTCCGCGTCTGGCGCCCACTCCTTCCGCTGCAGCGCCATGTAGCCCTGTTCCCGGCTGTGCTTGAGGTCGTCGAGCAGCACCGAAATGCCGTGGCCGGCGGCGTGCTGGAGGGCGAGCGTGATGAAGATGAAGCCGACACCGAGGTCGCCGAGCTCGTCCCAGGTGATCGGGTCCTTTTCGTTGTGCCATTTGAAGGAAGACGAGTAGTTGAAGGCGAAGCGAGCCCTCGGGAATCGCTTCCGGATCTCACTGCAGAAGTGCTCTGTCGGTCCGCGCTCCGCGGTCGGAAACTCGCACCACAGAAGATCGGGGACCCCGCTGTCCAGATAGCGCAGACCGCGGTCGATGGCGAGCTGGATGCCGCGCTTGGTCTCGGGCGCTTCGGTGGCGGAAACGCCGTCGGTGCGGGCGATGATGACGAAGTCCTTGTGGCCCAGGTCGTCGGCCGCGTTGCGCATCATCTTGAGCTTGCCGACGAACTCGCCGGCCGAGATGAGCGCCTTGCCCGCGATGTGGCCGCAGCGCTTGGGCATGACCTGGTCCTCGAGGTGCGCGGCCGCCACCCCGGCGCGCACGTACAGGTCAACCGTGCGCTGGACGTTGAACAGGTTCCCGTAGCCGGCATCCATGTCGACGACGACCGGCGGGATCTCGAGGTGAACCGGGGCGACTCCCTTCTCGGGGTCGCCCATCGCCATCGTGAGCTGGAACTTGCGCAGCGCGCTGACGGTGCGGCGGGCGCCATCCGCGATCTCGACCGATGAGTAGATGTCCATATCCGTGGTGCCGAGATGACCGATGGCGAAGGAGTAGCCGCTGAAGTAGACGGCGTCGAAGCCGTGATACATGACCAGCTCGGCTCCGAACGGGTCGTAGACGCCGGGTCCGAAGACGAAGGGCTTGGTCGCCAGGAGGCGGCGCAGGCGGCGGCTCGGGTCCTCGTGGCGCGAGGCGGGGACTTTGAAGCCCTCGGGGAGGAGGGGCGTCGAAATCAGCTCCATAGGTTCGCTATTCGTTCTCGTGGTCGCAGTTGCAGGGGTCCGGGCATTCGCATTCGTGGCGGGAGGGCTGGCCCGCAGTTTCGAGTTCTGACTGGTCATGTTTTTCCATGGATCGGAACCTATCAAGTACATCCGTATAAGTCCAATTGATTGATTTGATCGCCACGATCAATAAAACCGATAGCCGACCCGGGCTGCTCGGACCCCTCTCCCTAACCCTCTCCCTCCTCTGGGGCCCCCGCGACGGAGTCGCGGGAGGGGGTGAGCAGGGCGAGGAACGCCGCCACGATGCCCTCGGGCTTGCCGGCATCCCGGCGCCGGTAGGCGACGATCGAGTTGTGCATCGGCGGCGCGTCCTTCATGGGGACCAGGCTCAGCGTTCGGCCTTCGACCTCACGCGCGACGGCGGTGCGCGGCAGCAGGGCGACGCCCAGGCCTCGCTCCACCATCTTCTTGGCGGCCTCAATCGAGTCCAGCTCCATGAGCCCGCGCAGCATCGCCCCGGACGAGAGGAAGGCGGCCTGGGTGATCTCGTAATAGCTGGACGTGCGGTCGAACATGATCAGCTTCTGGCCGGCGACCTCCGCCATCGTCACTGTCCGCCGCTTGGTGAATGGATGCTCGGGAGCACACACGAGCACGAGCTCCTCGGTATGGAACGGAGTCAGCTCCAGATCGGGGTGACGGATGGCCCGGCCAAGTCCGAGCTGCACCTCGTCGCGGAGCACCAGCTCCACGACGTCCTCCGAGTGGCCGGTGCGAACCGACACCTCGACGCGCGGATGGGTGGCGACGAACGTCTCCAGCAGCTGGGGCAGGACGTATGTGCTGACCGCCGGGGCCGCCGCGATCATCAGGTGTCCGGCCGAGGCGGACATGACCTGCTCCAGCGCGTCGCGGCCTTCGGCGAGAGCTCGCAGCGCCCGTTCGGCGTAAGGCACCCATGCTTTGCCTGCATCTGTCAGTCGCATGCCGTGCGGCGTGCGCAGGAAGAGGGGAGTGCCCAGCTCGCGTTCCAGGCCGTGGAGGCGGGCGGTGAGGGTCGGCTGGGTGATGAATAGCGCCTCCGCCGCCCGGCTCACGCTGCCGCGGCGCGCCACCTCTAGGAATCCCTCCACCTGGACGAGCTGGAGCGAGTTGACCTTGCCGTTACGCGATTCGTCTATGGCCACGGCCGTGGCCACAAATTCTATCTATGGCGCCGCAGAAGCGAAACTCCCGACCAGATCGCCAGCGTCCACACCGGGCCCATCGTGATGATGAACGGGCGGATCGTGTCGCTGGCCGAGTTGGAGTTGCGGTCGAAGGCAAGGAACACGAGGACGCTGCCGTAGGCAAGCAGGGCCAGGGCGGCGGCCACCCCGGCGACGGTGGACCATCTCATCATCGGAATGTTGGGCTATCGGCGTCCGTTTTCATTTCCATGAACGCTTTCTTCGGCTTCCATATGCCCACCTTCACGTTTCCCGGTGTCCCCCACGACCGCCTGTTCGATCGCGTGGCCGAGAACGCAAGGGCGGCCGAAAAAGCCGGCTTCGACCTCGTGACCGTGATGGACCACTTCTATCAGATCCGTGGGGTCGGTCCCGAGACCGAACCGATGATGGAGGCGTACACGACGCTCGCCGCGCTCGCCACGCAAACATCGCGGGTGAAGCTCGGAACCCTTGTCACCGGAGTCACCTACCGCAACCCCGCCCTGCTGGTCAAGCAGGTGACCACGCTCGACGTCATTTCCAAAGGCCGCGCCATCCTCGGAATCGGCGCCGCCTGGAACGAAGACGAGCACAGAGGTTACGGGATTGAATTTCCGCCCATCGCCCGGCGCATGGACCGCCTTGGCGAAGCGCTGACGATCGCGAAGTTGATGTTCACCCAGGACCGGCCGTCATTCGAGGGCACGTACTACAAGATCGATCGTGCTCTGAACGTACCGCGCCCCATACAGCCGGGGGGTCCGAAGATCCTGGTCGGCGGAGGCGGCGAGCGGCGGACGCTGCGACTGCTTGCTGAGCACGGCGACATCGGCCACTGGTTTGGCGGCAACCTCGAGGCCCTGAAGCGAAAGAAGCAGATATTTGAAGAGCACTGCGCGGCGGTGAATCGTGACCCTTCAGAGGTGCTTTTGACAGTCGGTCTCACGCTGGTGCTCGCGGAGAACGAAAAGGACGCGAAGGCCCTCACGGACGGCCTCAGCCCCGAGCGGCGGGCCATCGCGATCACTGCTACCGTTGCTCAGGCCGCCGAGGTGATCGGCCAGTACATGGACGCCGGCTTTGGTGGCTTCACCTTCAACAACAACGTCCTCCAGACACAGGAGTCGATCGCGCTTGCGGGCGAGCTGATCAAAGTCGTGCGCGGCATCGCGGTGCCGGCTTAAGCCTTGTAATTGAGCTCGCCGGCAGTGACGGGGACCCGAAGGAAGTTTTCCGGCGGCGCCAAAGGGCACGCCCAGCGAGGGCTGTAAGCGCACGACGCGTTGTAGGCGTAGTTGAAGTCGATCAGCACGTCGGGTGACCCTGGCGTGATCTCCAGCACGAGGCCGTCGGTGTCCTTGGCGGTGTCGAACAGGTAGCGCCCGGCGCCATAGGTCTGCTGCGGGGATGTGGTGTCTTTAAACGGAACGAACAATCCTCCCGCGTACTGGACCAGGCTGAGCACAGTCAGCTTGCACGGCTCGCCGGCCAGCCGAAACACCAGCACCCCCGCTCGCCGGTACCGCACCGCGTCGTCCTCGCCGCCCGTGTCGATGAGGAGCTCGGAGCCGTCTGCCGGTTCCATTAGCGCGTGTACGCGATAGGCGAGATCATGCGGAAAGTAGTGGAGCCCGTTGAACGTCGCCCGTTCCTCAGGCTCGATCGGCGATTGCGGGTGCGACTTGAACAGGCGGTTGCGGCCCTCCCTGAATTTTTCGAGCGCATCCGGTCCGCCGATCCGATAAAGGTCGCCGACGCTGCGCCTCCAATCGACGAGATCGAGGAGCGCGACCGGATCCGGCGTTACCACGAGTCCCAGTGCACGATCGGCTCGAGCGGGATCCGCTCCGCGGGCTTGAAGTCGCCACCGGTGTGAAAGCCAAGAGTGATCAAGGCGGCCTGGGTAATGCGCTCGTATGGGATGCCCAGCAGCTCGGCCGTTTCTTTTTCGTACTTGAGGTGGAGCGTGGTCCAGGCGCCGACGAGTCCGCGATGGCGAGCCGCGAGCATGAAGCTCCACGCGGCGGGAAGGATGGAGCCGTAGAGTCCCGCGATCTCCAGGTTCGACACGCCGGGGACGTCCACCCGTCCGTGGATGCACGGGATGATCATCACGGGCACCTCGTGGAAGCGGTCGGCCAGGTACTGCGACGACGAGACGACCTTCGGTAGCTGTTTATGCCGGACATCGTCCTCCGCATACCGCGGGCCGCGACCGCCGGAGTATGCGTCCCATGACTTCCGGTAGAGCTCACCGATGGACCTCTTCTTGTCGGGGTCTGTTACGACCATGAAATGCCAGCCCTGCCGGTTGGAACCGGTCGGCGCCTGGATCGCGACCTCGATGCATTCGAGGATGAGCTCGCGGGGAACCGGCCGGTCGAAGTCCATCCGCTTGCGCACCGAGCGCGTTGTCGTCAGAACCGCTTGGGCGTCCATGACCTCAATTGTCCCCCGCGGCGCCGCGTAATACGATGCAAGCGTGATCTCTCAAGAGCTGCTCGAGATTCTGGCGTGCCCCAGGTGCCACTCCAAGCTGGAGCTAAAAGAGCCGGACCACCTCCGGTGCCCTCACTGCAAGGTCCTCTATCCGATCGTCGACGGCATCCCGGTGCTGCTCATCGAAGAAGGCAAGCCCGAGGGAGAAGCGGGCCCGAGCCCCTCTCCCTAGCCCTCTCCCCTGCGGGGAGAGGGGATCAGGCAGCGCATTGGAGGTGGCTGGTATCGATCGGCGATTGCGGGCTGTGCACCTTCTGGACGGCGGTCGCGATCTCGTCGTCGGTGAGCGCGTAGGCCTGGTCGGGCTGGCTGGCCGAAGTCGCGAAAACGATCCCCACCACGTGACCCTCTAGGTCCACCAACGGACCTCCTGAGTTCCCCGGCCTGACCCTCGCCGAGATCACAAAGATCTCGCGTGTGACGGGCTTCTGGTTGTAGATGTCTCGACCCGCCGCCTCGATGGCGCCGTCGACGACAGCCGGCTGCACTGACTCCGCACCCCCGCCCGGGTACCCGATCACCGCTCCCTTCGTCCCACGTTCGCCGGGACCGAGACCGAGAGCGGCGCCCGCGTATTCGGGCACGTAGAGGAGCGCCACGTCGCGATCGGGATCGAAATAGACGACCTCGGCTTTCATCCCGACCCCACCAGGAGTCTCCACCCGATGGTTCGCCGTTCCGGACACGACGTGCGCATTGGTGACCACGTATCCGTTCCCGATCGGAAAGCCGCTCCCGGTCACCAGCCCGCCGCAGCCGGTGCCGGTCACTTTGACCACGAACTGTTTGGCCTGCCGCACGCCTGGTGTGTCCACCGAGGTCGGGATGGGGAGCGGGGCGGGCAGCGATGGCTCGAGGCCGGCGAACACGGGCGGGAACGTGACACCCGACAGGATGCCCTCGACGCGTGCGAGGAATGCCGGCGGGCGGGGGGCGAGCGAATCGAGCGTGCGCAGAAGCGTCGAGCGCTGGATCTCCTGCGCGATCTCCTGGCTGGGACCCCGCGAAAAGCTCAGGCCCAGAAACCAGCACATGGCCAGGACCGCGATCGTCGAAAGCGCGGCGCCTCCAATCGAATCGGGCATCGTGTGGAGGCCCCTGCGCAGGATGTTGCGGCGGATGGGCTCGCCGGCGGCGAAGCCGATGCTCGACCCGAGGCTCCCGCCGATGACGAGCACGAGCACGGCGCCGAACGGGCGCGCGACCGGATTGTGGATGCCGATGTAGTCGAGCAGCGGTCCGGCGGCCGCCGCGCCCAGGATCACGCCGACGACCAGGCCGACGTACTGCGCCAGGGAAAGCCAGAAGCCTCGACGATAGCCGTTCACCAGGCCCACCACGGCGGCGGCCACGATCAGGAGGTCGACGAGGTTCGGGTTCAGATCTCTAGTGGTGCTCGGTGGGCTCGGCCGTGTCGATGTCCTCGGACGCCCGGTTGATCGCGTCTCCGCGAAGCACCCACCATCCCAGCCCGGCCACACCAAGCAGTGCGACCGCGAACGTGATGGTCATGGCGAGCCAGGCCGGGACCCATTCACCGGCGAGAAAGATCAAGGCCCTTACGCCGGTACCGGCGCCGGTTCGGGTTCGGTCGGAACCTGGCCTGACTCGCGCAGGTCTCGCAGCGGCATGAAGCTGTGCACTGGCGGAACCCTGGCGAAGTTGTATGGGGGCGGAGGCGAGGTCGTCGCCCACTCGAGGGTGTTGCCATGCCATGGATCGTCGCCGGCGATCTCCCCGCCGTTCCAGCTGCGGATGACGTTGATGAAGAAAAGCAGGACCGAGAACGCAATCAGGAAAGACGACACCGTGATGATCATGTTGGTCGTGGCCCAAGCTGGGTTGGCGTAGGTCGCGATGCGGCGCGGCATCCCTTCCAGCCCAAGCGTGTGCATGATCAGGAAAGTCCCGTTGAATCCGATGAAGAGCGTCCAGAAGTTCCACTCGCCGAGGGTGCGATTCAGAAGGCGCCCGGTGATCTTCGGGAACCAGTAGTAGATCCCCGCGAAGATTGTGAACACGCTGCCTCCGAACAGCACGTAGTGGAGGTGGGCGACCACGTAGTAAGACTGGTGGAGCTGAGTGTCGACCGGCACCGAAGCCAGATAGACGCCCGTGATGCCGCCGATCAGGAACGTGGCCAGGAATCCCCACGCGAACTTCATGGGCACTGTGAACTCAATCGATCCCCACCATGTGGTTGCTATCCAATTGAAGAACTTGATGCCGGTCGGGACCGCGATCAGCATCGTCATGAGCATGAAAAAACCCTCGACCCAGGTGTTCATGCCGACCGTGAACATGTGGTGGGCCCACACGGTCATGGATAGGAAGACGATCCCGAACAGCGCTGCGACCATGGTCGTGTAGCCGAAGATCTGCTTGCGGGCGAAGACCGGGATGACCTCCGAGATCATGCCGAATCCGGGCAGGATCATGATGTAGACCTCGGGGTGGCCGAAGAACCAGAACAGGTGCTGGTACAGCACCGGCCGTCCCTGGGTCGTGAAGAACTGCGTTCCAAGCTGGCGATCGAACTCGACCAGGATCATGGCGGCCGCCAGCGGCGCGCCCACGACCAGAAGCAGGATCGAGGTCGAGATCTGCGCCCATACGAAAAGCGGCAAGCGGGTCAGCTTCATGCCCGGCGCGCGCAGGGCGACGATCGTGGTCAGGAAGTTGGTCGAGGCCATGATCCCGGAGATGGCCCAGACGATGATGCTCAGCGCCCAAAAATCGACCCCCAGGCTGTGGCCCTGGTAGGCCTTCTCAGTGAGGGGCGCGTATCCGGTCCAGCCGGCGTCCAGCGCGCCGCCCGTGAAGAAGGCTCCGTAGTAAAGGAGGATCGAGACCGGCACCAGCCAGAACCCGAGCAGGTTGACGCGCGGGAAGGCCATGTCGCGTGCGCCGATCATGATCGGAACCATGTAGTTGGCGATCCCGGTCAGGAAGATCGTGACGAAGAAGAAGATCATCGTCACGCCGTGCGCGGAGATGAGCTGGTTGTAGGTCTCGTGATCGACGACGGACAGGTTGGGCTGCGACAGCTGCAGCCGGATGATCAGGGCGAAGATGCCGCCGATCACGAAGCTCAGCAGGCCGGTGACCATGTACATGATCCCGATCAGCTTGTGGTCGGTGGTCGTCAGCCACAGGGTGATCGGCTTCCAGAAGGTGTCGTCGTATGCCTTCGGGCGGGGCAGGGTTTGGACCGCAGCCATCGATTCTTATCCTAACTCGCGCTCGTTGAGGCGCTTCGAGCCGCGTGTTGCGCCGCCACCTGCTGCTGGACCCAGGCGTTGAAATCGGATTGGGTCATCGACTGCACGATGATCTGCATCGTGCTGTGGCCGACTCCGCAGAGCTCGGCGCATTCGCCGCGCCAGGTGCCGATGCGATCGATCTTCAACCAGGTGAAGTTGTCATAGCCCGGCACCGCATCGGTCTTCCCCGAGATGGCGGGGACCCACCACGAGTGGATCACGTCGGTGCCCTGCATTCGCAGGCGGATCAATGTGTTCACGGGGACGACGAACGGCGTCACATCGCCGGCCAGGGTCCCCTCCTGGTGGATGGTGAAGCCGCCCGCCTGGGGATAGGTGTAGTTCCAGCCGAACTGGTGCCCGGAAACCACCACCTCGAAGTCGTAGTTGCTAATGGGCTGGAAGTCCTTCTGCAGCTCGTTGAAGCTGTAGAGGGCGATCGCCAGCACCACCACGAGTGGAATGGCGGTCCACACCACTTCGAGCCTGGAGTTGCCGTGGATCTGGGGCGGGATGTAGCCGGCGGGCTGCCTGGAGCGGCGGTATCTGATGATCACCCACAGCAGGGCCAGCTCGACGCCGATGAAGATGATGATGGCCGGGATCGAGATCCCGATGTAGGTGTCGAAGATGTCCTGGCCGTTGGGCGACACCGGGGTAGGGAAGATGGGCGAGACACCGCCAGGCGCCTCGCAAGAGCTGAGCAGCAGGACCGCGGGCAGAATGGCCAATGGCCACAGCCGCACGAGGGACCCCGCCTTCACGGCGCCCAGTATATCGACGCCAAGAGGCGCGACTGTGAGCCCGACCGCCGCCGTCCACTAGAATCCGAAACGAACTTGGCCGCATCCAGGGAGCCCCGATACGTCGACATCTCCAACCCTTCCCTGGCCGTCGACTGCCCGCGCTGCGGACTGAAGACGCCCAGGTTTCTCGACCTCTGCCGCAACGACGGCTACAAGCTCTGGCCCTCGAGCTACAGCGCTTCGGCGGCGTTCAAGGTGTGGCGCGACGCCGATCCGGCGCGCGCGACGGCCTCGCGCTTCGACATGGAGATACCGCAGCACATTGAGAACGTTGTCGATTTCGACGCCAAGGCTCGTGAGCTCGGGATCCACATGCCGCCGCCCAGCCGGTGGCCGTTCGTCATCTGCGGAGGGGCATTATTCCTCAGCCTGGCCGCGATCCCGTTCGCAACAGAGGTTCGCATCACCCTGGCGGTGGTCGGCGGGTTGATATTCCTGATCGGTGTCGTCGGCTGGGTCCTGGTCGAAGATGTGCAGATGTACCCGGCCGAATCGGCTGACGGCGGCGAGGTACATCGCTGATGGCTGTAGCGACCCTGCACCAGCAGACCGGACCGCAATACCCGGCGATCAAGCCCGGGATGATGGGGATGTACATCTTCCTCGCGTCCGAGGTGATGTTCTTCGGAAGTCTGTTCGCGAGCTACTTCTACCTGTACGGCTCGCACATCCAATGGCCGCCGCCGCCGCCCGCGAGCACTCCCGAGTTCTACGTGAACTGGTGGCCGATTCCAGCGATCAACACAGTCGTGCTGCTGTCCAGCGGTGTCACGTGCCACTTCGCCTCCGACAGTCTCGCGCATGGCAATCGCCGCCGGTTCTTCATGCTGTGGATTGCAACGATCATCCTCGGCCTCGGATTCGAGGGCGGGCAGCTCTTTGAGTTCATCGCGGCCTACGGCCGCGGTTTGACCTTGAACGGCTACAACACTTTCGCGAGCGCCTTCTTCACCATGACCGGGTTCCACGGCGCACACGTCCTCGGGGGACTGGTCCTGCTGACGATCATTCTGTATCGCGCCTCACGAGGACAGTTCTCGCCGCAGCATCACGTGGGCGTGGCCGCGGTGACGCTTTACTGGCACTTCGTCGACGTAGTGTGGATCTTCCTGTTCGGCATCCTGTATCTGGGGGTCACACTGTTCCGATGAGGCGGCTCGCGGTCGGCCTGCTCGCGGTGGCCTTGCTGGCCGCCTGTGGTGGCGGCGGGGGAGGCAACGCCCAGCCGGCAGGCTCGATCAAGGTCACGATGACCGAGTTCGCGTTCAATCCCTCGACCCTCAGCGTTCCATCGGGAAAGGTCGTCTTTTACCTCGTCAACGCCGGCACGGTTGCGCATGACATGGTCATCAAGGACAGCTCCGGCGCCATCGCCGGGCGGAGCGAGCTGGTGTCAGCCGGCGACAGCTTCGTTTTCACCGTGGCCAGCCTGGCGGCGGGCAAGTACAGGTTCATCTGCGACCAGCCCGGGCACGAGGCCGACGGTATGTTCGGGACGCTGACAGCTACTTAGACGGGCTCGGGCTCGGGCTCGGCGTCGGCTTGGGCGAAGGTATCGGCGATGGGCTCGGCCCGACCTTGAGGCTGAGGAGCTCGATCTCGAAGACCAGGGTCGCGTTCGGGGGGATGACGTAGGCGCCCGTGTTCTGGTCTTGCTTGCCGGCCGCCCCATAGGCGAGCGATGCGGGGATGATGAGCTTGCGCTTGCCCCCGACCTTCATCCCGGGTATGCCTTCCACCCAACCAGCGATGACCTGGCTCGGATTCGCGTTCAGATCCACGGGGAACGGGGTGCCGCGGTCGCGGCTGGAGTCGAACTTCGTGCCGTCGCTTAGCCACCCGGTGTACTGCACGGTGACGGTGTCATTGCTGTGGGCGACGGTGGCGGTGCCGACGGTGAGCTCGATGTACTTGAGCCCGTCCGGGTAGGTGACCACGGGCAGCCCGTTGCCGGCGTTGAAGTCGTCCGCTCCGGGGGACGGGCTGACCATGCCGGGGCTCTCGTTGGCCACCGGTGCGGAGGTCGCGTATGGGTCGGCATAGCCGCAGGCCGCCAGCGCGAATGCACCCGTGAGCGCGAGCGCCAGGACGCCGCGCGGCGCCCCCCTCACGAGGCTGTGATGTCGATCGAGGTCATGCGATCGCCGACCTGGATCGAATCGATGACGTCCATGCCCGAGGTGACCGACCCGAAATGGTTGTAGACCCCGCTGGTGGCTAGAAACGGCGCATCGCCCGTCGTGATGAAGAACTGCGAACCGCTCACGCCGGCCGCGCTCGAAGCCATCCCGGCGGTGCCGCGCGGCCATTTGGAAGGGTTGGTTTCGTTGGGCAGCTTGTAGGCGGGACCGCCGGTGCCGTTGCCGAGTGGATCGCCTCCCTGGACGACGAAACCAGGCACTACGCGGTGGAAGGTGAGGCCGTCGTAGAAGTGATTCTGCGAGAGGTAGACGAAATTGTTGACCGTCTCCGGGGCCACCTTGGGATCGACGAATGTGATCGTGAAGGCGCCGCGCGAGGTATGCACGGTCGCGGTGTACTTCTTGGTCGCGTCGATGACGGTGGGCGGGGGCGTGGTTCGTTGCTCCATGCAGGTGACAATGCCATTGTCGCAGCCTGAGGAGGTGGAGGGCGCCGGCGCGAGCTCGGCGCAGGCGCAAGCCGCGATCGTCGCGAGCGCCAGCGGAAAGATTCGCCTCACCGTCTGAATTTAGAGGATCTGGTCATTACCCTCTCCCTATCGGGGAGAGGGCAGGGGAGAGGGGCGTGAATGGCGTGGGCCGTCAAGGCCGCTCGATCCGAGGCTCGCGGGTTCCCAGCACAACCAGCAACGCGAGTCCCAACGCCAGGCCGGCGGTGACGGCGAGCGCAACTCGGACGTCGCTGGTGGCCGCGATGCCGCCGCCGATCAACGGGCCGAGGAAGAAACCAAACGCGACCGCGCTGGCGTTGAAACCGAAGACCGTGCTCTGCGCCTCGATCGGAGTCTCGAGCCCGATCATGCTCGCGGTCGCCGGCACGAACGCGCCGTAGAGGAGCCCGGCGGCGCCGACGGCGATCACCACCCACACCGCATTCGGTGCCACGACCAGCGTGCCGATCGTGACCGCGAGCAGTATCGACGCCAGCGTGAGCATGCGCACGTAGCCGATGCGGCGCGTCACCGCCGTGTAGCCGATGGCGGAGACGCTGTTGGTCAGCCCCGCGGCGCCGAAAGCGATTCCGGTCAAGGACGAAGCGGCGCGGCCGAGCATCTCTATGAGCCTCAGGACGATGAGCTGTTGCGCTGCGGTGTTGACCACGGTGATCAGGCCCTGCGCGCCGATCAGCACGGCGAGCGAACGCAAAGCACCCGGGCGCTGGTTGATCATTGCGAGCGTTCCGGGCCGCGACGCATCGCGAGCCTTCAGCGGGCTCTCACGGAAAACGAGGAGCACGGGGATCATCGAGATCAGGAGCAGGATCCCGCCGCCGAGAAATACCAGGCGCAAACCGAAGGCATTCCCGGCCAGGCCCCCGACCACCGGCCCCACGGCGCTGCCAAGCGCAACTGCGGACGTCACGACCCCAAGCGCCCAGCCGACCCGATTGCGCGGCGTTTCGACCGCCACCAGCGCGGTGGCCGCGGCGACGGTGCCGCTCGTCGCCCCCTGGAGGAAGCGCAGGACGACGAGCTGGATCGGCGTCTGCACGAAGAAGATGAGGCCGACCGTGATCGCGCCCCCGAGCATCGAGCGGATGAGCATCGGCTTGCGTCCCAATCGATCCCCGAGGACGCCCCAGATCGGGCTGGCGACCGCCATCGCGAGCCCCGACACGCTGCCCGCGGCGGCCGTCCAGAGGTCGAGGTCGCGGCCGGGATGGACGCCGAGGTCCTGGGAGATGAAGATCGAGAGGAAAGGGAAGGCGAAGCTGAAACCGAAGATCGCCGTGAACTCCGCGAACCAGAGCGCAACGAGGTTGCGCCGCCAATCAACAGCCGGAGTCAATCGCTCCCGCTCTCGCCCCGCGCCTTCGAATCCTTCGCGATTGGAGTCCAAGGCACAGACCTAGAATAAGCGTCCACTCTGTTCGCATTCCGCCGTGGGCGGCTAGCTCAGTTGGGAGAGCGCCAGCTTGACATGCTGGAGGTCGGGGGTTCGAAACCCTCGCCGCCCACCAAAACCGAACGGGGTGGTGCAGTTGTTGAACGAATTCCGCGCCTTTGGCGCCAGCGGAGCGCTTCGCCCATCAGCCAAGCGCGCGTTTGGCGCCAGCGGTGCGATATCGGCGGCATCGATTTGGTAGCCCCAGCGGGATTCGAACCCGCGATCTCAGCCTTGAAAGGGCCGCGTCCTAGTCCACTAGACGATGGGGCCTAGCTAGGTACTCTAATTACCGGCGTTGCCTGCAAGTTCCAACGGGCAGGCCAACGTTCCAAAGCGGGTGTAGCACAATGGTAGTGCGGCAGCCTTCCAAGCTGTTTACGAGGGTTCGATTCCCTTCACCCGCTCCAATCGCACCGACCTAGCGGGGCGGGGGCAGAGCCGCCAGCGCGGCCGCTGCAGCAATCACCGTCAGCAGCACGCCGAGCTCGAGGCGACGGCGCCGAATCAAGGCCATCGACAATGCCGCCCCCACGACGAGCACCTTGATGATCAACACCTGCCCGTAGGCCGTGGTCATCAATGACTGCAACAGGCCGACATGGGCCACGGCGAGCAGGAGCCCGCTGATGGCGGCGACTGCGAAGCACAGCGCCGCATAGCGCCCAAAGCGGCGGTCCGGGACTAGAAGAAACGCGGCCAGCCCACCCACCCACAGGCCCATCGCGCCGACGTGGATCGCTACCAGCGCCTGGCCGGCCAGCGGCAACCCCGGGATTGCGTGGGCGCTCGCCCCGTCGATCAGCGCCACCCCGACGCCGACGCCGAGCACCGGCCACGGCGACTCTAGCGACCACAGCGCCCAGACCAGCAGCGCCCCCGCGAGACGTAGGCCGAGTAGGCGGCCGAATCCCGAGGCGAGGACTCCGATCGCCGTGTCGGCGTCGAAAGAAAGGCTGGCGAGCTGACCGAGGAGCGCGAGCGGTTCGGCGGCGATGAGCAACACGAGGCCAGCGCCGACGAGGCGCCTGAGGGGCCGATTGCCGGGCTGCTTGTCCCGGTTCAGCGCGGAGTAGGCGACCACGCCGAACACGAGCGCGAAACCGACGAAGTGCACCCAGCGGGCGAGGGCCTGCAGCACGAACCCGGCTGGAGTCGCGGTGCCGATCTCGCCGCCTGTCAGCAACGATGAATACGGGTTGGCGCTCGGGTGTCCGACCGAGAAGCGGAAGGCCCCACGCGAAGGATGCGTATCGGCTGCCAGCACCTGCCAGCTCACGATGAACGTCCCCGAATCGACCGAGCTCATCGGCGCGTAAAGCAATGCGCCCCTGGAGATGACCGGCCCGGCGATCTGGTGGCTTGACGGGCCGTAGACCTTGATGCCGGCGCCGGCAGGCGTGACGGGCTCGCTGAAGATCAACTCGATCACCGGAGGCAGCGTCGACATGATTGAGTCCGGTGGTGGGCCCGACTGGATCAGTTGGGCGTGGGCGAAGGCGATCTGCGGCAGCAGCGCGGCCGCGATGGCGATGCCGGCGATCGTGAGGCGCCGGGATCGGCTCAGGAGTAGGCGGGAGCCTCGGCCCCAATGGGCAGCGGCGTGTCTTCGACCGGACTCGCAGGCTTCAGGCGCGCAATCCGAAGCACGAGTCCCGCGGCGATCAGGCACAGAAGGCCCGAGCTCATGAACGCCAGCTGGTAGTCGCCGAAGATCGTCCTCACTGCGCCCGCCGCGAACGCGATGGAGGCGGCGCCGAGCTGGTGGGCGGCGAAGATCCACCCGTACACGATCGCGAAATTCTGCTGCCCGAATATCTTGCGCGCGAGCTGGACCGTCGGCGGCACGGTCGCGACCCAATCGAGCCCGTAGAAGACGACGAACAGGATCAGGCCGAAGTACGCGCTACCGAACACGTAAGGGAGCAGCAGGAGCGACAAGCCGCGCAGGCCGTAGTAGAAGAACAGCAGCCAGCGGCTGTCGAAGCGATCGGTCAGGTACCCGGATGCCAGCGTGCCGATCACGTCGAAGACCCCGATCACGGCCAGCAGGCTGGCGGCCGTGACCTCGGCCATCCCGTGGTCCATCGAAGCTGGGATCAGGTGGGTTCCGATCAGGCCGTTGGTGGAAGCCCCGCAAATGAAGAAGCTGCCCGCGAGAAGCCAGAAGTCGCGCGAGCGGACTCCGACCCTGAGACCGCGAAAGGCGTTCGCAATCGGGCTGCCGGTCGCGAGCGGCACGTTGTCGGCCTCGGTCGCTCCGTAGGCGCGCAGCCCGAGGTCGCTTGGGCGATTGCGGAGAAATATGGCGACCACCGGCACGACGGCGAGGGCGGCCAGCCCGACCGACACCGCCGCCACCCGCCAGCCCAGGTACTGCGCCATCCAGCCGAGTGCCGGCAGGAAGATCAACTGCCCGGTGGCCCCGGCGGCTGTCAAGGCGCCCAGCACCAGGCCCCGGCGCTGCACGAACCAGCGGCCCGCCACCGTCGCCGCGAGCACCGACGCCATGCACCCGGTGCCGAGGCCCACGACAACTCCCCAAAGTAGATAGAGCTGCCAGGGCGAATTCATGATCGTCGTGAGCAGCGCGCCGGTGGCCACTGTCGCCAGGGCGCCCACCGTCACCTTGCGGAGGCCAAAGCGGTCCATTAGCGCGGCGGCGAAAGGTCCCGTGAGGCCGAACAGGATCAGGTTGATCGAGACCGCAACTGAGATCACCGCCCGGTTCCAGCCGAACTCGTTCTGGAGGGGCACGATCAACACGCTCGGTGTGGCGCGGAACCCGGCCGCCCCCATCAGTGCGATGAACGTGACCGCGGCGACGATCCACGCGTAGTGAATTCGCCTCAAGGCGCCAACTGTAATTGGCCCCCGCAGCGCGGATATTCCTCTGGGTCGGCTAGGGCGTCGTTGGGGCGGCCTCCGGACCGCGGCGGAAGGCCCAGTTGCGGCCCGTCAGGTATCCGCCCAGGCCGATCATGATCAGCGCGTTGACGCCGTGAAGCCCCGCGACGACTGGAATGTTGATGTACGCCAGGAAGGACTGGATCACGAGCAGTACAAACAGCACGCTGGTCAAGATGGTCGTCCGCCACGGGTAACGCGCCCCAAACGAGCAACCGATCATCACGAGGATGGTGATGCCGAGGAGGTCTCCGTTCGCCCTGTGCAAGCCGGCAAAACTGTCCGCGGTCTTGAACGCCGAATAGACGTCCTTCGCGTTGTCGTTGGCCTGGAAGATCGTGAGCACGGCCGCAGCCACGAAGTAGAGCTGTAGGACGAACTGAAGCATCAATATCGCGCCTGCCACGGAGTACGCCTTTCGGAAAATGCTCACAACGCGCCTCCATTCAGCCCAAACCGCCGACGTCGCACCGTACTTTAGCCCGGCTCAGACACAGGGGATAGGCTCTCCCCTGGGATGGACGCGATGCGGCCTCTGCCGATCGGACACAGGTCCGCCATCAAGCAGCTACGCACGGTCATCTTCGTCGGCATCGAAGGAGCAGCGGTGGTCTACCCCAAGGGCTTTACGAGGAAGCGCCTGACCCCAACTTTCGGCGGGTTTGGTCCGCTGATGACCGCTCACGCAACCGACCCACTGCCCGACTCGCGGCTGTATATCGCGATGACTCCGGAGGACTTCAGGATTTTCGGCAAGCCGATGCTGTCGAGCCCGTTTGAGATCGGTCGATGGAAGAAGGGGGCCTATCGCGCGTCGATTCCCGACGGCGGCTTTCGCCTCGCGCTCGATCTCGAGCTGGAGGGCCTGGGACGTGTCCGTTTGCACTCCGGCCCACGGTTCTTGGCCGGCCAGGCGCGGGCAGTGTTCGACCTGGTCGTGCAGAGCGCCGCGGGGCCGGCGGTCTAGGCGTGCCCGATCGCGGGTAGGGTACGTTTGGCCGCAATGGCCGCCATCCCCGTCTATCTCGAAATCGGCGAGAAGCGAGTCTTTGCGTCAGCGCTCGACTGGCCCGGCTGGACCCGTTCGGCCCGGGACGAGCCGCGGGCGCTGGAGGCGTTGGCGGCCTATGCCCCCCGGTACGCCGCGGTGCCCAAGGCTGCACGCGTCGAATTCGCCTCCGACCCGAAACGCACCTTCAAGGTCGTCGAGCGTGTGCAAGGCAATGCGACCACCGATTTCGGCGCGCCCGGCCTGCCCGCGTCGAGCGACACGAAGTCGCTGACGCTCCTCGAGGCGGAACGAATCTGCGCGCTGCTGAGGGCTTCGTGGAAGGTATTCGACGCCGCGGTCGCCAAAGCCCCGGCCGAACTGCGGAAGGGACCGCGCGGCGGAGGCCGCGACCGCGACAAGATCGCCGATCACATCATCGACGCCGAGTCCGCATACACGCCCAGGCTCGGGCTCAAGCTCAAGACGCCACGACGGGACGACAAGGTCGCCGTGGACGCGACTCGCCAGGCGATCCTCGACGCGATCCTGGCGTCCGCGGGCGCCCCGCAGACAGGCGAAAAGAGATGGCCGCCGCGCTACGTTGCGCGGCGCATGGCCTGGCATCTGCTCGATCACGCGTGGGAGATCGAGGACCGCAGCACGTGACGGCGGGACTGCTCGTGGTCATGGCTCATCCGGATGACGGTGCCTACCGATGGTTGCCTGGCAACAAAGGGAGATCGCGCCCCCGGCGGGGGTGGGCCCTGAAGTATCCTGTGACCCTGCTTCGGGCGGGGCCCGAGGTCAATATCAAGGCGGGGAGTACAGGCTCATGGATACACAACAAGCCGTGGCTGAGGGCACGCATACGGACGGCCAGTCCGACTCCAAGCGTGATGGGCAGCAGAAGTTCACGCTCGGCCCGAACGACAGCCTGGAAGGCAAGCTGACCTACGGCGGTCACATGGCCGTCCTCGATGGGGGGCACGCGGAAGGCGAGTTTCGGGTCGCGGGCAACATGGAGGTCGGGAACGGTTCGGTCGTGAAGGCCCTGATCGAGGCCTCCAACGTCACCATCAAGGGCGTGGTCGAAGGCAAGCTGACCGCCCGCGACAAGCTCACGCTCGGAAAAGCGGCAAAGATGAACGGAGACGTCCAGGCGCGCCGGCTGCAGATCGAGGACGGAGCCAGCTTGAACGGCTATGTCCGAATGGGCGACTTTGAGCAGCACCCCGGCTAGGCGTCCGATCCCCGCATCGGCGGACGAGCCGCCGACGTCCCGCCCTGTCGACTCGAATCAGCACAACGCGGTAACGCTTGGGCCGCGGGACCGCGTGATCGGACAGATCTACATCGAGGGTGACCTTCGCGTCGGGGGCATCGTCGAGGGCGAGGTCGAGGTCACGGGTGATGTCGCGATCGACGACCTGGCCAAGGTCAAGGCCTCGCTCACGGCCCGCGACGTGATCATTCGAGGCCACGTGGTCGGCGCGGTCGTGGCGCGAAAGCGATTGGAGGTGACCCGGTCGGGCTCGCTGACCGGAGACGTCCGCGTAGCGCGCCTGGAGATACAGGACGGGGCGACGTTCAGCGGCAAGGTCTCCATGGGCGGTGCCGCCGCAGCCCCGGCCAAAGCCGCCGAGGCGAAACCGGTCACGCCCGAGCCGAAACCGGTCGACGTCGAGACCAAGCCGGTTGCACCCCAACCTGAAGCTGCGGCCAAGCCGCCGGCTCCAATCGTCGCGACACCGATGGCGCCGCCTCCGGCCGTCAAGGCTCCGATCGCGCCGCCCCCGGCCGCCAAGGCTCCGATCGTGCCGCCCGCGGCCGCCAAGGCTCCGATGGCGCCGCCTCCGGCCGCCAAGGCACCGATCGCGCCGCCCCCGGCCGCCAAGGCGCAGGCAATGCCGCCTCCTGCCACCGTTGGTAGATCTGACGGCAAGGGCGGAAAAGTCAAGACGAAACCGCAGAAGGGCAAGCCGAAGCGCCGCTAGCTCGGGGCTACTTTCGGGCGGCCGGCTTCTTGGCCGCGGCCTTCTTGCCCGCGGCAACTTTGGGTGGGAGGCTGCGAGCGAACACGAGCGAGGCGGCTATCCAAGCCTGCGCCGCGGCCGGTTTTGTGCGCCAGGTGCTCGGAACGGTCACGTAACCCTTCATGGCGTGACCGGGCATCGGCTCGAAATCGCGACCACCCTGCTTGCGAATGGCCGCGCTCTGATCATCGGGCAGCCGGACGAAGAGATCCTCGCCGAACAGCCCCGTGAACATGTTGCCGTTCACAAATGCCGACAGGTTGCCGAACATCGGTCGCAGGGTTACCGCGGGCTCGTCGGGCACGAGCTTGGTGAACGCCGCCTTGGCCTGGTCGCTCGGTTTGGGCATCATGCCCGGGCTCATCCTGCTCACGTCCAGCTCTCGGGCGTATTTATAGATGCAGGGTCGCCACGCGTCAAACCATGGTCGCGCTGAGCCGATCGAGACATCGCAAGGCTGGCTTTACACTGCCCTTGCGAATGAGCGAGCCGCCGCCAAACCCGGACGACACACCCATCGAACCGCTCTACACGCATCCTGCTTCGCCGTTCCTTCGGACAGAGTCAACGGCGCCGGCACATGTCGAGATGCCCACGCCGGCGGTCTTCCAGTCGACCTGGGTCACCTACCGGTCGCAGATCGAGTTCGGGCTGGCGATGCTGGCTTACCTGATGGTCCTGGTGGGCTCAGTGACCGTGCTGCAGGCGAACCCAGGCGCGGGGTGGCGATACGTCGTGGCGGTGCTGCCGGTGGCTCCAGCCGCGCTGACCGTGTGGATCTTCATCCGCGCACTGTCGCGCCTGGACGAGCTCCACAAGCGCATCCAGATGCAGGCCTTCGGGTTCTCGCTCGGGGCGACTGCTCTGCTCACCTTCGGCTATGGGTTCCTGGAAGGAGTGGGGATGCCTCACTTGAGCTGGACGTTTGTCCTGCCCCTGATGGCCATCCTCTGGGCCGTGGGGACGGCCATCTTCACCGTGCGGTACCGGTGAGGAATCGGCTGCGGGTTATGATTTCTCCTCTGCCCGAGCGGGAGTAGCTCACTTGGTAGAGCGCGACCTTGCCAAGGTCGAGGTAGCGGGTTCGAAGCCCGTCTCCCGCTCCAGTTAAGTCTCGCTTCGCTCGACTTCCCTGTCGCGGGAGACGGGCCGCCACGTGAAAGTCCGGCGCGCAAGCGCGCCGGTGGCGCTCCAGCTCAGACCCCTTCAGGACTCTGGCGCGGAGATCGCGCCGAGTTGCCGGAGCAGAGCCAGGTCGTCTCGGGCCGCCCTGTGTTCCACGATCAAGCCATCGGCGATCCGAAAGATGTGGATGTGCTTGACCGAGTAAGGCTTTCCCGCGGCGGATGGTGGGATCAGGGCGGTGCTCTCAACACCGACCCAACCGTTTGGCAAAGGATCCGGCGGACGGGGCGGTCGTGCCGGCTGGTTCGAACCCGGCCAGCACTGTCCCGTTCTTGTGGCTCAAGCGCCAGGTCCCGCGGCCAGCGGCTGCAGCGGCAAACCCGTTGCCGGGGCTGCGAGGGTCCCGCTCGTAAGGAGGCTTGTGGTCACCGGCGCCGTGTTTAGGTCCCCCGCAGGGACGAACTGTTCGCGCTAACAGGGTCGTCACGATCGGAAAGCAAGTTGCATTGTCACGATGAACCCGGGCCGGCTTAACAGCGGCCGACCCGGATTCAAGATTTCGTTTGCACGCGTGCCCCTATGGGGAAATTGCAGTCACCTGGATTTGAAGCTCGACGAAGCCCATAAAACCATTCAGTCCGTAATGGCCCGGCAGACCCGGGATCAGAGTGTCGAAGTCCGTGAAGCTCGATGGAAAGACACCCGGGAAGAGGCCAAAGCAAATGGCTGCGCTCGCCGGATTCACCGCAGCAGTACCCGTAGTGAAGAAATCGGGAATTTTTATAGCGCCAGGTTTGATCGTCCACGATGTGACATCTACGCTCTGTTCGCACGTGACACGGCCAGATGACGTGTGTATGTACAGCGCGTAGTTGCAATCGCCTGTAGTACCGGAGGTGGGAAGCTTGCCGGTCCCACCACCGAAGGCGCACCATCCCCAGAAGCCCACGCCGAAACCCGTACCCGGGGCGACTCCTGTGCCAGCGAAGCCGACCTGATAATTCTCCGCGCCATAGGCTAGCGCTGGAGTGGCAACCAAGACTCCCAGCACTGCTGAGGCTAGAAGCCCAACAAAGGATCGCGAAACGACTCGACCAAGCATCGTCACCTCCCAATCTCCTCTGAAACGGAGCTGGTTCCCCAGCCCGCTCGCAACGACGGCCGGAATGCGGTTTACACCACCGACCCCTGGCAGTCAAGGGGCATTTTGTACTGACGTTTGCCTTGGGCGGAGGTGCATTTGACGCAACGTGATGAGACCCCCATTACGGATTCGGCTCTGACTATCTCAATGAGCTGGTTTTAGAGCCGAAAGATGAATTCAACCCGATGGTTGGCACTTGGGACGTGGAAGCCCGTCTCCCGCTCCAGCTCAGACCCTCTTGCGCGCGTCCGGTCGTATGGGCCGCTGCAGCAGGGGCCCGGTCGCTAGACCTTCAGGACTCTGGCGCGGAGATCGCGCCGAGCTGGAGGAGCAGGGCGAGGTCGTCTCGGGCCGCCCAGTGTTCCGCGATCAAGCCATCGGCGATCCGAAAGATGTGGATGTGCTTTACGGAGTAAGGCTTTCCCGCGGCCGACGGCGGGATCAGCGCCGTGCTCTCGACACCGACCCAACCGTTTGGCAAAGGATCCGGCGGACGGGGCGGTCTGACCCCAAACGTGCCGCTGACAGTTAGTCGGCAGACGACGAAGTCGTCTTCCGCGATGAGGTCATCAATCTCCCAGCGGCGGTCGGGAAAGGCAGTCCGAAGGGCCCCCATGACCCTTGCGACGGCATCCCGGCCACGCGGCTGCTGCGATCCGTATCGTCCCGACGCGTGATTAACAGCATCGGGAGCCCACATCTGTGCCGCCTCGTCTGACGCTCCTCGGTCCAAGGCATCGTGATAGCGCCTGACCAGATCCTTGTTAGCTTGCTCTTTGGATGGGTCTCGCTCTCCTTGGGTTCGCCCGACCATCAACACGCCTCCTCATCCCACCTCCCGGATACGAAGGATGTTCAGGCGATTGTAGAACGGGGCAGCCGCGTCGCCGAGTGTGCAGCCTCGTAGCTATTGCGTGACGCTGATACCTGCTCCATCGCGCACTCGCCGTTACCTCCGGCTGGGGCGTTCGAGAGGATACAAGGCGATGCCTTCCATCGCGTACCGCGCGAACAGGAAGTCGTGTATCGCGATGATCCGATCGCGCTCGACATCAAGTCCGACAAAATAGGCCGGCGTCTCGAGCGAGATGTTGCGATCGTATACAAGCATCGCGGCCCGACCGTCGACGACACCGGCCGCAAACGCCCATTGCTCGGTGGCAGCGTAGCGGCCGTAATATTCACCGACCTCGTCCTTCCCTTGCTTGCGGAACCTCGCGACGAGGTCTAGCGCGACATCGTCGGCCAGCATTGCGCGGACCGCATCGAAGTCACCGGCCCTGAACCCGTCGACGTAAGCGGTCAGCCGCGCACGCATCGCGTCCGACAGCATCGGCAACACCAAATCCTCAGGCTCGCGTGCAAACTCGCGCAACCGGACACGCCCCCGCTGAAGCGCTGATTTGGCGGCCGGTTCACTCACTCCGTTGATCGATGCGATCTCCTCTAGCGAGTGGCCGAGTACATCCTTCAGGATCACCGCGCTGCGCTGGAGCGCAGGAAGCCGCATGAACGTCCGCAGACTCGCCGCAGCAACCTCATAGCCATCATCGAAAGGATCCGTTGCGGCCATCGTGTCAAGGACTTCCTCGTCTTGGATCACGGGGCCCCGCGCGCGGCGGCGTAGGAAATCGAGCGCCGTGTTATGGACGATTCGAAAGAGCCAGCCTTCGGGATTTTCCACAACACCGACGTGTGGCAGCGCGACGAACGCCTTGATCATTGCGTCCTGAACAATGTCCTCGCCATCAACGGCGGAGCCGGTCATACGGGCGGAGTACCGGTGGAACTTGGGGCGGAGTTCGCCCAGCAATCGTTCGAGCTCGTCGAGCGGCAGATCGGTCACGGATCAGGTATCGAGCGGGGCGTGGGCGGCGAACATGACGTCGCCTGCGAATCCTTCGAGTGCGGCAAGCGCCGCAATTCGCGGGAAATACGCCCGCATTTTGGGGTTCGCCCGCATCGCCTCGACTGACGCAAGGTCGCGCCACTGCGAGTAAATCGCAACCCGACGCCTGTCCATGGCAACGATGAAGCTGGTCGAGATCCAGCCATCGAGCGTACTGACAACGTTTTCCGTGTTGCTACGCAGGAGGTCGACGAGCTTGGCTTCGTTGTCCGGTTCCACGGTCAAGATGTTGATGAGCGTGGTGACCTCTTTCGTCACGGCAATGGTCGCGTTCATGGTTCCCTCCAAAAGCTATGTCGCGGGTGGGTGGTGACACCATGAAGACGCTGCAAATGATGAGAACGGATCGGCCTGCCCGGTCAGGACATCGCGGCTGGCATAGCATCCTTACGGCTCGAGGTGGCGGGGCGGAGCAGGACGATGCTTACCGCGACGAACCAGACGACGACGGGCGTTGCGCCAAGGATGAGCGGCAGCAGGCCAAGGGGTCCGGTGTTGCCGGTGCCGCCGAAGATGGTCAGCGCGGCGAGCGCGTCGAGGACGGCGGCGACACCGCTCAGCCAGCCGATCCAGCGGGGCAGTATCGCCGCGCGCAGCACGGCATACGAAGCAGTGCCAAACGCGACCGCGGCTGGCAGGTAGAGGAACGTCAGTGCCATCCACGCCACAGCCCACACGGCGCGAACGATCGAAGGATCGGTCCCGGCCCGGCTCACGAATGCGGCAGAGGCTTCCGCGGAGGACCCGACGATCAGGACCGCTGCGGCGACAAGGCCCGCCCCGAAGAAAAGAGCAGCCGCCCACTCCCAGCCCTCGCCCGCATTTCGAATGAGTGAGCGGACGCCCGTGAACTGCAGGAGAAAGGCAGCGGTGGCGACGTTAGTGAGAAAAGCATCGCCCATGAAAAGGCCACTGTTCGAGTTGATCCATCCGGCGTACGCTTTGGCGTCACCGAAGTCCGGCGGGTTGCCCGCCACCAAGAAGAGAATCAGCGCGGCGACCTGAATCGCGACATAGAGGAGTCCGAGCACACCGGTCCATCGACGCCAGTCCAAACTGGTCATGGTTCCTCCCTAGCGTGTGAGTGTCGGCGCGAGGCCAGTATGCCCCTATCCGTCCAGGCGCAATATCAGCAGAATTGATTTCGCAACGATCCCGATGGAGGTATGACGCAAGTGGCGGAAGGTTCTTCTGGTCAGGATGTAGAGGGCGAGCAACCCTATCCGGGTGAGCGCCAAACCCGTCTCAGCGGCGCGTGGACGGCGTTGGTAATCGGCATCGTGATCCTGGTCGTCATCCTCGTCTTCATCCTGCAGAACCTCCAGAGCGTGGAGGTGCACTTCCTGTTCATGCAGGGTCAGCTGCCGCTCGCCGTGGCGCTGCTGTTCGCGATGATCTTGGGGGCGGTGGTCGTCCTGGCCTTCGGAGCGGGCAGGATCCTCCAACTTCGCCTGGTCGCAAGGCGGGCCCGGCACAAGGGAGCGCCTGCAGCTCCGCCGCCGCCGGCAAAGCCGCCGGCGGAATGAGACTGCGCCTGACGGCTCAGCGGGGCAAAAGAAAAGGCCTCGCGGGGGGTTGGGGGGGAAGGTCCGCGAGGCCCGACGGAGGGATGTCTAAAGAATCGCTACGTGCCTATCACCATGCGCTTCTAAACCTTTGCCGCCGCCCTGCGGCGGTGGTTGGAACGGGGGGATGTGACAACAGATAGGGGCTTGACGGGAGCTTCATCTACACCAGCCAGCTCATCCCCCAGGCGATGGGCGTAATTCACGAGCCGTTTCATCTGCGAACGTTGCGATGCGGCATAGCCGCCGATCGCCACGCCGGCAACCAACCCGAGCGCAAGCATGCCCAGCAGCGGCCACGGGCGAGACGGCGACTGCTGGCGCAGGTGCACGATCCGCCGAAGGGCGGCTTCATTCCAATTCTTCCCCCAGGACCCAAGATCCACAGCACGGACGTTCGGCTACCCCGCGTAATAAAGTCAGCAACTTTTTGCCGGAATGCACCTTTAGGTTTATGGGGTCAGGCCAGGCCGGCGTAGCGCAGCTCGACGACCAGGCGGGAGGAGTACGAGTAGGTGTCCTGGTTGAAATAGCCGGTGCAGGTGATGAGCGTGAGCCGCGGCGGTCCGTAGGGCTCGGCAAAGCCAGGCGGGGCGGCGCCGACGGGCACGCTCGACATCGAATTGACGAGGAAGAGCTGCCGGCTGCCGTCGGAGAGCACGACCACCACCTGGGCCCCTGGCCGGAGGGTCGCCAGCTTGCCGAAGATCATCGGCTGCCCGGGGTAACCGGCGTGGCCTTCGATGACCGAATCGCCCGGGGCCCCCGGCACCGGGCCGCCGGCATACCAGCCGGCGTTCCAGGCATTGACCGGCACGTCGATGACCCCAGAACGGCCGACACCGACCGCCTCAACCGCGCGGTGGACGTCCAGGTCCGGGATCAGGAGCTGCACCGGTGGCGCCGTCGGCACCTGGACCTGAGCTGCCGGCGCCATCGCCTTGGAGCGTCCCGGGGCCGGCTGGAAGGGCCGGTCCATGCGGACGTCGTCTTCCAAAGGCGGCGTCGATGGGGCCGCCGTGCCGGCTATGACTGGAAAGGCGTACCGGTTGGCGGGAACCGCGTCCCGCCATGAGAAGACCAGCGTCACCGCCAGCAGCATTGCCAGCATCGTCTCGCCCACCAACTTGGCCGACAGGTGGGCGAGGACCGACGAGCGCCAGGTCCTCGCCATCGACTTGTACAGGTTAAGTGCTGCGGCGGCGCCTTCGGGCACTGAGGCCCAGTGCGGTCACGCCCAGGCCGGCACCGACTCCGATCACCAGCAGCCAGGGAAATCCGCCGCGGAGCTCCCAAGGAACTCCCAGCGTGGCCGGCAAAACGTTTCCTACGGGCGGCGGAACGTACCCAGGTACCGCATAGCCGCATCCGCTGGGCTGAATGATCCGGTTGGTGTCCAGCGTGACCGCCGCGGTCCGTGCCAGGGCCCTACCGTTCAGCGTGGCTCCGGTCTGCATCTGAATGCTGGCGACGGCCATGATGGTCCCGACGAACGTGGTCGAGGTGCCAAGGGTTGCGGAGCTGGCCACCTGCCAGAAAACGCCGCAGGGCTGCGCGCCGTTGATCAGGGTGACTCTTGCACCGGACGCGGTGACCAGCGTGCTGCCCGCCCGGAAGATCCACACTCCCGTTGTGGAACCGCCGCCGTCAAGGACGAGCGTTCCAGTCAGAGTTGGTGCGGTGGTCTGGTTGTAGACCCCGGGGCCGAGTGTCAGGCCGCCAAGGTTGACGCCCGTGTAATCGGTCGTAGTCGGTTGGGTCGCGTTGTTGTATGCGGTCACGAGGTCCGTCTCCGCCACGGTGTACGTGCTGTCGCCCACGTGCTGAGGTCCAGCGGTTCCGGGTGGGAATCCGGTGATACCCGCGCTCGAAGCGCCAATCGCTCCGGTGATCCAGCTGGGGCCGGTGTTGGTCATGCCCGCGCCCGAAAGGACGGCGAAATTGCCCGCGGTTGCAAGTCCGGGGTCGGTGGCCGCGAGGGCCGTCAGTGGCCAGATAAGGATGAAGACGCCTGCGAGGACTATGGGGACGACAGAACGGCGCATGTTTTTCACCCCCAGAGTGTGTTGGTGGCTGCGTAACAATTGCAGCAACTCGCCGGACTGAATTCTAGGGCTCCAGATGGGGCTTGCCGTTGAGCTGCGCCACCCGCGCCTCCCAATAGCTCAGGCGCTGCCGGAATCTTTCGGCCTGGGCGACGACAACCGGGACGTTCGTCAGCTCGACCTCGCGCCGGCCCTCGTCAGATTGCGTGGTCATGAGCTGGCGGATGCGAGCCAGCACCTTTTCCTCCATGGCGAGGATCTCGCTGTAGATCTGCCTCCAATAAAGCGCGTGCTCGAGCGTTGAGTTTTCCGGGAGGCCCTCGCCATCCATGGCCTGGGTCCAATCGCCACCGCGCATCGCAGCATCGACATCGGGACGCGCTTTCTTGGGCTGGACCTTATCCACGTGACAGGGATACGGGGCCGGGCGTAAAAAGATCAGCAACATTTGCCGAGCCCTGACGGCGAGACTCCGCTCAGTCGGCGCGGAATACCAGCGAGTAGCCCTTGCCTGGCTTGTTGACGAGGTCGGCCGGGATCGCAAGATCGCTCAGGATCTTCCGGAGCCGGCGGACGTAATTGCGTACCTCCTCCGGGAAAAGAGCCGGGTCGGCCCACGCCTGACCAAGAATCTGCACCGTGGTGAAGAACCGGTGGGGGTGGTCGAGAAGGAACTGCAGGAGCTGAAACTCTCGCTTGGTCAGGGCCACCTCACGACCCTTGTGCTTCACAAGCCGGCCGGCCGGATCCAGCCACAACCCGTGGAGCTCCCAGAGCCGGCGGTACCAGAGATCCAGGCGCTCCTCGTATCCATACATCTGGGCCTCGATGATTTCCAGGTCGATGGACGCCGCCTTTTGGGCGACGGGCTTCAGGTTGGCCATGTCGCTGCGCACCCGATCCAGGATCCCCCGCTTGAACTCGAGGAGATCGGCGTAGATGCTCATCCAGTGGCGCGCGTCCTCCCACCGCGTGGTGCGAAGGTCTTCCCCCTCCAGCGGCCTCGATGGACGCCGGCGGTCGATCGTCTGAGCGGCCGCCGTCCTGGTCGAGCTCTTACCCGTCTTCTTGGCCAAGCACGTAAATCATTTCAGATGGACGCGTCTTGCGCTTCGCCGCGCTTTGTCAGGTTGCGGGTGGGAGCGCGATCCGGACCGTCGTGCCCGAACCGACAGTGCTCTGAATGTCGACCGTGCCCCCGTGGGCCGTGATGATGTCGTGGGTGATCGCCAGGCCCAGGCCGGAACCCGTCGAACCGGGCCCCTTGACGAAGCGCTGAAAAACACGCGGGAGGATCTCCGGCGAGATGCCCTCCCCGGTGTCCTGGACGGTGATCGCCACTTGATCGCCGGCCGTATGCACCTCGATGCGAATCGACCCCCCGGCCGGCGTGTGGCGGATCGCATTCGAGACCACGTTGGCAAGAGCGCTGCGAAGGCGCGCCGGATCGACGTCGACCAGAGGGACGGTAGAGTCGATCGCCGACGCCATGCTCACGCCGAAGGCCTCACTCTGGGTCTCGAACGACGCCAGCACGTCTTGCACCAGGGCGCCGGGCTCGATGTGCTCTCGATTCAGCACCAGGCTGCCCGCATCGGTGAGCACGAGCGTGCGTAGGTCCTCGACCAGGACCTCGAGCGTGCGGGTCGCATCGAGGATGGGCATCACGTGATCGGGGTCCCCCGGGTACACGCCGTCGGCAATCGCTTCCGCCTGCCCGCGGATGATCGACAGCGGCGTGCGCAGCTCGTGCGCGACGTCGGCCAGGAAGCTCCGGCGCTGCTCGTCGCTGGTCTTGAGGCGAGCCGACATCGCGTTGAAGGCTCGGGCGACCGACCTCAACTCCCTCGGGCCGGTGTCGGACAGGTGGGCCGAGTAGTCTCCCTTCTCAATCCTGCCCGCCGCCTCGATCAGGTTGTCCATCGGCTGCGAGAAGCGCCGGATACCCCGCTGGGCCACGACCGCTGAGGCGCCGAGGAGCAGGAATGTGATCACCAGCACGACCTCGGCCGTGCTCTGGCTGAGCGCAGTCGGACCCAGCAGCCAGCTCAGCAGTGTGATCACCAGGGCTGTCACCAGGGCGCCGACCACGGCGACCAGCCCGATCACGCCGAGGATCAAACAACCCATGCGCCAGAAAAAAGGCAGGCCTCCGCGGCGCCAACGGCGCGGTGGCGGCCAAGGCTGGTTCTCCGGCCACCAAGGCGGCCGGCGGCGGGGAGGCGGTCCCCATGCGGTTTTCATCGGTCGGGTGGCTCGGCGAAACGGTAACCGACTCCGAACACCGTCAGCACGTATCGGGGCCTGCCCGGCTGCGGCTCGATCTTCCGCCTGATGTTCTTGATGTGGGCGTCGATCGCACGCTCGTAGGACTCGAAGGCGACGCCCTTCACGGCGTCGAGCAGTTGAGCGCGCGTGAAGATGCGGCCCGGCTGTCTCGCCATCGTCGCCAGGATTTGAAACTCGGTCTTGGTGAGCTCCGCGCGGCGACCGCCAATTCTCACGTCCATTCGCGGGACATCGAGCTCAACGTCTGAGCCAACCCTGATCACGTCCGCGGGTCGCCGCATGCCCTCAGCCCGCCGCAACACGGCGCGTACGCGAGCGACCAGCTCCTTGGGGCTGAACGGCTTGGTCATGTAGTCGTCGGCGCCGAGCTCGAGGCCGACCAGCTTGTCCGATTCCTCGGTCCGCGCGGTCAGCATGATGATCGGCACCTCACCATCGCGCCGAAGGGCGCGCGTCACATCGAGTCCGTCTCGCCCCGGCAGGGCAAGGTCGAGGATGATGAGGTCCGGGCGTCCCGTGCGCGCGGTGCGCAGGGCCGTCGGGCCGTCAGAAGCGACGAGCACCGTGAACCCACCATGCTCGAGGTAGTCGCGAACGAGCTGGACGATGCGTGGCTCATCGTCCACGACCAGGATGGTCGTCACCGCGTCCATCGTAAGGATCCGGAACCGCACCGAGGGCTCGCCGCCCCCGGTGCCGTTGTTCCTTAAGTCAGACGGTCTTGGTGTCTGACGGTGGCGCGGGCGCGGGCTCGCCGTGCGCTTGCCGGTGCCATTCCTGCATCCGCTCGTCGATCGCGGGCGGAATGCCGCCCTTCCCGCCGCTGTAACCGTGGCCGCCGTAACCGCCGCGGTAACCCCAGCCACCGTACCCCCAGCCGCGGCCGAACCGCGCGATCCGGAAGAGCACGAACAGCAGGAACAGGACGAACAGGAACCAGAAGAAACCGAAGAATCCGAAGCCGTCGAAGTGCGGACCGTAGTAGTAATACGGGGCCGCCGCCGCCGCTCCGGCAGGCAGTTGCGTGGCGGCGCCCGCCGCCCAGCCGGCCTGGTAAGCGATGGTGCCGACGGCCGCGAGCAGGATGCCCGTCAGCGCCACCCACAGAAAACCGAAACCGCGTCTCATTGCCGTTACTCCTTTGTCACGAGTGGTTTGATGCCTCTCATCCTTCGACGCGGTTGTGAATGCGATGTGAAGCAGCGACGAGCGCGGTATGGAGACTTCCTCTCCCCTTCGGGGAGAGGGTCGGGGAGAGGGGCTTGGAGCACGACTGCCGTCAGAAGCTCAAGGTGTCGAGCTCCACCAGCTCGGCGGTGCCCTTCCAGAGGTTGTGTTGGGCTTCGAGGTCCAGGGTCGACTTTGGCGGATCGATGCGGCGGGTGCCCTTGAACAACCAGCCCGTTGTGCTCTGAAACGCCGGCGACGTGGCGAGCTCGGCCAGGTCCTCAGCGGCGCGAGTCGGCGACCCGGACACGATTCGCGTCAGTAACCGGATCGGCCGAGGCGCCTCTCGCATGAGCTCGGAGCGGACCAGTCCGGGGTGGTAGGCGCTTGCGCGCACGTCCCATCGCTTCGCGCGCCGCGCGAGCTCGAACGTGAACAGCAGGTTGGCGGCTTTGGTGGCGCCGAACGTCCGCAAGGGGCTGAAGTGGTCCTTTGAGACGAGCTGATCGATGTCGACCCGGGAGGAGGAGGGCGCCGTGACCGTGACCACGCGCCCAGCGCCTGACAGCCGGTCACGCAGCAGGTTGGTCAAAAGGAAAGGGCCGAGGTGGTTGGTGGCGAGCATCAGCTCGAAACCATCATCGGTTTGCTGGTATTCGGATGTGAACACCGCCGCCACGTTTAGGAGCGCATCCACGTGCGCCACGGTGCGCGAGATCTGCCGCGCCGCGATGCGCACCGAGGCAAGCGAAGACAGGTCGACCTCCACGCTGGAAACCCGGTTGTCGCGGTCAAGCCGCTCCACCATCGTGTCCAGCCGGTCGGAGGGCCGGCCCAGCAATAAGAGGCGGGCACCACGTCGCGCGAGCAAGGACGCCGTTGCGGAGCCGATTGCGCCCGTGGCGCCAGTGATCACGACCACCGGATGCAGCCCTGCCATAAGTACAGACGCTAATCGTCCTGTACCTCAAGCTGGGCGTGGCAAACCACCGTGCGAACTCTGATCGACGCTCACCGCGGCGAATGCGGCCTTCCGGGCCTGCCGGCTGCCGATCGCTATGACCGCGCCATCGCCCTGGGCGTCGACTATGTCGAGATCGACGTGCGACGGAGCGCGGATGGCGTGTACGTCAATTACCACGACGATCGCACGCCTTCAGGCTGCGCTGTGGGCGGGCTGTCGTATGCGGCGCTGAAGCGAGAGCTCGGTTCGGAGCTCCTGAAGGTCGACGAGGTGATGGACCTGGTCGACGGCAGGGTCGGGCTGCATGTCGACGTCAAGCAAGCCGGAGATGAGGCGGCGACCGTTCGCCTCATCCAGAAAGGCTGTGCGCACAGTCCGGCCTTCTTCACCGGTGGCGACGATTCGATTCGCGCGATCAAAGAGACCTTTCCGACGGCGCGCGCGGGACTGACCCTGGGCGATGACCTGGAGGGCGCACCGCCTTGGCGCTACCTCCGCGTGCGATGGAGCGAGGTGTTTCCTGGCGCGCGGCTGCGGCGCTGCCACGCGGACTTCGCGGCGATTCACCAGCGGCTTGCCGGCCTTCGGCTCCTAGACTACTGCGCTCAGGCGCACATGCCGGCCTGGGTGTGGACGGTCGACGACGAGGTGACCATGGCGCGATTGATGCGCGACCCACGCGTGGCAGTCCTCATCACGAACCGTCCCGACCTTGCGCTGAGGATCAGGTCAGCTTGATGTCGGTCCGGCAGCAGACGAAGCCAAAGTCCGGCGACCAGCGCAGAACAAGTGGAGGCGCCGACGTGCCCGCCTTGAAGCAAACGACGATCGGACCATATGTTGTTCCGCGATTGAACTCGTAACGGGACCAGGTAGTGCATGAGGGCGCGTCAAAGATCGGTCCCGACGAGTTGCGCCGCGAGTCGATGAGCAGCAGGTCTGCCGGCGACGCGTGCGTGGAGTTGCTCGAGTTGCGGAACGTGATTTGCATGCTCACCAGGTTGCCGTCCACCTCGAGGTTCGTCACCCACAGCGTGTAGCCGCGCAAGTTGGCGCACGGAGCGGGCGTGCATCCCAGCGCCGGCACCGGACTGCTGACGGTGGGCGCCTGGAACGGGACCTGCAGGGATCCATACGCGGCAGCCCCGACCAGGATCACCACGGCCAACCCAGCGGCGATGGCGCCATATGTGAGGAGACGCCGGCTCATCGGCGACTTCAATCGTGACGCGCTAGGCGACGACGCGCGAAATTGCGAAGCATTTCCATGAGGCCAAGGAGAATAACTCAGCCCTGGTAACCGGTAAGGCAACGGCTGGTTATGCAGCCGGAGCCAATACAATTGCCGGCCATGAGAGGTTCGGGTGGCCAGCGTCCTCCTTCGGGGCTTCGCCCTCGGGCTGGCCATTGCGGCGGCGCCCGGCCCGATCTTCTTTCTCTGTCTTAGACGCACCCTCGTCAAGGGTTGGCGCAACGGGCTCGTGTCCGGATTGGGCGTCGCCACCGCGGATGGCTTCTATGCCGCCGTGGCCGCGTTTGGCGTGAGCGCGATCACGACACTGCTCACCGGCGAGCGCCGCTGGCTGGCGCTCGGCGGGGGCGTCGTGCTGGCCGCGTTGGGCGCGCGGATCGTCTTCGGTCGGCCAGGTACGACGGAGACTGCATCCCGAAACCGCGCCGGTCTGGCGGGTGCTTATCTCTCGACGCTCGGCCTCACCATCACCAACCCCGCCACCATCATCTCTTTCGCGGCGCTCGCGGCGACATTGGGAGCCGGCATCGGCGGCGGCTTCCTGCGACCGGCGCTGCTCGTGGTCGGTGTGCTGCTGGGATCGGCGACATGGTGGTGCGTGCTCGCGGCCCTCGGAGCGGGCCTGCGCGGGCGGATCACTCCGCGCGTCGTGGGGGGCATCAGCACCGCCAGCGGCCTTGCGATCATCGGCCTGGGCCTGGCTGCCGTCGTATCCGCGTTGAGTACATAAGAAAGAGGAGAGGACGCAAATGGGTTATCCGATTCACATCGTCGATGTGTTCACCGATCGCGCGCTCACCGGCAACCAGCTGGCGGTCGTGCTGGACGCCGGCGACATCGCTCCCGACGTCATGCAGAAGGTGGCGCGCGAGATGAACTTCTCCGAGACGACGTTCGTGATGCCGCCAACGCAACCAGGCCATGCGGCCAAGGTCCGCATCTTCACGCCCGGCCAGGAGCTGCCGTTTGCGGGGCACCCGACGGTGGGGACGGCCTGGGTCCTGGCCACTCAAGGCCTGGTCCCAGGCGGAGCGCTGGAATTCACGCTGGAAGAAGGCGTCGGCCCCGTGCCCGTGCGCGGAGAGCGCGGACCGAACGGTCTTACGTTCTGGATGACCCACCCGCCGCTCAAGTTCGGCGAGGTCCTGACGGATCGCCGGCGCATTGCAGTGGGTCTCGGACTCGACGAGAGCTACTTGATGGCCGATGTTCCGCTTCAGGTCGCCTCTACGGGGCTTGACTTTCTTTACGTCGCCCTGAGAGATAAGGGCGCGGTCGATGCAGCGGTGTCCGAGAAGACCCGCCTTCGCGAAGCGTTCTCCGGACGTGCGCCGCTGCCGGTGTTCCTGTTTGCGCTGGACGGTGCGAACCGCTTGTACAGCCGGATGTTCGCGCCCGTTGCAAACGGAATCGACGAGGACCCGGCCACCGGCTCCGCCAGCGGACCGCTCGGCGCCTTCGCAGTCAAATACGGGCTGGTGCCACACTCGCGCAGCGTGTCGATCACCAGCGAACAAGGCACGAAGATGGGTCGCCGGAGCATCGTCCACATCCGGCTCGAATACGGCTCAGACAAAGAGATCCCGAGCAAGATAGAAGTTGGCGGTTCTGTGATGCCGGTCGTCACCGGCACACTGGTGGGTGCGGGCTGACCTGGTCGGTTATTTGGGGTCGAGCTTGATCGACGCCGAGTTGATGCAGTAGCGAAGGCCCGTGGGCTTCGGTCCATCGTCGAAGACGTGGCCCAGGTGCCCGCCGCAGTTGGCGCAGGTGACCTCGGTCCGGGTCATGAAGAGGCTGCGGTCGACGTGCTCCTCGACAGGGGCGTCCTCGGCCGGCGCGTAGAAGCTCGGCCAGCCGCAGTGGGCGTCGAACTTGGTCTCCGACTCGAAGAGCTTGGTTCCGCAGCCCGCGCACAGGTACACGCCAGGCGTGTTGGTGTCCCAGTACTCGCCGGTGAACGGGCGCTCGGTGCCCTTCTCGCGAAGGACGTGGAACTGCATGGGGGTCAGCTCGTTCCGCCACTCGGCTTCGGTCTTCTTCGTCGGTTCCATCTTCTTCATGCTTCTAATCTCCCCGTCTCAGCCGTCGACCAAACGGCCGGCTCGCGAACCTCCGCACAGTCGGGTCTCAAGGTCCGACACCGCACCCGCCGTCTTCGCTTTCATTAGGCTGGCGACATGACGCACCCTCTGCGCTTCGGCATCAAGCTCTCCGGCCAGGACACCACCATCGAAGCGCTGCGCGCCGTGTGGCGCATCGCCGATGAAGGCGGTTTCGATCACGTCTGGGATTTCGACCACCTGGCCTCCATCGGCGACGGTGGTCCGGGGCGAGTCATTTACGAGGGCTGGACCCTGCAGGCGGCGATGGCGGAGGCGACCAAGCGGGTGCGCTTGGGGTGCCTGGTCACCGGCAACACGTATCGCAACCCGGTCGTCCTGGCCAAGATGGCCGTCACGGTCGACCATCTATCTGGCGGGCGGCTCGAGTTCGGCATCGGGGCGGCGTGGGCGGAGGTCGAGCACACGATGTATGGCATCGAAGGGCTCGACCACCGGGTCGGGATGCTCAGCGAGTCGTTGCGGATCATCAAATCGCTGTGGACCGAGGAGCGGACCAACTTCGACGGCCGCTACTACCACTTCAAAGACGCGATCGCCAATCCGAAGCCGTTCCAGAGGCCGTACCCGCCGATCTGGATCGGCGCTTCGGGGGCGACCACGTTGCGGCTGGTCGCCCGCCACGCCGACGTCTGGAACATCGCCGGTGGAGACCCCGACAAGGTTACGGAGCTCACGGCGATGCTCGAGGAGGCATGTGGCTCGGTCGGCCGCGATCCATCCGAGATCCGGCGGTCGATCCAGTTCGGCTGGGACGGCGCGGACCGGGGCGGGCTGCTGGACCTGTGCGGGCGATTCCTCGAGATGGGCGTCACCGAGCAGGTCATCTACCTCCGCGGGTCGGAACCGGTGGCGCTCGCCGGCAAGATCGCCGAGGCGCTGCCCGAGCTACGCAAACTCGATCGTGTGGCGCGACAATGAGGGTTGATTCAGTTCATTGAAAGAGGAGGCTACTCATGGCCGATAGCGTCTACCGAGTGACCGAGCTGGTCGGGACCAGCACCACGTCATGGGAAGCAGCCGCCAAGAGCGCGATCGAGACCGCCTCCAAGTCGCTGCGCGACCTCCGCGTGGCCGAGGTTGTGCGCCAGGACATGACCATCGACGACGGCAAGGTCGCCGCGTACCGGGTGAGGCTGAACGTCTCCTTCAAGTACGAGGGCTCTCCGGCGAAGAGCAAAGCCCGCCGCTGACAGGAACCTTGACTGGGCCGGCCTCCGCGGCCGGCCCTTTTCTTTGGCCTAGGGCGCGGTCGCTGCCTGGATCGAGCAGCCGGCGGCCTTCATCTCTTCTAGCGCCTGCAGCCCCGTCTCCGCGTTCACTGGTGCGCAGAGGTTGACGAGTACGCGGACCTGGAAGTCGTGCTTCCGCGCATCGAGGGCCGTGGCCCGCACGCAGTAGTCGGTGGCGAGGCCGCAGATGTCCATGTGGTCGACGCGGGCCTCCTTGAGGACATCGAGCAGCGGATGACCTCGAGCATCCATGGCCTCGAAACCCGAGTAGGCCGGGGCATGTTGGCCCTTGTCGACGACCACCGAGATGAACTTCTCCCGAACCAGGTTGAAGATGGGCGTGCAGAGCGCGGCGCCCGGGGTACCGATGAGGCAATGGGGCGGCCATGTGGTGGCGAAGTCCGGGTGGTCGGAGAAATGCCCCGCCGGGTCCTCGTGGTAGTCGCGCGTGGCGACCACGAAGTTGTATTCCTGCTTGAAGTGGCGGACGTGCCTGGACACCATGGCCGCCACCTGTCTGCCCCCAGTCACGGGCAAGGCGCCGCCCTCCACGAAGTCGTTCTGGATGTCGATGACCAGCAGCGCGTTCCTCATCTCTTGTTATCTCCCTAGACTGCGGCTATGGCCTCGATGATCGTAGCGGGCGCGCGCACCCCCATCGGCAAGTTTGGCGGAGCGTTCAAGGATGTGCCCGCGGTTAGTTTGGGGGCTCATGCGATCCGCGCCGCCCTCGATCGAGCCGGCGTAGCGGGCAAGGACGTCGATTACGTGATCATGGGCCAGGTGCTCCAGGCGGGCGCCGGCCAGATCACCGCGCGACAGGCGGCCATCGAGGCCGGGATTCCTCCCGAGGTGCCGGCCCTGACCATCAACAAGGTTTGCCTCTCGGGCCTCAACGCCATCGCCCTGGCGGACCAGCTCATCCGCGCGGGCGAAGTCGAGGTCGTCGTGGCAGGTGGGATGGAGTCGATGTCGGAGGCGCCGTACCTTGTGCCGAAAGCGCGCTTCGGCGCCCGCATGGGCAACGCCGAGATGATCGACTCGATGGTCCACGACGGCCTGTGGTCCACCTTCCTGAACCAGCACATGGGCGAGAGCTCGGATGACGTCAATCGCGAGCTGGAAATCGGGCGTGAGGAGCAGGACGCATGGGCAGCGCGCTCCCACGAGCGGGCGCAGCGGGCCTGGGATACCCGCGCGATGGCAGACGAGGTGGTTGCAGTCGAGCTGAGCTCGAAGCGCGGGCCAACGACCAGGATCGATCGAGACGAAGGGATCCGGCCCGGCACAACCGCGGAGTCGCTCGGCAAGCTGGCGCCCGCCTTCAGGAAGGACGGGACTATCACCGCGGGCAACGCGTCCCAGATCTCAGACGGCGCGGCGGCCGTCGTCGTCATGTCAGAGGATCGAGCGCGGAAGCTGCAAGCCGAGCCGCTGGCGGAGATAGTGGCGCACGGCATGAGCGCCGACCGCTACGCCTGGCTGCACACGGTCCCGGCGCTGGCGCTCGTCAATGCGCTCAAGAAGGCCGGGCTCACGGCCGGGGACCTGGAGCTGGTCGAGATCAACGAAGCGTTTGCGGCGGTGGCCCTGAACGTCACGCGCATGCTCGAGCTGGACGAGGATCGGGTCAACGTCAACGGCGGCGCCGTCGCCATCGGCCATCCGATCGGCGCCAGCGGAGCGCGCCTGGTGCTCACGCTCGCTCACGAGCTGAAGCGTCGGGGCCTACGCACAGGCGCGGCGACGCTCTGCGGCGGAGGCGGCCAGGGCGACGCCCTGATCATCAGACGCTAAGGGTTCTCCAACCTTGAATTAGTGTCGGCGAGAGGATTTGAACCTCCAAGCCCTTTCGGGCACCAGCTCCTAAGGCTGGCGCGTCTGCCGTTCCGCCACGCCGACATTCAGGCCAAAGATAGGGGAGGCCAGGCTACCGAATAGCGCCTACTGGCCTTAGTGGCTAAAGTTCAGGTTCGAATGGCACCGGAGCGCCGGAGCCGGAACGGCTCCAGGCCCAAACCCGACCGGGTCAAGAACGGTCTCGAGGTCGGCGGTTACCGCGTGGTTCGAGAGATCGAGACCGACAGCCTCGGCGTCATCTATGAGGCCGAGCATCCGCGCATGCACCGCAGGGTCGCGCTGCGCACCATCGAGCCGGCAGTCGCGCGCGACGTGAGCTTCTCCCGGCGCTTCCTCCTAGAGCTTCGTTCCTATGTGGCGCTCGAACATCCGGCCATTCCGCGGCTCTACGAGCTGGCGTACGACGGTGAGTGTCCCTACCTGGTGACCGAGCTGATCCCCGGCAAGACGCTTGATGAGGTACTCGGGTCGGGTGTGCGTTATGACGCGCTTGGCGTCATCGGATTGCTGCGGCCGATCGCGAGCGCTCTCGACTACGCCCACTCCCGGGCCACGGTGCACCGCGACGTCAAACCGGCCAACATCCTCCTCGCCAACGACGGTCGCACCATGCTGACCGGGTTCGGACTGGGCACGGTGGCCTCGTTCAACACCGGACCCAGCGCGGGCGGCCCGGTCGCGCCCGACTACGTGGCGCCGGAGCGGTTGGTGGGTCGAGAGGTGGACGGACGTGCCGACGTGTACTCGCTGGCCGCGGTCATCTTCGAGGCCGTGACCGGGCGCCGCCCGTTCTCATCCAAGAGCTGGATCGAGACCTTGAGCCGGCGGCTGTACGAGCCGCCGCCGACCGTTCACGACGTGGCGCCCGATCTCCCCGCACAATTCGCCGCCGTCCTGCAGCAGGCGATGGACCGCGAACCGTCTCGCCGCCCTGCTACAGCTGGTGAGCTGCTCGACCGCCTCGAGGATGCGCTGAACCACCCACGCGGCGGCGACGCGCCGATCCACTGGCTGCGGCCGGCGATGCGCAGGGGAAGCATCGGGCTCAGCGCGGTGCTCGTCCTGCTGGTCGGGGTCGCCGAGACGGCATGGCTCCTGGATGGAACCGGCCTCACGCTGCTGGTGAAGTTCACCCACAGGGTGTTCGGCTTCCACTAGACCCTGCGGCTTACAGGTTCGTCCGGCCGTCGATGATCACGACTCCGTTGCACGTGAACAAGCGGTCCACGATGAACCCGATGTTGATGTTCGAAGGGTCCTGGCCGACGACCGTGCCGATCTGCGACATGACCTGCTCGGCGGGAACGCTGAAGCCGAACGCTGTGGCTCCGACTGCGGTGACCTGGAGCCCCTGGCCGTGCTTGAGCAGGATGACCGTGCCCGTCCAGCCCGCGCCATCGAATGTGCCGGTGCCTTTGAGGACGGCGCCGGCGAGCGAGTTGCCGACCACAGTCAGGTTCAGGTTGGACACGCCCGAAACCTGGATGTTGCCTGCCAGGTCCTGCGACGTCAGGCCGCGTCGCACAGCGCCACGCGAATCGATGTTTGCGCTCGCGCACGGTTCCAACGCAGCCACACTGACGAACGGCGTTTCGCCGGCGGCGCCCAGCCCGCTGACGCCGATGACCACGATCGTGTAGATGCCGGCCAGCGCGTTGTTGACGACCACCAAGATCGGCGAAGCGCCGGTTTTCGCGTAGATCTGCGCGTCCGGCGCCTTGACCTGAAGCATCATGACGCTGCCGGGATAGCCGAGGGCGGCTTTCAGGAGCCCCTCGCCCGCGAAGCTGTAAGTGAACTGCTGCTGCTCCCCGTTGTGGATGGGCAGGCCGATGTAGTCCTGCTCGGTGCCGGGTGTCGTGCCCTGGCTGGTCTGGTCAGACGCGGCCATCTCGGCTCCGAACGGGTCGCCGGGCTCGGGCACGATCGGCCCCGCCGGGCCGACGTTGCCGGCGGGGTCGGCCGTGGCTTGCTGCGGAGCGGTCAGGTGCACTGTGTTGATGCCCACGAAATCCATCTGACCCTCGAACAGCTTCACGAGCATCGAGCCGTCCGGCTTGATCAGCACCTCGAACTTGGTGCCTCGGACGGTGGCGGTCGCCGACTGTCCCGAGACTTTGAAGGTCGCGCCCCCCACGAGGTGCTGGACGTTTGTGAACGTGCGTCCTGCCTTCTGGGCGATCGAGACATCGTGAAGGCTGCCGTCCTTCGAGAAGTGCGCGGAGCTCAACTTTATCTCTGTGCTGCTGGCCAGCCGGGTCAGAGTGCCGTCCGGCAGCTGGATGGCGGCGCGGCCTTTGGCGTCGGTCTTGACACCGTCGCCAGGCTGCACGATCGAGCCCGTGTTCGCCTCCGCGTAGTCGCCACCGTTGTGGGCGACCGAAGTCGTGGGGAGGAACACAGTCAGGGTCGCCACCGCGTTCGTGGACGCCGCCGCGGCGGAATTGAGCCAGACCACCGCCCCCGCCGCGAGCATCACGATTATCAGCAGCCCGACGATCCACCGGAGGCCGCCGCGGCGCCTGGGTGCTGGTTTGACGGCTACGGCGCGCATGGCCGTAAAAGGTAGCGTCTTGGACGGCAGATCGCGCCCACAAGCAGATCAACGTGAGCTGCTGCGCTTACCAGCGCTCTCAGCGCTTAGCGGTGGCCCTCGATGACCATCATGCCGCCGCCCGGGCCGTTGCAAGAATACACGCGGTCGACTGTGAAATCGGTCGACACGCCCGATTCGCCGGTCCCCTGGGGGAGGCGAGAGACGATCTGGGTCGTGATATTGATCCCCCGGACCGTCAGCTGCGTCAGCACCACGCCGAGGTTCGGCGTCGCGGCATAAAAATCGATCGTCCACGACACCGAGGTGCCGCCCAGGTTGGAGTAGTAGTAGATGCGGGCCGAGTTCGGGGACGTGCCCTGCACCTGCAGCGTGATGCCGGTGACGCCCGACTGCGACAGAGACTGCGCGATCTGGGCGTTGCTCACCGTGTGGCGGACTACGCCCCCGGTGTCCACGTTGCCTTCGACGCACCCGGCGTTGGTCGCAAATGAGATCGCGTACGGCTCGCCCCCAGGCACGCTGACGGCCTGGACGATCGCCCGATAGCGTCCCGGCGGGCCGTTGACGTTGAACCGAACCGGCGGCGCGCCTTGCCGGGTCGGGAGCTGGGTCCCGCTCGGGTCGGTGAGCGTGACGCTCATCAAGCTCCCCGGATAACACAGGGCGACGCTGAGGGCGCCGCCCGGCGAGTCATAGTCCGCCTCTTCGCTCTGTCCGGTGGCCAGGCTGTTGCCGATCGACGTTTGGATCGTGCCCGCGGTGTTACCCGCGGATACTGCCCCGGCGCATTGCGCCGCGAGCGGGAACGGGTCCTGGGTGTCGGCCTGGATGAGCCGCGGCTTGGAAAGCTTGCCGCTCGCGTCAGCGTCCACCTCCTGCCCGGCGGCCAGCGTGACGGTGGTCGCGCCGGCGACCTTCACCGAGCCGTCGAACACCTTGATCAAGTTCGTCCCGTTGGCTCGGACCAGCACCTCGAACTGCGTGCCGCGTACCTCGGCGCTGACCGAGTGGCCGCCGACGTGGAAGGTGGCTCCGCCGACCAGATGCTGGACGTTGCTGAGCGTGCGGCCGATCTTCTGGGCCAGTCCGGCCGACTGCAGCGTGCCGTCCTTGTTGAGCTGCGCCGCAGTGACAGTGGCGGTGGTGTCGGGCGACATGCGTATGAACGAGCCGTCGGGAAACTGGATCGCCGCGTGCCCTGTGTGGCCCGTGCGCACCGAGTTCCCCGACGTGAGCGACTCACCAGCGACCGCGGGTCGGTAGCCGGAGTCGTTGCGGCCGACGTCGACGGGAGCGCTGTACACGATCAGGCCGGCCGGCGCCGGAACGCCTGCCTGGGCCTGGATCACGAAGAAGTACCAACCGCCCCCCACGAGCAGGAGGACGACGACCACGAACACCCCAAGACAGCCGAGGCAGCCCGCTCCGCAGCCGGCGCACCCGCTCTTCTTACGCGGCGGTGTGGGCGTGAGACCGGGAGCAACGGGGGCCGCTGGTGGCTGCTGGACTGCCAATCTGGTAAGGCCTATCAGGAGACGGAGAAATCGACTATGAGGCGCGACGGACCTGTAAGCGTGAAGGTCCGCATGCAGGCGGCGTGGTCGAGACCAAGGGCCCAGGACACGGAACCCTCGAAGTCCTGGGTCAGGCGTGCCTCCTTGATGACGCGGAACTCGCCGTGGGAGATGTCGGTCGGCCCGCTGTAGGTATTCGCCTCGGCCGCCGTCTGAACCGTCACCAGAACGCCATAAGTGCCGCTCAGTGTGATCGGCTGGTTGCTGGGGCTCATCTTGAACGTGGGGCTGGCCTGGCGTGCGGCCGTATACGCGGGCACCGCGCCGTCGAACTGCAGCACGAAGCGGTCGTAATCCGTCTGCTGGCCGACACGCACGTCCGTGACATTGGCCGTCACGCCCCCTTTGCCGCCGCCCGAGTTGGCGCAGGCGAAGCCTGGGAGCGTGATGCTCGGTGGCGTGGGGGGGCTCACCGGCGGCTGGGAGAACCGCGGGCCAGACGCCATCGGGTCAAACGAAGGCACAGGCGTAGAGGTTGAGCTGGCGGCCGGGCTTGCCGACGGGCCGGTGAGTGAACAGCCGGCCAAGGACACACAGGCCAGGGCAGCCAGGGTGAGTCGCACCCCGGAATGATATTGTCGAGCCTCCCCAACGAGGGCGATTACGGCCGCGCCGAGGTGGCGGAATGGCAGACGCGTCGGTCTCAAAAACCGATGAGGGCAACCTCGTGCGGGTTCGACTCCCGCTCTCGGCACCA
>Ga0207646_10000709_pt1 | contig 43202 bp, 47 predicted proteins | sample KBSK5502metaG_FD_184343 | JGI IMG/M metagenome (GOLD analysis project Ga0207646, IMG submission 184343) | Corn, switchgrass and miscanthus rhizosphere microbial communities from Kellogg Biological Station, Michigan, USA - KBS K5-50-2 metaG... | ecosystem: Host-associated > Plants > Roots >... | reverse complement strand
CAAGATTGTTCTTGGATGGATCGTGCAAGACACAGTACTGCTTGTCGTCGGCACAGTGCTGTCCTTCCTCTTTCTGATCGAGGGCTTCGCGAGGCTGATCTGGTTCGCCATCAGTTGGATACGAGAAAAGCTTGCCGAGAAGCCTTCTTCCGAGCATCCCGTACTGACAACGAAATCTTGAGACTGCAATCCTAGCTAGTGCTTGCAGCCAGGGCCGTGTTGGTGTTCCGGCTCCGGGGATTGGCGGGGCGCAGAGCCGCCGGGGATCACGAGGCGGCTCTTCTCGCGCTGGGCCTGCTCCTTGGCCGCCACGGCGATGTCCTTCTCCTCCGCCAGCACGATACGCGGCTGGTCCGTGTCCTGCTTCTTGATGTGTTGCGCCACTTCCGGATGATCCATCGTGAGGCAGCCGATGACGCCGGTGATGAACCGGTTGGAGCGCAGCCCCGTCCCCGAAAACTCATTGACGAGCGTGAGCGCCAGGTCCACGATCTGCTGGGCCTGCGTCTGATCGACCTTTTCCTTCTCCAGGAACGCCTTGAACTCCTTGTGCAGGTATTGCGAGAACGCCGGCACGGTGGGCGCCGGGAAATGCAGGGGGCTGAGGAGCCGCCGGATAAACTCCAGCGCCGCGACCACTTCGCCGTCCAGTCCGGATGGCTTGTTGTGAAAGTAGCTGAAGCAGACGATCTCGATGAGATTGAGCAGCCCGGCGCCTTTCTCTCCGCCGATCTCGAAGGCCTCCCGGTAGGCCCGCCGCCGGTCCTGGCGGAAGAGCTCTCCGACGCGCTGCCGTTGGTAGTCCGTGCCGGCTTCGAGGTAGGGGCAGTCCGCCGGGCAACTGATCTTCGTGAGACGGTTCTCGCCGCAGCAGGCCGAGCAGATCAGCCCGCCGAGCGCCGGGCACTGACGTTTGCCCTTTCTGGCGTGGCAATAGACGCACGTGGCTTGTCCCATCGTCGTCTCGCTACCGCTTGCGTTCGCGCCCCAGCCCGTTCAGCTCCGCCGCGTTGCCGGAGAGGTAGGAGATCATGATGAGGTGGTTCTTGCGATCGATCGCGACACTGGCGGGCGTGGTCAAAAACTCGGCGATGGTCTGGATGCGAAAGTCCGAGTCGATCCGCACCACCTTGCCCTGGGAGAAGTCCGAGACGTACATGTTGCCGAAGGCGTCGAAATCCACGCCCGCCAGGTTGCCGAAGCGGGCATTGAAGAAGGAATTGGCGAAGAGGACCTTCACGGCTCCATCCTTGGCGATTTCCAGAATCTTTCCCTTATTCCAACTGACCGCCACCAGCGCGCCGGTCGACGGATTGACGGCGAGCCCGTGAGGGCCTTCCAGGGCGGCGTCTTTCACGAGGACCGTGGGCTGGGAGAGGTGGCCGGTGTCCACCTTGTAAATCGTATTGGCGCCGGTGTCGGCAATGTAGAGCACCCCGGCGCCGTCCGTGGCCAGCCCCGTCAGAAAATCCACTTTGAATGCGGACAGATCGATCTCGCCGAGCGATCGGCCAGTGTGGATGTCGAAACGCCGGACCTTGTCGATATCGGAGACGTAGAGCGTCGTGCCGAGCACAGCCAGGCCTTTGGGGGCATGCAGAGTCACGCCAACCCCGCCTGCGATGAATTTCAACTTGACGATCTTGCCGTTTTCGTCGAGCTTGGTGATGAAGCCGTTGTTGTCCCGGTCGCTGGGGCCGCCGTTTTCGTTCGCAATGAAGTAGGCTCCCGAGGCAGGGTCCACGATGAAGCCGGCGGGGTTTTTCAAGCCGGTCACCTGGAGGGCCAGGGCGGCTGCACTCGGAAGGAGCGACAGGAGCAGGACTAAAGGGAGTGACCGTGTGATGCTTGACAATGAAGTCACAGGCGCACTCTACTACGATTCCTTGACTCCAAACAAGGGCGCTTGTTATTCTGCGCCACGCCGATAGTGCTCGCTCGCGAGCAGCAGGGAGGTCGAGGTGGCGGCACAACTCATAGACGGCAAGGCGCTCTCGCAGGCGGTGCGGGACCAGATCGCCAAGGACGCGGCGGCGCTCCTGGCCACGTCGGGAGTCAAGCCGGGCCTCGCGGCGATCCTGGTCGGCGACGACCCTGCGTCCCATCTCTACGTCAAGAACAAGCACAAGGCCTGTGAGGCGGTCGGGATCCATGTGGCGGACCACAAGCTGCCGGCCTCGACCAGCCAGGCCGAACTCCTGGCCTTGATCGACAAGGTGAATCACGACCCCCAGATTCACGGCATCCTCGTCCAGCTTCCCTTGCCGAAACAGATCGACAGCCAAGTCATTCTGAACGCGGTCTTGCCGGAGAAGGACGCGGACGGGTTTCATCCCTATAACATGGGCCGGCTCGTAGAGGGCACCCCGATTTTTGAAGCCTGCACGCCCCGCGGCGTCATCAAGATGATCGAGTCGACGGGAATTGGGATCGCCGGCAAGCGAGCGGTGGTCGTGGGGCGGAGCAACATCGTGGGCAAACCGGTGGCCTTGATGCTGCTCCATCGGCACGCCACCGTGACGATCTGCCATTCCAAAACGAAGGACTTGCCGGCGGTCTGCCGCGAGGCCGAGATCCTGGTCGTGGCCATCGGCAGGGCCAAGTTCGTGACGGCGGACATGGTGCGCGAGGGCGCGGTGGTGGTGGACGTGGGCGTGAATCGCACGGCGGACGGCAAGTTCGTCGGCGATGTGGACTTCGAGGCGGTGAACCAGAAGGCCGGGTGGATCTCGCCGGTGCCAGGCGGCGTCGGGCCGATGACGATTGCCATGCTGCTGCAGAACACGCTGGAATCCGCGCAGCGGGCGGCCCGTATGGGTAAGGGAGGGCGGTGAAGGTGGGCGTGCGACGCTTACGCGAGGTCCTGGAGTCGGGCCAGTTCGTCACGACGGTGGAGTACAATCCGCCGAAGGGCACGGACGTCTCTCACATCATGGACAACGCCAAGGCCTTGCTGGGCAAGGTCCACGGCGTCAACGTCACCGATAATACGGCCGCGATTTTGCGGGCCGGCTCCGTATCGGTCTGCCGGCTGCTCTACGAGATGGGGCACGACCCGGTCATGCAGATGACCTGCCGAGACCGCAACCGTCTGGCCATCCAGTCCGACCTCATGTCCGCCCACATCCTGGGGATCCGGAACATCCTCTGCCTGACCGGCGACTATCCCACCGTCGGAGACCACAAGGATGCGAAGCCGGTCTATGACCTCGATTCCATCGGTATCATGCAGGTGATCCACTCGCTGAATCAGGGCACGGACCTCACCGGCCACAAGCTCCAGGGCGCGACGGATCTCTTCATGGGCGCGGCCGTCACGCCGGAGCAGGACCCGCCGGGACCCATGCTGGCGAAGTTTGAGACGAAGGTGAACGCCGGCACGAAGTTCTTCCAGACGCAAGCCTTTTACGATGTGGAGAAGTTCAAGGCCTTCATGAAGGCCGTCCGAAAATTTCCGGTCAAGGTGCTGGCGGGGATTCTCGTGCTGCGGTCAGCCAAGATGGCGGAATTCATGAACGCGAATATTCCCGGCGTGGATGTGCCCCAGGCCATCATCGAGGAGCTGAAGGCGGCCGGTGACGAGCGGGCGCTGGATGTCGGGGTCCAGATCGCGGTGCGCACGATCAAAGCGGTGCGTCCACACTGCGACGGGGTCCACATTATGGCCGTCAGGGCCGTGGACCGCCTGCCCGAAATCCTCCAGAAGGCGGAACTCGCATGACCATCCACGATTTTCGAAAGCGCAAGGCGGAGGGCCGCAAGATCGTGATGGTCACGGCGTACGATGCCCTCTTTACGCGCATTGTGGAGGAAGCCGGCCTCGAAGTGATTCTCGTGGGGGACTCGCTGGGCGTGGTGGTCCAGGGCAAGAAGGACACGCTGTCGGTGACGATGGAGGACATGCTCTATCACACGCGCTTGGTGGCCGGGGCCGCCCAGCGCGCGCTGGTGATCGGCGACATGCCGTTCCTGTCGTATCAAGTCACCGTGGACGAGGCGGTCCGGAACGCCGGGCGATTTCTTCAGGCCGGGGCCGCGGCGGTCAAGCTGGAGGGCGGCGCGGCAGTGGTGGATCGGGTGGAGGCCATGACGCGCTTCGGCATTCCCGTCATGTGCCATATCGGCATGACGCCGCAATCAGTGCACCACTACGGAGGATACAAGGTCCAGGGCAAAGGGGCGGATCAGGCGGACGAGTTGCTGGCCGACGCGCGCGCGTTGGAAGCCGCCGGAGCCTTTGCGCTGGTGCTGGAAGCCGTGCCCGCCAGGCTGGCGAAGACGATCACGCAGGCCCTGACGATTCCGACCATCGGCATCGGCGCCGGTCCCTCCTGTGACGGCCAGGTGCTGGTTCTCTACGATCTGCTGGGCCTCTTCGATCAGTTCGTCCCCAAGTTCGTGAAGCCCTACGCGCATCTCAAAGCCGACGCCCTGCAAGCCCTCCGCCGCTTCCGCGAAGAAGTCGAACAAGGCAAATTCCCGACTGACTCCGAAAGTTATCACTGAATTAGCACAACCTGCGCATGGTTAGCCGAACATTGCGGGGATGACTCAGTTGCCGATCATTTTTCTTCTGGGCCCTTCTGGCTCAGGGAAGAGCACACTGAGCGGCTGGCTCGCCGAGGACCTTCAGATGCTGCACCTTGAGATCGACCGATGGCCTGATGGGAACGGCATTGACCTGGAAGGCCTGCGCTCCGAGTGGAAGGCCTTCTTGGAGACGCGCCAGGTAGATGGGCTCGCAACCGTCATCCGGCAGCGCGGCAGAGAAGCAGGAAGACGAGGCGCAGTGCTTTCCTTTCCTAGCACGCTGGTTCTCGACCCAGGTTTGTTTCAGGCAGGCGAGGGGCATGGTATTAAGTCGTTCGTTCTTTACGGTACAGCTGCAGAGTGCCTGGCGGCATTCCTCGATCGGGAACGTGCCACGGGCAGGAAGCTTAGCCAGGAGCATTGGATACAGAACAACGCGAACTCTTACATTACTCACAGTCGACAGGAGTTCACACATTATCGACTACAAGCTTTCGCAGCAGGTGGATTTCGGACGCGCGGTGATCTTGTCGCAGAGGTGACAGAAAAATTGGGGTTAGACTAGATTTTCTGAGAATGGGGTCAAATAATGGGGTCAGGATCCCTTTTTCTTGACCGTGATTTGGTAAATAGACTCTGACCCGCTTTTTCTCTCCCTGTTTTTAAATTTCTTGCTACGCAATCGAAAAGTTTATAGGGTAATGGGAACTCCATTGCTTTCAGACGAGGCAATTGTTAGCGAGACATTTGATGAAAATTGGAAGAAACGATCCTTGCCCTTGCGGTAGTGGGCGGAAGTTCAAGAAATGTCACGATGACAAACGCTTCGAGCTCCCTTTTCTTGTTCAACAAGCGCGAATTGAAAAACACATCGTGGAAGAGGGCAAACGCCTTCTTGAAAAACAGCGAGCGCGGGAGATTCAACGACAGCAACAGCAAGGCCTCGGAAGGCCTATTATTTCGGCTGAAGTACAGGGAACTCGATTCGTTGCAGTCGGCAAGAGTCTATATTATGGCAAGTGGAAGACGTTTTTCGACTTTCTCGGCGATTACATAAAGCGCACCTTGGGCGAGGAGTGGGGCAATGCTGAGCTGAAAAAGTCGTTTGACGAACGCCATACTATTCTCAAGTGGTACCATCATCTTTGCGACTTGCAGCGTCAGTATATGACGACGCCAGGTCAGATCTTTTCGAGTCCAATGACGGGCGCAGCATCTGCTTATTACCGGCTTTCCTACAACCTCTACCTAATTGCACACAATGGATCTGATATTCAGACACGACTCCTATCCCGTTTGCGAAATGCCGATAATTTTCCTGGTGCCTTTTTTGAAACCCAGGTGGCCGCGTGGATGATTAGAGCAGGCTTTGAGCTCGAATTCGAGAATGAATCTGATACATCGACATCGCATTGTGAATTTACAGCAACATATCCTGCTTCGAAGGCCAAGTTTTCCGTGGAGGCGAAATCTCGGCATCCTGGCGTGAAGAATGAAGGACCAAAGCGCATTAACGTCGGTCGTCAGTTAAGGAGGGCGTTGGAAAAGCAGGCAGCTTATCCGAGACTCGTATTTCTGGATCTCAATCGTCCCATTCGATCTGAGCAACAGGCAGACCGGGTAGTTGAGCGTGCTCAGCGAATTCTCAAGAGCGTCGAGGGACTCAAGATAGCCGATCAGCCGGCGCCGCCGGCTTATATCTGCCTGACGAACATCTCGGACCATTACTTCTTGGAAAGTCCCCAGACGCCTACGCTCGCAGCTTTCTATGGATTCAAAATCCCGGACTTTGTAGGGACGGTATTCCCGTCTATCAGAGCCGCATTGCGGGCACGAGAGCGACACATCGAGATGTTTGATTTGATGCGATCTATGGAAAAGCACTCACACATTCCAGCGACGTTCGATGGAGAACTGCCCTCGGTGGCGTTCTCAGACGGGCGACTTCCTCATATGCAGGTTGGCAAGATGTATATGGCACCAGGGCCAGATGGCGTCGAAGCGCCAGCTCGGCTAACTACTGCGACGGTAGATACATCTGCCGGTGAAATGATTCTGGCTTATCATGATCCACGAACGGATAAAGCCTGGATATGCAGAGCCCCTATGTCCCAAGCCGAGATGGACGATTACAAACGGTTTCCTGATACCTACTTTGGAGTTCACCTTCAACAGATACAACATGCCGAAACCCCTATGGAGTTGTTTGATTTGTTCCATGAAAGCTATAAGCACACCCCCAAAGAAAAGTTGCTTGAATGGATGGCAGGTGCATCGGACATTGCAGAGTTGAAGAATCTTAGCCAAGAAGAGCTTAGCGAAATATATTGCGAGCGAATCGTTTATATGGAAATGGCGCGCACGAAAACGACGAGGGCGTGATGCTTTGGGCGGATCTGTTGCTCTGAAAGAAGAGTACCTACATCACTATATTCGATCTTCCGGAACGGATCAAGATGCCTCCACATTCAGCAAAAACACTTTTTAATAGGAACATACGTAGCGCACACATGTGCCTCGATCTCTTCGACCATTTACCTCCACCTACACCGAAGCTTAATACGCGATGGATCCTGCGGGCGGCTGTCGTGTTTGTAGTATCTGCTATGGATACCTACTTTCATGACAAGGTGAAGTACCGCGTCGGGCACTATCGGTTCGGAACGCTGCCGCCACAACTCGCCAGATTTCAGATTCCACTCGGCGAATTGGAGACATGGCAGTCCGCGCACCGGAAAGGGAACGTCCTTCGGAATTGGGTGACTGCGCATTTCGCGATGAGACCTCTTCAGTCACCGGAAGCAATCGGGGATGCTTTGAAACTCGTTGGTATCAATGACTTCTGGATGACAATTGCTGGGAATCAAAAGCGGACCTCGGCGCTCAAACAATCCGTGAACGCAATGGTTAGACGCCGAAACCAGATTGCACACGAGGGGGATCGCCAGCAGTCCAGGCGAAGCGGAAAAAAGCTCCACACCATCGGTCGACAAACAGTTGTCAAGTACATCGCTTTCGTTGAAAAGTTAGTCGCTCGGATTGAAGCTAAGTTTCCGAGGTGATATTTAGGTGACCAGGGGCGCTGAGAATTGGGGTCAGACTCGAATTGAAAGAATTGGCAGATAATAATTAGGGTCAGACTCGATTTACTGATACAATCTAATCACTTATTTCAGCGGGTCCGAGATAGGAGATAGTGCCGATGCCGTTTCTGATCGTCCTCCTCGCCCTCTTCACGCCTCGCTTGGTCGTGGTGCTCCTCTGGTTCTTCACGGATTGGTTCAGTGGGATCTTCGCCTCTCTCTTGTGGCCGGTCCTTGGTTTCATTTTCCTGCCCACGACGCTCTTCTGGTATACCGCCGTGGTGCACTGGTTCGGCGGGCAGTGGACGCTCTGGCCCATCGTGGGCATCGTGGTCGCGCTCGTGATCGATGTCTCGCCGGCAGGAGGTTACCGCGAGAAGTAAAGATCTGATGCTGCAGATCTCGCCGCACGTGACGATTCCGGATACAGAGATCGACATCCATGCGATGCGTGCGCAGGGTGCCGGCGGACAACACGTCAATAAAGTCTCGTCGGCGGTGCATTTGCGCTTCGATGTTCCGGCGTCCTCGTTGCCTGGGTTCTACAAAGAACAACTCCTCAAGCTGAAGGATCATCGCGTTTCACAAGAGGGCGTGATCACCATCAAGGCCCAGCAGTACCGGAGCCAGGAGCAGAATAAAGCGGATGCCCTCACGCGACTCCGGGCGCTCATTCAGAGCATCGCCATCCCACGTAAGAAACGAAAAGCGACGAAACCGACAAAAGGCTCGCAACAAAGACGCTTGGAGAGCAAAACAAAGCGGGGTCGGCTGAAGGCCTTGAGGGGAACCCTCGATTAACAAGGGTGTAGTGGCCTGTTGCTGACAATTGGAAACCCGCCGCCGGGTTTGTTACAATCTTGATCCGGTAACCACCTGCTCGTGAAGGAGTAACACGGAACAATGACCACCTCAACGGCAACGGAGAGAGTTCTCTTTGCCGAGAATGTTCTGTTGAAAGCCCTCCTGGGCTGGTATGTCCTGTTCTGGGCGGTCATGGCGATCGCTCCCCTGGATCGCCCGTTTTGGATGCTGACCAACGTCCTGCCGTTCGTGTTGGTGGCGACCCTCGTCGCGACGCATCGGGCCTATCCCCTCTCGGATGTCTCGTACCTGGTGATTACCGTTTTCCTGACCCTCCACGCGATCGGCGCTCACTATACCTATACGAATGTCCCGTTTGGGTTCTGGTTGGAGGACGTCCTGGGGTTCCACCGCAACCATTTCGACCGGATCGTCCATTTCTCGTTCGGCTTCCTGATCATCTATCCGTTCCGCGAGCTGCTGATCCGGTCGGCTCGGATCACCGGGTTCTGGGCCTACGCCCTGCCGGTCAGCACGGTGATGGCCTGCGCCGGCTTGTGGGAAGTGCTGGAGTCCTGGATCGCTCGCATGTTCAGGCCCGAGCTTGGCCTGAACGCTCTTGGAGCGCAAGGGGATATCTGGGATGCGCAACGGGACATGGCGGCCGCGCTCTATGGGGCCCTTCTGTGCACCCTGCTCATCGTCGCCGCCCGGCAGCTGCTGGACGATGACGATGACGACGCCGAGGAAGAGCCGGAACTTGAGGCGGCGTTGGGGGATTGAGAACCTCGCCGTTCTGGCATAACCGTCTCCATCAAGGGCTCCTCGGCTGGTATCTCCTACTGTGGATCGCGCTGGCAATTTCGCCGGTGAATCGCCATGACTGGCTGCTCGAAAATCTCCTGACCTTCCTGACCGTTGCCCTGCTGATCGCCACCTATCGTCGGTTCCCCTTCTCCGATCTGTCCTACATCTTGATCACCATCTTTATGAGCCTGCATGCGATCGGGGCGCATTACACCTATGAGCAGGTGCCGCTGGGATTCTGGTTGAAGGATGCGCTGGAGCTGAACCGCAACCATTTTGACCGGATCGTGCATTTCGCCTTCGGGTTGCTGCTGGCCTATCCCATCCGGGAACTGTTCGTCCGCACGGCCCACGTCCGGGGATCTTGGACGTATATTATCCCCGTCGTCATCCTGCTCGCGCTCAGCGGGTTTTTTGAAATCATCGAAGCCTGGGTCGCCCAGATCGTCAGCCCGGAGCTCGGCGACGCCTATCTGGGAACTCAGGGCGATATCTGGGATGCGCAGAAGGATATGACCGCGGCCTTCAGCGGCGCGGTCATCTCGATGGGGGCGGCTGCGATCTGGTCGGGCCGCCGGCGGGGACGCGCCGCAGCAAGAGAAGGCCAACGACGAAGAATACTCCCACCGTTATAATCGCCACGCGCTGGTTGCCTCCCAACGCAACGGATGTCAGGCCGAACACGAACGGTCCCAGGATCGCGCCGCTCTTGCCGACCAGGGCGTAGAAGCCGAAGAATTCGGCCTCACGGCCAGGCGGGATGAGCGTGGCCATGAAGGTGCGGCTGGCAGCCTGGATGGCGCCGAGGCCCGTCCCGGCCAGGATTGCGACGATCCAGAAGTGCCAGGCGACCTCCACGAAGTACGCCGCCACCGTCACCGCGGTCCACTGGATCAGCATGATGCTGACGACGAACTTCGGCCCACGGGTATCCGTCGGGCGCGCCCAGCCTGCCGATCCCGCCAGGGCCGTGACCTGGATCACCATGAACAACGCGATGATCTCCGTCATGGAGAAGCCGAGCGTCTTTGCCGCAAACACCCCTGCGAACGCGATGACCGTGTTCACGCCGTCTTCAAAGACGAGGTACGCCAGGAGGAACCGTCGCATCGACGTGCGCTCAGGCAACCTCACGATCTCCTGCAGAGTGGCCAGGGTTGTGCGCAGGCTGCGTGAGACGGCCTTGCTGAGCGGCATGGGATGCCGTGCGTCGGGAGTCAGGACGACGAAAGCGGGGAGCGAGAACAGGCCGAACAGGACGGCGGCTGCCAGGAAACAGCCCCAGTAGGCCTGCGCGGCGGCAAAGGGCCAGGCTGCGAGGAATGCGGCCACCGAGCCCGCGTATCCGACGGCGAAACCCGCCGCCGACACCCGGCCGAGCTGCTCCGGCAGGGCAATGCGGGGCAGGTACGAGTTGTAATAGACGAAAGCCGCCTCGAAGGCGACGATCCCGGTGACGGCGAGCGTGAACCCCCACAAGACCATCCCAGGCTGTACCGTCGCCAGCAGGGCGGTCGCGGCAACCGAGACGACGGTGAACCCGATGAACAAGGGTTTGCGGACGCCGGCGTGGTCGCCGATGCCTCCCAGGAAGGGGGAGGTCAGGGCGACGAGGGCCATCGACACCGAGACGGCCAGGCCCCACCAGAAGTCGCCACGGCCAGCGTCATTGCCGACGACCTGGTTGGCATAATACGCCGGAAAAACGGTTGCATAGATGATGGCCGAGAAGGCGGAATTGGCGAAGTCGTAGAGGGTCCAGGCGACGATCGTACGACGCGGTGAGCCCGTCACGGGACGCAGAATATCACAGGGCCAGGGGATTCACCACTCGCGCGATTTTTCCCTTCAGAATGACTTGACACCTTACAGACCTTCTGCTACAAGGCGGCGCAGTAGCCTGCAGCAGCGGGGACATTCCGAACTCATCAAGGAGGACACACATGGCAAGAGCGATGACGAAGTCACAAGTCAATGGCCATCTGGCCGGCAAAGTGGGAATCACCAAGAAAGCCGCAGGCGAACTCGTTGAGGCCCTCGCCTCCCTCGCTTACAAGGAAGCCAAGAACACCTTTACCTTGCCCGGCATCGGCAAGCTGGTGCTGGTGAACCGCAAGGCCCGGATGGGCCGGAACCCCCAGACCGGCGAGCCGCTCAAGATCCCGGCCAAGCGGGTCGTCAAGTTTCGAGTGGCGAAGGCCTGCAAGGTCGCGGTGTTGGGCAAGTAGTCGGGCGCGTTTCCTGAATCACACCGTGAGATCGGGTCAAGCCGGTTAGGCCTCAGCGAAGAGGCCTGACGGCTGCCCGAGAGGCCGTGGCGCGGGGTTCTGCGGCCCATGGCGAAAGCGGGGGACGCGTGCCAGACAGCAAAACATCCGCCACCATTGATTTTCTCTACACGTTTCAATTCCCTGATGGGACGGTGAAGGAATTTGAGGTTCACTTAAACCCCCACACGTTGGAGTTGGTCACCAAGCAGGACCTCCCGAAGCCCGCCTGGACCAAGCTGAAATACCAGCAGTGCGAGCATTGCCCACTGGGCGACGAGGTTGAGTATTGCCCGGTTGCGGTGAACCTTTCGAGTCTGGTGGAAACGTTCAAAGACTCCATCTCGTATGAGCACACGACCGTCCAGGTCCTGACACCCGAGCGCACATACGAAAAGCAAACGACGGTGCAGAAAGGGCTCAGCTCGATTATCGGGATCTACATGGTCACGAGCAACTGTCCGGTGATGGACAAGTTGCGCCCGATGGTCAAGTTTCACCTGCCGTTCGGGACGATGGAAGAAACCATGTACCGGGCCGTATCGATGTACCTGACTGCGCAGTACTTGCTGATGCGAAAAGGGAAGACTCCCGATTGGGATCTGAAGAAGCTGGTCGAGATCTATCGTGCCGTCGGCCACGTGAATCGGGGCATCTCCCTGCGGCTGTCCAGCGCGTCGGAAGAGGACGCCAACATGAACGCCGTGGTCATCCTGGCGGCCTATGCCGAGATGATCCCCTTTTCGATTGAAAACAAGCTCGCGGAAATGGAATACATTTTCAGCGAATACACGAAATTCGAGTAGCGCGCCCCCTCGCCTCGCGGGCCCCTATGGGAATCTGGCCTCGATGGTGCTCCGCAAGCCTCCCCGGGCGCTGAACTCCCCGATGACGCGGGCGTAGACGGGCCGGCAGGCGGCGACGATGTCCTTCAGGATGCGGTTGACGGCGTTCTCGTAGAAGATGCCGACGTTGCGGTAGGCATGGATGTACATTTTCAGGGACTTCAGTTCCGCGCAGCGCTTGTCGGGAACGTAGATGATCCGGATCGTGCCGAAGTCAGGGAGGCCGGTTTTGGGACAGATGGCCGTGTACTCCGGCACCTCGATGGTGATTTCATAGCCTTTGAACTGGTTCGGCCAGGTCTCGATCTCCGGAAGCCGCGCATCAATCCCGCTGCGGGCATGCCGGTCCGTGTAGCCGCCCTTCTTCATACCTTCGTCATCCAGTCGGTTTGACCCATCTTTTCCAGCTCAAAGTACATCACGACCCACGGGCACATCATCTCCGGGAAGACTTCGCAGAAGCCGCCTTTGCGCACGCCGCCGCACGGTCCGTGGCTCATGAACTTGGGGCATTCGGCCTTTTCTCCCGCCCCGGGGATAGGGGGACGGTTATGGATTCCGCCCGGGGCGCCGATCGGAGGAGGACCCGGCTGGATCAGGTCGGCGGGCTTATCCGGTGGATGCGACATCACAGTGATTCCATGTAGCCGGCGATCTCGTTGAGCGTGAGCCGGGAGATTGCGATCTCGGGAGCGTACACCACTTCGTCAGCCGCCCACGCGACAATGCCCTTGCCCTTGCCGGTGATGCCCGTGATGTTCCGCAGGACATGGTGAATGTTGTCGTTGATGCGAATGGTATTGGCCTTTATGGGTGTTGCCAGTTTGCCGTCTTTGATCACATAGGAATCACCGACCACCGTGGCGGTGAAATCGCCGGCCCGCAGTCCGTTAATAGGATAGGTATACCATATCCGGCCGATGTACACACCGTTCTGCACGTAGCGCAGGAGATCTTCGCGGGTTTTTTTCTCGGCGCTTTCAATAAACACATTGGTGGCGGAGACGGACGGGGCCATGTCGAAGCCGCGTCCCCCGCCCCCCGAATAGCGGAACCCGTTGCGTGGAACCAGCGCGACGGGGTAGTCCTCGGGAGGGACGCCCAGTTTTTCCTTGGCGAAAGGATCACGGAGAATCCGCGCCGTCTCGTAAAAACTCGAGAGGAGCCCGACGAGCTTGCCGGTTTTGATCAGATCGGTCCGACCGGTCGGAAGGCCCTCGCAGGTGATCCCCTTGCTGCCCATGTGACCGGGGAGCGCGCCGTGGTCATAGATCGTCAGGGTCTCGTGCGCGATGTGTCGGCCCAGGTGTCCGTGAAAAGCCGAGCTGCAATCGTAGAAGCTGCCGACCGTCAGACTTGGCAGGATGAGATGGTTCATGAGGTCAGAGACTGGCTGGGGGCCGAGGACCACCGCATAGTCGCCCTCCTTGATCCGTACGCCTCCCACTTGGGATACGGCGTTCCGCACCGCGTCGGTGCCGGCTTCTCCCCGGAACGCGCTCAAGCGGGTCTGGCAGCCATAGCCGGTGCCCTTCGCGCCTTCCCGTTCCACCATGGCGGTGACGAAGGAGGCGATCAAGGTGGATTCATCGGTTTGGACCTTGGGGAGGTGCGTGGAACCGATCGCCATCCGTTCTGAGAGAAACGTGACGTCGCCGCCGATGATGAGGCCGAGGTCCCGCAGCTTGGTGCGGCTTTTGGTCAGCGCTCTCCGTCGAGAGGCCGTCGTGAATTCATCCATCGCTCGGGTCAGGATCCGCCACCCGGCCTGCACTAGGTCGGCGTCCTTGAGGTCCATGGCGCTCGCGTCGTGGTATCTGGTCAAAGTCCGGCGTTCGGGGGAAGGCCGCGGCAGGGTCGTGAACTCGGGGTCGGAGACGGCGGCCCGGCGGGCCTTCTCCAGGGCGGCCTTCACCCCGTTGAGCGAGAGGCCGCCGGATTCGCTCCCCATGCCGATGCGTAGGGAGTGTGAATTCTGGAAGACCGCCCGCACACCGACCCCGTACGACTCCGTGGACTTCGGTTCCTCGACGCCGTTGCACGGAATGTGAGACGTGTAATTCAGGCGGGCGGTCAGGCTCGTGTTGTCGGCGACGAACACTTCCGCCTCCTGGATGTCCTTTTGCCGTCGGAGGTAGCGAAGGCCCTCTTCGGCGGTGTGCTTCAGCGTGGACAGGTTAATCATGGCGCTGTTTCTATGCCAGCCCGGTGAGGCGCGCGCGGCTCCGTATCGTCGGTCCCCCGTTACCCAGCCGCCGACTCTGCATGGGCTGGCCTTTTCCGCAATTCGGAATGGGGTAGAGGCGAAAGTCCCGGCCCACGGCGTCCACTTTCATCAGAAAGTCCTTGGTGTCGGCCATAATGCCCCCGCCCCGGTACAGTTGTCCGACCTGCCCCTTGCGGATCTCGTACACTTTCTGGGCGGAGATGCGAAAGTTTTCACGCGACTCGGCGATGGAGGGGATCCGGTGCCCCACGACGTAATAGCCCTTATCGACATGACGGATAATATCTTCGGGCGCGTGCGTGCCGGCGCCGAACACGGTCGTGGACATGCGAACGAGAGGCACGAGATCGCCCTGCGTGGCCATGCAGGAACCGTTGGGGGTCGCTCCGAGGATGGCCGCCGTCTGACGGTTGTTCATGAAACCCTTAAAGACACCTTTCTCGATGTGCATGACTTTCCTGCCGGGCGTCCCTTCGTGATCGTACTTATAGTGGCCGAAGCCCGGCAGCGAAGGGTCCGAGTAGGCGGTCACGAGCGGCGACGCGATTCTCTTGCCGATAAGCGTGTCATGCAGAGAGCGCAGGAGCCAGCTTCGACCGGCGTACGCGGTCTCCATTTTCAGCGCCCGATCCAGTTCGGTGGGGTGCCCGATGATTTCATGAGCGACGAGCGCATTGAAGTGAGGGTCGGTGACCACCACGACTTCCTTGTCCGAGTTCCGGAGCGGCGGAGAATTGGCCAGCTTGACGGCGTCGCGCGCCAGATTGGTGGAGAAGGTGAGAAAATCGAGGTTGCGGATATACTCTTCAAGCACGCCTTCGGTGACAACTTCCCACCCACGCTGGTGTCCGATGGTATCGGACAGTTCCTGGTCACCCGTTTCTCCGACGGCGACCACGTAAGCCGTCCCGCTGGTCAGCGCGAAGGATTGGTCGAGGTAGGCGCCTTCGGAACTTGTGAAGAGCTCGCGTGTCATCGACGTCGCGACGCCGATGGCATTGTATTTCAGTTGTTCGTCGACGTCCTGAGCGGCGCGGGACACGTCGGTGACATACCGGACCATGTCGTCGACCTTGACCAGCCGGGGGTCGGCGGCATATTCAGCCTTGACGGTGTCGCGATGTACGTCAATCGGGGCCAGGCGAGTATCGTACAAGGATTCGCCGAGGTCCTTGAATTTGCTTCGCGCGTGGGCTTTCTGCCGGGAGTTGGCGACGGCGCGCTCGTAGGCATGCTTCATGCCGGCCGCCAGCTTTTTGTCGAGCTGGGACAGATCGGCCCTGCCCAGAGTCTGGCCGAAATACCCCGGCGAGACCGCCCCGTCTCCGGCAAGCATGCGAATTCCGAAGGCGAACACACAGTCTTCGCTAGAGTATTTGGGCGTGCCGTTTTCCGCGCCGGCCTGCTTTTCTTCGGTCACTTCAACCCGAAAATCCGCGTAGCGACAAAACTTGTAGTCGGTCAGAGCCTCGGCGGTCAGCTCAGCAACAGCCTCCTTGATGGCACCGACCAAGTCGGTCGTGATGACTTTCGGTGTGCTCCGCATCGAATCATTCCCTTCGATTAGGGTGTATCACTGAATCCGAAAACGGATGAAATTATATTGAACCGGACTGCAAGAGAGCAAGCAAAACCAGGGGTTTCCTCTGAATTGGTTTCAAATAGAGCCATGCCAAGACATTTCGCGCCTAATTTCAAATGGTTGTGTATGGTAGGGCCAAAGACCTACCAGCGGAGGCAAGATGAGGCCTTCGCAAGGGAGACAGTAGGTCTTCTTTTGGGTTGCAATGATGCGGCGGTTGTCATACCCTCACACGATACGGAAGCGATGCTGAATGAGGCGAGGAACGGCATTTTTCACGTTGACAAGAATTGCAGCTCTTTGATAAGCTGACGCAGTTGTTTTACAGACGGAACAGCAACTTAATGCCTTGTAAGGAAAAGAGATTTTCACGATCAGGAGGCCACCCACATGAGTCTTGATTATGTCAAGTTTTCCCCTGGGTTTGATAAGTTCATGCCCAAAGAATATCGCGATATGGTGGAGCACGGTCCCTTCGGCAAGAAGACGACCGTGTCGCAGATGGGCTCGTTCAAGGAAATTCTGGAAGAGCATCCCATGTGCGCGGGCTGCGCGATGACCCTGTTCATCCGGCTGGCTATCATCTCCTTCCCCAATCCGGAGGACACCATCACGGTAGGCACCGCTGGTTGCGGGCGGTTGGCGATCTCCCAGGCGGCCATCCCCTTCGTTTACGGGAATTATGGGGACCAGAGTGCCGTCGCCAGCGGACTCAGTCGGGGACTGAAATTGCGGTTCGGTGACATCCCCAAGGATGTGGTCGTCATGGCCGGAGACGGCGGCATGGCCGACATCGGCTTCAGCATGACCCTCCACTCCTGGTTCCGCAAGGAACGGTTCACAACGATCATGCTGGACAACGAAGTCTATGGCAACACCGGCGGCCAGGAGAGCGGCATGACCAACAAGGGCCAGGTGCTCAAGATGGCTCCGCTGGGGAAGAAATTTGAAAAGATGGACATGGTCGGAATGGCCAAGCTGGCGGGTTGCGCCTATGTGGCCACGGTCGTTCCGAACAACCCGCGGCGCGTCGAGAGCGTGATCAAAAAGGCCGTCCTGATCGCCCGCGAGATCGGACCGACGTACATCCAAGCCTATACCTCCTGCAATATCGAATACTCCATTCCCACCGACAAAGTGATGGAAGACGCCAAGACCGTCGAGAACGATCGGTACGCGTTTTCCGAGCACATCACCGACGAAGCCAAGAATTACCTGGCGACACGGTACGGGTTCAAGGAGTACCTGCCGAAGCCGGCGACGGCGGCGGCCCTTCCGAAGGCGTAGACTGCACGTTGCCCTGAGAGGGGGAAAGGGAGGGACAGAGATGGCAAAGCGCTTCAATATTCGCATGGCGGGCGTCGGTGGCCAAGGAGTGGTGACCGGCTCGCACATCCTCAGCACCGCGGTCATCAGAGCCGGCGGGGAGAGCTCGATCGTTCCGTTCTACGGGTCGGAAAAGAGAATGGCGCCGGTCGAGAGCTACGTGCGGGTCTCGGACGAGCCGATCTACGAGATCGGCGAGATCACCTTTCCCCACATCTGCATCATCTTCCATCCCCAGGTGATCACGCACGGCAAGTCATACACGATGCCCTTCTATTTCGGGCTCAAGCAGAACGGCGTGCTGTTGATCAACCACGATGGGCCGATGAAACTGCCCACGCTGGAGACGAATGAGCTCAAGGAGCGGAACGCCAAGCTCTATTATATTCCGGCCACGCAGCTTTCGTTGAAAGTGGCAGGCCTCGATCTGGCCACGAATATGGCGCTCATGGGCGCGATCGGGGCCATTACCCGTTTGACGACTCTCGAGGCGCTGGGAGAAGCCGTGAAGGATCGGTTCCTGGGGAAAGGCTTTGTCGTGTCCGGCGGGACTGCGGCGCTCGACAGTGTTGTGGAAAGAAAGTTCAAGCAAAAACAGGAACTGATCGACAAGAATATAGCCGTCATCAAGGCCGGATGGGACTACGCCGAAGAGCACGGCTGGGGCGTTGAAGAGAGGGCCGAGGCGAAGAGGGTCGACGATCTGGCCGCCGCCGATACGGCCTCCCGTTGATCTCAGGAAGAGGAGACCTGCATGTATCTTGTAGCCGATATCAACGTTGACATCTGCGCCGCGACGAGCTGTAAGCTGTGCACGCAGTATTGCCCGGAGGCCAACACGATTCTCTATGACGACAATGCGGGCAAGGAAAAGGGCCTCAAGTACGGCTCGGCCTACGTGGCGGTGGACCGGTGCAAGGGTTGTGCGCAATGCGTATGGGTCTGCGACAATATGGCCAAACACCATGCGATCACGATGACGATGATCGACCAACTCCCCAAGGCAGCCATCACCGATCGCATCACGTACCTCGATAAGGGGACGAAGGCGATTGCGGCTCCGGTTGAAGTCGTATAAGCGAGGGCATGACGTTGCTGCAAACCCTCCCTGCTGATAAAGAGCGCATCATTGTTCCGGGGCCGGCCGGTTTCATGCCGCCGTCCGCTGCCCAACTCGGTGTGGCATTACCTCCCGCGGGGGTCGGCATCGCCTACGGGCATCACGTTCCGGAGGACATCGCGATCGCCGAGATCGCCCGGCAGATGCTCACCAAGCCGAACGCCACGATCTTTCCCGGCCCCATGGTGCTGTGGGCGTGGAACGAACACGCCGTTGAAAAAGCCACCGCCGTGCTGGAAATCGCCGCCCAGGTTCCCAATGTCCTGATCATTCCCATGCCGGACTACCGGCCGAAGTATCCGAAGGTGGATCCGGAGGAAGTCATCAATCCGAATCACCCGAACCTGACCATCTGGGGCAACAAGATCGAAGCCTGCATTTTCGTCGGCGTCCACTGTCACTACGCGAACTTGACGCTGAAGATGATCCGCGCCGGAACCAACTGCTGCACGGCGGCGCTCTGCGCCGAGCAAGGGCATGAAGACGCGATGCTCAGCGTCCACGACATGGATGCCGAGAAGCTGCGGAAAGTGGCGAAGATCTTCAAACGGGTGCGCGAAGAGATGAAGATTCCGCTTCCGACCGACGGCAAGATCGTCCGCTATACCGGCCTGCAGAGCCGTGTCAACGGGGGCGAGACTCACGCGAATCCGCTGGCGTTCAAGATGGCGGCTCCTCCCCCTGCCGGTGTTCGCATGCCCCCGGAAGGGCAGAAGCCGCATTGATCGCGACAACTGATTGACTCCTAGACCGAGGAGGCCACGATGAGCAACCCTCTCGAATCGGAAGTGAAGACGAACCCGCAAGGGGATCCGATCACGTCCGTCGAACCCGAACAGAAGACCAATCCCCAGGGCGATCCGATCACCTCGGCGGCGCCCATCAAGGTCGGCGGCGGCTCGAAGGATCCGCACGAAGCGGCCAAGAAGCAGCGGGTCGTGACGCCTGAATACATGTTTTTCGAGGCGCCGCGCAAGCGCGAGTTCATCACCGGCAGCGAGTCGGCGAAAGAGGCGGTGCGGCGGTCCAACGTCGATTTCTCGGTCGCCTATCCGATCACCCCCCAAAGCGAAACGATGCAGTTGATCGGCGTCCTGTACGGAGAGGGGTACGTCAGGGAGTACTATCGCGGAGAGGAAGAATACGGCGTGATGTCCGCCATTGCCGGAGGGTCCAGGGCAGGCGTGCGGTGTTTTACCGCCACGGCCGGTCCGGGGACGCTTCGCGGGATCGAACCGATCGCGTCCTGGCCCGGACACCGGCTTCCGGCCGTGGCCATGTTCACCTGCCGGGTGGTCAACGCGCCGCTCGCGATCCAGCCGGATAACATCGAGGTGGCCTATCTCTTGAACTGCGGCATGATCGTCTTTCACGCCGAAAACCAGCAGGACCTGTTCGACTTCATCATGAAGGGGTTCATCATCAGCGAGAAAAACGATGTGACCTTGCCCGTGGGCGTGGCCTGCGACGGCTTCTTCGTGACGCATGCCCGCAGCTACGTGGACATGCAGGAAAAGGGCATCAAGCTGCCTCCACGGCAAGCCTGGAAAGGGGCGGTCCCGGTCCTGGATGCCGAAAATCCTCCGGCCCGCCTCTCCCGCGACGCGCCGGTTCAAAAGAGCAACTTCATGGCGTACAACATCCATGCCGTGTGGCAGCAAGAGGTGTGGGCGGCGGTGGAGCGCTCGCGCCGCTATATCGAACAGTACATGGGCGGACTGTGCACGGCCGAGAATGTGGAAGGCGCCGAGGCGGTGATCATCGCCTCCGGCAGCGCCTGCGCCCAGTCTCGTGAGGCGATTCGGTTGTGCAAAGATCAAGGGGTCAACGTCGGCCTGATCAAGGTCCGGTCGCTGCGCCCGTTCCCGATCAAGGAGTTGCGCCAACTCTGCACAAAAGCCAAGCTCATTGTGATCCCGGAGTTCAATTACGTCGGCTGGTTGGCCAAGGATGTGGCGGCGGCGATTTACGGCTACTCCAATGCCAAGATCGTGGCCGGCCCTCACGTGTACGGCGGGATGTCCATGCCGGTGGAAATGATCGTGGACGAGGTGATCGGCGGCCTGACCGGAAAGAAGTCCATCGCGGTTCCCGACTCGGCCATCATGGGACGCGACGTCAACCAGGCCGAGGTGGACCACTTTATGCAGAACATCTGACGGCTGCGCGGCCGTTTCGGGTTTTCGTTCAAATGAAAGAGGCCAGCCGGAAATCCGGCTGGCCTCTTTGTTTTGGGACAGAGACTGAAGACTTGCCGCTATTCCTCGATCATCTCTTCGCTGTCCGGCATGCCGTAGGCCACGAATTTCGCGTAGCTGAGGTAAATCGCCGTGCTGTCGCGCATGGCTTTGGCGCCTTGGGTCATCCGCTCGAGCTTGATCGGATCGGACGCCTCCGACTCCCGCATCGTGGCGACCTGGCGTTCCAGAAGCTGGTTAAACTCGTACATGGCCCGCTCGATGCTGATATAGGCTTCTTTGATCTGGTCGGTCATCAGACGCCCCTCAAGTAGGTTACAATGACGTTGCTACGACCTTACACCACCCTTGCGCCGGGGGTCAATCTGAGAGCATGACGACCGAGCACGCACTCTCCGCGGAATTGCTGGCGGCCATCCACGGCCGAACCGGAAATCCCGATCGGGACGCGATTGAAGGTGTCCGGCGGCTTTCGAAATTGTTCACGGTCGAGCGGAGCGCCATGCAGGAGACCTATCTGGCCGATCCCCTCCTGCGCCGCTCCTATCTGCTGTATTTCCTGCCGGTCAATCTTGCCAAGGTGGCCGCTTTGCTCCGGGAGATGCCGGCGCTGCCACGGCGTCCTCTGCGGATTCTGGATGTGGGCAGCGGTCCCGGGGCCGGAGCGCTGGCGGTGCTCGAGCATCTGGCGCGGCAGGCGCAAGGCGGGCATCAGGGTTCGGAAGTGATCGTGGTGGATCGCAGCCGGCACGCGCTGCATGAGGCGGAATGCCTGTGGTCGATCGTGTCCGCCGCGCGGACCGGCATGCCTGCCTGCGCGCTCCGCACCGTGGTTCTGGATCTGGAACGGTCCGGCTCTCACGCGCCTTGGAAGGCCGGCCCCTACGATCTCATCATCCTGGCAAACAGCCTGAACGAGCTGTTTCAGACGGCGGACGATCCCGTCACCGCTCGCGTCAAATTTCTTGAAGGGCTGCTCGACGCTCTCGCCTCCGATGGGAGCCTGATAATCGTCGAGCCGGCCCTCCGCGAGACCACGCGCGCGCTGCATCAGGTGCGCGATCGGCTTGTGGCGGCCGGCCTGGCCACCGTCTACAGCCCCTGTCTGCACGAACGGCCTTGTCCCGCCCTGGTGCGCGAAGATGACTGGTGCCATGAAGAGCGACCCTGGACTCCTCCGGCGATGGTTCGGGACATCGACCGCGCCGTGGGGTTCATCAAGGATGCGCTGAAGTTCTCGTACCTGCTCTTGCGCAAGGACGGCCTGACGATCACGGAGCGGCGCCCCGACGTCTACCGGGTCGTCAGCGAGATGCTGGTGATGAAGGGTGATCAGCGGGCCTGGCTGTGCAACGAAACGGGCCGTCCGCTGGTCGGGCGTCTGGACAAGGCCCGGTCTGACGCAAACGCCGCGTTTGATCTCTGGCATCGGGGGGCGATCGTCCGCGTCGATCAGATCGAGCGGCGCGGCGCGGTGGGCCGCATCGGCCGTTCGGCGAGGGTGGAGCTCATCCGTCCCGTGGAGTGATCTTTATTCGTAGGCTTCCAGGGAGGATTTCTCGAAGAACGGATTCTGGCATGCATTGCAGGTGACGAAATAGAGCGCGCCGCGGACGGACGGCTGGATCCAGAAGTCCAGGCGCCCGCCGCTCTTTTCGCATTTGGGACAACGCATGCCTTTGAGCCAATAGGCCACGTCCGGCTGACTGCGCATGTAGCTTTCCATGTCCATGTGCACCGGCATGCTGTAGCGGCAACCCTTGCAGAAGGCCTTGTATTCGCCGTCCGTGATGCGGGAATCACGGGGAATCATAAAGTCGTTGCTGGCTTTGCAGACGGGGCAGGTGAGGTCTTTTAACCGCCCTTCCACGCTTTCGAAATCCATGGTCCTGCAGTATAGCGGACAGTTGTTACCACCTGCAATCTGCCTGTCTTGTTCCGGGCCACACGCCCGGCTATACTCTCCCCCATGCATTTGATCAACGAGCACCTGGCCGTTGGAAACGCCGAAGACGCGGCGCGCCCTGCCCGGCTCATGACGGGCGTGCTCAATGTCGCGGCGGAAAACCCGATCGAGCCGCCGACGGGATGTGCCTATGCGTGGATTCCGTTCACGGAGTTCACCGAAGCCGATCCGGTCCAGCTCGATGAGGCGGTGGCGTGGCTGGAGCAGCATGAGGCCGGCAACCGCTTGATGGTCTGTTGCCGGGTCGGGATGGGGCGGTCCGTGTCGGTGGTCATCGCCTACCTCTGTCTGGCCAAAGGAATGCCGTATCAAGAGGCGGCCCAGGAAGTCTGCTCGCGGCGGCCCGGCGCGACGCCCATCCCCAACCTGGAAGCCACGATCCACTTCGTCCGCACTCTTCGCGCCAAGCGGAACGGGGGCTGACATGCCCGAGTTGCCCGAGGCCGAGACGGTCGCGCGCCAACTGCGGGAGCGGCTGATCGGCGTCACCATCACGGACTGCCGGGTCGGACGGGACGATATCGTCCGGGAAGGGCTGTCCACCCTTTCCTGGTACCGGGGGGCGCGCCTGGCGGCGACCTGCCGTTTCGGCAAGAGCGTGGCGCTGGAGTGCGAGAAGGCGGGCGACCGACGCTTCATCGTCTTCGAGCTGGGCATGACCGGACTCCTGTTCTTCACGCTGCTGAGCCCGTCCTATCGCAAGCACACGCATCTCACATTTTCGCTGACCGGCTCCGTTCCGGCGTTGTACTACTGGAACCCCCGGCGGTTCGGGCGGGTGTACCTTTTGAATCGGGCCGGGCTCGAACGGTTTTGCGCCAGACGGTTTGGGCTCGATCCGCTGACAGTGCCCTGGGAGGAGTTTCGCTCGCTGGTGGGGAAGCGGCGAGGGCGGCTGAAGACGCTGCTCATGCACCAACAGGCGATCGCCGGGATCGGCAACATCTATGCGAACGAAATCCTGCACCGCGCCCGGCTCCATCCCTATCGAACGGCAAGCCGGCTGCAGTTTCCCACGGTCAAGCGGCTGTACGATAGTATGAAGGAGGTCCTCACGGAAGCGATCGAGGCCGGCGGCTCCAGCGTCAGGGATTTTCTGGCGCCGGACGGGACCAAGGGGGACTACTGGCAGCGGCACCGCGTCTACAACAAAGCCGGACAGCCATGCCCGTCCAAGTGCGGCAAGATGATCCGGCGATTGAAAGGTGAGCGCAGCTCCTTCTATTGCCCATCTTGCCAGCCGAAATAAAACCCGCATTTTGCCGCTTGACGACGTCCACTGAATTTCCGTACACTAGCCATCATCCGTCGAAATATCAGCAACTTAGAAGATGTTACCGAAGCAAAGCGCTAGGTCTTTTGGTTCGGACAGTAGGCCCTTTGACTGATTGAGTTGGTTGTGCAATTTCGATAGACTACCGACCTCTCGGCCCGGGATACTCACACCCAGGAGAAGTAAGTAATGGCAAAAGTGCTGGAAGGCCCCGGGATGGGGCTGATGAAGAAATGGGGCATTCTTGTCCCCAATTATGTCATCGTGTCATCGGTCGATGAGCTGACCAAGCTCGGCGAGGCCAACGACTGGCTGAAGACATCCAAGCTGGTCGTCAAGGCCCACGAGGCCCTCGGCTCGCGATTCAAGCTGGGCCTGGTCAAGGTGGACCTGGACCTGAAAGGTGCGCAGGCTGCCGCCAAAGAGATGCTCGGCCGCCAGGTGGGGAGCATCACCGTCTCCCAGGTCATCGTCTCGGAAATGGTCCCGCACAAGGATGAGTACTACGCGGCGGTCAAATCCACCCGCGAAGGGGCCGAGGTGCTGACGGCCAATTGCGGCGGCATCGAGGTGGAATCCAACTGGGACCGCGTCAAGAAATTGCAGGTCGAAGTCGGGGAGACCCCTTCGGCCGAGGCCTTGGAGAAGCTCGCCAAGGATGCCGGATTCCCCCAAGAGCTCGCCAAGAAGGTCGCGGACTTCACCGGCAAGCTGTTCGCCTGCTTTGAGGGCGAAGACGCGCAATACCTGGAAGTGAATCCCGTCGTGGTGCGCCAGAGCGACGGCGAGCTGGTCGCGCTGGATGCCGTGACCCTGCTGGACGCCGACGCCAAGTTCCGGCATCCCGATTGGAACTTCTCCTTTGCGGCCGAGTTCGGCCGGGCCTACACGAAGAACGAGACGGAAGTCATGGCGGTTGATTCCAAGATCAAGGGATCGGTGAAGTTCATCGAGATTCCCGGCGGCGATACCGCGATGCTCCCGGCCGGCGGCGGCGCGAGCGTCTATTATTCGGACGCGGTGGTGGCCCGCGGCGGCAAGCTGGCCAATTACGCCGAGTACTCCGGCGACCCGCCCGATTGGGCCGTGGAAGTCCTGACCGAGAAGGTCTGCTCGCTGCCCGGCATCAAGAACATCATCGTGGGCGGTGCCATCGCCAACTTCACCGACGTGAAGAAGACGTTCGGCGGCATCATCGCCGGCTTCCGCAAGGCGAAGTCTGAAGGCAAGCTGAAGGGCGTGAAGATCTGGGTGCGCCGCGGCGGGCCGCGGGAGAAGGAGGGGCTCGAGGCGATGCGGACGCTCAGCGAGGAAGGGTTCGACATCCACGTCTACGACCGCCATACTCCGCTCACCGATATTGTCGACATGGCGCTGCAAAAGAAATAATCACACAGTCGCCCTCTGGGGGGATCCCGAAGAATGAGCATATTGGCTAATAAGGACACGCGAGTCGTCATCCAGGGCGGCGCCGCCGGGTTGAACGCCGCACGCCGCATGGCGGAGTTCTGTTACATGATCAAGAAGCCGCTCAACGTGGAGGCCTTCGTCTATCCGCCGGACGCCGGCAAGACGAACGAAGTCCCGTACGGCGCCGGCCTGGTGACGGTTCCGGTATACAAGAGCGTGGCGGATGCCACGGCGCATCATCCGCAGATCAACACCAGTCTCGTCTACATCGGCGCCGATCGGGCCTGCGCGGCCGGCATGGAGGCGCTGAACAATCCCAAGATCCAGACCGTTTCCATGATCACCGAAGGCGTGCCGGAAAAGGACGCCAAGCTCCTGGGGAAGCATGCCAGGAAGCTCGGCAAGACCTTCAACGGCCCCTCGTCCATCGGGGTGATTTCGGCCGGCGAGTGCCGGCTCGGCGTGATCGGCGGCGCGTTCGATAACCTTGTCTCCTGCAAGCTCTACCGGGAAGGCTCATTCGGCGTGATCACGAAGTCCGGCGGCCTCTCCAACGAGATCATCTGGATCTGCTCGCAGTTCGCCGACGGCATCACGACGGCGATCGGGATCGGCGGCGACGCCTATCCCGGCACCGACTACGTGACCTACCTGGACATGTTCGAGAAGGATCCCCAGACGAAGGCCGTGGTCATCGTCGGCGAGATGGGCGGCGATCTGGAGGAGCGCGCCGCCGAGTGGTACGGCGCGAAGAAACGCCGGATCAAATTACTGGCGGTGGTGTCCGGCTTCTGCCAGGAGAGTCTCCCGAAGGGCATGAAGTTCGGCCATGCCGGCGCGAAAGAAGGCATGAAGGGCGAGGGCTCGGCGCGGTCCAAGGCCGAAGCCTTCAAGAAAGCCGGGGCGACCGTGCCGGACACGTTCGGCGCACTGGGTCCTGCCATCAAAGCGACGTACGAGGAACTGGTCAAGAGCGGGCAGGTCCGGCCGATCCCGGACTTGAGCCCCGCCGATCTGCCGAAGCTCCCCAAGAGCGTGGAAGAGGGGATGAAGACCGGGGAAGTGATGGTCGCGCCGCTGATCAAGACCACGATCAGCGACGACCGGGGCGACGAGCCGTGCTACGACGGCTATCCCGCCTCCGAGCTGATCAACAAGGGCTACGAAATCCCGCACGTGATAGGGTTGCTCTGGGACAAGCGTCTGATCTCCAAGCAGGAGGCGGAGATCATCAAGCGCATCATGATGCTCTCAGCGGACCACGGTCCCTGCGTGAGCGGCGCGCTGGGCACGATCATCGCGGCCTGCGCCGGGATCGGCATGTCCCAGTCGGTGGCTGCCGGCCTGATCATGATCGGGCCCCGCTTCGGCGGCGCCGTCACCGATGCCGGCCGCTGGTTTAAATACGCAATCGATAACAAACTCTCGGTGGACGACTTTCTCGCCTACATGAAGAAGAACGTCGGGCCGGTGCCCGGCATTGGCCATCGGGTCAAGAGCCTCCGCAATCCCGACAAGCGGGTGAAGGAGCTTGTGGGGTACGTGAAGAGCCTGCCGATCAAGACGCCGCACCTAGACTTCGCGCTTGAAATCGAAAAAGTTACCTCCGCGAAGAAAGAGAATCTCATTCTGAACGTGGACGGGACGATGGCGGCGGTGCTGGTGGATCTCGGGTTCCCTGTTGACAGCCTGAACGGCTTTTTCATTCTCTCCCGCACGATTGGGTTGATCGGGCACTGGGTGGATCAGAAGCGCCAGGACAGCCGGCTCATCCGGCTCTTCGATTATCTCGTCAACTACGCGGCGCCCAAAAGGCGGGAAGTCCCGCCGTTGAAATAGTCGCGCGAAGTGCCGCCGTTCAAGTAAATTAGGGGAGCAGACTATGTCGATAGAACTCGTGGAAAAGCTCTACGCCTCCATGCCGGAGAAGCTGGCCCAGGCCCGTAAGAAATTCGGCCGCGGTCTGACCCTGGCTGAGAAAATACTGGTCTCGCATGCCGATAACGTCGACCAGCAGGTCTGGGAACGCGGCAAGGCCATGCTCGCGCTGCGCCCCGACCGCGTCGCCATGCAGGACGCGACGGCCCAGATGGCCATGCTCCAGTTCATGCAGGCCGGCAAGAAGACAGTGGCTGTGCCCAGCACGATCCATTGTGATCACCTGATCCGCGCCGAGAGCGGCTCCGAGAAGGATCTCCTGCGCGCCGTGGATGAGAACAAGGAAGTCTATAACTTCCTCGCCTCCTCAGCGAAGAAGTACGGGATCGGCTTTTGGAAGCCGGGCGCCGGCATCATCCATCAGGTGGTGCTGGAGAACTACGCGTTCCCCGGCGGACTGATCATCGGGACCGACTCGCACACGCCGAACGGCGGCGGGCTGGGGATGCTGGCGATCGGCGTCGGCGGCGCCGATGCGGGCGAGGTCATGGCGGGCCTGCCGTGGGAGGTGCTGCACCCGAAACTGATCGGCGTCCGTCTGACCGGCAAACTGCAGGGCTGGGCTTCCCCCAAGGACATCATCCTCTATCTGTGCGGCTTGCTGACGGTGAAGGGCGGGACCAACAAGATTGTCGAATATTTCGGTCCTGGCGCCGAGACCATCAGCTGCACCGGCAAGGGCACGATCACGAACATGGGTGCCGAGTTGGGCGCCACGACTTCGGTCTTTCCCTTCGACCAGAAGATGGTGGCGTACCTGAATATGACGGACCGGGCGGACATCGCCAAGCTGGCTGAAGCGAATCGGGATCTCTTGGTCGCCGATCCGGAGGTGCTGAAATCACCAGAGAAGTATTTCGATCAAATCGTCGAGATCGATCTCTCCACGCTCGAGCCGCACGTCGTCGGGCCGCACACGCCGGACCTGGCGCGCCCCATCTCCAAGCTGGCGGCCGAAGCCAGGGAGAAGGGCTATCCCGTCCAACTCAAGGCCGCCCTGATCGGGAGCTGCACGAACTCTTCCTATGAAGACATCAGCCGGTCGGCGCATGTCGCGCGGCAGGGGTTGAAGGCGGGACTCAAGGCCAAGACGGCGTTCCTCGTCACGCCGGGATCGGAACGGATCTTCAACACCATGAAGCGGGACGGCTTCCTGCAGACCTTTGAGGAGATGGGCGGGACTGTGCTCGCCAACGCCTGCGGGCCGTGCATCGGGCAGTGGAAGCGGGCGGACGCGGTGAAGGGCCGCGCCGATTCGATCATCAGCTCCTACAACCGGAACTTCCCAGGCCGCAACGACGGACTGAACGAGACGATGTCATTCCTCACGAGCCCCGAGATCGTCACGGCGGTCGCCTTCGCGGGGGACCTCACGTTTGATCCGGTCCATGGCACGTTGAGGACGGCGGATGGCAAGGAACTGCGATTCGAACCGCCGCAGGGGGACGAGCTGCCGGCCAAGGGTTTTGCGAGAGGGGCGGAAGGCTTCGTCCCGCCTGCCGAGGACGGCGACAAGGTACAAGTCGAAATCCCGCCCACTAGCGAGCGGCTCCAGTTGCTCCAGCCGTTCCCGCGCTGGGATGGTAAGGACTTCGTCAAGCTCCCGCTGCTCATCAAAACCAAGGGCAAGACCACGACCGATCATATCTCGCCGGCCGGGCCGTGGCTCAAATATCGCGGCCATCTGGACAAGATCAGCGACAACATGTTTCTGGGCGCCAACAGCGCCTTCTCATCGGAGCCGGGCAAGGGGACGGACGTGCTGACTGGCGAGTCCGGCCTGACGATCGCCCAGATCGCGCGGCGCTACAAGGCAAAAGGCATCGGGTCGGTGGTCGTGGGGGATGAGAACTACGGCGAGGGCAGCAGCCGCGAGCATGCGGCCATGTCGCCCCGTTTCCTGGGGGTACAGGCGGTCATCACCAAGAGCTTCGCCCGCATCCACGAGACGAACCTGAAGAAGCAGGGCATCCTGCCCTTGACCTTCGCCGATCCGAAAGACTACGACAAGATCGAGCAGAACGATCGAATCAGCGTGACGGGATTGCGGTCCTTGGCGCCGAGGAAGCCGGTACCGGTGACCATCCACAAGGCCGATGGCAAGGACATCACGATCCAGACGAATCACAGTTTGACGGACCAGCAGATCGGCTGGTTCAAGGCCGGCTCCGCGCTGAATGCGCTGAACTAACAAGATGCTGAAGAGGAAAAGCCATGACAACAAAAGCATCCAAAATTCTTTATACAAAAACTGATGAAGCGCCAGCCCTGGCAACCTATTCTTTTCTTCCGATTGTCAAAGCCTTCACAAAGGCGGCCGGCGTGTCCGTCGAAATAAGGGATATCTCTCTGGCAGGGCGAATCATCGCCGCCTTTCCCGAACATCTGACGGCGCAACAAAAACAATCGGATGATCTCGCAGAATTGGGGGCGCTCGCCAAGGCCCCGGAAGCCAATATCATCAAGCTCCCCAACATCAGCGCCTCGATCCCCCAAATACAAGCGGCCGTCAAGGAATTGCAGAGTCAGGGCTACAAGATTCCCGATTATCCCGAATATCCCAAGACCGACGCCGAGAAGGAGATCAAGACGCGCTACGACAAGATTAAAGGTAGTGCCGTCAACCCGGTGTTGCGTGAAGGCAACTCGGATCGCCGGGCGCCGCTTTCGGTCAAGCAACATACCAGACAACACCCGCACAAAATGGGGGCGTGGACCGGGGACTCCAAGACGCACGTCGCCCATATGAAGGGCGGAGATTTCTATTCCAACGAGAAATCGGTCACGCTCACCGAGGCCACCGACGCGCGCATCGAGTTTGTCGACCAGGACGGCAAGACCACCGTGCTCAAACCCAAACTCTCTCTTCAGGCCGGCGAAGTTATCGATGCCACATACATGAGCCGGCGCGCTTTGCGCGAATTCCTGGAGGCGCAGATCGAAGACGCCAAGAAGCAGGGCGTGTTGTTCTCGATCCATCTGAAAGCCACGATGATGAAGGTCTCGGACCCCAAGATCTTCGGTCATGCGGTGTCGGTATTTTTCAAGGACGTGTTCGACAAACACGGGGCCGTGCTCCAAAAGCTAGGCGTCGATCCCGATAACGGCCTGGGTGATCTCTACGCCAAGCTCAAAACCTTGCCCGACGATCAACGGGCCACCATCGAAGCCGACATTCAGGCGGTGTACAAGAAGCGGCCGGCGCTGGCGATGGTCAACTCCGATAAAGGCATCACCAATTTGCACGTCCCCAGCGACGTGATTATCGACGCCTCCATGCCGCCGCTCATTCGCGACTCGGGGAAAATGTGGGGTCCGGACGGCAAACTGCAGGACACCAAAGCGGTCATTCCTGACGCCAGTTACGCCCCCGTCTATCACGAGGTCGTCGAATTCTGTAAGAAGCACGGCGCCTTTGATCCGAAGACCATGGGGAGTGTTTCCAACGTGGGTCTCATGGCGCAGGCAGCTGAGGAATACGGCTCGCACGACAAGACCTTTAAATCCACGGGCAACGGCACGATTCGTGTGGTCGCTGCGTCAGGACAGACCTTGCTGGAGCACAAGGTGGAAGAAGGGGATATCTGGCGGATGTGCCAGGTCAAGGACGCGGCGATTCAGGATTGGGTCAAGCTCGCCGTCAATCGAGCACGAGCCACGGGAGCGCCCGCGGTGTTCTGGTTGGACAAGAACCGGGCACATGACGCGGAGCTGATCAAGAAAGTCAATCGCTACTTGCCGAATCACGACACCAAAGGTCTGGATATCCGCACCATGTCTCCGGCGGAGGCGACGCGGTTCTCGCTGGAACGGCTGAAAGAGGGGAAAGATACCATTTCCGTCACGGGGAACGTGTTGAGGGACTACCTCACCGATCTCTTCCCGATTCTCGAAATTGGGACCAGCGCAAAAATGCTCTCGATCGTCCCCCTGCTGAACGGCGGCGGCCTCTTTGAAACCGGAGCCGGCGGCTCGGCGCCCAAACACGTGCAGCAGTTTCAGGAAGAAGGGTATCTACGCTGGGATTCGCTGGGTGAATTCCTGGCACTGACCGCATCCTTGGAGCATCTGAGCAAAGCATCCAACAATCCCTCCGCAAAGATTCTGGCGGATACGCTCGATCGAGCCAACGCCAAGTTCCTGGAGAGCAACAAGTCGCCGGCCCGCAAGGTGGGTGAGATTGATAATCGCGGGAGCCATTTTTATCTTGCGTTGTACTGGGCGCAAGCCCTGGCTGAGCAGACCGAAGATAAGAACCTTCAAGCGCGTTTTGCCAAAGTTGCCAAACAGCTTGCAGAAAATGAGGCCAAGATTTCGGCCGAGCTGCTTGGTGGCCAAGGAAAACCGGTCGATATGGGCGGATATTATCATCCCGATCAGGAGAAGACGACAAAAGCGATGCGTCCAAGCCCAACCTTAAATGCGATCGTGGACGCGATCGCACAATAGAACGGCATGTGATTGATTCATTGCTTCGCTGGAAGCATGGTGGTAAATAAGAGCATGGAATTAAAGGGCTTCGACAAGAGCGTCGCCATCGACCAGGAGGAAATCCTGCGCCCGAAGATGGTGACTGTGGAGATCGCCGGCAAGAAGTACGAGGTGCCGGAAGGGATCACGGTCATCAAGGCCCTGTGGTACAGCGGCCAGGAAGTGATCCGCGGCGCCGGCTGTCTGGGCGGTTATTGCGGAGCTTGCGCGACCTACTACCGGACCAAGGATGATCCCAAAGTCCGGACCTGCCTGGCCTGCTCAACGGCTGTCGAAGACGGCATGTCCTTCACGATGGTGCCGCCGTTTCCCGCCCGCAAGGCCATCTACCAGATGGCCGAGCTGAAGGATCCCAAGCAGGACCTGTTCAATCTCTATCCGGAAGCGCCGCTCTGTCGGAACTGCAACGCCTGCACGGAAGCCTGCCCGCAGGGGATCGACGTGCGGGACGGCGTGTGGAAGGCCGTGTTCGGTGATTTCAAGGGAGTCTCCGAGATGTTCATGGACTGCGTGATGTGTGGGCTCTGCGTGCCCGTGTGCATCGCGGACATTGCGCCCAACCTGGTCGCGCTGTATGCGAGCCGCGCGCAGGGAGCGCACTTCTCGGAGAAGCCGAAGCGCCTGCACGAACGGATCGACGAGATCGAAAAGGGCAGCTACAAGTCGGAATGGGACCGGATCCTCACGATGGACGAGCAGCAGTTGAAAGACGTCTGCGCCGCCATCAAGTAGCGCATGCAACTCCAAGCCCTCCAGGAACTCGTCCACAAGAGCCGAGACGCGCGCCGCAAACAGACCCTGACGAAGTTTCCGGCCGACGAGCGTGACCAGCTGATCAAGAAGTACCATCCCGATTACCGCGAGAACGCCTACCGCCCGATCAAGTTCGGCCCGAATGCCGGCGAGCTGACCGTACGCGAGCTGGCTGCCCTGCTGGAAGGCGACAGCCCGGTGCCGGCCGATCTGGACCTGACGCCGGCCTATTCCACGGACGTGTTGGTCGTCGGCGGCGGCGGGGCCGGCTGCGCGGCCGCCCTGCACGCCCACGCGCACGGAGCAAAGGTGCTGCTGGCGACGAAACTGCGCTTGGGCGATTCCAATACCGTCATGGCGCAGGGCGGCATCCAAGTAGCGATCACCAGCGAGGACTCGCCCGTCCAGCACTTCCTGGACACGCTCAAGGGCGGGCACATGCAGAATGACCACCAGCTCCTCAAAACGATGGTGGAGGAAGGACCCTCCATCGCCAAGTGGCTGTTGGATCTCGGCGTGCTGTTCGATCGCGATCCCGACGGCAATCTGCACGTGAAGAAGGGCGGCGGGAGCTCCAAGCCGCGACTGCTGACCTGCTCCGATTATACCGGGCTGGAAATCATGCGGGTGCTGAAGGACGAGGTACTCAATAAAAAGATTCAGCTACTGGAATTCAGCGCCGCCGTCGAGCTGCTCAGCGATGGAAGCGGGAACTGCACCGGTGCCGTGCTCCAGGACCTGGACAACAAGCGTCTCTTCGTGGTGGCCGCCAAGACGGTGATTCTGGCGACGGGCGGCATCGGCCGCCTGCACATCCAGGGCTTCCCGACCAGCAACCATTATGGCGCGACCGGCGATGCGCTCCCGATGTCCTACCGCATCGGGGCCAAGCTGCTCCAGATCGACACCTTTCAGTACCACCCGACAGGCGCGGTCCATCCGGAACAGCTCGTCGGCGCGCTCGTCACCGAGGGCATCCGGTCCGAGGGCGGGCATCTGGTGAACGCCAAGGGCGAGAGGTTCGTCAACGAGCTCGACACCCGCGACGTCGTGTCCTCCTCGATCATTCGTGAGTGCGAGGAAGGACGCGGCGTCCGCACCACGACCGGCCGCATCGGCGTCTGGCTGGACACGCCGCTGCTTGATGTGGAATCGGGAGCCGGCACGCTGGAAAAGCATTTCCCCGCGATGGTCCGGCAGTACAAGCGATACGGGCTCGACATCACCAAGGACCCGGTGCTGATCTACCCCACGCTCCATTACCAGAACGGCGGCGTGCAGATCGACGTAAACGGCGAGTCGGGCGCGCACAATCTCTTCGTGGCCGGCGAGGCCTCCGGCGGCCTGCATGGCCGCAACCGTCTCATGGGGAATTCCCTACTGGACCTGATGGTATACGGCAAGCGAGCCGGCAGCACCACCGCCGAACGCGCCAAGTCCATGACGCACGGCAAGCTGACGCTCGAGCATCTGAAGCGCTTCCGGGCGGAAGCGCACAAGCATCACGGCGCGCTTGCGACTCAGTCGCCGATGCTGTTCCCGGATTATGTGAGAAAAGAAAGCTAAAGAGAGATAAAGTAAAAGTATCATATGAACATTCATGAATTCCAGGCCAAGCAGTTGTTTGCGCAGTTCGGCGTGCCGGTGCCGAACGGCAAGGAGATCAAGACGCCGCTCGCGGCCGAGAAGTGGGTGGAGAAGCTGAATACACCGGTGTACGTTGTGAAGGCCCAAATCCACGCCGGCGGACGCGGGAAAGCCGGCGGGGTCAAGCTCACGAAGAATCGTGCTGAGGTGCCGGCGTTGGCGAAAGAATTGCTGGGCAGAACCTTGGTCACGCATCAGACCGGCCCCAAGGGGCGCAAGGTCCGCCGTCTGCTGATCGAAGAAGGCGCCAGCATCGCCAAGGAGCTGTATCTGAGTCTCCTGGTGGACCGCGATTCCGGCTGGCCCCTGTTCATTGCCAGCACCGAAGGCGGCATGGAGATCGAGGAAGTCGCGGCCCACACACCGGAGAAGGTGCTGAAGGAGCCGATTGACCCGGCCGTCGGGTTTCAAGGTTATAACGGGCGCAACCTGGCTTTCGGCCTGGGGCTCCCGAGCCTCGAGCCGACGATCATGGGTCCGTTCATCACGATGCTCGGCAATCTCTATCGGCTGTTTATGGAAAAGAACGCGTCGCTGGTCGAGATCAACCCGTTGGTGATCACCACCGATAAGCGTCTCGTCGCGCTCGATGGGAAAGTCTCGTTCGACGACAACGGCCTGTTCAAGCACCCGGACGTGCAGGCGATGCGCGACCTGCACGAGGAAGAGCCGTTGGAGATCGAAGCGACCAACAACACGCTCAACTACGTCAAGCTGGACGGCAACATCGGCTGCATGGTGAACGGTGCGGGCCTGGCCATGGCGACGATGGATGTCATCAAGCTGGCGGGCAGCGAGCCGGCGAACTTCCTGGACGTAGGCGGCGGCGCGACGAAGGAGACGGTCGCGGCCGGCTTCCGCATCCTGCTCAAGGACCGGAACGTGAAAGGCATCTTCATCAACATCTTCGGCGGAATCGTCCGCTGCGAGCGCATTGCGCACGGCGTGATCGACGCGGCCAAGGAAGTCCACATCAAGCTGCCGGTTGTGGTGCGGCTGCAAGGGACCAACGCCCAGGAGGGGCGGAAGCTGCTGCTCGACTCCGGCCTCAAGGTGGACGTGGCGACGGACCTCTGGGAGGCGGCGCAGAAGATCGTGGCGATAACGGGGAAGAAGCGGAAAAAGGCAACTGCGGCGTAAGGATGGCGCCGTCTTACAAAGGAGAGAAGACGATGAAAAGGATGCTCACAAGCATATTGGCAGGACTGATTGGGCTCGCGTTCAGCACCACGACATTCGGCCAGGCCACGCCAGCGATCCCAGCGACTCCGGCGGTTCCGTCGCCGCCGGCGGAAAAGGTTGAGCAGGAAAAGGAAAAGACGAAAGAGCGTGCTGGAAAGATGAAGGAGCGCGCCGAAGAACGGTCCGAAAAGATGAAAGAGCGGACCGAGAAGATGAAGGAAATGGAAGCTGAGCGAGAAGGGAAGATGAAGGAACGTACGGAGAAGATGAAAGAACGGGCTGCGGGGCGAGAAGAGAAGATGAAAGAGCGAGCTGCCGAACGGGAAGAAAAAATGAAGGAGCGGGCCAAAGAGCGGGCCGAAGAGAAGAAGTAACGAGGCAGCCGTGAGCATCTTAGTCGACAAGAACACGCGGGTGGTGGTGCAGGGGATCACGGGCAAGGAAGGGTCATTCCACGCCACGCAGTGCAAGGCGTACGGGACGCAGATGGTCGCCGGCGTGACACCGGGCAAGGCCGGTCAAGAAGTCGAAGGCATCCCGGTCTTCAACACGGTCCGCGACGCGGTGCAGAAGACGCAGTGCGATACCTCGCTGATCTTTGTCCCGCCGCCGTTTGCCGCTGACGCCATCCTCGAAGCCGCCGACGCCGGCATCCGGCTGATCGTCTGCATCACGGAAGGCATTCCGGTCAACGACATGGTGAAGGTGAAGCGCGCACTGAAAGGGCGAGATGTCCGACTGATCGGGCCGAACTGCCCTGGGATCATCACGGCGGACGAATGCAAAATCGGCATCATGCCGGGCTTCATTCACAAGAAGGGGCGGGTGGGGGTCATCTCCCGAAGCGGGACGCTCACCTACGAGGCGGTTAACCAGCTCACAACCCTTGGCCTGGGCGAAACGACCTGCATCGGGATCGGGGGTGATCCGATCATCGGCACGGGCTACATTGACTTGCTGGCGATGTTCGAGCAGGACCCGGAGACTGACGCGGTGGTTATGATCGGCGAAATCGGCGGTGATGCCGAGGACCGGGCCGCGGCCTTCATCAAGCAGAACATCCGCAAGCCGGTGGTCGGCTTCATCGCGGGCATCACGGCCCCGCCTGGGCGCCGCATGGGCCATGCCGGCGCGATCATCACGGGCGGGAAGGGGACGGCAGCCGAGAAGATGACCGTGCTGGAAGCGGCCGGCGTGCGGGTGGTGCGCAATCCCGCCGAGATCGGCAAGACGGTCCAAGAGGCGCTCAGCCCGCGCTGCTCCGTATAATCGCGGGTCCTGTCGCCGAATTACCCTGACGTGCTCATGGCCTTTCGCCGTCGCAGCCCCGCAGACTCGGCTGCAGGCCCTTCCGCTCCGCCAGGGTCCCATTCGGCGCCACTCGCTTATAGGTATTTCGGTGCGTGCTCAACTTTCTTGCGGAGGAATCCCATGAAGAATACACTCGTTGCATTGCTGGCCGGTTTGTTTCTGCTGGTTGCGGTCGGCGCCGACGCCGCGTCCATCACGACTTTGACTTGGCACGGCCATGCGGCCTTTGAGATCGTGACGCCCAACGGCGTCGTCATCTTGATCGATCCGTGGCTCACGAATCCGATGAACTCCAAGGCCAAGGATAAGAAGGACCCGATCGCCGAGCTCAAGAAGGCCGACTACATCCTGATCACGCACGGCCATTTTGATCATGTCGGCGACGCCGTGGCGATTGCGAAGAAGACCGGCGCGCGGCTGGTGACCAATTTCGAACTGGGTACGAACATGGCCAAGCTGTTGGGCTATCCCAAGGAGCAGATGGGATTCGACTCCTTGATGAACATCGGCGGTGAGATCACAATCGCCAACGGCGAGGTGATGGTGGCGATGACACCGGCGGTGCATTCAAGCGGGATGGCGAATCCACTGGCCAAAGAACAGGATCCTGAGATCGCCACGGGCGGCAACGCCGCCGGATTTGTATTGAAGATCAAGAACGGCCCCACGATTTACCACAGCGGCGACACGGCATATTTCCAGGACATGGAGGTCATCGGCGAGCAGTACGCGCCGGATGTAGCCCTGCTCAACATCGGCGGGCACTTCGGCATGGCGCCAACGATGGCGGCGCGCGCGGCCGCAAGCGTGAAGGCGAAATACGCGGTCCCCCACCATTACGGCACGTTTCCGGTTCTGACCCAGGACCCAAAAGTCTTTAGCGAGGAACTGACCAGGAGAGGGATCGGGTATCTCTTGATGGCGCCCGGCTCTCCGGTTACCTTCGAGGATAAGAAGCTGCAACCGGGCAAGCGCTAACGAAAACGAGGCCAGCCCCGCGTTCCTGGATCAAGGAACTCCGGAAGGGGTTCCCGTGACCAGGTGGATGATCAGCAACACGATTCCGATCAAGAAGAGGATCCAGGAGATCTGCGCGGCGACGGCGGCGATTCCCAACAATCCCAGTGCTCCTGCGATCAACCCTACCACTAAGAACACTAAGGCATAGTACAGCATCGTTAACTCCTTTCAGTGAGCAGGTATCGGATGACACACCGGCCTGGGTTGAAGAACTCCTCTTGCTTGCTTACCTTCGGCAACCGTCTTCATCGTAAAGTTGCTTCCTTCTCGCCTACGTCGACCGCCACCATGCGCCGGCAAAGATCTGCACAATGGCGACATTCCTGAGCGCACAGTCCGCACAAAGCATGATAAGCAGCATGCTGCTCGCAGGTTTCCGCGCACATATCGCAGACTTCGGCGCAGAATCGGCAAATCTGGGTCGACAGTAAAGACCTCCGACCGAGCCATTGAGCACTCAAGACACAAATATCCGCGCACTCGCGGCAGAGCCGGATGCATCGACTCGTCAGCTCAGCATTCTGATGGGTTTCCATTCCAATCATGTCATCGCCGCACCGATTGCAGATATGCGAACACCTGAAACAGGCGGTCATGCAATCTTTCATTTCCTGATTCAGGTGTCTTTCCTCTGACATTGTATTGTTTTACTCCGTTTGTTGTTCACGCTAATGCCGTCGGCGGCGCGCGCTCTGTCGCGCCTGGCTGGCCAAGGCTGCAGGCGAAGCCGCGCCATGCGCCTCTCGTTTCAGAGCCATGAGGGTGGCGCGTGCTCGCCTGACCATCGGCTTCTGCTTCCGACCGCGCTGTCCTATACGATAGTCACGTTCCGCTCTGCGACGTACCCGCTGGGAAGCATGCCCTCTCGCCGGCGGTTTTAGCTTCACGCCTGCTCTGCGCGCCTTTGATAATCCTATGGCGATGGCCTGCTTCGCCGACCGGGCGCCATGCTTACCGCTTCGGATGTGATGTATTTCCTCGCGGACAAATTCACCCGCTTGAGTGGAGGGGGCCTTCCCCTCTCGTTTCTTTCTCCGAGCGCGTTCAAGAGTCTTTTTTTCCGGCATGTGATCCCCACCACGTTGAGGCTCGGCGTGTGCCCACCCAGTAAAAGGCGGGCACACGCAAGGCTTTTCACCATTCTTATTTCTTCTCCTTCAATGTAAGATCGTTTCTTATTTCTTCTCCTTCAGTGTAAGATCGTTCCTCACATACTTCACGCCGTGTACCTTCCAGGCAGTCCAAGACGCATCGGCACTGGTTATGAGGTCCGGGACCTCGCCGGACAGCGAAACCACCCCATCATTGGTTTTCACAGCGATTTTCAATCCCTTGAGACGCGAGTCCTTCGCAATGTCCTCTTTGACGTTTGCCGTAATGGCATCATCCTTGTATTCCACTGCCTCGTGTTTGGAAGGGGGGACCACCTGCAGTTCGTTTTTCACCTTCTTGACGCCGTCGATCCTCTTGGCGATGTCCTCAGCCGCATTCTTGGCTTCGTCGGTGTCCACCTTGCCGCGGAGCATCGACAGACCATCTTTTGTCTCGACATTAATCTGCCTGCCTTTGACCCGGGCATCCGCAAAGAGCGCGATCTTGGTTTTCGCCGTTATCCACGAGTCCTCCATCTGCTTGTCCTCGGTCTTGCTGGATGCCGTAGCTGTCATTGGCGCCACGATCAGCGCTGTTCCGATAACCAAGGCGGTGCAGAACGTTAGTAGAGAACGAATCGTCTGTTTGGAACTGCTCATAGATTGGCTCCTCCTTCTTCGAGTCATTGTGTTTGCCTTTTTCCGCGGGGCTGTCGGCCCTGTTTTGTATCAGCGCGTCTTTTGTCCCGTCCCTGCTTCTTCGACTTTGTGTAAAGACCGCTGGTACCATTCGTCAGCCCATTTCATGAGCTCCTCTTTTCTATCGCCATACAGTTCCTGGGCCTTACCGACAAATTTGTCATAACTACCTTCGATCTGCCGTAAGTCATCATCGGTAAACTTGCCCCACTGCGTTTTGAGTTCACCTTTGAACTGCTTCCATTTTCCTTGGAATTGATGAGCATTCATTTTTGTCCCTCCCTTTCATGTCAGAATCTGTACATACTTATCCTCCAATACTGATCGGAGCAAGGATGATGCCAATGACCGAAGGACTTCTGAAGCTAGCTATCTTATGATTTGCAAAGGATTTTTCGCACTCGCCGGTTGCATCTTCGAAACGAGCAATTTGTAGGGAGGAGCCTTCAGGGTTTCTACGAGAGACAAGCAGATATGCTTGATTTACAAGAACCTAGAAATGCAGGAATTCTAATACAGTGGAAATTTCCATTATCGTTGTTATAAAGCACTAAAAACGGGGATCAGACTCCAATTTCAGCAAGGCGCTTTTAGAGAAATGGAGTCTGATCCCATTTGTCTTTTATTTATTCGTAACCGCGTGAACGCATGCAGGAGGCATAAGCGGCGCGGTATTGCTCGTCCTGTTGCTTGTTTTCATTGACCCCATATAACGCGCCGCCGACGGCCCCTAATAACCCGCCAATCCCCGCGCCCTTGCCGGCTCCCTTCCCACCTTGTGCAATCGCCCCACCGGCCGCGCCGACTCCGGCACCGCCCACAGCCCCAATGGCGGTATCCTTCAGGACTTCTGTTGTTTTGTCGCCCGTTGAGGAGGAGGCGAGGCGATTGCAGGTATCGATATCCATCTGCGTGTTCCGATGATGCTCAATGGCGGTGTTCTTCTTTTGCGACTTCGCAGGGGCATTGGGGCTCTCCGTGTCACTCTTCTGACCCACCACAAATGTTGTGACGAGTGCGGTGGCGCCGACCAACAGTAGACCGATCGTCGTTAACTTCCAAGGGTTCAGCGTCATGTCTGGCATAGTCCAACCTCCTTGTTTGAGAGTCAGTCCTTCGGAGCCTTCTATTTCCGGGCGTACATTCCCATCAACTCAGATTGCGCAAGAACGTGACCCTTCATCGCCGTTTCCAGATCCTTCTTGGTCGTGCCAGGCGGCAGATTCAAGGTGGCGTCCAGCGCGTACAGCTTGAAGAAATACCGGTGCGTGCCCGAGGGTGGGCAGGGTCCCCCATAGCCGATGCTGCGGAAGTCCGTCGTGCCCTGCTTCATGCCGTTCGGGAATGTGTCACGCTTCGGCACGCCTTCCTCGAGACTAGGCACCGTCGCCGGAATGTTCCACGCCACCCAATGCACCCAGGTGCCTCTCGGCGCGTCCGGGTCGTCGGCGATGAGCGCCAAGCTCTTAGTCTTGGCCGGGACGGCGGACCAGCTCAAGGGCGGGGACATGTCCGAGCCATCACACGTGTACTTTGGAGGGATCATCCCGCCGATCTCAAACACTGAGCTTTTCAGATCCATTGTACCCTCATCCGATTTTCATCGCCTCATTGACTTCCGCCAGAGTCTTGGAAGCGACGGCATGGGCCTTCTTGGTGCCGGCATCGATGATCTCGTCCACGACCTTTGGCTTCTGCACGAGCTCGCGGCGCTTCTCCCAGATCGGCGTGAGCCGCTGCACGAGCCCGTCCGCCAGCAGCCCCTTGCAGTCAATGCAGCCGATCTCGGCGGTCCGGCATTCCTTGTTGACGCGGTCGATTACCGCCTGCGTGGAGATGGTAGATTTGTGGAGCGTGAAGACCGGACAGACGTCCGGGTTGCCCTTGTCCGTGCGGCGGATGCGGGCGGGATCGGTCACCATAGTCTTGAGCTTGGCGCGGACCGTCGCCTCGGAGTCGGAGAGGTTGATCGTGTTGTTGTAGCTTTTGCTCATCTTCCGGCCGTCCGTGCCGGGGACCTTGGGGAACTCCGTCAGCAGGGCCTGGGGCTCCGGAAAGACCGGCTTGTAGAGCTGGTTGAAGCGCCGGGTGATCTCCCTCGTCAGTTCAAGATGGGGAAGCTGGTCCACGCCCACCGGCACGAGGTCTCCCTTATAGAGCAAGATGTCCGCGGCCTGTAGGACGGGATAGCCGAGAAACCCGTAGGAGGAGAGATCGCGGCCTTCGATGTTTTCCTGTTTCTCTTTGTACGTCGGGTTCCGCTCCAGCCACGGTACCGGTGTAATCATGGAGAGCAGCAAATGCAGGATCGCGTGCTCGGGCACGTGCGACTGGATGAAGAGGGTGGAGCGTTGCGGGTCGAGCCCTGTGGCGAGCCAGTCGATGAGGACCTCGCGAGTATACTCCCGGATACGGGATGTGTCCTCGTAGTTGGTGGACAGGGCGTGCCAGTCGGCGACGAAATAGAAGCACTCGTGGTCGGCCTGGAGGCGCTTGAAGTTGTCGAGCGCGCCGAGAAGATTCCCCAAGTGCAGGGGGCCGCTCGGCTGCATCCCGCTGAGAACGCGTTTGGCCACAAGTCTCCCTTTGCGGTTAGGAAGCGAACGTCGAGAGAATCGTCGCCCGTATCGTATAGACCACGGGCCCCATCACGGCGCTGAACAGGTGAATCTGAGGGTCCACCATGACGAGGAAGAAGATGATCAGCATCCCATAGGGCTCCAGGCGGCTCAGCGCCTCTGCTTGGCGCGTGGGCAGGAGGCTCACCATGATCCGGCCGCCGTCCAATGGCGGGAGGGGAATCAGGTTGAAGACCATCAGCACCACGTTGATGAGTACTGAATAGAGGCACATCCAGGCCAGAGGCACCAGGATGAGGCCCTCCAGATCTCTCCTGATCAGGGCGCCGCCTCCACCAACAATGGAAAGAGCGACGGTTGGGTCAATGATGAGGACGACTTTGAGGATCAGCGCACTTACGATGGCGAGGAGAAGATTCATGCCGGGGCCGGCGGCAGCCACCAGCGCCATGTCGCGGTGAGGATGGCGCAGATTCCAGGGATTGATCGGCACGGGTCTGGCGTAGCCGATCAGGATGCCGGTCGGAAAAATCAGGCACAACAGTGGCAGGAGGATGGTGCCGAAGGGATCGATGTGCGCTCGCGGATCGAGCGTGAGCCGCCCCTCCAGGCGGGCCGTGGCGTCGCCATAGTGATTGGCGACCCACCCGTGGGCGTATTCGTGGAACACCATGGCCAACAGCAAGGGCAGGGCCATGTACGAAATCGTGTGGAGGACTTGGCCTAAGCTGCTCATCGCATTTCTATAACCGATACGAACTTGCCGTTCTTCACCTGAATGAGCGTATAGCGCCGCTCCGCAACACCCGCCGGGGACATCGTCAGCGGCCCGACGAGGCCAGGCACGTTCTTGGCGCTTTGCACGCTCTCCCGCAGAGCGCGGCCCGTCGTCGCGCCCTTCAGTATACCATCCAGCACCAGCCTGGCGGCCTCGTAGGCCTGAGCGGCGAACGCCGTCGGCCGAGCCTGGAAACGCTTCTGGTAACGTTCCACAAAGTTTCGCACGGTGGGACGTTACCAGAAGCGTTTCCAGGCAAAAGCTGTCGGCGAAGA
>Ga0207646_10000708_pt1 | contig 43282 bp, 41 predicted proteins | sample KBSK5502metaG_FD_184343 | JGI IMG/M metagenome (GOLD analysis project Ga0207646, IMG submission 184343) | Corn, switchgrass and miscanthus rhizosphere microbial communities from Kellogg Biological Station, Michigan, USA - KBS K5-50-2 metaG... | ecosystem: Host-associated > Plants > Roots >... | reverse complement strand
ACGTGGGCTGAAACTCATTTTGCTGACATTGAGGATGCCCGGGTAGCGTATGACCACAAGGCCAAAGCTGTTGGTTCATGAGAGGTTGCCATAACGAAAGGTGTGGCATCTCATGGTATGGGTGGAAGATACCTCACCAAGTGATCGGTAATGCAGTTGGGTAGTGACGTTGGCCGGAAGCTGTCGAAAAAACGATGACGGCTAACCTGACTTGAACTGCGATCATTTTCAGGAAACTGGAATGGTCCCGCCCCATCATATTCCCCGTCGATTACTACTGCACATGAAAGATTGACGCTCGCCGCATGAAGTGCTAAAATATATCCTAGTGAATAAGTCGGATTAATTTGGCTCTGCATTAAAGCCTTACAGGTCGCGGGCTGCACCGTCAGGCGAGAAGGAAATGACCATGTGGTTACAAGTATCAACAAAAGGCGAATATGGCGTACGCATCATGGTCGACCTCGCTCGTCACTATGGTGGACGGCCGCGCTCGCTCACTGATATCGGGAAGTCGGAATTGCTGCCCCTGGCATACCTGGAGCAGTTAGCAAAGCTCTTGCGCGAGGCCGAACCGCCTCTTGTCACAAGCACGCGCGGAGCGCATGGCGGCTACCAGTTGAGCCGGGGTCCAGAGAATATCACTATGGGCGAGATTTTGCGTGTACTGGAGGGCCCAATTGCTCCGATGATCTGCGCAACAGAGGGCGAGATGACGGAAATCTGTGGCTTTCTCGGCTCTTGCAAGATTAGACATCTTTGGGCGAAAGTACGTGATGCCGTAGCCCATACAATCGATACAATGACATTGGCTGAACTGGTGGATGCGCCCTCTGAGCACGAACATAGCTCCCCAGCCCAATTCATTGCTGTCTCGGACATCCGTGTGGCACACACGGCTACAAATTAGGAACTGCTGATCATCTCATGTGGGCGGACAAGCCCGGCCCCTACGAGATGCACCACTCGCTTGAGGGCTGAGGTACAAGCCCCGCGTTGCTCCTGACACTGTGCAGCGTTGTTGGCGAGAAGCATATTATCTTAAAGAAGGTAGGATGTGCACTAGTTTATGGAATCAGAACTAATTATTAAAAACCTTCATGCGAATATCGAAGGCAAACCGATTCTGCGAGGCGTGGACCTTCTCGTTAAGCAAGGCGAAGTCCATGCCCTGATGGGCCCCAATGGCTCAGGCAAAAGTACCCTGGCAAATGTCATTATGGGCAACCCCAAGTACGAAGTGACCGAGGGTGAAATCTGGTTCAAGGGCGAGAATATCCTGGAATATTCGCCCGACCGCCGTGCTCGCATGCGCCTTTTCCTCGCATTCCAGTATCCCATGTCCATTCCGGGCGTGAGCGTGGCAAATTTCCTGCGCCGTTCCCTCGAAGCGGTACGCGAAGGGAACAAGCCCCTGGAGGAAGGCGAGAATCCATCGGGTAGGTTAACTAAGCGCAGGAGCATTCCCCCTGGCGAGTTCCGCAAGATGCTGCAAGAAAAGATGCGCCTGCTCAAAGTAGATAACAGCTTCATCAACCGCTCTATCAATGATGGGTTCTCTGGCGGCGAAAAGAAGCGCGCCGAGATTCTCCAGATGGCCCTGCTCGAGCCGGAAGTCGCACTGATGGATGAGACAGATTCCGGCCTGGATATCGATGCGCTCAAAATTGTATCTGAAAGCGTCAATGCGCTGAGAGGCCCTCAACTGGGCATCCTGCTCATCACCCACTACCAGCGCATCCTCAACTATATCACCCCTGACGTTGTGCATGTCATGTACGATGGTCGTATTGTCAAGTCGGGCGGCAAAGAACTGGCTCTCGAACTCGAAGCGAGAGGTTACGAGTGGCTCAGGCCCTCCGACGGAGAGAACGGGGTGACCGTCAATGCCTAAAGCTCTGCCCAGCGGGCTCTCCAGGAGCGCGGTTGAGGAACTGTCGCGCCAGAAAGAAGAGCCTGAATGGATGCTACAGAAACGCCTGCAAGCCTGGGACATCTACGAGAATACACCAACCCCGCTTGGCCGGCGCGGAGACCTGGGTACGCTGCGCATGTTCTCCAATTTCAAGTTCCAGGCACTCAGTCCTTATGTTCCCTCTAATGGAACGCTGCCCGCCGCCATTGAACAGTCCTTAGAAGAAGCGCTGGTCGATCAGCGTGCAGGTCTTGTCGTGCAGCGCAACGCCTCGGTTGTGCGCGTCGAACTCGACGAGAAACTGAAGCGCCAGGGCGTTATACTCACCGACCTGGATAGCGCCGTACGCGACTATCCCGAACTGGTACAGCAATACTTCATGATGACCTGCGTACCGGTAAACAGCACGAAATATACAGCGCTGCACGCAGCATTCTGGAGCGGTGGCATCTTCCTCTACATACCCAGGGGAGTAGAGATTGAAGAACCCATCCTCACACAGGTCTGGATTGACTCTCCTGGCTCTGCCACTTTTGCGCATACGTTGATTATCGCGGAAGACCAGAGCAGCGTACGCTACGTTGAGGAGCACAACTCGGCCTTCGAAGGTGAGCAGGCTTCATTGCTGGATAGTGTGGTCGAGGTGTACGTCAAGAACGCGGCACATGTCGAATTCAGCAATTTGCAAGACCTCGGGCTTAACGTCTGGAACATTACGAATAAGAATGCCGTCCATGAGAAGGATGGCAGCACTACCTGGGTGCTGGCTGACCTCGGCAGCAGGGTAATGCTTGCCGATACTGGTGTTGGCCTGACCGGTAATGGCAGCGTGGGTGAACTGGTGGGTGTCTTCTTTACCGACCACGATCAGCGCTACTCGCTCAACACGCTCTCTGACCATGCTTCGACAGCGACCAATGCCGAAACGCTGGTGAAAGGCGTGCTCACTGATGAATCTCGTGTGGAGTTTATAGGTATGATCCGTATAAGGCCAAAGGCACAGCAGACAGCTTCATTCCTATCGGATCACACACTCTTGCTCAGCGATAAGTGTCGCGCTGAATCGATTCCCAGCCTGGAGATCGGGGCTAACGAGGTGAGCGCCAGTCATGGTGCCACCACCGGCAAGATCGACGAAGAGCAGCTCTTCTACTTGATGGTGCGTGGCATTCCGCGTGAAGAGGCCGAGCGTATCATCGTGCAAGGTTTCTTCGAGCCTGTGCTGCAGCGCATTCCATTAGAGAATCTGCGCACACGCCTGCGCCGGAGCATCGTGCGCCGTATGAGCGGCTCCTATGAAACCGAAGCCGATACCTGGGTTGATGCCCAGGAGCGCTGGGAAGTTGAAGGCGTGGATGAGTACGCCATCTCCCTCGATAGCAAGCCAGTGGACGAAGAAATCAAACTCGTGGAATATTGATCGATGTATTGTAGGGGCGACCCTCGCGGTCGCCCAAAAGAAATCAGGTACAGTATGCCAATTTCCGATAACGGGTACGTCACAGCGGCGCAACAAACTGCAGAAACGGCTTCTCCTGTGCGCGCGGCGGCAGAAATTCGCAAGGACTTTCCCATCCTGTCGCGCCAGGTACACGGTAAGCCGCTGGTTTATCTTGACAGCGCGGCGAGTTCGCAGAAGCCTTATGCCGTCATCGAGGCCATGAGTACTTATTACGAGACCACTCATGCCAATGTCCATCGTGGGGTTTACGAGATCAGCGAAGAAGCAACGGCAAAAATGGAAAAGGCTCGCGTGAAAGTGGCTCGCTTCATCAACGCTCGCCAGAGCAAGCAGATCATCTTCACGCGTAACACCACCGAGGGTATTAACCTGGTCGCTTATAGCTGGGGCAATAAGAATATTTCAGCAGGTGACCTGATCGTATTAACGGAGTTGGAGCACCACAGCAACCTTGTTCCCTGGCAACTACTGGCCCAGCGCACAGGCGCCCGGCTGGAATTTGTGCCCGTCAACGATGACGGCCTGCTGCGCCTGGATATCTATGAGCAGCTCTTGCAGCAACAACCGAAGCTCGTAGCTTTCACACAGATGTCTAATGTCCTGGGCACCATCAATCCTGCCCGGCAGATGATCGCCCGGGCGCATGCTGCCGGAGCACTCGTGCTGCTCGATACAGCGCAAGGAGTGCCCCACCTGCCTGTTGACGTTCAGGCGCTCGATGTCGATTTCCTGTGTTTCAGTTCGCATAAAATGCTCGGGCCTACCGGCATTGGTATCCTGTATGGCAAGCGAGACCTGCTTGAGGCAATGCCCCCGTTCATGGGGGGCGGTGAGATGATTCGCACAGTCGGGTGGCGCGAATCTACCTGGAACGACCTGCCCTGGAAGTTTGAGGCCGGGACGCCTGCTATTGCTGAAGCGATCGGCCTGGGCGCCGCGGTTGATTACCTGAACGCGCTGGGTATGGAGCACGTGCGCCAGCATGAACAAGCAATTACTACCTATGCTCTGGAACAATTGAAGGCAGTACCCGGGTTGACCATCTATGGGCCGGGTGCCGGCGAGCGTGGTGGCGTCATATCCTTTACACTGGGTGATATTCACCCGCATGACCTGGCTTCTATTCTCGATCAAGAAGTGGGCGTTGCTATTCGTGCCGGCCATCATTGCGCGCAGCCTCTGATGGAACGCCTCGGCCTGGCTGCAACTGCACGCGCCAGCTTCTATGTGTATACGGTACCAGAAGATATCGATGTGCTGGTGCAGGGGCTGCACAAAGCACTGCAAATCTTTCTGTAATCCTTCAAAAAGCCCTGGGGGTTAACCAATGTCAATGGATTATCGTGAATACATCCTGGATCATTATCGGAACCCGCGCAACTACGGGAAGCTGGAGCATCCTGACGCGCATGCTGAGGATCTCAATCCTTTGTGCGGAGACCAATTAGCAATTGATCTGCAGGTCGCAGGAGACCAGGTGACGGCGGTGCGTTTCCAGGGGCGTGGATGTGCTATTAGCCAGGCAGCCGCATCGATGCTTTCGGAGATGATCGAAGGCAAAACCGTGGAAGAGGTCGTGCAACTTGGGAAAGACGATGTGCTGGATGCGCTGGGCATTCCCATCAGTCCGGCCCGCTTGAAATGCGCGTTTCTTTCACTGCGTGTCCTGCATCGCGGCCTGGCGCTGGCAGGCCTGGAAAAGCCGGCAACAGATGATGATGAGGAATAGGAAATCCCCACCAAAAAATATGGCGCAAACGCACCCTATCTGCCCCATATTTTAAAAAAATACGGCGCAAACGCGCCACAGTTGCGCGCTATTTCCCTAAAGCTGGAATCATCGACTGCTAATCTTTAGAAAGGAAGCGCAATGCGACTGGAAGGTCAGATTGCTATTATAACAGGCGTCAGCCATGCAGGACAGGTGGGCTATGGGCTGGCTAGCGCCCTTGCTCGCGAGGGAGCTATACTCGCTATCAGCTCTCGCAGCGCCGAGCGAACCAATGCGCGCGCGGGGGAACTGCAGGCCGAAGGCGCCAAAGTCATCGCCATCCCTGCTGATCTGACGACTGAACAGGGAGCCAGCTCACTGGTTCAGAAGACGCTGGACGCATATGGAAGAATTAACATCCTTGTCAACCTGGCCGGTGGCCTTACCAAATATGGCCCCTCCGACGAACTTACCCTGGCTGATTGGGATTTCGAGCTGAACAATAATCTACGCACTGCTTTCCTCTGCACCCGTGCCGTCTGGCCGGTCATGAAGAAGCAAGGTGGCGGCAAGATTCTCAATTTTAGCCGCGCCGGTGGCGTGCAGAGCGCCGGGCCAATGATGTTGGCTTACAACTGTGCCAAAGCAGGCATTGATGCACTGACACGCACCTTTGCTAAAGAAGGCAGGAACGCAGGTATATACGTGAATGCCATCGGTCCAGGCCTGATCATCACCCAATCGAATGTCGAATCGATGAAGCCATCGCCCGAAGAACTGAGCAAGAAGTGGGTGAGTATGGAGCAGATTGTGGAGGCTGCAATCTTCCTGCTCACCCCCGCGAGTGATGGCATAACGGGAGCCATACTTCCCGTTCAGGGCAAAGGAATCTAATACTTATGAGGAAAACGTATGGCGGACTTTGTAAAAGTTGCAGAACTCGATGATTTAGATGAAGGTGAACTACTGGCGGTTGAGGTTGACGGTGAGCCCATTTGCCTGGCGAAGATAGATGGTAACGTTTATGCCATCACTGATAATTGCACTCATATTGGCGGTCCACTCAACGAAGGCGAGCTTGATGGTGAAGTCCTGACCTGCCCGTGGCATGGAGCACAGTTTAATGTCTGCACCGGGAAAGTATTGCGTGGGCCGGCGCGCCAGGATATCCAGACGTATGCTGTGCGCGTAGATGACGGATCCATCATGGTTAGCCTGCCTGAGGAATAAACATCCCTCTTGACCTTTGTTCTAAAACTTCCTACAATGAGCGAACCTGAACCTTTTCTTCTGGAGGAGTGACATTGCATGGAAGGTAGATCGCATCTGCTGGTTGGCTTAACCGGCGGCGTAGTACTCGATAGTATCGTACACTTAACCGGTCCCTCGTTGACGCATGCTACAGCAGTTCCCCTGGCGCTGCTTGTTAAAAAAGCCATCTTTTATTTCATGGTAGGGTTCGGAGCGCTGTTACCAGATATTGACAATGCGCGTAGTACATTGGGACGTAAACTTGGCTGGGTCAGCAAGGAAATACAACATGTTGCAGGTCACCGGACAATCTTTCATAGCCTGCTCGGTTTATTGCTGGGTTCAATACTGGCGATAGGCCTGGAACAACTCGTAGTATATCTCTTAGCCCGGCAAGGATTTATCCTTCCGGCACAATTTGTAGGAGCGTCGCACCTGGTCTTCTTCGCGGTACTGTTTGGTTGTATCATGCATATCGCCGCTGATAGTTTGACCCAGGGCGGCGTACCGTTGTTTTGGCCGAGCCACAAACGCTTTGGCTTCCCGCCCAATCCACACTGGCGTTTTCGCACCGGTGACTGGCCGGAGTACGTAATCGTCTTCTCATTTATGCTCCTGGTTGGCATCGGTATCTGGAATGCACTGCTTTCGATTTGAGGATTATGAAGAAGTTTGACCAGCGCTCACAAGCAAACATAGCCTGGGGACTTTTGATACTCATCATGGTAGTATATGCTGTGGAGATGAGTCACCAGGTAGTACTGCGCTATGACACGTTCAAGGCTACAGCTTTTGACCTTGGCAATATGGACCAGGTGCTCTGGAACACGATTCATGGGCGTCTTTTCCAGTTTACCAACCAGGCAATTGACTGGTATGGCCCACCAACGCGCCTGGCCTTCCATTTTGAACCGATCATCTTGCCGCTTTCCTTGCTCTACGTTTTCCACGCAGACCCTCGTATACTGCTTGTCTTCCAGACATTGGCATTGGCATCGGGAGCTTTGCCGGTCTTTCTGCTCACGCGCCGCTATCTTCGTGAGTGGCCCATTCTGGCAGCGCTGATGGCTATGGCATACCTGCTATCTCCAGCTTTGCTCGGTGTAAATATCTTTGACTTCCATCCCGTCGCCCTGGCAACGCCATTATTGCTGTATGCCGTACTTGCGCTCACCTACAAACGCTACGTATGGTTTCTCATCGCTTGTGTCCTGGCTGCCGCATGCAAAGAAGATGTTCCGCTGACTATAGCGGTGTTTGGGATCCTGGTCATCTGGAAGTACAAACTGCCGCGTTTGGGTATCACTTTGATGATAGGAGGCGTCCTCTGGAGCTTTCTGGCTTTCAAGGTCATTATGCCTCACTTCTACCCGGGTGTGCAGGCCAACAATTTCTGGTATCGTTACGAAGCGCTGGGAAGTTCGCCAGGAGCGGCGATTGCCAATATTCTGGTACATCCCTGGATACTTTTTACCACCTTCTTCACTCTGGACCGGCTTTACTACATGGCAGGACTCGTGCGCAGTGTAGGTTTTCTGCCCTTGCTTGCGCCGGAGTGGCTACTGCCAATATTACCTGGCCTTGCCATAAATTTACTCAGCACTGATCCACTCTTATATAGCGGCGTCTACCAATATAATGCAACTATAATTCCTTTCATCATGATCGCAGCTATTCACGGCACACGTCGTTTGATTCAGGCCTGGCAGGGATGGCGACATGAAGAACTGCCAGACGTCGTAAACGAATCAGGTGGCTTAGACGCGGTGGACGGGGACGCGAACGGTATCGTAGGGGCGGGGCTTGCCCCCGCCCTGCCCCCCTCCCCCACCCTGCATTTTATTGCTCACTGCAAAATGCATGTGCTCGTGCAAGCTGGACATTTAATCGCGTGGCTGCAGCCTCGTATCTTGCGCCTTACATTGCCCAGGTGGAGAAATGAGCAATGGCGGCGATTCAGCGAGCGCATGGCGCCCATAGCGAAAAACGTTTCTGTAATCCGCTTGCAGTGGATAGTCTTTGCCTGGATTACAGTGATGATCGGACTCAACTTCTGGCTTGCCGTGCCTCAACTCAATACATTTTGGGCAGATCATGACCCGGGTAGCCGCGAAAAGCATATTCAACAACTGCTCGCCCTGATTCCGCCGGGCGCTTCTGTTTCTGCCGGGGCGAACCTGAATCCTCACCTGAGTGAGCGCCAACTGCTCGCCGTATTTCCATCTGTTTGTATAGATTCAGCCTGTAATCATACCGTCGAATATGTGATAGTTGATCTTAATAGCCTGACTACGGAAAACCGGGCGCAGGCGGCCAGTGTATTGAATGCCCTCTCGAGACAATTCCGTGTCGTGGCCCGTGCAGAGGGCGTTGTTCTATTGATTCGACGTAGCACATAACGGTCAAATAGTGTTATAATCGTTTAAAAGGCAATTATATGCAACTTACATAATCAAAGGGCCTCATTGAGGAGAGTACGATGAATAATCTTTTCCCGGATGAAACAATTGGATCGCAGCCTACAGAACCGTCTCCTCTTATGGAAGAGTTACCGCGCAGGCCTCCCCCTCCCCAGCAGCCTGGATCTACTCCTCCGGTCGCTGGGAATCTCACCCAGGCATCAGAAGCTGCGGAGAGTCCAGTGACACGCCAGGAAGAAGCGTTGACAATCAAATTCGCAATTGGAAAACTAAATGATTACCTGTTATGGTTCCTGACGGTACTAGAGGTAACATTGTTGTTGCGTTTCATCTTGAAGCTGATTGGAGCAGATCCAACTAACTTGTTTGCTGGCTTTCTCTATGCCTTGACCGATATCCTGCTCTACCCGTTTTTAGGAATCGTCAAATCGCCATCGCTTCATATTAATCAAGCTTTTGAGTTCTCGACAGTGATTGGGATGACAGTCTACTTCCTTGTCTTCTATGCGCTGAGGCGTTTCTTACGTATTCTCATCTCAGGCCCAGAGGAACCTGTTGAATAGAGCGTAGGAAAGGCATATAATAGCAACAAATCGATGCATTTCAATTGACGGCAGGGGATTGCTGTCATTTAGCATGAAAGGTATAGGATGAAGCGCCTCAAGTCAACGTTGCACGGATTGAGCCGGGCAACGATTGCGAGCGCATTCTGGCTCTCTACCAGGCTTCTCTTCCATGTCGAGGTCCACGGACTGGCTTATGATCCCAAAGCGTCTCGAACCTACTATGGCATGAGTCATAAACGTGACCTCGATCCGATTGTGATCGTTCCGGCGCTTCTCTTTCACCGGGGATGGCGAGCACTGGCTGGGGATGTCCATTTTGCCTTGCGTGACGACGCCTTTTCACCGGGTTATCTTGCCCGTATTACAATGCGTCCGCGCTGGTTCGCGCGTTTCATGCGCCTGCTCGCAATTGGGCCGGCTTTGCGCTGGCTGGGCGCACAACCAATCCAAGATCTATATCGTCCAGCTGAGGAGTGGATCCGTGAATTGCTGGATTTAGGGTATGATAAGCGTGTTGGTGATATCCTTGCTCCTGCCTTTATCGAGGAATTGGCCACAGTTACGGGCGCATCGGGGATCGGGACATACAAGCTCTCTCGCCTACTGGACTGGCGTTACCAGGATGTACTCCAGCACCATTATGGTCCTGAGATAATACTTGGGCCTGCCCGGCGGGTTTTAGAACGACGTATAGTAGGGCGGATAAAAGAGGACCTGGCCGCTCTTGATACGTGGTTGTGGAAGGGAGGCTCGCTGTATGGCTCCCCAGAAGGACAACTCTCACCCGATGGCAAACTCAGCCCGATTAATACTGGCATGCATCGCTTGATGAAGGCTGCCCCACCGGATACAAGTCTTATCCCAATATTTATCATCTATGACTTCATGACCTTACGAAAATTGCGTATCTTTATAGACCTTGCTCCTCCCATTGAACATGCACCGGGGCTTTCGTCAAAGGAACTGGATGCGCAGCTACGCGTGGAGTGGGTACAGAACGCCCGTTTTACCTGTACCCAGCTTGCCAGTGGTTTTCTGATACATGCAAGTCGTGCCGGGCTACCCTCTTTTACCCTGGAAGACCTGGTTAATGACCTGTATCACCAGGCAGTAAAACTCTCGGAGGCCGGTCGCCACGTGGATCAGCGACTGCTCAAACCAGCTGCAGTGCGCAAACGAGCAGCGGATTTCTTAAAATTTGCTGCTCGTCATGGACTGGTACAACACTCAGGAAATCACACATGGGTGCCCACAGTCACTGAAACCGTGCTTCAGGTGCGCCTGAAGGAAGTAGGGTACGACCAGGCACCTCTGATGTATGCCTGGAATGAGCTACAGGAGATGCTCACAGACCCCCTGGTGCATACTCAAGTGACCGGTTCGGTCATGAGAGATATCCTCTAAAAACTTCCCCCTTTGCTGCAGCGCGTAACAAGGCGCTACAACCACTACAAGTGCGACAACCGCTACAAACCTGATTGGAAAGACGCTACGGAGTGCATGGGGCCGCGTAAAATAAGTTTACATAAACATTCGCGATGTGATATACTCAAGGGCACCAGGAGGAGCCGAATGGACGATCTTAGCGTTTTTACGGGCAATGCGAACCGCTCGCTGGCGGTTTCTATATGTAAACATCTGCGCATCCCGCTGGGCGACGCAGATGTTTTTCAATTCAGCAATGAAAATATTTTTGTGAAAATCAATGATAATGTGCGCGGTCGCGATGTTTTTGTTATTCAGCCATTCAGTACTCCGGTCAATCGCTCTATCATGGAATTGTTGATCATGATAGATGCCCTCAAGCGTGCCTCTGCTGCCCGTATCACTGCTGTCATCCCCTACTATGCGTATGGTCGCACTGACAAGAAAGATCAGCCGCGTGTACCAATCACCGCCCGCCTGATCGCCGATTGTATTACCGTTGCAGGCACGCATAGAGTATTGACGATGGATATGCATGCAGGTCAGATCCAGGGGTTCTTCAATATACCCGTAGATGAATTGACCGCGCAGATTCTGCAAGCGCGTTACTTTGCTGAGAAGAAACAGAACAATTTTACGGTCGTTGCAGCCGATGAGGGCTTTGCCAAGAAAGCTCGCAAACTGGCTGATCGCCTCAATGCGCCCCTTGCTATAGTTGAGAAGCGCAGGCATGGGAACAATAGTGTCGCAGAAGCAATGGGGATTATCGGTTCTGTTGAGGGCACACACGCCTTGATCGTAGATGACGAAATCGATACTGCGGGTTCGCTCACGCAAGCTGTGCGTGTTGTGCACGAACACGGCGCGCGTGACATCTATTGCTGCGCCACGCACGGCATCTTCTCAGGCCCCGCTATTGAACGCCTCAAAAATGTCCCCATCAAAGAAATTGTGATAACAGATTCTATTCCTCTCACGGAGCAGAAGCGCCTGCCCAACATGACAGTGCTCTCGGTTGCAGAGTTGTTTGCCGGGGCAATCAGCCGGATTCATGATGGGCGGTCGGTGACGGAACTGTTCTGGTAAAGAGCAGACGGCAGGCTCGAAAATGCTCACAATCCAAGATACGGAACAGCTTCGTCAATCATCCGCACTGCCTGTTCCGCTACAACGAGATGATCTTGCTGGAGAACAGGCCGCAGCAACTTCACTGTTTCCTGGTACAAGCGAAGAGCGGCAATAGCTTGTGTCAGCACCAGGCTTCCCTTTGTTGGTATTGAATCAACTCCTACAGCCCATCGATGACAGCTGGTCCAGTCAGAGTTCTGCCCGGCAGCAGCTTGAACTTGCAAATAATAGGTACTCTCGCTCTTGACAAACACGCCCCGCTGCACAGCGACAACCTCCGTCAATGCATAGACCAGTTCTGACGTCACGTAGGCAAGAGCTAATTCATCACGTTTCAGGAGCTCGCTCAGCACTTTATGGGCCCGTTCTGCAAGCGTCATCATCCTAAAGCTGGCATAGCTATTGGCAGCGTTCTGCAAAGGTTCCCAGGTAAAAGCTTCGATCTCTTGAATCAGTCTTGTCACTGTTCCATCTTTGTCTAGTAAAATGCGGCGCAAGCCAGAGACAATGAGAATCGCGCTTTCTGGCTTCAAAAGATCATTTCGAACCTTAGCGACGGTTTTTGTTCCAATACTAACCAGGAGGTTGTCACGATATAAAAAACGCTTCGGATGTAATTTCACCTCATCTTTCACAAAACAAGCGATATCCACATCACTATATGGAGTTGCCTCACCGCGAACATAACTGCCACCCAGTGTTATTCCAACGATGTCGTCATTATCGAGTTCAGCAACAAGCGTATTGAGGAAGGTTTCAGTTAAAGGTACAGCTTTAGTAACCACATGTTTTTCGGCTCTGCCATCACCTGATGATGCCCAATGGATCATACCTGCTTCCTTTCCTTCTTAAAATGCGTTATGCCTTATCCGCGACAGGCCAATAGTATATCATAGCCGGAGCCTACTTTTCTGGCTTAAGCATATAAGGGGCAAGAGACCCTGTCGAGAATGGCAGGCATTCCCGGAACATCTCACCTTTTGATGCACAACTAAAACAGCGATACAACGGACACAAACGATGCAAGTGATGCAAGTGATACAAACCTCGTTGGAAATTCACCAGGCAGCAAAAAGTCTCACAGTTTGAGTGATTATATGTTATAATAACCCACAACTAAAAGCATTGAAAGCAGCAGGCACCCCCAAGGGGTGCCCCTTTATGGGAAAGAAAGGGTAGAGGGGTTTTATGAAGCCACTTGTCGCCATCGTAGGCCGACCGAATGTCGGTAAATCCACATTTTTTAATCGCATGATCGGCGAACGGGTCGCCATCGTTGAAGATAGGCCAGGTACGACCCGTGATCGCATCTACGGCGATACGGATTGGAATGGGCGCGATTTTACACTTATTGACACGGGTGGCCTTGAATTAGGTACCGATATTCCCGTTGGCCAGGTGGGCCTCAATGGACAACCGGGCGATATTATGAAGCGTGTCCAGGCGCAGGCTCAATTAGCTATCGAAGAAGCTGATGTGATCGTTTTCATGGTAGATGCGCGTACCGGCATCACCGCCGCAGATGAAGAAGTGGCTGAAATGCTGCGTCGTACGAATAAACCTGTCATCCTGGCAGCCAATAAAGCCGATAACGCTGCCCGCCGCCTGGATGCCGTCGAGTTTTATACCCTGGGCCTCGGTGAACCTATTACTATCTCCTCGATCCAGGGCACCGGAACCGGGGATTTACTGGATGTCATCGTGGATGCTCTCCCTCCCGAGGAAGAGAGACCTGAAGAAGAAGAAGAGGACGAGGATGTCGTGCGCGTCGCTATCCTTGGCCGCCCTAACGTTGGGAAATCATCACTGCTCAATGCCATCCTGGGTTTCCAGCGCTCGATTGTCAGCGATGTACCGGGGACGACTCGCGATGCCATAGATACCGAGATGGAGTTTGAGGGCAAAAAGGTCATCCTCGTCGATACAGCTGGGATACGGCGACGCGGGCGTGTTGGCCCTGGTGTCGAGAAGTACAGCGTGCTGCGTGCAAGTCGTGCCATTGATCGCTGTGACGTAGCGCTGCTCTTGGTCGACGCGAGCGAGGGATTGGCGGCCCAGGACACGCACATTGCCGGCGAGATTCAAGACAAATCCAAGGGTGTGGTGGTGGTTGTCAATAAGTGGGATCTTGCCCAGGCACAACGACGCGCCGCGCGTGAGGGGGATATCCCTAAGCCCAACGAAGAAATTGAAAGCGCCGAGCGCTATCGCAAGATTATCGCGGAGGGCCTTAAGTTTATTCCCTATGCTCCGATTGTTTTTGCTTCAGCAAAAACGGGTTATCATGTGCAATCACTGCTTGAAACCGTACTGGGCATTGCCGATATGCGTTTCCTGCGTATCTCCACTTCTCGTCTCAACGAGGCCGTACAGGATGCGGTGCGCCGTCATAATCCTACCGTTAATCGCGGTAAGGTGCTCAAGATATACTACGCGACGCAGGCGCGGGTGAATCCACCAACCTTCGTCTTTTTTGTGAATGACCCGCAGGCGCTGCATTTCTCCTACGAGCGGTACCTGGAGAATCAACTGCGTGCTGCATTTGGTTTCAAGGGGACGGGCATTCGCATGTATTTCAGGGCGCGGCCAAAATCGGAAGCCTAAAGGAGCAAGCATTTACTCCTGCGGCGGTACTGCAGGCATGAGATGGTATTCCATTTTCAGCGCAATGATGCGGGTAGCGGCTTCGTCGACTCGCGCCTTGGAGAGGGTACCATCTTGTAAAGCTGTTTTTAACGCGTTGATCGTTGCAACCATCTGGGCGGCACCGGTCGGGCCAAGGATCATATCATTACCAGCATTTAAGGCCATGACCGCAGCCTGGTACATGCTCCACTTTTGGGTGATGCCCTGCATGTAGAGCGCGTCGGTCAGGACAACGCCGTCGTAGCCAAGCTGTTTGCGCAGGATATCGGTCATGAAGATGTGAGACAACTCAGTAGGGTAGACGGGATCAATCGCGGGCATCAACATATCGGTTGACATAATTATGCCAGGGTTGAGCAGCCTGTCGGGCGACTGGATGAACGCCTTAAACGGTGCCAGTTCAACAGAATAGATCTGATCTTTTGTGCGATTTACGACGGGCAGGGTTGTGTGAGCATCGGGTACTGCATCGCCCAGACCAGGAAAATGCTTAATGGTGCCAATCGCCCCGGCTCCCTGCAATGCTTTCACATAAGCGCCGGCATAGGTGATTACATCCTGTGCGGTGTTTCCGAACGTGCGGGTCACCATATCATAGCCATTTACAAGGTTCACATCGACATCAGGAGCCAGGTTTACGTTGATACCAAGCGATAGCAGATCGTGGGCAGCTTTTGCTCCCTGTTGTGCCGCTACTTTAGGATCGCCGGTATTGAAAATATCCGTGGCCGACATGCGATAGCCATAGATATTGGATAGGCGATGTACGTATGGTCCACCCTCTTCATCGGTTGAAATGAGTAGAGGGATGGAGGCATTTTGCTGCATCTCTGCGATATCGTGTTTGGTCTGAGCAAAGGTCTTCATCTGGAACTCGTACATGATAACGCCCCCGGCATGGAGCTTGGAAATCATAGTATCGAGATCGGGCGAATAAGAGGTATCGGCGTACTCGACCATGATGAGCTGCCCCAATTCTTCATCCAGAGACATGTGCGAAACGTAGAGGCTGGCCAGTTGCTTGTATTTCATATAACCAGTAAGATGCATGATGGCATTAATCTGAGATGCATTGAGAGGAGCTTTGACGAATGGACCCGTTGTGCCAAAAGCTATGGATGATGACGGGTCTGACCCGGGTATACTGGTAAACAGGTTGGGACTAACAATAGCTCCAATTGCGACAAGGATGGACAGCAGCAAGAGAAATACAATTAAGGGTGTGCGCTTACGGCGGCGCTTTGGTGACTGCGCTGGTATTGTTGTGATGACGGCCGGTTGTTGTGAAAGTGTTTGGGAGGAGGGCAAGGGTGTCAAAGGAGACACCCGGCTAGACCCAACTGCTTCCTGGTACTGTTTTGCAGGCATGGGGCGTAATGATGACCATCCAGGACCTCTTTGCTCAGGCAAGGTTGTTTGTGCAGGCGAAGCAAGAATTTGTTGCGATGTGGCTTGCGAGGAATTGAGGTTGAAAGCTTGACCAGGTGCCTGGTTATATGAGTCAGGTCTTTGTGGCTGCTGATTATCGTTTGTCATACGCGCTCCATAATACTGCTCTTTCCATAATTATACACAGAGGGGCAAAGTTACAGCCTTTAAAAAATAGCCCATTGGCAACATGTTATGAAAAAATTAAAACAATGCCCGTATGGTATAACGGATAAGCATTCGTTCTTTATATTGATCCGTTGCTTCAATAATCTGGGGTGCGACAGTGCCCTCCTCCAGGACAATCCCCTCCAGTTATTTTAACGTATCAGCGTCCTGATTCGTTCCTGTTGAATTGGTGATGGTTTCACCGGGTGTTTGCACATCCACGGTAATCTTCTGTGATCTTGGCCGGGTGCGTCTAGGTTTCGAAACAGATCTTCTAATGGTCGGGCTTTCATCCTCCCTGGTGGATATGAGAGACTGGTCGACTTCTATTTCGACTACCTCGCTTCGTGGAGCAGGCATAAGTTCAACTACAGGCTCTACTTCGATTATCTCATCTTGTAGAGCAGGCGTAGGTTCAACTACAGGCTCTGCTTCGGCTATCTCATCTTGAGGGGTAGGCATGGAAGCAATTACCGGCTCCGGCTCTGGCGCCTCAAGGACGGTAGGCGGAATGAAATGCTCATCAGGTGGTGTGGGCCATGTTGGCTCTTCTTGATCATGCCGGTGCTCTTGAGGCCAGGTTGCTGTAGTCGTGATGGAGCGGCGTTGACGTGCTGCTGCTCGGACGTTGGGCACCACAGAGGCGGGTAACAAGGCGTAATCGAACACGACTTTGATGGCCTGCGTACGTGATTTCGCTGTAGCGGTAGAAAGCGCTTCACGGTAATTGTTGAGTGCGAAGCGATGGGTGATCAGCTTTTCGGGATGGACTTGGCGATTTTCGATCATCTCGGCGGCAACAGCGAAGGTAGAACGGCGTCCATAGGTGCCAATTGGCCAGGTTTCCATGCCATGACTAAAAGTACCGGTGAGGTCAATTTCCTGGTACCAGATAGGGGTGGGGTCGATGCGCATGGTGTGCAGGCTGATGCCAGCGATTACAACCGTTCCGCCTGCACGCGTCCAGCGTATAGAGTCATGAATCGTCTGCTGACTGCCAACGGTGTCGTAGATTACATCGTAGCCACCGATCAGCATTTTGTTGCCGAACATGCCGGTGTAGAGCTGCGCTCCTGTTGCGCGCGCCACACTTTGGTAGCTGTCCTGTGGATACAGAATGTGTGCAGCGCCCATGCGAGTAGCCTGTTCGATCTGGTATGCGTAGCGGGCCATCACACTCACTATGGCCTGAGGTACAAGAGCACGTACAACCTGTAAGGTGAGCAGGCCAATGGTTCCCGCTCCTATGATGAGTACGTTCTCACCTGGTTGTGGGAGACGGCGCAAGACGGCATGTACGGCGACAGCGGAGGGTTCAAGCAGAACTGCCTGTTCATCACTCATTGTCGGTGGGATGCGGAAGAGCTGTTGCTCGTGCAGCAGCATCTCCTCGCTCCAGCCACCACCAATCGGCTCCGGGCCAGAAAGCGAGCTTCCACGTTCACATAAGTTGTAATTGCCTATGGCACATGAACGACAAAGGGGTTGTGCTCCTGTGGATACGCAATTGGGGCCGCTTTGCAGCGCGACGCGATCACCGACGTGAAGGTACTGCACATCGTCGCCCACTTGGATGACCTCGCCCACCGCTTCATGACCAAGGTAGGAAAGTCGATGTCTGGGTAAGGCGGCGAGCGCGATACGAAAGTCACCAGCGCTATAGATCAAGCCCAGGTCACTGCCAGATATGCCGGCCAAACGATTACGGACACGCACCCAGTTTGTCGCGGGCAATGTTTGCCGGGGTAGATTCTGCACTTGTAGGGGAGCGAAGGAGGCGAAATATGCGCCGGGCCATACAAGTCCCAATAACCGCGTGGGGATCACTCGTCTTGAGCTAAGCTCTAAGGTAGAAGTCCACATAGCTAAAACCCTCCTCGAAACTGTGGTATTATCTTGTATACATGAGTTCTATGAAGAAGTGTATCATATACCACAATAAACGCGGCGAGGAATAGCAATTTCGAGTTATTCAAAAAGCTATCTGTCTCAAGCCGATTACCCTTTCAAAACATATCCGACGCCCCGTATTGTCTGAATGAGACGTGGCGTGCTTGGGGTTTCCTCAATTTTCTCTCTTAAATATCTGACATATACTTCAATAATATTGGTTTCGCCGAGAAAATCGTATCCCCAGACGCGGTTAAGAATCGTCTTGCGGTCCAATACCTCTCGTGGGTGGCTCATGAAAAGGTAGAGCAAATTATATTCGGTTGCGGTCAGATCTATCGGGCGTCCTGCGCGTGTCACTTCACGCGTTGCCGGGTTAAGTTGCAAATCACCGAATTGGAGGATCTGACTCTGTGTGGGGTCCATCCCTTCCTGTGCTCTGCTGCGTTGCTGGCGGCGTAAAATGGCGCGGATACGAGCCACAAACTCTTCGAAGCTGAACGGCTTAGCCAGGTAGTCGTCGGCGCCTGTCTCCAAACCTGTCACTTTATCTTGTACTTTGCCTTTGGCAGTGAGCATCAAGACAGGAACATCCCGTGTGATGGGGTTGAGGCGGAGTTGTCGTAAAACTTCCAAACCATCCACCCCAGGTAATATTGAGTCCAGGATGATTAAATCAGGATCGATTCGCTGTGCTGCTGCTAAACCCTCGGGGCCATCAAAAGCCGCTTCTACTTGAAAGCCTTCGTACTTTAGCCCTAACTTGATAAGATCGACAATACTTTCTTCGTCGTCTATCACCAGCACTTTTAACGAGGGTTGGGTCTCCCGACCGGTTGGTGCATAAGCTTCGTTCATGATATGCCACCTCTTTGTTTGCTATGATCCTGTTTCATTATAGATACCCAATTAGTGAAGTGCAAGAACAAAGAGCCATTTTTCGGAGGAGTCAGATATTTCTCCCACTTGGATGACTTTTGACTGGGTGAGTACTACAATAAGCACCGAGTATACAGAAATAGCGAGGAGTATCGAGGTGTTCATCAGTAGACGTGCATTAATCATTATCGGAGTCGCGACGGTTGTTTTGGTAGGCGCTATTAGCTTCACACTGGCATTTGCTTTTTCGCATGTGAATGCGAATCAGGCATCAACGGCTAGCGATACACCAACAGTAGCTCCGCCGGTTACTACGCAAAAAACAGGTAATCGAGCGTGTCCGCTGGGAGTAATTCAATCTTTGGGCAACCAGTCATTCGTCGTGTCTGCGAATCAGGGAAAAAGAACTATAACCGTGAATGTGAACGATCAAACGACATATGTTGAACACGGAAGCCAGGCGAGCTTATCGTTTACTAATCTCACGGTCGGCGAAAAGGTAAGAGTGACTGCGCAAGGTCCATGCGGTAGACAGGATGCGACTGTTTTAGCTCAGACCGTGACAGTGTTACCTGCTGTAGGTAGTCCCACTCCGGTTGCTTCGTCGTTTGCCTTTAGATAATGGGCGCAATGCAGCCCATTGACAGCAAAACACCGCTGATATATGCTACGATCACGTGGTTGGCTCTCGTACTTACGGAGTAAGATGGAGGAAGTTCCTTTGTAACGAGTGGATTTGGGAGCCTTGTGCCTGAAAGGTGCCCGGCGATGAAATTGACGATGAAAGGCGATTATGGCCTGCGGGCCATGCTTGATCTGGCGGCATACTACGGGCAGGGGCCGATCGAAAGCGCTGATATTGCCAGCAGGCAATACATTCCGGAGCAATTTCTCGACCAGATATTAATGGCCCTACGTAAAGAGGGTTTGGTAAAAAGTGTCCGGGGACCAAAGGGCGGACATATGTTGGCCAAACCACCTGCGCAGATTACCATGGCTCAGGTCATGCAAGCTCTTGATGGGTACGTACCACCGATGGAGTGCCTGCCCAACCCGGACTTTTGCAAGCTTTCGCCTGGTTGTGCGTTGCGCGAAGTCTGGCGGCAGATCGACGAGATGACGCAGCAGATACTTATCTCAACAACAATCGAGGAGCTTGCTCAACGGCACCGTGCTGGCAGTACTGAAACCATGTATTATATCTGAGAAGTCATGACACATTGGGCAAAGGATGTTACAGAACTTGTTGGTCATACACCCCTGGTCGAGCTGAAACGGCTTACGTCCGGTACAGCACAGACGCAACAAGCCGCAGTTCTGGCCAAACTCGAGATGTTCAGCCCTGGCGGTAGTATCAAAGACCGCCCTGCCTTGCAGATGATCTGTGAAGCCGAAGCGCAGGGTCTCTTACGGCCAGGTGGCATTATCACCGAACCTACCAGTGGCAATATGGGCATAGCGCTTGCGTGGATTGCTGCTGCGCGGGGTTACTCATGTATCCTGACAATGCCAGATACGATCAACATTGAGCGCCGCCTGCTCCTGCAACGTTTGGGAGCGAAAATCATCCTTACTTCCGGCAATCAGGGCATGCGTGGAGCCATTAACAAAGTCATCGAACTGCGCACTACCCTCCCTAATGCCTGGTTCCCACAACAATTCTATAACCAGGCCAACCCGCGTGCACACCGTGAGGGGACAGCTGTTGAAATTTGGGAAGATACCACCGGCGCTGTAGACATCGTTGTGATTGGTGTAGGTACGGGGGGGACACTGTCTGGAGTCGCTGAAGGACTGCGTGCACGCAAACCAGGCGTCGAAGTCGTTGCTGTAGAGCCTGCCTCCTGCGCTGTTTTATCCGGTGGGCGTCCTGGGCCGCACCGCATCGAAGGCTTGGGTGCAGGCTTTCAACCGGATACATTGCGCGTTGACCTCATCGACCGCGTTATACCTGTTACTGACCAGGATGCTGTCTCTACTGCTATCCGTCTTATGCAGGAGGAAGGGCTTTCCGTTGGCATCAGCAGTGGGGCGGTGGCCTGGGCTGCCTTGCAAGAGTCACGTAAGATCGAAAATCGAGGAAAAGTCATCGTTACGATTTTCCCCAGTGCAGCCGAGCGATATTTACAAACGCTTCTTTTCGAGGACTTGCGCAACGAACAGCGGTAGCGGCCTGATATATAGGTATGTAACTGTTCGTAAGGGTCATACGTCTAAAGAGTTGGGAAAATCAGAGGTCGAAAAAAGCGGAGGCCGCTCACTCACAGATTCAGGAGGCAGGGAGCCTGCCCCCACTAAGAGCTACGATTTCCGGTTAGAGGATATATGACACAGACACCGGCGAATGACTATGTTTTCTTTCTTAGTCGTTCATCGTATAAGCATACTCGCCTGCTAGCATGGCTACTTATCACCGCGTCTTTGGTAACTGCCCTTACCAGTGCAATACTTGCTGCCAGGCTGTGGCCTATGTACTCGCACACCTTTACACCGTATCTTAAGTGGCAGGATGCTCTTTTTGCTTCCCTCTTGTATATTGCCCTCATCTTGCTTGGCGGGAGCTTGATAGTTGTGCGTTTTCTGTACGCGTTACGTGCCGGATATCATCAAGGTATGTTCATCCTGGAGGGTGGATCTACCTTAACCGTGCGTGATCTCTCACCTAAAAATCTGTCAAGTATCTACTGGGCTGTAGGTACAGCCCTTTCATGTTTTATAGCTGCTCTGGTCGGACTCGTACCAGAGATACTACTAGGTTGGACGTTGCACCTACCCCATCCTGTATTCGTTGTACTGTGCACAACAGCCGCGATTGCTTTAAGCCTGGCAGGGCTGGCTGTGACCTTAGTTGCTGCTTCATTCATTGTGATTGGTTGGATTGGCGGCATCTCTTTCTGCCGTAAAATGGGAGCGCCACAGACCTACCGGCTCAGCAGCGAGACAACGCTGAGAATAGATGGCTTTGTGCTGACCATCATTCACCCTGAACAACAAGAGTCTTTGTTTGATCTTAATTTATTGGATGCGGAGGATCGACGCCATCTCCTTTTCCTGCTGCGCGAGCGCTGGCTCGATGCGGAGCGTCCCTGGAATCCTCGTTTGGGCGAGGAGATCGAGGCGGCGCTAGAGGAAGCGGACCACTTTACAATGCTGGTATACTAGAAATAACTTCCGGGATCATTTTTATACAAATTTTGAAAAAAACAAAAAAACTATTGACAAGCCCTTGGGGATGTAGTATACTACATCCTGTCGGAGTGTCTTTGTCACCGGCATGTGAAAATACACAATTTTGACAGATTGAAAGACAGATATAAACGACAGACCTTTTATTCCCCCATACCCATGTAAGCGTACTACATGTGCCGAGGATGCCACATCATAAACCTGCAAGAAGCCTAGATGCCCCTGTTTAAGTGGCTACAAGGAGCTATGGCGATTGTAGAAGGCTATCAGAAGATTTGGTAGAGCGACATTAGTACCACGATGTGGGAAAGATGCAGCATGTTTTGTTATTATTATATGACGTGTGTTCCTTATGACTGTGTGGGGATGTTGTATGTGGATGACTCGAAAACAACTAGTATGTGTAGGGACGAAGGAGTAACCGCTTGCGAAGGCAATCAGCGGTTACTTTTCTTGTCAGAAAACGTTTCCGAAGCAAGAATAATCGGGTAAATTATCTTTTTCTTCTTCCGTTTACATTTTACATTACATTAAGGAGGGGGCAAGGGTGACTGCAACAGCTACCCTTGTTACCGCATGAGCGAGTGCCCCAAGGCACGCGCCTCTACAGTTTCCTCCTGGGTACCCTGGTGGGAGGGCGACCGCAAGGGGTAGCCCCCAACAGTGAGAGGAGAACATTACCTATGGCAGTAAGCAGCAGGGCCGTCGCAGTTCCTGAGCGTGTATCTTTTGCGCGTATTCCGGATATACGGCCAATGCCAGGCCTCATTCAAATTCAGCTTGATTCTTTTGAATGGTTTAAGAAAGAAGGTCTGCGCGAACTTTTTGACGAAATCTCTCCTATTGAAGATTTTACCGGGAAAAACCTGAAGCTTGAATTTCTCGTACCGCCAGAGCCTTTCGGTAAGCCAAAGTACACGGAGGACGAGTGCCGCGATCGCGATACTACGTACGCAGCACCTTTAACCGTCAAGGCCCGACTGACTAATAAAGAAACCGGCGAAATCATCGAGAAGGATATCTTCATGGGTGATTTCCCGCTGATGACTAAGGAAGGTACATTCATTATTAACGGCGCGGAGCGCGTCGTGGTCAGCCAGCTTGTACGTTCACCTGGCGTCTACTATACCGCCGACGAAGATGCTACGACTGGCCGCAAGCTCTATGCTGCCAAGCTCATTCCCGCACGCGGTGCCTGGTTAGAATTTGAGACGAGCAACAAGAACCTGCTCACAGTGAAAATCGACCGTAAACGCAAGCTGCCGGTCACTACCCTGCTGCGTGCTATTGCGAGCCTGGCGAAAGAACAGTGGTACGGCGAAAGTCTCGACCTCTCAACCGATCAGGGCATCCTCGACGCTTTCCGGGATGCCGATAACGATGTCAATATTCGTTACGTCCAGGCAACGTTGGATCGCGATCCTGTCAAACGAGAGGATGAGGCACTGCTCGAACTCTATAAGAAGATGCGCCCGGGCGATCCAGCTACGATCGATAATGCCCGTTCGCTTGTAAAGAACATGTTCTTCAACGCGCGGCGTTATGACCTGGGTAGTGTGGGACGCTACAAGCTCAATAGGAAGCTGGACCTCTCGATACCCCAGAGCCAGCGTACCCTGACACAGGATGACCTGGTCAACATCGTGCGCCGCCTGGTTCAATTGAATAACGGCCATGGACGCAAAGACGATATCGACCACCTCGGCAATCGCCGCATACGCTCTGTGGGTGAACTCATCCAGACCCAATTTCGTGTTGGTTTACTGCGTATGGAGCGTGTTGTCAAGGAGCGTATGAGTATCCAGGAGCCAGGGCAAGCCACTCCCAACGCGCTCATCAACATACGCCCGGTGGTGGCAGCCATGAAAGAATTCTTTGGTGGCAGCCAGCTTTCGCAATTCATGGATCAAACCAATGCTCTTGCCGAGATCGGACATAAGCGACGCCTGTCGGCGCTTGGCCCTGGTGGCCTCTCGCGAGAACGAGCGGGCTTTGAAGTCCGTGATGTGCATCGCTCGCATTATGGCCGCATCTGCCCGATAGAAACACCTGAAGGTCCGAATATTGGCCTTATCGGTAACTTGGCGACGTATGGACAGATCAACCCTTATGGCTTTATCGAAACGCCATACCGCAAGGTCTACAAACGCGTCCGGGCCAGTGACCCGGACTTGATAGGCCGCGAATTCCGGGGCATTGTCGGGCGGGAAAATGAAGATGTGAAGTCTGCCGATGGCGAGGTACTTGTGAAGGCGCGAACGCGAGTGCGCGTTGACGAAGCGTTGTTTGCGCAGTTGTCGCAGGTATTAGGTGACACTGAAGTGAGGATCAAACCCTTTGTCACCAACGAGGTAGACTATCGCACCGCCGACGATGAAGAAAGCTTCTGGATTGCACAGGCGAACGCGAAGCTGGATGACAAAGGCGAATTCCTGGAGGACCGCGCCCTCGCTCGTTATCAGGGCGAGTTTGTCATGGAAAGCGCCGATTTGATGGACTACATGGATGTATCGCCACGCCAGACCGTTAGCGTGGCAACCGCGCTTATCCCATTCCTGGAGCATGACGACGTGAACCGGGCATTGATGGGCGCGAACATGCAGCGCCAGGCTGTCCCGCTCCTGCGCCCGCAGGCGCCAATTTGTGGTACAGGTATCGAGCGTCAAGTAGCCATCGACTCTGGCCAGGTAGTAGTAAGCACGGTCAATGGTGAGGTCGTGGGTGCAACTGCCCGCCAGATCCAGATCGTAGACGAGCAGGGCGAGGTGCATACCTTCCGCCTGCGCAAGTTCGTGCGCTCCAATGCCGGGACCTGCATCAACCAGCGACCAATCGTGCGCAAGGGCGATTACGCGACTGCTGGCGAGGTTATCGCCGATGGCTCATCTACAGACGATGGAGAACTTGCGCTTGGACAGAATATACTCGTCGCCTTTATGAGCTGGGAGGGTGGCAACTTCGAAGATGCCATTCTTATCAGTGAGCGCATAGTGCGTGAAGACCTCTTCACCTCTGTCCATATTGAAAAGTACGAGATCGACGCACGCGACACCAAGCTTGGACCAGAAGAAATCACGCGCGACATTCCAAATGTCGGTGAAGAGGGACTGCGTAACCTCGACGAGCGTGGCATCATCTATGTTGGCGCCGAGGTTGGGCCGCAAGACATTCTCGTCGGCAAGATAACTCCCAAGGGCGAGACCGAGCTGACTGCTGAGGAAAAGCTGCTGCGAGCCATTTTCGGTGAAAAGGCCCGCGAGGTCAAGGATACCTCCCTGCGCGTGCCTCATGGTGAGCGTGGCAAAGTTGTTGAAGTGAAGGTTTTCTCGCGCGACCAGGGGGATGAACTGCCGCCGGGCGTCAACCAGCTGGTGCGTGTAAGTATCGCCCAGAAGCGCAAAATCGGCGCAGGTGACAAGATGGCCGGACGCCATGGCAACAAAGGCGTCATCTCGCGGGTGCTGCCGATCGAAGATATGCCGTTCCTACCAGATGGGACACCGGTGGATATCATCCTGAACCCGTTGGGTGTACCGCACCGCATGAATATTGGGCAGATTATGGAGACACACCTGGGCTGGGCAGCCGAGGCGCTGGGCATCAAGATTGCCACGCCGGTGTTTGACGGAGCTTCTGAAGAAGATATCGAGGAGTTTCTGGGACGTGCTGGTCTGCCGGAAACGGGCAAGATTCAGCTTTTCGACGGTCGAACGGGTGATCCATTCGACCAGCCGATCACCGTTGGCTATACCTACATGTTGAAGCTCGCGCACCTGGTCGAAGACAAAGTCCATGCTCGTTCAACAGGCCCATATAGCCTGATAACGCAGCAGCCGCTAGGTGGTAAAGCACAGTTTGGTGGGCAGCGCTTCGGTGAGATGGAGGTATGGGCGCTCGAGGCCTATGGCGCGGCGAACATCCTGCAGGAAATCCTGACCGTCAAATCTGACGATGTTGTAGGGCGTGTCAAGACCTACGAAGCCATCGTCAAAGGTGAAAATATCATGGAGCCGGGAGTGCCGGAATCCTTTAAAGTTTTAGTCAAAGAATTGCAAAGCCTTGGCATTAATGTAGAGGTGCTCAACGAAGATGAGCAGAAGATTCAATTCGTCGAGGACACCTCAAATGATGTAATGCCGGAGCTAGGTATTAACTTATCCGGTTTCGAAGGAGACCAGTAATTCAGGGTTGGACCACAGCCTGCTGCTGCAGGCTGTGGCCAGCCGGTCAATTGCGTCCAACATGGGAAGAGGCGTAAGTGATTACGCCCGATGAGGTGGCTGGGCACGCCGTTTGTACCCCAACACCAGGAGGCATCATGCTCGAAGTAAATGATTTTAACGCTATTCGTATCAGCCTTGCCAGCCCGGAGCAAATTCGTGGCTGGAGCTATGGCGAGGTAACGAAACCGGAAACCATCAACTACCGGACGCTAAAGCCGGAGAAGGATGGCCTTTTCTGCGAACGCATCTTTGGTCCGACCAAGGACTGGGAATGCTACTGCGGCAAATATAAGCGTGTGCGCTTCAAAGGAATTGTATGCGATAAGTGTGGCGTAGAAGTGGCACGCTCAAAGGTGCGCCGCGAGCGCATGGGACATATCGAACTCGCTTCCCCGGTGAGTCATATCTGGTACTTTAAGGGAACACCGAGCCGCATTGGTCTTTTGCTGGATCTCTCGCCGCGTAACCTGGAGCGTATCCTGTACTTCGCGCTCTATGTCGTCACGCATATCGACGAGCAAGCGCGCCAGCAGGAATTGATGCGCATAGATGAAGAAGTGGTGAAGCTCGATCAAAACCTGGATGAAAAGGTCGTCGAACGCATCGATACCCTGAAAGAGAAGCGCGAAAGTGACATACAAAATGCGCTCAGCCGCAATACAGCAGATCAGCAAGAGATTGAGGCGCGGCGCGAACAGGAACTGGAGGCGGCGAAGCGGGCCGAAAGCGAAACCCTCGCCCAGTTACGCGAAGCGATGGGCCAGGAAGCCGTAGAAGGTATTGTCTTTGCTCCAACAGACCGGGTGATCGTCAAAGAAGGCGACGTGGTCGCGCCGAAGGACATTGAAACGTTAGAGCGGGCCGCGGAGGTCTGCCGTAACGATATCGCCGAAAATGCACGCCACGAGATCAATGCTTTGCAGGCGGAAAGGGACCATATCGAGGATCGCCTGAGGGTAGACTATCAGGGGCAGATTGACTCGGTACAGACCCAGTTGGAGTCGCAGCGAGTCGATAGGCGGCAGCGCCTGGAGCAACTGCGGCGTGACCTGGAAGGGCTCAAGAAAATGGACCTTATCCAGGAGAACCGTTATCGTGAGCTACGCGAGGCCTTTGGTTCAAACGTCTTCCGGGCAGGTATGGGTGCGGAAGCAGTGCGCGAGTTGATCGCGGCGCTGGACATGGATAAGCTGGCTACCGACCTGCGGAACGAGATCAGTTCCACCGTTGGCCAGCGACGCAAGAAGGCGACGAAGCGCTTGAAGGTTGTAGAGGCTTTCCGCAAGTCAAACACCTCACCGGAATGGATGATCCTGACGGTTCTGCCAGTTTTACCGCCGGATCTGCGACCGATGGTGCAGCTTGATGGCGGACGCTTCGCGACATCTGATTTGAATGATCTCTACCGGCGTGTGATTAACCGCAACAATCGGCTCAAACGCCTGCTGGAGTTGGGGGCGCCGGAGATCATTATTCGTAACGAAAAGCGCATGTTGCAGGAGGCGTGTGATGCCTTGATCGACAACGGGCGGCGTGGTCGCGCCGTGGCCGGTTCTGGCAATCACAAGCTGAAGAGCCTGTCCGATATGCTTAAGGGTAAGCAGGGTCGTTTCCGTCAGAACTTGCTTGGTAAGCGTGTTGACTACTCTGGCCGTTCGGTGATTGTAGTAGGCCCGGATCTCAAGCTGCACCAGTGTGGCTTGCCCAAGAAGATGGCCTTGGAGCTCTTCAAGCCATTTGTGATGCGTAAGCTGGTGGAGCAGAACTTCGCGCATAATATTAAGAGCGCGAAACGCTTTGTGGAGCGTGTCAAGCCAGAGGTGTGGGATGTGCTGGAAGAGGTGATTAAAGATCATCCCGTGCTCTTGAACCGTGCGCCGACCCTGCACCGGCTGGGTATCCAGGCCTTTGAGGCTGTGCTGGTCGAAGGCAGCGCCATTCAACTGCACCCACTGGTCTGTTCCGCCTTTAATGCCGACTTCGATGGCGATCAGATGGCGGTACATGTGCCGCTCTCTGATAAGGCACAGGACGAGGCGCGGCGCTTTATGCTCTCAACGCGCAACCTGCTCTCTCCGGCGACAGGTGAGCCATCGATTGGCGCAAGCCAGGATATGGTGCTGGGATGCTTCTACCTGACGCAGGATCGCCCCGGTCTGAAGGGGGAAGGACGTGTCTTTACCGATACGACCGAAGCCTTGTTAGCCTATCAGCATGAAGTAATTGACCTGCAGGCATTGATCAGAGTCCGCCTCGGCGATGCGGATGTCTATAATCTGCCACCACCTGCAAAAGCCACCATACATGCGAACGGGAAATTGGTGGAGACGACCGTGGGACGTATCATCTTGAATGATGCTTTGCCGGAACGCTTGCGGTTCAAGAACTACCCGATGAAAAAAGAGAACCTCAAGCAGATTATCGCCGAGTGCTTCAAAGAGTATGGGCGTGCTAAGACTGCTGAGTTGGCCGATGAAATTAAACGCCTCGGTTTCTCCTATGCCACGAAAGCTGGCGTAACTATTGCCATTAGTGATGTCAAGGTTCCGGCAGGGAAGCTAGAAGAACTGGCGAAGGCGGATGTCAAGATCGCCGAACTTGAGGAGCAGTACCGTGAGGGTCTGATCACCGAGAACGAGCGATACCAACAAACCGTTGATGCCTGGAATGAAGCCACTGAAAACGTCACGAAGATGGTAGAGACGACTCTTGATCCCTATGGATCGATTTATACCATCGCGAAATCGGGTGCAACCAAGGCGAAGTTCCAGCAGATTCGCCAGTTGTCGGGAATGCGCGGCTTGATGGCAAGCCCATCAGGTAAAATTATCGATATCCCGATCCGGGGTAACTTCCGCGAAGGCCTGAGTGTACTGGAATACTTTATCAGTAGTCACGGCGCACGTAAGGGCCTGGCCGATACTGCCCTGCGAACTGCCGAGTCTGGCTACCTGACCCGCCGTTTGATCGACGTCGCGCAGGATGTGATCATCACCGAGGAGGACTGCGGTACCACGGAAGGGATGCTGATTACCGAAGAAGACAGCAAAGATATGATGCTGCCTGATATTCGCGATCGCCTGAAGGGCCGGGTTCTGCTGGATCCCATTCCTGGCTTTGAATGGATAGAGGTCGGTGAGGAATTGACCGACGAAATGGTCGATCAGATCGTCAACGCCGGCGCCAAGGCCGTGCGCGTGCGTTCAGTGCTCGGATGTCTTGCGCACCGGGGAGTCTGTCGTAAGTGCTATGGGCGTGATCTCGCGGCAAATGCCCTTGTCAATCTTGGTGCGGCAGTAGGCATTATTGCCGCGCAGTCGATTGGTGAACCTGGCACGCAGTTAACGATGCGTACCTTCCACACCGGTGGTATCGCGGGAGCACAGGGAGACATCACGCAAGGCTTGCCGCGCGTCGAGGAATTGTTCGAGGCGCGTGTGCCGAAAGACAAAGCCGAGATAAGTGAAATTGACGGCGTTGTAGAAATCTTAAAAGACGAGAATACGGGTGCTCGTACAGTACGCGTCATCTCTACCAACGTCTTCTTCGACGAGTATCAACTTCCCGAGGGTAGCCAGGTACTCGTCAACGATCAGAGTAAAGTGCAGAAGGACCAGCCGATTGCACTGATGCCTGCTGAGGATGGTAACGAGCCTATACCTGTGCTGGCTCGTACCGAAGGTGAAGCGTTGATCAATGCGGATGGCTTACTTTCCATTCGCTTCGAGGAGCGTGAGGAGCGCTCGTATCCAATTGCGGCCGCACGCAACATCGCGGTGACTCAGGGCCAGAAAATACAGGCTGGAACGGCGATTACTGCCGGGCAGCGCGACCCACAAGATGTGCTGCGTATCCAGGGACGCGAGGCTGTGCAAATGTACCTGGTGAAGGAAGTCCAGAAAGTCTATCGTAATACAGGTGTCTATATCAATGACAAGCACATCGAAGTAATCATTCGCCAGATGCTCCGTCGCGTTAAAGTGGATGAGCCCGGCGATACCGAGATGTTGCCGAATGACCTCGTAGATCGTTTTGTGTATGCCGGTACCAACGCCCGCGTGTTAGCAGAGGGCGGCGAACCTGCGACCGCACAAACGGTGCTTCTGGGTGTCACCAAGGCTTCGCTCAATACTGATAGCTTCCTGGCTGCTGCCTCCTTCCAGGAGACGACCCGGGTGCTAACAGAGGCTGCGATTGAGGCTCAGACCGACCACCTGGTAGGTCTGAAGGAAAATGTGATTATAGGTAAGCTCATTCCGGCCGGCTCTGGCTTCGTGAAGCGACACCGCGAGCTGCTCGCGCGCCAGCAGCAAGCCGCAGCCCGGCTCGCGACACCGCCCACGGTTGCGAGCGTTGGAGTCGGTGCAGGTGCAAGCACTCTCAGCGGAGTAGTACTTGACAGCCCGGATAATGAGTGATAGTATAGGACTCCGCGTGTAAGTGAAATAAAGGGCGCAGTCCGCTGCGCCCTTTAGAGGATAGGGAGAATCTTTCATTGCCGACGATCAATCAATTGATCCGCAAGGGCCGCTCACGGAAGAAAGAGAAGGTTAAGGCCCCAGCGTTGCGCTATTCATACAATGCGCTGAAAAACCGGACTTCGTCATTGCGTGGCTCGCCGCAAAAGCGTGGCGTATGCACGCAAGTACGTACTATGACGCCCAAAAAGCCGAACTCGGCAATGCGTAAGATTGCCCGCGTCCGGCTCAGTAACCGGATGGAAGTGACTGCTTACATCCCGGGTGAGGGGCATAATCTACAAGAGCACTCCGTCGTGCTCATTCGTGGTGGGCGCGTAAAGGATTTACCGAGCGTGCGCTATCACATTGTCCGTGGTACATTGGATAGCGACGGAGTTGTAAAACGCCGTCGAGGTCGCTCCAAGTACGGAGCAAAGCGGCCTAAGCCAGGGCAAGCAGCCGCCACTAGAGGGCGGTAAGAAGTAGCGAGGGTGCGATATACTGCACCCTGTAGTCTACCCGATACCACCTGAACGCCTCAGGTAGGTCGGTAAATCACACGTCATCGCGAAAACTAATAAGGAAGCGTGTTCTTCTGCGATTGCGATGATAGTCGAGTGTTCTCCACACAATGGATAGGCACTCGCGTGTAGGCGTCTGTTGAGATTGTATAAGCAGCCTGCGCGGCTACCTCTACAATCGAATCGGCGCCTTTTCTGGTGTTTACAGGAGGAGGCACACCTTGCCAAGACGTAAAAAAGTGGTGCGGCGGCCAGATATACCGGATGCGAAGTATAAGAGCCGGAACGTGGCCCGCTTTATCGGTAAGTTAATGATGAGTGGAAAGCGTAGCCTGGCCGAGCGTATCATTTACGATGCATTTGACCTTATTGAGAACAGGCAGAAACGCCCCCCACTTGATGTGTTCGAGCAGGCGGTGAAGAATGCCACACCTACGCTGGAAGTGAAACCCCGCCGTGTCGGTGGTTCGACTTACCAGGTGCCTATTGATGTACGCAGGGAGCGTGGGAATGCGCTGGCGATGCGCTGGTTGATTAATTCTTCCCGGGCACGCACAGGCAAATCAATGTCGGAGAAACTTGCCAGCGAACTGATGGATGCTGCTGCTGGGCAAGGAGCTACAATCAAGAAACGTGAGGAGACCCATAAGATGGCGGAGTCTAACAAGGCTTTTGCTCATTATCGCTGGTAACAATACACATGCTTAGAGAATTTCCACTGGAGAAGACACGAAATATTGGTATCATTGCTCATATAGATGCTGGTAAAACAACCACGACTGAGCGGATTCTCTTCTACACCAAGAAGATTCACCGCATGGGTGAGGTGCACGAGGGAGCTGCGACCATGGACTGGATGCCTCAAGAGCAGGAGCGCGGCATTACGATTACGTCAGCCGCTACGACCTGTTTTTGGCTCGACCATCGCATCAACATCATCGATACGCCTGGCCATGTAGACTTTACGGCTGAGGTTGAGCGATCGCTGCGTGTTTTGGATGGCGGCGTCGTCGTCTTTGATGCGGTTGCGGGTGTTGAACCACAGTCTGAGACTGTATGGCGTCAGGCGAATAAGTATAATGTCCCTCGTATCTGCTTTGTTAATAAAATGGATCGTATTGGTGCCGATTTCTGGCGTACAGTGGAGATGATTCGCGAGCGCCTGGATGCCTCACCTGTCCCAATCCAGATCCCCGTTGGGCAGGAAAGCAGTTTTAAGGGATTCGTAGATCTGATCGAACAGCAAGCAGTTATCTTTACTGATGATCTCGGCACAAAGTCTGACCATACACAGGTGCCTGCAGACATGGAGGCTGAGTTCAGACAACAGCGTGAGTTGCTGATTGAGCGTGTGGCCGAGACGGACGAGGAGTTAACCTTCAAATACCTTGAGGGTGAGGAGATTACCAAAGAGGAACTTGTCGCGGCGCTCCGTCGAGCAACAATTGCCGGCACCCTGGTGCCGGTACTTTGTGGCTCAGCACTGAGAAATAAGGGCGTGCAGGCAATGTTGGATGCGGTGATTGCCTATCTACCTTCTCCGCTCGAAATTCCGGCTCCAACCGGCATTGATCCTGTCACGCATGAGGCAGTTACTCGCGCAGTAGACGACTCTGCACCCTTTAGTGCGCTGGCCTTCAAGATCGTTTCTGATCCCTTTGTGGGCCGCCTGTCCTACCTGCGCGTCTATTCAGGTACGCTGGTGAAAGGTGCGGCTGTTGAGAATAGCACCAAGGACAAGACAGAACGTATCGGGCGCCTGCTGCGCATGCACGCCAACCATCGCGAGGATATCGATGAGATCCGGTCGGGTGACATCTGTGCTGCCGTAGGTCTGCGTAACACCTTCACGGGTGATACGTTGTGCGATGCTCAGCATCCCATCATCCTGGAGTCTATCACCTTCCCCCAGCCGGTGATTTCGATTGCCATCGAACCAAGAACACGTGCTGACCAGGATAAGATGGCGATTGCCCTGAATAAACTGGCGGAAGAGGATCCAACTTTCCAGATACGTACCGATGTAGAAAGCGGCCAGACCATCATTAGCGGCATGGGCGAATTGCACCTGGAAGTGATTGTTGATCGCCTCTTCCGTGAGTTTAAGGTCGAGGCAAATGTGGGTCGCCCACAAGTTGCCTACCGTGAGACGATTACACGTGAAGCCCAGGCCCAGGGCAAGCATGTCCGACAGACTGGCGGGCATGGGCAGTATGGTGATGTGTGGATCAGGGTGGCTCCTAACGAGCGCGGTAAAGGCTTTGAGTTTATCAATGCCATTGTGGGTGGTGTGGTGCCTAAAGAGTATATTAAACCCGTAGAGAATGGCATTCGTGAGGCATTGGAGAATGGTATCATTGCCGGCTATCCAATGATCGATGTGAAAGCCACCTTCTATGATGGATCCTATCACGAAGTTGATTCAAACGAAATGGCCTTTAAGACCGCTGGTTCGATAGCGATCAAAGAGGCGGCACGTAAAGCATCTCCAATTCTCCTTGAACCTGTAATGTTGGTAGAGGTGACTACCTCTGAAGAATTCTATGGCGATGTGATCGGTGATCTAAACCGGCGCCGTGGAACGATCCTAGGTATGGACAATCGTGGGTCGATGGTGGTGGTACGGGCCTATGTTCCCCTCGCCGAAATGTTCGGCTATGTGAACGACCTCCGTTCGATGACCAGCGGTCGCGCCAGCTATTCAATGGAATTTGCACACTACGATCCTGTGCCGAAAAATATCGGTGATACTATTATTGCCAAGGCAACCCGCTAAGGACGCCTTGATAAAGCGATGTGATGGCGCATTGCAGTGCGCTCCCGCATCGCAGCAAGATAAAGCCTCGGAGCCAAAATCAGGGGAGAGGCCTACCGGGTAAACTGCATTACTATCTGTTTTATAGATTGCATCCGGCACTACGCCGGAGGCAAGATGGAGACATAATAAGTGCTATCGCAAAGGTGCAGCCCCTGACGCACATATGTTTGCACTGAGCACTGATGGAGGATGAGGAAAACTCATGGCAAAGAAGAAGTTTGAGCGAACGAAACCGCATGTGAACGTGGGGACGATCGGGCACATCGACCACGGCAAGACGACCTTGACGGCGGCCATCACCAAAGTGCTGGCCAAAGCCAACGCCGCCAACAAGTACGTGGCCTTCGACCAGATCGACAAAGCGCCCGAGGAGCGCGAGCGCGGCATCACGATCGCGATCGCCCACGTGGAGTACGAGACCGAGAAGCGGCACTACGCGCACGTGGACTGCCCGGGGCATGCCGACTACATCAAGAACATGATCACCGGGGCGGCGCAGATGGACGGCGCGATCCTGGTGGTGAGCGCGCCCGATGGGCCGATGCCACAGACGCGCGAGCACATTCTGCTGGCGCGGCAAGTGGAAGTGCCGGCCATGGTGGTGTTTTTGAACAAAGTGGACATGATGGACGACGAAGAGTTGCTGGAACTGGTGGAGTTGGAAGTACGCGAACTGCTCTCCCGGTACCAGTTTCCCGGTGACGACGTGCCGGTGATCAGGGGCAGTGCGCTCAAAGCCTTAGAGAGCACGGGGGACCTGACGCGCAGCGACGCCAACGCGGCGTGCATCTGGGAGTTGATGGACGCGGTGGACAGCTACATTCCGACGCCGCCGCGGGCGACGGACAAGCCGTTCTTGATGTCGATCGAAGATGTGTTTGGCATCAAGGGGCGTGGCACGGTGGGCACGGGGCGCATCGAGCGTGGGATCGTGAAAGTGGGGGATAACGTGGATATCGTGGGTATGAAAGAGGAGACGCGCACGGTGGTGGTGACGGGGGTGGAGATGTTCCAGAAGACGCTGGATCAGGGATTGGCGGGAGACAACGTGGGGTGTCTGCTGCGCGGCGTGGAGCGGACGGACTTAGAGCGGGGGCAGGTGTTAGCCAAGCCGGGGTCGATCAAGCCGCACAAGCGGCTGAAGGCGCAGGTGTATGTGCTGTCGAAGGAAGAGGGAGGGCGGCACACGCCGTTCTTCAACGGGTACCGGCCGCAGTTTTACGTGCGCACGACGGATGTGACGGGAGCGATCCGGTTGCCGGAGGGGGTGGAGATGGTGATGCCGGGGGACAACATCGAGATGACGGTGGAGTTGATCCAGCCGGTGGCGATGGAAGAGGGCGTGCATTTCGCCATCCGCGAGGGTGGGCGCACCGTCGGCGCTGGCGTCTGCACCCGCGTCGAGGAGTAAGCAAAAAGGGGGTACCCGCAGCGGGTACCCTGTGTAGGACCTGTGCTCAAATAGATGCCGGCAATCCTACATTAGGAGAAAGATATGGCAACAGGAGCTAAACAGCGGATTCGCATTCGCCTGAAGGCATATGATCACCGCATTCTCGATCAATCAGCAATGCAGATCGTCGATACCGCACAGCAGACAGGTGCGCGGGTATCAGGCCCGGTGCCCCTACCCACGGAGATCGATAAGTTTACCGTGATGCGCTCGCCATTTATTGATAAAGATGCGCGTGAGCAATTTGAGATTCGTACGCATAAGCGCCTGATAGATATTATTGAGCCGACCAACAAGACAGTCGAAGCTTTGACACGGTTGAATCTGCCCGCAGGCGTGGACATCGAGATCAAGCTGTAGAGAAGAGGCATGGTCACATAAGGGACGATTATCGTTACCTTGAAGTGAAAGTATGTGTACCAGGGCGTGATCTATCGCGTCTCTACAGCAAAGAAGAGAGGAAAGGATATGCTCAGTGGATTGTTGGGCAGAAAAGTCGGCATGACCCAGGTATTTGGGCCGAACGGCGCAGCTATCCCGGTCACAGTGATCGAAGCTGGTCCGTGTATTATAACGCAGATTAAGACCGCTGCCCGTGACGGTTATGAAGCTGTTCAGATTGGCTTCGAGCAGGCGAAACTGAAAAGCGCCACCCGCCCTGAGCTGGGGCATCTTGGACATAGCCTGCCTTTGTTGAAGGCTCAGCGCAAGCGTCTACAGACTTACCAGCAACAGCAACGAGGGAAGAAGGCCACGAGCGATACCGCTGCTGAGGGGGAATCGCAAAAAGAAACAGCTTCTTCTCAAGATAAGAAGGATAAACAAGTCCAGAAATTACTGAGGGTGCAGCAGAATCGCCAGCGCCGCCCAGGGCCAGAGCTTGGACCCTTTAAGGTATTGCGCGAGGTGGGTTTGCAAGAGGGTATCTCTGCCGAGGGCCTGGAACTCGGCGCGAAGTTTGACGCGAGTCTTTTCGCAGTTGGCGAGTCGGTTGATGTCATTGGCACCTCCAAAGGTAAAGGTTTCCAGGGCGGCGTCAAACGCCACGGATTTAGGGGCGGGCCTAAGACGCACGGTCAGTCGGATCGCACTCGCGCGCCTGGTTCGATTGGTTCTGGTACTACACCAGGACGGGTGCTGAAAGGCACCCGTATGGCGGGTCACATGGGCAACGAGCGTGTGACAGTGAAGAAATTGCAAGTAATTCAAGCTGATCCTGAGCGCAACCTGCTCCTGGTCAAGGGTTCCATACCCGGAGCCAACGGCGGCCTGCTCATGATTAGGAAGCAAGCGAAGAGGTAACCGAAATGCCCTCGACTACAGTGTATAACATGGCCGGAGAGGCCGTAGGAGAGCTCGAACTGAGCGAGCAGGTGTTCGGAGTCACCCCTAACGTGGCGGTTCTCCACCAGGTTGTCACCGCGCAGTTGGTGAATCGCCGTCAAGGAAACGCTTCGACGAAGACTCGCAGTGAGGTATCTGGCGGAGGTAGAAAGCCATATAAGCAGAAAGGAACTGGGCGTGCCCGCCAGGGCAGCACACGCGCTCCACAGTTCCGTCATGGTGGCGTAGTATTTGGCCCAAAGCCGCATCCTTACCATCATGATGTGCCGAAGAAGATGCGTCGCCTGGCGATTAAATCTGCGCTGTCCGATAAAGTTGCGAATGAACAGCTGATTGTACTCGAGGATTTGGCGATGGAGGCTCCGCGCACAAAAGAGATGCTGGAGATCCTGGATCGACTGCCCGTGAATGGAAAGCGCGTCTTAATGATGTTACCGAGGCGTGACGAGAACATTGTGCTTTCGACCCGCAACATTCCTTCTGCCAAAGTGCAGCATGTTTCATCAATCAACGTGGTGGAACTGCTCAAACATGACTGCTTAATTATGCCAAAGAGGACTGTGCGCTGGATTGAACTGGTCTTCGGTGACGGCGTGAGCGCCGAGGAAGCAAGTCAAACAATTGCAGCAGAGCTGGACGAGGAAGTTGCGGCTCCCGAGCAGGTAGAAGAACTGGAGGAGCAGCCTGAGGCAAGTGAAGAGGGAGTGGACGTGGAGTCTCAGGAGCCGGAGACATCCGAAGCACCAGCTCCAACAGAGGGCGAGGAGGAATAGAGCAGTGGAGATTACAGAAGTACTGCGCCATGGCATAGTCACAGAAAAAACGGTGAAGCTACAAGAAAAGCATAACCAGTATACTTTCAAAGTGGCATTGGAGGCGAACAAAATTGACGTTCGCCGCGCAGTAGAGACGATATTCAAAGTGAAAGTCGTCGCGGTCAATATCATGCGCATGCCTGGGAAACAGCGTATGATACGGCGTAGAGGCTCCGCTCCTCGGCCTTTAGAGGCCCGCGAGTGGAAGAAGGCGATTGTCACCCTGGCTGAGGGCGAATCAATCGACGCATTGAGAGCGTAAGGTGTTGAGAGATGCCAATTAGACAGTACCGACCAACATCTCCTGGACGTCGCGGTATGTCGGTTTCGACATTCGAGGAGATTACTAAAACGAAGCCGGAGAAATCTCTGGTAGTGAAGCTGAAGAAGCATGCTGGGCGCAATAACCAGGGCAGAATTACCACGCGCCATCGCGGTGGCGGAGCCAAACGCGCTTATCGCTTAATTGATTTTAAACGCAACAAACTGGGCGTGCCTGCAAAAGTAGCCGCGATTGAGTACGATCCAAATCGTTCAGCGCGTATTGCGCTGCTGCATTATCTGGATGGCGAGAAGCGCTATATCATCGCGCCATTGGGGCTAAAAGTTGGCGATAGGGTGATGGCGGGACCGGAGGCTGATATCAGGCTGGGCAATGCCCTTCCCTTGAAGAATATTCCGACCGGCACGACGATTCACAACATCGAGTTAACGAAGGGTCGTGGTGGTCAGTTGGCTCGCGGCGCAGGTGTGGGTGCTCAGCTCATGGCAAAAGAAGGCGATTATGCTTTGATACGATTGCCATCAGGTGAGCAGCGCCGGGTGCATATTCTCTGCATGGCAACGGTTGGACAGGTGGGCAATGTAGATCACGAGAATCTCAGTATTGGAAAAGCTGGGCGTGCGCGTCACATGGGGCGTCGTCCCACGGTTAGAGGCTCTGCCATGAATCCCCGCGACCATCCACATGGTGGTGGTGAGGGGCGTGCGCCTATCGGTGGGCAGCCACAGACTCCCTGGGGTAAACCTGCTCTGGGTTATAAGACGCGCCGCAATAAGAGAACCAATAAGTTCATTGTGCGCCGTCGCAATGCAGGCAGAAGGAGGAGGTAGCATATGTCGCGTTCAAGAAAAAAGGGACCGTATATCCACGAGTCGCTGAGAAAAAAAGTGTTGGCCATGATGCGAAGTGGCGACCGCCGCGTAATCAAGACCTGGTCGCGTGCTTCGACAATCTTTCCCCAAATGGTGGGGATGACTATTGGCGTTCATAATGGCAAGACGCATGTACCTATCTACATTACGGAGAATATGGTAGGTCATAAGTTGGGTGAGTTTGCTCCCACGCGGCACTTCAGGGGTCACGCGGGGGGTAGGAGTGAGAAGACCACGTCGGTCCGCTGAGGTGAATGATGCAAGTCAGGGCAATTGCTAAAAACATTGGTATTCCGCCGCGCAAGATGCGTCTGGTCACTAATGCGGTGAAAGGGCTTCGTGTGAATGAGGCTCTGGCGTATCTTCAGTTCATGCCCAACGCGGGTGCACGACCGGTGAGTAAGGTAGTGGCATCGGCGGCGGCTAACGCGGAGAATAACTACAATTTGGATCCAGATGATCTGTATATCCTGAATATTGTGACGGATGACTCGTACCGGGTTCCGCGCATCAGGGCGCGGCCACATGGTCGAGCAGCACGCATACTGCGGCGCTTCTGTCATGTGACGGTGATTGTCTCAGACGACCCGGCTGACGCCGGCAACTGGAGACGCTAAGAAGGAGGGCACTTTTGGGACACAAAGTTCATCCCACAGGTTTCAGGCTCGGCGTCGTTAAAGGCTGGCAGTCTCGCTGGTACGCTGAGCGTGATTATAAGGATTTGGTTGCAGAGGATAGACTGCTGCGCGAGACAATCCAGAAGGAACTCGCCAATGCCTCAGTCTCGCGTATAGAGATTGAGCGTGCCGCCGCTAATCAGGTGTCGGTAACGATTCATACGGCGAGGCCCGGTATTGTCATCGGTAAGAGTGGCGAGAAGGTTGATAAATTAAAAGCAACGCTGGAGGCAAAGACCAAGAAGCGCGTGAGGCTGAACATCGTTGAAATTCGCCAGCCCGAACTGGATGCATACCTGGTGGGACGAAGTATCGCAGAGCAATTGGAGAAGCGTGTGTCGTTCCGCCGGGCGATGAAGCAGGCAGTGCAAAAGACGATGCGCGCGAATGCGAAGGGCATACGAGTCATTGTCGGCGGGCGGTTGGGTGGAACGGAAATCGCTCGCAGTGAGAAAGAGGTAGAGGGGAAAATCCCTTTACATACTCTGCGTGCCGACATCGATTATGGCCTAACGGAAGCGCATACGACCTTTGGTGTAATTGGCATCAAGGTGTGGATTTATAAGGGAGATATTCTTCCCACCAAGCGCCGCGAGGCCGCCGAAGTGCAACAGGAAGCACTCGCGCCACTGGCTCCACGTGAGCGAGCTGAAGGTGGCGAACGTCGTGGTGAACGTCGTGCACCACGTGGTACGCGTCCGCAGGGAGAGCGACCCCAGGGAGGAGAGCGTCAACCGAGAGGAGAACGAACTCCGCGCCCGCCGCAGGGGGAGCGACCACCCAGGGCACAGGGAGAGCGACCCCAGGGAGGAGAGCGTCAACCGAGAGGAGAACGAACTCCGCGCCCGCCGCAGGGGGAGCGACCACCCAGGGCACAGGGAGAGCGACCCCAAGGCAGCGAGAGGCCCGCACGTGCACCACGCGCGCAGGGGGAGCGTCCGGCACGCACAGCGAGGACTGAACGCCCTGCTGAGCAGGCTGCAGCGGTTCCAGAGACTCCAGAGACGCAGGCTGTCTCTGAGATTCAGGTACCAGCAGTTCAGGAGGCCGAGGCAACGCAGACTCAGGCGCCACCCCCACCAGCGCCAGGCGATGGCGAGAGTGCTCCTGAGAGCGAGTAGAGGAGATTTGAAGCCATGTTATTGGCACCGTCACGATATAAATACCGCAAGCAGCATCGCGGTCGTATGAAAGGCACCGCCCAACGTGGCAGCACACTCGCCTTCGGTGAGTTTGGTTTGCAGGCTTTGGAGCCTTGTTGGTTGGAGGCTCGTCAGATCGAAGCAGCGCGTATTGCGCTCACCCGCTTTATGAAGCGTGGTGGTAAAGTGTGGATCCGCGTCTTCCCTGATAAGCCTATCACTGCCAAACCCGCTGAGACACGCATGGGAAGTGGTAAGGGTGCCGTTGATCATTATGTAGCAGTTGTCAAACCGGGGCGTATTATCTTCGAGATTGGTGGCGTAAGTGAAGAAGTTGCCAAAGAAGCCGTGCGCCTGGCGAGTCATAAGCTGCCGGTAAAAACCCGCTTTCTAACACGAGGGGAGGCAGAGAGTGTCGAAGGTTAAAGAACGTCGCAAGCAGATTCAAGAATTCACCTACGGTGAAGCGCAACGTGAACTCAAGGATTTGCGGATGAGGCTGTTCAACCTCCGCTTGCAACAGCAGCGTGGTGAAATAAAAAACAACCGCGTGTTTACACAGACGCGCAAGGACATCGCTCGTGTGCTGCACCGGTTGACACAGTTGGAGGCCGAAGGATGACACAGCAGACCTCACCAGCTACGGGCACGGGGAAGACTGGCGAAGGCCAGATTCACCACCAGCAAAAAGTTGGGACCGTAGTAAGTAATAAGATGGACAAGACGATAGTTGTCTCCGTAGAGTCGTTAAAGAAGCATCGTCTCTATAAGCGTACTTACAAGCAGACGAAACACTTCTACGCGCATGATAATGAGAATACCTGTCAGGTTGGCGATGTAGTCCGCATTGAGGAGACCCGCCCGCTGAGCAAGATGAAGCGCTGGCGTTTAGTGGAGATTGTAAAGCGCAGCAGTGGCATTGTCCCGGTAGCAGAATTGTTGGCTGAGGTTGATCCAGACCTGACGTCCCCCACTTCCGAAGAATCGGAAGAACATGAGGAGGAATTGGAATGATTCAACCACAGACACGCCTGAAAGTTGCTGACAATACTGGCGCAAAGGTGATCATGTGCATCCGCGTCCTGAGCGGTTCAAGCAAGCGGTATGCAGAGATTGGGGATATCATCAAAGCCTCCGTAAAGCAGGCGGCGCCAAATGGGCAGGTAAAAAAGGGTGAGGTAGTGAACGCGGTAGTTGTGCGGGTGGCAAAGGAATATGCGCGCCCTGATGGCTCGCACATTCGCTTTGACGAGAATGCTGCCGTAATCATCGCCGCCGGCAATAACCCGCGCGGCACACGTATCTTTGGCCCGGTGGCTCGCGAACTGCGTGAACGTAATTTTATGAAGATCATTTCGCTAGCACCCGAAGTGCTGTAGGGTAGGGGCGAATGCGCTCCTGGTGGTTTTCGTTGACGTTTGTCGTTCCGCGGGTACGACAAAGACAAACGATAAACTTTTGAGGGAAGATATGGCAATACAACAAAAAGAAAGAAAGCCTCTGCACCTCACCAAGATGAACATCAAGAAGGGTGACACCGTCTTGATTATTGCAGGTAAGGATAAAGGCAAGCAGGGGACGGTTTCGCGGGCGCTGCCGCAGATCAGCAAAGTGATTGTTGAGGGCCTGAATATTGCGAAGAAGCATATACGTCCGCAGGGTCAGACTCGCCAGGGAGGCATCATTGATAAAGCTATGCCCATTCACATCTCGAATACGATGTTAATTTGTACTGAGTGTGGCAAGCCGACGCGGGTGGCGCATGATCGCCGGCCTATGGGCGCTGATCAAAAAATACGTTCGGTACGTGTATGCAAGAAATGTCACAAGATCATTGAAGACCGGGCGAGGAGTGGTTAAACGATGGCATCAAGACTGAAGGAAAAGTACCGGAAAGAGGTCGTGCCAGCCCTGCATAAGGAGTTTAACTACAAGAATCCAATGCAGGTGCCGGCGCTACACAAAGTTGTTGTCAATATCGGGATGGGAGAGGCCATTCAGAATGCGAAAGCGATGGATGCTGCCGTGTCCGACCTGGCATCGATTACAGGCCAGCGCCCAGTGATCACGCGCGCCAAGCGTTCGGTTGCCGCGTTCAAACTGCGTGAAGGCATGCAGATTGGCTGTATGGTAACGCTGCGTGGCGACCGCATGTACTACTTTCTCGATAAGCTCATGAATGTAGCCCTGCCGCGCTTGCGCGACTTCCAGGGTGTTTCTCCCGAAGCCTTTGATGGCCGGGGTAACTACACATTGGGGTTGCGTGAACAACTGGTCTTTCCTGAAATCGACTATGATAAGGTCGATAAGGTGCGCGGTATGGAAGTAAGTATTGTGACAACCGCTCGCACCGATGAAGAGGGGCGGCGGCTGCTCAAACTGATGGGCATGCCCTTTAAGAAATAATGCTGGAGAGTGGAATGGCAAAAGTCTCAATGATTGTGAAGTCGCAGCGCAAGCCCAAGTTCAAAGTGCAGCAGCATAACCGCTGCCAGATCTGTGGGCGGCCTCGCGCCTATATGCGCAAATTCGGCCTCTGCCGCATCTGCTTCCGCGAACGTGCGTTGCGCGGTGAGCTACCTGGTGTGACGAAGTCGAG